>SESF01017125.1_pt1 | contig 11324 bp, 12 predicted proteins | sample 3171521 | NCBI WGS metagenome assembly SESF01 (sample SAMN10866945, study PRJNA518727) | freshwater metagenome | biome: subpolar coniferous forest; feature: holomictic lake; material: water; isolation source: holomictic Lake 227, 6 m and 8 m depth | place: Canada: near Kenora, Ontario | collected...
TGTCCCGGATTCGCATCGATGAATCCAAACACATGCTGACTATCTAAGTTTGTTTTCTCTTTAAACTTCCAGCTAACAAAACCCCAGTAGTCTAAATTTTGTTCTAAGATTGCCTCGTGTTCACGATTCCATTTGTCCCATTCGCGTAATTCCGGGTGTGGGTTATCAGTATTGTCCATAGGCGTAAACCCAGGATCACAATGTACCTTTAGCTCAGGCTTAAAGTATATTTGAAAGATCTTTGTGTTTGCTGACATATTGATTTATTTCCTTAGTTAAGTCTCGACTTCTAAGCATGAACTCATTTTCAAGTCTATAGGTTAGTGTTTCTTTATTTGTTATGTGATGGAACCCACGATTCAATTGACGATCAATCAACGGTATCTGCGTTTGGATCTGTAGTTTACGTGCAAAGCCGCCAGCATCCATAGGACACCAACCATAGTATAATGTCACTAGTTGGTCAGTGTTATATGAGTTCCAATGACGGCCTGGAGCCATACACTCCCGTGTACTCTGTGCCGGGTAGTGTACCGGAATATTATGTAGGCTACGACTTCGACGTTCTAAGAAGTTTTGTTGATTGTCGCTAAACATAAAACCATCAAACTTTTGTTCGTACAGCGGTCTGTCTTGTGTAACTGCACGGTCACGGTCGCAGTCTACCATAAAGATACTTGGCACTAACAATTGCTTTGGTTCATCATTTATAATTGAATAGTCACCAATCAACTGTTCAGTAACGTTTAAGCAAATCTTCCATCCCTCAATATTGCGTTCAATGTCGTTGACTTCTGTATCAATGGTATCTGCTTGAAAGTCTAAATTACGGCTAACAACAATATCCCAAGTTGGGCATATTTCTTTGATTATCTCAACACTGCGATCAGTACTGTGATAGTCAATCATTATGCCATGATCAAAGATCTGCTTGTGGTGATTGAGGAACCACGGTAACATGTATTCCTCATTGTAGAAATGACAGAGTAAAGTCTTTTTCATTATTCTACACTAATTGTTGGGAAATACCGAATAAACAAGTCACCTTCTTGATCACGTTTCTTTTTAATGTTACTACGGATTTCTGTAAAGAAGTTCCAAGCCAGGGGAATAAACGCCACTTTTAGATCTTGGCAGTTATCTAACATGTCGATACCTACTACAGGGATATGGCTACCTGGGCAGTATAAGCCTTGTTTAAGTGGGTTGTCGTCAATAATAAAGTCTAGGTACAAGTCACCAAAGTTAATCAGTGTCATGCCTTTTGCGGCTGCACCGTAGCCTACAATTAAGTAGTCCAACATGCGATAATGTGCAATTGTTTCTTCAAGCTCTTTGACAATTTGAACGCATCTATCAGCATAGTCAACGTAGGTCTGCGGATTCATTAGGCCAGCAACACGTTCGTCAGCTAGCACTTGTTCTACTTTCTCCGAAGGACCTGCAACTTTGCTAAACACAAACATATAACTATTACCATGGATAGGTGTTTTGCGAATATCAATTAATGTTAATCCAGCACGTTTGGCCAGTTCATTCATACTGTTAGCACAGAAGAAACTCAAGTGTTCGTGATAGATAGTATCAAACTCATTGTTACGCACCATGTCTGCCTGACTTGTTTGAATAAACAATACACTACCGTCATGCATGATTTCTTTACATTGTAGTAAGAAGTCTAGTGGATAATCATTATGTGCAAACACGTTCTGCGCTGTAATGATATCTAAGTGTTTGGCTTTTAATGTTTCAACATGCTCTTGAGTAAAATAATCTAAGATAACTTCATGGTTAGCACTGCTTAACGGATGTAGATTAGTAGCAGGGTCAACCCCATACGTGGCTAAACCTAGTGCTTTAAAACTATTAAGTTGACTACCATCATTACAGGCAATGTCTAAGACACTCTTAGGTTTTTCATTAAAGTAATCTAAGGTTTCTTTAGCAAACCAATCAAAGTAATCACGTAAGGTTTGGCTAGTGCCGCTCACATACAAGTAGTTTTTAAACAATAAATCTGGATTAACTGCGTGACTTAACTGTAGGTGGAAACATTCTTGACAACGATTTAGCACTAAAGGAAATGTTAGCTCGGGTGTGTCTTCTGTTTCGATGAAACTGTTTGCCATAGGTTGTGCACCTAAATGTAAAGTTTCAACTAAGTGAGAACTTCCACAGCACAAACATTCTTTTAATTCTTTAGCGTTTTCGATAGTCATATTCTTTTTCCCATTGATATGTCATGTAATTGTCGCGGCGTTCAATGTGTGACTCCGCATATCTTTTTTTTAAACTGTCTACTATTGTAGCAGGTGTTTCGGTAAATGTAAACCCAAAGGTTTGTTCAAAGAGCGTAGTGTTCAATCCAAAGTCATAGACGTTTGGGGTATTACCTTTATCTACAACAGGTACTGATAGTTGTTCTGCCACATTCTTAGCAATATAGTCAACTGAGTTAGTAAAACTAGCCATATTGTAGATACCCGATACTGGCTGTTCAATACATTGTGCTATGCCGCGGCATAAATCTTCGATACCTAATAGAGCGCGATTAATGTGTTTATTTGTTACTGTGATTTTACCTTGAGTCATTGCCGCATCGTACATGGCATTAATCATAACATCAGTACGTAGGTTAGGAGCCCAACCATTTACTGTACCAAAACGTAGTCCTATTATTGGGTTACCAGCAGCAATAGCAACACGAGCTTCTAAATCTAAAGTGTATTTGGTAATGTCATAGTTGTTTACAGGGATAAATTGTTTGTTCTGTTCTGTAAACAATTGCCCAGGCTCACTATTTCCATAAACACTAGATGAACTGGCATAGATTAAAGGAATTTTATTCATTGACAACTTAGCTACTAGGTCAGTGAAGTTAGTAACATTGTTTAACCACGGACTTTGAATAGGACCTATGCAACTAGCCACACTACTGTGGCCGGCTAGTAAGATTACTGCGTTAAACTTTGCCAAATAGTTTGCTGTTAGTTTATGATAGTCTGTCCTAACTGAATCTTGATCGTAATTGTACCAGCAACAATCTACACTTTCTACAGTGTAATCTTGTGCTAGTACCTGTCTGAGTCTAGAGCCAACATAACCATTACCACCAATGATTAATACATTCTTCATTAGTCAATAATCATCATGCCGTTTGGTGCAATATTGCCCTGTAGTCCAACTGTTTCTAATTCAACTAGTTGTTCTTTAGGAATGAATTTACTCATTGCATGCTCATTGTCAATATACTTGCCGTCGTTGTATAGTTTAACCATATTTTCAATGATATTCTTATACAATTGCATAGTATCCAACAATAGGCCTGGAGTAAATGACCATAGGCGTGTTTGTAACATTGTAGTTACCCCAGTGTCTTGCGGATTAATCCAACCTGGTTGCGCTTTCTTAAACACGTACTTGTCTGCGGTATTCTCATTACTAAACGCATTAATGTCAAACTTGTCAGTTACTTGGTAACGGCCACTAAGTTTGAAAATACGATCTGCATCAGCGATTTCTTTTTTCATGTCTTCATCACCAGCAATGTAGGTTAATGCTTTTAACATACCCATAGCTTCCATGGTGTTTTTACCAATGTCATAGTTAGTAACATTAGCATGGAAGTATTGCATGTCTAGATCATCACTATTGTCAATGTAGTAATCAACTAGATCAATTAGTTCGTCAAACTCTGGACTAGTATCGTTTTGCACATCAACTTTGCTGTTGTCTACCAGGATAATTACAGCGCCTGGAATATATTTCTTAGCACTTTTAGCAGTATCTAAGGTCTGCTGGATACGTTCTGCAGCTTTGTAAATGCCATAGTTGGTATATAGCGCACTAGTTAGTAATACAATATTTTTACTCATCATTTATCCTTATTCGCAACGCAACCAGCGTTCGTTTTCTAATGTCCATTGCACTACTTCACCAATACGTTCTGTTAGACTAACCTTAGGTTCCCAACCTAGACTGCGCATATAGTCACCGCTTAGTGCATAACGTAAATCATGCCCTGGGCGTGAACTATGGAAGTCTACCATGTCGTATTTTAGTTCTTTACCTTGTGCATCAGCAATGATTTGTGCTAGTTGTAGGTTGTTAATCTCTTGCTTGCCTACTAGGTTAAACTTAGGACATTTGGCATCACCGTAGTCTGGTTTAAGTTTAGTACTGTCTAGCTCTAACAAGAAGAACATAGCATCTGCTACGTCTGCGGCATGGATATAGAAACGGCTACCTGGAATAGTACGAGTTGCATCACTGTGGATAGTGATAGCATCGCCATCGTTTACTTTACGAATACACATTGGAATAAACTTCTCTGGGTGTTGACGCTGACCAAACACGTTCATAGTATGTGTAATATAGATAGGCATTTTGTAGGTGTTTTCAAATGCTACTGCTAGTTCTTCGCCACCAGCTTTAGTTGCCGAATATGGATTTGAACTATTGTAACGATCACGCTCACCATAGTTAACACCATTAGGTGCTGGGCCAAATACTTCATCTGTTGAGAAGTAAATGAACCGTTCTAGGTTAGGTAATTTACGAGCAAATTCTAAGATGTGACCTGTACCAACTACGTTGTCCCAAACAAACTCCATTGGAAACTCAATACTGCGGTCAACGTGTGATCCTGCGGCTAAGTGTAGAACATAATTAACATCACCAATGTCACGAGCAACCATTGGATTTAATTCTGCACGTAGATCATGGAATACTACCTTAACACGCTTACGTGTTTCGGTATCAAAGTCTGCCATCATATCACTTAAGCGGTTTAAATTACCACTAAAGTCTAGACGATCCAAACTTACAATATTCCAATCGGTATTTCTTAATAGGTTTTCAATAACATGGTGAGCGATAAAGCCCGCACCACCTGTTACTAGAACGGTTTTTGACATTGATATACTCCAGTTTCGTTGAATTTTTACTGCTTTTTAGTATTTATTATACCTTAATTACATACTAATTATTTTACACTATTATAGCCGTTGGTGTCAAGCCATTGTTCAATATTAAATTTAATAGGCAAGTCCGGTGTTGCTACAAACTCGTCTGGTGTTAGTGCTGGTATTGGTATGTTAACACTTTGTTTGGCTATAGCCCGAGCTGCTTCTCTATACTTGCCTTGTAATGGATCTACTTTAAGTAAATGCTCTAAAGTAAAATCATGATAGGTTAACGAGTTAGGGTGATTGTCTGTTACGTGCTTAAGTGGAAAGTATTCCCAATGGCGTTCATTACGGAATTCATACTCACATATACCGTACCAGTTTTCTATATCAAATGGATCTGATGGGACTCCTTCAAACCTAGTCCAATCAATTTGTTCTATAATATCCCTAATAGGATCTAATTTAATTATCTGTTTAGCGGCTAGGAACTCTTTGGGGTCAAATCTAATCTTCTTATCCCAATTGGTTACATACTTACGTCCGTGTGTGGGTCTACTATCAACCCAAGGTACTAAACTCATCATCATAGTGTACTTACAGCCAATTCTATCTAGTAACCACTGCGAGTGCAGTATAGCTGTCAGGCTTTCTACTATTAGCTGTGTTAGACTAGTCTTGTGCTTTGGGTGTAACTTATACATACCCAACCACGGATCATCTTTGGTAAACCAAAGTTTGCCGTTTTCTTTTGGAAAGAACCCCCAGCAATCTTCTTCCATAATCCAATCTTCGTCATACCAATTGACTGTTTCCGTAGTAGGGCTCCAAATAATCATGACATGATCATCTTTGGTTATCTGTTTACGCTTTTCAGTTAATGCCCAATAGATATTTTGTGAGCAATATCCTGGTGCGGCCCAATTGGTAACTGGCCCTGCATACATGTGTAGCCAATCACTCCAAGTTGCCCAATGCCATTTGGCACCACTGCCACCAAATGTGTATATCATTTTTTCTCCAATAAAGGTCTTAATAGTCGGATAACCCAATATCCGGTGTCAACCTCAAACCAACGATAACCGTGATCTAATGTTCTAGCCATTCTATGATGATTATTGTGCAACATCGACGAAAACAATCCTAGTGTTAGGTAATGGAACACCAGATTGTTGTGTGTTGTATCGTTAGTTTCAAAGTTTCTGTAGTTGCCGGGTAATTTAACATGGCATCCTATAGACACCATGGCCATATATACACTCATTAATAGTCTGCCCATTAATACAACTTTAAACAGCACTATTGGTGCTATCGCATACAATGCAAGCCAAAACATAATAGTCAATATCAATCGATTTTCTTCAACAAAGAAAGTCCACGTATCGTCTATTAGAGTTTTAAAAACTCTACGCTGTTGTGCAAAGAACTGTTCTTCGTGTGGATAATTAGTAGGCTCTTGATAAAGGTATGCTATAGGCGATAAGGTACAGATATTGTACCAATACCTACGCCAATTTAAGTTGTCCTTGTCGCCCTGGTCACTATACATATGATGATTTGAATGTACAGTACACATAGTAGTCAACGGACTCCAGGCTAGATCAACTGTTAATAAGAATGTTAGAATCTTATAGGTAATTGACCTAGTATCAAGTTCAAATAACTTATGTGTACAGATACGATGACAATATAACTCATTTAAAGTTACAGTGTAAAAGGTGGCTAGCACAAACCAATACCATTGAGTACTGAAATGTGCTAGTGTATCTGTAAGTTCCACAGCACCAACTACCCAGGCTATAGTAACTAATAATGCCGTTCCAATGCTATTAAACATTATAGGAAAGGAATATAGTCTACAATACGCTTAGGTGGCAATTTAAAATTCTTAATGCCTGTGGTCTTAACGAAATTGCGTATTTCTTTTTCGTACTGTCTAGAAATATCTTTTTGACTGTAGGGATACCATACGTCATCTTGTAGATTAGTGTAATCGTGTTGTATACGATAGCACAGTCTATCTTTGATATTGCCTAGTCTACGGTGCATGGTAATTGAGTTATCAAATAACAAGAAGTCGCCGTTGTTTTTATACCAATGGTCGTATACATATTGTTCTGTAAACAAATCCTTGTTAATCTGTTCAAATACCCTATCGCTTTCTTTCTTAGTTGCACCTTTAATAGCCCATACAGTGTTGATACTGTAGTGTAGGCCTTTAATGCCACCTGGGCTAGTAATAACCATAGGTATTTCTTTACCATCAAACGGACACATATTGATGTGCATGATTTCATCTTGGTCTGCATTTAGGCCAGGATTAATCTTACCCGGAGTAAAGCGATGAATTAGAATCATGTCATCTAGTTCGCTACGGAAACTTGCACTTACGTTTTCATAATAGTCTGGTGTGGTAACAAATCCCGTAGCACTACCTACTACATTTTGGGCAGCAAGTAAAGCCACGCCAGGACTAAACGTTAGTGTGCCGCTTTCGTTACTGTGCCATAATAGTTCACCTTCTGCAAAGAACCCCTTAGGTAGGCCATTTTCGTCATAGCCACCACTAACACGTGTAATGTCTAGACCGTTTTCTGTTTTCTCTTGTGCCGCAATCAGCGTTTTGATAGTTGTTTTATCAATGTTGCTAATATTAGCAGAATCATCTAGAGCCGCAGTGACTATAACTTCCCATGATGTTTTGTACTTGTTTAAGAAATAGTGTTTAGCACCATATCTACGTTCGCCAAACAAATTTGTTAATTCAATTTGGCGTTCTTTAGTTAGGTTTGTGTTTCTAACGATCGTAACGAGATTTTGTAGATGTAATTTTCCAATTTCCATCCACTCTTCATTGCTAATGTGGTCAAAGTCAACATCATCAATAAAGACACCAAATCTCCCCAAACCGGGTATTTTTGATATTTTCATGATAAATCCTTTAATAAATTATTAGATGCTAGTGAAGAACTCACATACGATATTTCGGCGTCAACAGAATGTCGGCGCTGCATACTAATATTTATTTCGACTAAGCAGGTTGTGTTACTTTTGCTTCTACGTATTCTTTGATGAACTTAATAGCTTTGCGGCTAGTATCAAACACATATTCATTAGCATCTTCTTCTGTATTCAGAATAACGATAAAACCATTTTGTACTTTACGAATTTCAATTGAGTCAAACATATATTACTCCAGTAATTATAGAATCTTACTCTACAATATTAACACCTTTATATATAAAAGTCAAGAAAAAAGGCACCAAAAGATGCCTTTTTATAGGTAATTTTATAGTTTACCAACTAGGTCTAAACTTGGTGCTAGTGTTGCACTACCTTCTTGCCATTTAGCCGGGCACACTTCACCTGGGTGTTCACGTGTGTATTTTGCGGCTTTAACTTTGCGTAGCAATTCTTTCGCATCACGGCCAACACCACCTGGATTGATCTCAATGATCTGTACTCGACCGTCTGGGTCAATGACAAATGTGCCACGATCAGCTAGTCCTTCTAAAGGAATAAGCACACCAAACTGTTCACTAAGCTGATGATTAGGATCGCCAATCATTGTGTATTCAATGTTACGAATTGTGTCTGTGGCATCTGCCCATGCTTTATGTACAAAGTGTGTGTCTGTGCTTACACTGTATACTTCAACGCCTAACTGTTTGAAATCACTTGCGTACACATCTTGTAAATCTGCTAATTCTGTTGGGCAGACAAATGTAAAGTCTGCTGGGTAGAAAAACACCACTGACCATTGGCCTTTTAAGTCTTGCTCTGAAACTTCTACAAACTGACCTTGACGGTATGCTTGTGCGTTGAATGACTGTACTTCTTTTCCAATTAAACTCATTTACTTCTCCTTACATTAAAATTATATATTACACTTATTATCTTGTCTTGTCTAATTAAATTTTCTTATACCTACCATTAAAAAAATTTATGACGCTTATTCGTGACAAAAGCACCCTAAGGTGCTTTTTGTTGTACCACAAACAATTACTTGTTCATTACGTACATTGTAACTTCAAACCCAAAACGCATTTCTGTTGCAGCTGGTTTAGTCCACATAGTAATTCTCCTTTAAATGTAGTACTTGTGTAATAGTACTTATATAAAGTATATGGTGAAAAACCAGGTTTTAACATACGTAAAACCATTAAAGATATCTAAATTTTTAACAAGATAGTTGTTGTAATAATTCAGCTATCTGTGCTTCATATTGCGCTTCTGTAGTATCATAATAGAATACAGGCATAGTTGTTGGAGTAATCATTTTGGAACCATACACTGTGTTTTTGTTAGACTTTCCACTGTAAAAGTACATAAATGGATGTGTAAAATCTATATATAGAGTTGAGTTGTTAATCCAAAACCCAGACTTAACTTGTACATCAAGATCACGCTCGATATACTTGAACTGATTATAATAAAAATCAGTGTCGCTTATAACATCTACGTCATCGACTATTAATTTACGAATGAGAACAAATTTATCATTTACTATATCACCGTTACTTATTATAGTATCTCTATCGGATTTATTATAAAATGTAATAGATAATCTATTAGATTTAGTTGTATCAACATCAAGATTGAACTCGTATTTTGTAATTCCGGCAAAAACCTCATTATCAAAAATTACACTTTCGTCTAATTTAATTAATATTTTAGGATTTTCGTTGACCACTGATGTTTCAAACTCAACGGCCAATGTCATGTGCTGTTTTATAGAATTCTGAGTTACTATGCCTTTTACAAATTCTTCATAGTTAAAATATGCAGATTCTGCGGTGTTCAATAACGTTTGTCCTTTAGTAAGCTCACCGTAAAATTGATCAGCTATTTCTTTAGAATTTTTAACATACGAATAGGTTGCAGGGTAACTATTTTCTAACAATGGTATTTTAAACTGCTTGGCTATTCGTACTGCTAGCAATAAACGGAACACTCGTTCTTTCATTGTCAATGACGGATTCTCTGCATTCCACCAAATTCGCATATCTTTTTTAATTATTTTTTTATTAGGATCTAAATCGGCTGGCGTGTTATTAAGCAACATACCTGTCATTCCTAAATTAATACCTATTAACGATTCGTTTCGCGCATACGGCATAAACTTATACAATAGATCACAGGTTTTAATAAAATCTTCCCATCGCTCGTCCCAATGGCCAATAATGAATAAAGAAATAAATTTAATACCATTCTTATCAAATTGATCTATTTCATTTAACAGCGATTGTATGTTTGTTTTCTTACTGGCTTTTTCTAATACGTAATCACTACCAGACTCTACTCCGCACGATAGTGAAACACAGCCCGATTCTGCAATTAGTTTATACATGTGGTGCGACATTTGTCCAGTTGGGCGGCAAATCCAACTACCATTCCATGTAATTCGCTTGTCAGGGTTAGAATTATTATACTCAGCCAATACACCTACCCATTCTTCAAAATTTGATAAGCTGCCGTTAACTAAGCTATCTGTAAAATTAAAGTCACGTATACCATACCTGTCTGCTAGATATAGCATTTCTTTAAAAATATTGCCACCTGCACGAAATCTAAATTTTCCTTGAATGGCATATACATCACAGAAGTCGCAGTTGCGTACACAGCCTTTACTACCAAATATAGGTATCTGTGGATATCCTCGGTTTAACTGCCCCGGATATAGATTTAATTCGTAGTCGTCAAAATTTGCAAACGGAAACTCGTTTTTGTAGTCTATTATGTGTTTATCAACAGCGGTAGTAGTTTGCCCTTTTAGTAAAGCTATTAACGCTAGTTCACCATCACCTATAATAACAACATCACATAACTTATTAGCTTTTAGGTATTCCCCAAATGACCGCATGTGATCGATTGCTTTTAATGTTATACGTGATCCTAATATTGTACTTGTTTCAGTAGCGGCGCCATTGCCGCCTATTACAATTTTTTTATTAGGATCTAGTTCACGTATACGTTGACATAGTTTATATGTAAAATAATGCGCATAAAAAGAAAAAACACTGATGCCAATATACTCTGCTGAATAACTTAGTAGCTGGTTAGCCCATCTATCGATAAAATTATGCAAGTAGTCAACATCTTCTTTAGAATAGTCAACTTCAGAAGTAATAAAATAGTCTTGTAGGTAATCAAACCTAGCACGGTCTGCAGATTCTTTGTACAGTTCAAACCCAATATCAACTGTTTTGGCAGTTAATCCTTCGTGTTCTAACGCACCACGTAGAACTGCAGGTGCCAATGGAGGTACTTCAATATACGTATACGGTACAGAAGCTAAGACAATATTATATTCAGACATCATATTAGTATATATTCAATAGAAAAAATAGTCAATAAAAAAGGCACCTAAGTGCCTTTTTCTACAAGTTTATATTAGAACTTGTAAGTAATACCACC
>SESF01007555.1_pt1 | contig 11321 bp, 11 predicted proteins | sample 3171521 | NCBI WGS metagenome assembly SESF01 (sample SAMN10866945, study PRJNA518727) | freshwater metagenome | biome: subpolar coniferous forest; feature: holomictic lake; material: water; isolation source: holomictic Lake 227, 6 m and 8 m depth | place: Canada: near Kenora, Ontario | collected...
GACCTTGTAGATCGTCCGCTGCCGCTGGTGGATGGAGCGGATGAGCCAGACCGCGCTGCGAAGCTTGTCCTGGATGTATTCCTTGGCCGACCCGGCGGTGCCGTTCTTGAGCGCCTGCCGGTACATCCCGGAGATGCGAAGCTTGGAGAGTCCGTCGTCGTTCAGCACGGTGATGTAGCCGTCGCCGACCTTGTACACGTACACGTCGGGGGTGATGTACTGCGCCTCCTCGTTCGTGTATCCCCTGCCCGGCTTGGGCTCGAAGGCGGAGATCACCTTCACCGCCTTCACGACCTGCTCGACCGGGAGCTTGAGATCGCGGGCGATGGCCGCGTAGTTCTTCGACTCCAGTTGCTTCAGGTGCCCCTGGATGATGGCCACCACCTCCGGCAGGTCGGCGTTCAGGTGCTTCGCCTGGAGGAGGAGGCACTCCTTCAGGTCCCGGGCGGCCACGCCGGGCGGGTCGAGCATCTGCACCTTCTTCAGCACGTGCTCGGCGAACTCGATGCCCACGCCGGCGTCGAACGACACCCGCACGAGCGGGTCGGTGGTGGCGGTCTCGGCGTCCTCGTCCTCCACCACCGGCATGCGGAAGTAGCCGTCGGGATCGAGGTTCCCGATGATGAGCATCGCCACCTGCTCCTCCTCCGGCGTGAAGGCGGAGAGGCGCATCTGCCAGACGAGGTGGTCCCCCAGGTCGCCGGTCCGGGTGAGGGTGGCCTCGACCCCCGGCAGGTCCTCGTCGCCCATGTTCCGGTTGGACGGCGCGGTGTGCCCCTGGAGCTGGTAGTGGTCGAGGTACTGGTCCCAGTCGATCTCGTTGGTGCCCTCCTCGCCCTTCACCTCCTCGGCTCGCTCGGGCTCCTTGGCGACCGGCTCGAGCACCTCCAGCCTCGCCTCGGCGGGGCTCGCTCCCTCGGCGCGCTCGTCCTCCTCGGGCGCCTCGTCGAGCAGGGGGTTCTCGTTCAGCTCGGTGCGGACGAGGTCCACGAGCTCCAGCCGGGAGAGCTGCAGGAGCTTGATGGCCTGCTGCAGCTGGGGCGTCATCACCAGCTGCTGCGTCATCTTCAGATGCTGCCTCATCTCGAGGCTCATGGGCGGGCCTCGAACCTGGGCTCGTCGTCGAGACGGAACTTCTCGCCGAGGTACACGGCGCGTGCGCGCGGACTGGCGGCGATGTGCGCCGGCGTTCCCTCCTCCAGGATCTGACCGGAGGACAGGATGTAGGCGCGGTCGCAGATGCCGAGCGCCTCGCGAACCGCGTGGTCGGTGAGGAGCACGCCGATCCCGCGGGACCGCAGCGAGCCGATGAGCCGCTGCAGCTCCCCCACCGCGATGGGATCGACGCCGGCGAAGGGCTCGTCGAAGAGGATGAAGCGCGGGTCGTTGAGCAGGCTGCGGGCCACCTCGGCGCGGCGCCGCTCGCCGCCGGAGAGCTGCTCCCCCAGGTTCCCCTCCACCTGGCGCAGGTGGAACTCCTCGAGGAGCTCGTCGGCTCTCCGCTCCCGATCCGCGCGCCCCTGGCCGAGCGCCTCGAGGACGGCCGTGAAGTTCTGGCGCACCGTGAGCTTCCGGAAGATCGACGCCTCCTGGGGGAGGTAGCCGACGCCGCGCCGCGCCCGCAGGTGCATGGGCAGGCGGGTGAGGTCCTCCTCGCCGAGCCGCACGGTTCCCGCGTCGGGCCGGACGAGCCCCACCACCATGTGGAAGCTGGTGGTCTTCCCCGCGCCGTTCGGCCCGAGGAGCCCCACCACCTCGCCGGGGGACACGCGGAACGAGACCCCGTCCACGACCTTGCGGCCGCGGTAGCTCTTCTCGAGCCCGGTCGCCTCCAGGACCGGGGCGGTCACGGGGTGGACTCCTTCTTGCGCGGCCGCGGCAGCTCCTCGCCGGGCTTCGGGACGAGGGTCCCCTTGGCGCTCGTCAGCGTGGCCCGGTCCTCCCTCAGGTCGTAGGCCAGCACCTCGCCGCGCAGCACGCTGTCTCCGTCCTTCAGCACCGGGTTCCCGGTGCAGGTCACCCGGGCGGTCCGCTCCTCGTAGACGGCCGACTCGCAGGTGACGATCCGCGTCCCGCGGACGAGCCGCACGTCGCCGGAGCAGGTGGCTCGCTGGATCTTCCCGTCGCCGTCGTTCTCCGCGACGAGCTTGCGGCAGGTGAGGGTCGCGTCCTCGCGGGTGAGGGTCACGAGCGGCTTCCCCGTGAACACCACCTTGCCCTCCTTGTAGAGGTACTGGACCTCCTCGGCGGTCACCGTCACCGGAGGTGAAGCGGGCGCGGCGGAGAGCGCGAGGGACAGCCAGGCCGCGATCACGGCGCCTTCCCGTCGGCGCGGAGGCGGACGCCGCCCCGGATCCGCAGATCTCCGGTCCGCGGATCGGCGGTGAAGGCCGGGCCGGACATCCGGTAGCCGGGCCCCACGATCTCCACCGGCTCGTCGCCGCGGACCATCCCGTCCGACTCGGCGAAGCGCGCCGAGGGGGTCCGCGCCACCGCGTCACCGCGGGTGAGGACCACGCCTCCCTCCCCTTTCCAGACCCGGCTGCGGAGGTCGCCCGCGAGCGTCGGGGCGGACAGGGAGAGATCGGGCGGGACGGGGCGCGGGATGTCCACGTGGGCGTTCGTGGCCGTGACCGACCCCGTGTCCCGCCGGTAGACCACCCGGTCGGCCGTGCCCGAGGCAGCGAGGTCTGCACCCCGCCAGGCTCGCGCCTGCACGTCCTCCAGGCTCACCTCGGGGGGGCGGGGCGGCGGTGCGGGCTCTCCGGGCCCACACCCGCAGAGCAGGGCGAAGGCCGCAGCCCAGACGAGGCTGGACGAGGAGCCGGAGCCCCGGGGTGCGGTGAGATGGTCGTATTGGCTCACGGGCAAATGGCACAACCCTTGCTAAACGCTTGCGAAGCGGACGATAGCCGGTGGGTCATGCAGCGACAAGGTCTTTCCGGCACGAACCGTGCGTGGCCGGAAAATTACTTTGATTCCGGCGGCTTGGTCTTCCAGCGCCGGTGCATCCAGACCCATTCGGCGGGCGAGCGTCGGATGGCCTGCTCCATCCTCGCCGTGCAGTAGGCGGTGATCCGGACCGCTTCGGCTTCCTTGTCGGGCGTGGCCGGATCGTACGCCACCGGCTCCAGCTCGAGGACGTAGCCATCCCCCGCCCTCGGGCCCCGCCGGTGCGACCAGCCGACGAAGACCGGGCACCCGAACCGGAGGGCCAGGTCGGCGGCCGCGCGGGGGGTGGAGGCCAGGTGGCCGAAGAAGGGCACGAAGACGCTCTGCACCTTGGTGTCCTGGTCGATGAGGATCCCGAGCGCCTTCCCGTCGCGCAGCGCCCGCAGGAGCACCCGACCGCCTCCCGGGTCCTCCCGGAAGAGGGTCGGCACGTCCCCCTCGCGGCGGAAGGCCTCCACCATGTCGTCGATCCTCCGGTCCCAGCTCCGCGCGGCGATGACGATGGCCGGCACCCCGGCCCGGACGATGCGCCGGGCCAGGAGCTCCCAGCTCCCCAGGTGGCCGGTGACGAAGATGAACCCCTTGCCGGCCGCGCTCGCGCCCCGGAGCATCGCCTCGCCGTCCCCCGCGAAGGAGATGTACCGCTCGAGCTGCGGATCGATGCGGGCCATCTGGGCCACCTCGACCGCGCCATGGCCGAAGTGGAGGAACGAGGCGCGGGCGATGGCCCTGCGCTCGGCCAGGGGAAGCTCGGGCATCGCGAGGGCGAGGTGGGCGAGCGCGAGTTCCCGGTCGCGGCGCCCCACCCACCAGGCGACCTGCCCGAGCATCCCCCCGAGGAACCAGGCCAGCCGGAAGGGGATGCGCCCGCCCAGCCAGAGGCCGACCTGGATGGCCCAGATCCGGAAGGTGCGGCGGGTCTGCTTGACCCACGGGACGTTGCTCACGGGCGGACCGGTCCCCGCGCCGAGAGCACGAGGTCGCAGAGCTCGCGGACCGCGCCCCTTCCACCGGGGTAGCGGGACACGAAGCGGGCCGCCTGGAGCACCTCGGGGTAGGCGTCGGACGGCGCCGCCGGGAGCCCCACCCTCCGCAGCAGCGGGATGTCGTTCACGTCGTCGCCCATGTAGGCGACCTCGTCGTCGGCGAATCCCAGGTGGCCGAGCGTGGCGTACCCGTCGAGCTTGTCCCGCTGGGCGAAGATGAGGTGCTTGAACCCGAGCTCCTCGAGGCGCCGGCGGGTGGCCTTCCCCGGCCGCCCGGAGATGACGCCGAAGTCTACCTGGTCGCGGAGCCGCACGATGCCGTGGCCGTCCCGGACGTCGAAGGCCTTCATCATCTCCCCCTCCGGGCCGAACCAGATGCGCCCGTCGGTGAGCACGCCGTCCACGTCGAGCAGCACGAGCCGGATGCGCGACGCGCGCGCGACCAGGTCGGCGTCCCAGGTCACGGCTGTCCCAGCGCCCTGCGGATGCGGAGCACGTCCCCGAGCAGCCGGTCGGCCATGTCGAAGTCGAGCGAGTTGGGGCCGTCCGACATGGCCTTCGACGGATCCTCGTGGATCTCGGTGAAGAGCGCGTCGATGCCCACCGCCGCGGCGGCCCGGGCCAGCGGGGCCACGAACTGGCGCTCCCCCCCGGTGACGTCGCCGCCGGCTCCGGGGAGCTGCACCGAGTGGGTGGCGTCGAGGCAGACCGGCACCCCCAGCTCGCGCAGGAGGACCAGGCTGCGCATGTCCACCACCAGGTTGCCGTAGCCGAAGGAGGCGCCCCGCTCGGTGAGGAGCACGTTCTCGGCGCCGGCCTCGCGGCACTTGGCGACGGCGTGGCGCATGTCGCGCGGGGCGACGAACTGTCCCTTCTTCACGTTCACCGACCGTCCATGACGGGCGCAGGCCATGACGAGATCGGTCTGCCGGCACAGGAAGGCCGGGACCTGGAGGACGTCCACCACCCGTCCCACCGGCTCGGCCTGCCAGGTCTCGTGGACGTCGGTGAGGGTGGGAAGCCCGGTCTCGGCCTTCACCCGGGCCAGGACCGCGAGCCCCGCCTCCAGGCCCACCCCCCGGAAGCTCTTCCCGGAGGAGCGGTTCGCCTTGTCGAAGCTGGCCTTGAAGATCACCGGGAGCCCGTGGCGGGCCGCCAGCTCTTTCACGCGCAGTGCGTGCGAGAGCGCCTGGGCCTCCGACTCGATGACGCAGGGACCGGCGATGAGGAGCAACGGCTGACCGTCGCCGACCTCGTGGCCGCCGATGCGGGCACGAACCTTCTCCATGGGACCTCCTCGGCGCCGCGGCGGACGGGGCGTGGGCCCCGCGGGCCGTCAGGCGCCCTTGCCCACCGGCAGCTTCGTGACCTCGGCGCCGCCCTCCTTCGCTCGGGCGTCCCGGTGCGCCATGGACGCCTTCACGAAGCCCGCGAAGAGCGGGTGGGGCAGGAACGGCTTCGACTTGAACTCGGGGTGGAACTGGCAGCCCAGGAAATGGGGGTGGTGGGGCAGCTCGATCATCTCCACCAGCCCGAGCTCGGGATTGGTCCCGGACACGGCCATGCCCCCCTCCTCGTACCTCTCCCGGTAGGCGTTGTTGAACTCGAAGCGGTGGCGGTGGCGCTCCTGCACGAGGTCCTGGCCGTACAGGTCGCGGGCCTTGGTGCCCTTCACGAGCTTGCAGGCGTAGGTGCCGAGGCGCATCGTGCCGCCCTTGTTGGCGACGCCGCGCTGCGCCTCCATGAGCGTGACCACCGGGTGGGGCGTGGCCTCGTCGAACTCCAGCGAGTTGGCGCCGGCGAGCCCGAGCACGTTCCGGCCGAACTCGATGGCGGCCATCTGCAGCCCCAGGCAGATGCCGAAGAAGGGGATCCGCCGCTCCCGGGCGTGGCGGACGGCCAGGATCTTCCCCTCCGTGCCACGGACGCCGAAGCCGCCCGGGACGAGGATGCCGTCCACCCGGTCGAGCGCGGAGAGGTCCCCCTCCTCCAGCTTCTGGGCCTCGATGAACTCGAGCTTCACCTTGCAGTCGTTGGCGATGCCGCCGTGGACGAGCGCCTCGTTCAGGCTCTTGTAGCTCTCCACGAGTTCCACGTACTTGCCCACCACGCCGATGCGGACCTCGCCGAACCTGGGGCGGGTCACCTTCTCGACGATGGTCTCCCAGCGCTCCAGCCGCGGCGCGCGGCTCCAGATGTTGAGCAGCTCGGCCAGCTTGTCGTCGAGCCCCTCCCGATGCAGCGCCAGCGGCACCTCGTAGATGGAGGAGACGTCACGGGCGGTGAATACGGCCGACGGGTCCACGTTGCAGAAGAGCGCGATCTTGTCCTTCATCTCGCGCGAGATCTCCCGGTCGCTCCGGGTGAGCAGCACGTCGGGCTGGATGCCGATCTCGCGCAACTCCTTCACGGAGTGCTGGGTGGGCTTGGTCTTCAGCTCCCCGGCGGCGGCGATGTAGGGGACGAGGGTGAGGTGGACGTAGACCACGTTCTCGCTGCCCACGTCGTACTTCATCTGCCGGATGGCCTCCAGGAACGGGAGCGACTCGATGTCGCCCACCGTGCCGCCCACCTCGACGATGACGATGTCGGCGCCGTCGGAGGCCTCGCGGATGACCGCCTTGATCTCGTCGGTGATGTGGGGAATCACCTGGACGGTCTTGCCCAGGTACTCGCCGCGCCGCTCCTTGTTGATGACCGACTGGTAGATACGACCGGTGGTGTAGTTGTTCTTCCGGGTCATCTTGGCGCTGGTGAAGCGCTCGTAGTGGCCCAGGTCGAGGTCGGTCTCGGCCCCGTCGTCGGTGACGTAGACCTCGCCGTGCTGGAAGGGGCTCATCGTGCCCGGATCGACGTTGATGTACGGGTCGAGCTTGAGGTGCGTGACCTCGAGGCCCCGGTTCTCCAGCAGGGCGCCCATCGACGCCGCCGCCAGCCCCTTGCCGAGCGAGCTCACCACCCCGCCGGTCACGAACACGAACTTGGTCTTCTTTCCCCGAACCATGTCCCTCCCCTTTCCCCGCTACCGGCCAGCCGCCACCAGCGCGCGGGCCCGCTCCAGATCCTTCTCCGTGTCCACCCCGAAACCGCTGTAGCTCGTGTCCACCACCCGGATGCGGAAGCCGTGCTCGAGCGCGCGCAGCTGCTCGAGGTGCTCCTCCCGCTCCAGCCTCCCGGGCTCGAGCGCCGAGAACCGCTCCAGGAAGGCCGGAGTGTAGGCGTACATCCCCACGTGCGCCCGGGCGAGCGGCGAGGGGCCGTGCCCCCGTCGAGCCGGGATGGGGGCGCGGGAGAAGTAGAGTGCGTTGCCGACGAGGTCGGTCACCACCTTCACCACCTCGGGACGCTCCCACTCGCCGGCCTCGAGCGGCCGCGCCATGGTGGCCATCTCGGAGGTCCCCTCGTCCATGGCGTGCACCAGGGCCTCGACCGCGGCCGGCTCGATGAAGGGCTCGTCCCCCTGCAGATTCACCACCATGGTGGGGCGCGGGAGCATGGCCCGCGCCGCCATGGCCACCCGGTCGGTGCCGGTCTCGGCGGGGCCGGTGAGCGCCACCTCGGCCCCTGCCGCGCGGGCGACGGCCGCGATGCGAACGTCGTCGGTCGCGACCACGACGACGTCCACCCCCCCGGCGGCCCTCGCACGTTCCACGACCCGGGCGAGCAGGGTCTTTCCGTGGATGTCAGCGAGGGGCTTACCGGGAAGGCGAGTTGCCCCGAACCTTGCGGGGATGATGACCGCGACGCGCCTCACGCCGGGAAATCGTTGTATGCGTCGCGAACGAAGAGGTCAACGGCCGCGACCGGAAAAGGAGGGTTCCCCGGGGCCCCTCGGGGGAAGACCTGGAAAGACGCGTACTTCCCCGCGCCTCCCCCGGGCGTGTATGTTCCGCCGCCATGCCGGTCGTCCGGGTCCCCTTCACGGTTGAGCCGAACTACGCCGGCTGGCGGCTCGACCGCTACCTCCAGGAGAAGATCCGCCGGCTCTCCCGCGAGCGCATCCAGCGGCTCATCGAGACCCGCGTGGAGCACGATGGACCCCGGAAGCTGAAGCCCGCCACGCGGGTCGTCGCCGGGATGCGCTTCTCCCTGCTCAAGGAGGCCGACCCGGAACCCGAGACGCCGATGGAGTTCGGCGTGGTCTTCGACGACGCGCGGCTGCTCGTGGTGGACAAGCCGGCCGGCCTGCCGGTGCACCCCACGGCCCGCTACGCCGAGCACACCTTCACGGCGCTGGCGCGCACGGCCTACCCGGCCCGCAAGGTCGATCCGGCCCACCGCATCGACCGGGAGACGTCGGGGCTGCTCGCCTGCGGCTGCGCCCCGAAGTTCACCCGGGTGCTCAAGGCGGCCTTCGCGGCCGGCCGGGTGGAGAAGACCTACCTGGCGCTCGTCGAGGGGGAGCCGGGAGGGGATCGCTTCGAGGTGGAGGCAGCGCTCCGGCTCACCGGGGCGAGCGGCGTGAAGGTGCGGATGCACGTGGATCCCGAGGGACTCCCCTCCCGCACCGACTTCGAGGTGCTCGGGAGGCGCCGGGCGTCCGATGGCTCCCCGGTCTCCCTCGTCGCCTGCCACCCGCGCACCGGGCGCCAGCACCAGATCCGCGCCCACCTGCACCACGCCGGCCTGCACCTGGTGGGGGACAAGATCTACGGATCGGACGAGATGATCTTCGATCGTTTCACTCGCCGTGAAATGAGCGACGCGGACCACGCGCGGCTCCGGCTGCCGCGCCACGCCCTGCACGCCTGGCGGCTCACCCTGCCCCACCCGGAGACCGGGGAGCGGCTCTCCCTCGAGGCAGCGCTGCCACCCGACCTGCAGGGTTTCTGGGACGGGTGCGCCTGACGGTGCCCCGGCCCGGGCAGGTCGGCGTTCGCAGCAGGCGACTTGCCTGGGCCGGGGCACTAGGATGTTGCCATGGCACGAAGGCGAATCGGAATCCTCACCGGCGGCGGCGACGTCCCCGGACTGAACTCGGTCATCAAGAGCGTGGTCTACCGGGGCTGGGAGCGCGGCCTCGAGGTGGTCGGCATCCGCAAGGGATTCGAGGGGCTCACCCACCTCGACCTCGCCGACCCGGCCAGCCGGGCCCACTACATCATCGAGCTCAACCGGGACAACACCCGCACCATCGACCGGCACGGAGGCACCTTCCTCCACTCCAGCCGGGTCGGTCCGGCCACGGTGCGCGAATTGCCGGCCCACCTCGCCGGCCAGAGCTTCCCCTCCCACGTGGGCAAGGGGGGCATGACCTACGACCTCACCTCCCAGGTCCTGGAGAACCTGGACGGGCTCGGGATCGACGGCCTGCTCACCATCGGCGGCGACGGGACGCTCAAGTCGGCGGCCCAGCTCAACCGCCTGGGCGTCAAGGTCGTGGGCATCCCGAAGACGATGGACAACGACGTGCAGTCCACCGAGTACTGCATCGGCTTCTCCACCGCCATCACCCGGGCCACCGCAGCCATCGATCGGCAGCGCACCACCATCGGCTCCCACGAGCGGATCGGGGTCTTCCGGGTCTTCGGGCGCGACGCCGGCTTCACAGCGCTCTACGCGGCCCACGTCACCTCCAACCGGTGCGTCATCCCCGAGTACCCGGTGGACCTCGAGAAGCTCATCGACCTGCTCGTCACCGAGAAGCGCACCAACCCCTCCAGCTACGCGCTCGTGATCCTCTCCGAGGGGGCCACCTGGAAGGGATACGAGGTGCAGGAGTACGGCCGCCCCGACGCGATGGGGCGGCGACGCAAGGCCAGCGTGGGCGAGGTGCTCGCCGAGGAGATCCAGTCCCGCTCCGGCGAGGAGACCATCGTTTCCGACCTCACCTACGACCTGCGCTCCGGCGAGCCGGACTTCCTCGACAAGCTGGTGGCCTCCACCTTCGGCACCATGGCGCTCGAGGCGCTCCTCGACGGCGCGCACGGCCTGATGAGCGCCATCGTGGAAGGCTGCTACGAGCTCGTCCCCATCCCCGACCCGTCGCTCGGCCCCCGGAAGGTGGACGTGGCCACCATGTACAACGTGGAACGCTACCGGCCGCTCTACGGCAACAAGCGCCACTGGCCCATCTTCCTCACGCGGGTGCCGCCGGCGCCGGCGGGGCTGCCGTAGTGCGTGGCCGCTCCGCTCCTCGCCGCCCTGTTCCTGGCCGCCTGCGCGGCCGTGCCCCCCGCCCCGACCACGGGCGCGGAGGCGGTCGCGGTGCTCCACGCCGAGACCCGGCCGGCCATCTCCACGCTCGTCACCGTCACCGTGCTCGCGCCACCCGGCCCCGCCACCTCGGCGGCCATCGACGCCGCGTTCGCCGTCTTCGCGCGCATCGACGAGGGGATGAACGAGTGGCGCCCCGACTCGCCCCTCTCGGCGCTCAACGCCGCGGCCGGCTCCGGGCGGCCGGTGGCGCTGCCGCCCGACCTCTGCCAGGTGCTGCGCGCGGCCCGGGACGGCGCTGCCAGGACGGGCGGCCTCTTCGACCCCACCTGGGCGGCGCTGCGGGGCGCCTGGCGTTTCGGCGACGGCGAGGATCGGCGCGTGCCCCCGGCGGACGAGGTGGCGCGCCTCTGCCCGCTCGTCTCCTGGCGCGACCTCGAGATCGACCCGCCCGGGGATCCCGCCACGCCCTCCCCCTGCACGGCCCGGCTGCGGCGCGCCGGGATGCAGGTGGGGCTGGGCGGGATCGCCAAGGGCTGGGGGGTGGACCGGGCCGTGGAGGAGCTGCGCCGGCGGGGGTTCCGCAACTTCACGGTGCAGGCGGGCGGGGACCTCTACGCGGCCGGCACCCGGGGCGGAAGACCGTGGCGTGTGGGGATCCGGGATCCCCGGAGCGCGGCCGGCGAGCCCTTCGCCTGGCTCCCGGTGAAGGACGCGGCCTTCTCCACGAGCGGCGACTCGGAGCGCTTCTTCGTCGAGGACGGGGTCCGCCACCACCACATCATCGACACCCGCACCTGCCGCCCGGCCACCGCGAGCCGTCAGGTGAGCGTTCTCGCGCCCACCGCGATCGAGGCCGAGATCCTGGGCAAGGCGGTCTTCGCGCTGGGGGGCGAGGAGGGGCTCGCTCTCGCGGCGCGGAGCGGGGCCTCGGCGGTGATCGTCACCGCCGCGAACCAGGTGGTCTCCTCGCCGCCCCTCAGCGGGCGGCTCGAGATGGTGCGCCCCCCGACTCCGTGAGGAGCGGCGTCGGGACGATCGTCGCCGCGAGGAGGAGCAGCCAGGCGAGGAGCGTCGCCTCGAGCCCCACGAAGGCGGCGATCTTGAGCGGAGCGAGCCACGGCCAGGCGAAGCGGATGGCGAACCCCGCCCCGATGCCGGCCGCGGCGCAGCCCCAGGTGACGGCCGAGAGGATGGCGAACGGACGTCGGCGCGCGGCGTGGGCGA
>SESF01003603.1_pt1 | contig 11314 bp, 9 predicted proteins | sample 3171521 | NCBI WGS metagenome assembly SESF01 (sample SAMN10866945, study PRJNA518727) | freshwater metagenome | biome: subpolar coniferous forest; feature: holomictic lake; material: water; isolation source: holomictic Lake 227, 6 m and 8 m depth | place: Canada: near Kenora, Ontario | collected...
TCTTCCTGATATTGATCAGAATAACACTCCTGATGTTTTAGAAATTGATAAACTATCTCATGAACGAGACAAAGCTTCTAAAGATTATAGTCTTAAGATGGCAGATATAGCAAATAAGAACTCTCAAAATATGCAAAAGCTTCAGGTTGAGAGGGAAAAACTCCAAGTGGCTAGGGAAAATATGGCTAATGATCTTGCGGTTGCAAGGGAAAATGCCAAAGGAAGAAACAAAAAATAATCAATTTGATTAAAATGATAAATTTTAATGCTATATTATGTACAAAAGTTGATGATATACGTTAAAATATCTTGCATCTTATACATCTTTAATTTACTTTTACTTTATAAACCATCATAATAAACTACATATGGCAGATAATTTTGATACTCCATCATTTAATTTTGGTATTGAGAATACTATGGAGATGGGATTAGGGAACGCAGAACTTTTAAGTGATCTTCTTGGACCTGAAACAGCAACCTCAGATCCTAATGATTTAGAACCAATTATTAAAGAAGTGGAAGAACCTGTTGCTACTCCTTCTAAAAAAGCTCCAGTAAAAACAATCATTCCAAAAGAACCAGAAGAAGAGGTTGTTGACCAGGATCTTCTTGCAGGATTCTTGGAAGGAGATGAAACTGATGATGCTCCTGAAGAGATTACTAAAGTTAAAGAGACTGTTGCTGAAGGAGATGAAGACGATCAACCCACTTCACAGTTTAGTGCATTATCACGAGATCTTTTAAGACTAGGGGTATTCACAAAAGATGATGAAGCTGAGGATGTTGAAATCTCTACACCTGAAGAATTTCTTGAAAGATTCAAGGCTGAAAAACAGAAAGGTGCAGGAGAGATTGTTAACAATTTCATAGGTCAGTTTGGAGAAGACTATCAAAAAGCATTCAATGCCATATACGTCAATGGAGTAGACCCGAAAGAATACTTCGGAACATATAATAAGATAGTGAACTTTGCTGAACTTGATCTGGCTGTTGAAGACAATCAAGTGGCTGTAATGAGACAAGCATTAGCTGATCAAGGATTTGATCCTGAAGATATTACAACAGAAGTTGACAGACTTAAAAATTACGGTGATCTTGAAACAGTAGCTGCAAAGCATCATAAAGTCTTGGTAAAACGAGAAGCAGTAAAACTTCAAGAACTAGAACAACAAGCTGGACAAGAGTTACAACAAAAGAATGCAATTAAAAATCAATATATCCAGAATGTTAATACCATTCTTCAGGAAAAATTGAAAACGAAAGAGTTTGATGGTATTCCCATCAATCCTAAATTAGTAAATGAACTACAAGACTTTCTCCTGGTTGATAAGTATAAGACCAGCAATGGTGAAACCCTAACAGATTTTGATCGTGCTATCTTAGACATGAAGAGACCTGAGAACCATGCAATGAAAATAAAAGTTGCACTGCTTCTTAAGCTTCTTGAAAAGGACCCCACTCTATCTACTATCCAACAATCAGGCGTAACTAAAAAGTCTGATAAATTGTTTACTGAGTTTGCAAGACAAACGTCAAAAGATAAAGTTCCTTTACAAGGAAAAAATAATTCATGGAGTCTATAATTAATTAAAAATTACACAAATGGCTGTTCAAACAATCCCAGGAGTAACTGGATTCACTTATGCTCGTATCGCTTCAATGGATAAGCGAGCTGTCGGTAAACTTACTGACACGAATCACCTGGAATCATTTCACAGTACAGAGCCTGCTGACTATGACAAGAAGATCATCTCTTTGTACACCCAGAGTTCTTTGTACAGTAATGACTTCCTAGACATGATCAACAAAAGCACACCTTATTATATCGATAATAATAGTGATGCTTGGAAATGGCAAATCGCTGTGCCCTACAAATTCCCTAAGATTATTGACATTCCTCTCTCCACCCAAAACACATTGGATAATGGTAAGGTAGGTATCGATGGTCAGGAATTCTCATTAGTCTTGGACACTAACGAATTCTCTCAGAACGCAATTGTTGCTGTAGGTTCTCGTCAGTATGGTCCTCGTTTCTACGTTATCAAAGATCCAGTTCCTTGGAATGCAGGGCACTTGTATTCATTTACATTGGTGTCTGATAATCCTATTGTAGACTTTGTAAGTTCTACATTCTTACAAGTTGGTCTTGAATTAGAACTTGTTGATGCTGCAATTGGTGAATTTGATCAGAACCTGTTAGGTCTTTCTCGTTTGGGTGAGCAAATCACAATGTTTGAATCTCTGGGTTCAGCTTATGGTTATGAACACAAAATTACTGAGTGGGCTGATGATAGGACTATGAGGGATGCATCTGGTAAACCTCTTGATATTTTGGTTTACGCACCTCAGCGTAGGAATCAACTTCCTCTCACAAGGAATGACGTTAAATGGGAGCCATTTATTGAGTTCTGGATGCGTAAGAGCATGCTTGAGCTGAAAGTTAAACGTATGATCTGGTCTAAACCAGGTACTGTTAAAACAGCTGGAAGCAAGCAAGAATTGAAACGTACATCTGCTGGTGTTTATCATCGTATGCGTTTCAACGGTAACTACACTCCTTACAATCGTGGAGAGTTTAGTGCTAACTTACTCCGTTCTGTATTTGGCGATCTCTTCTATAGAAGGGTTGACGTAAAAGACCGTAGGGTTAAAATGTATACTAACGAAGCTGGATTTGACGTATTCCAACAGGCTTTGAAGAATGACGCTCTCAACAGTGGTCTTACATTCATGGCTGACTCTGGTAATCGTTACATGCAGGGAGAAGGTCAACACATCACTTATAACTTTGCATTTGATGCAATGGTTACTCGTGAAACTGGTCGTATCGAACTGATCCACTTGAAAGAACTTGATTTGCCACAAACCAATCTTGAGTTTGGTCAGAACAAGAAATCCACACCTGTCTTTATGGTATTTGATGTATCTCCTATGAGCGATGGCTCAATGGTAAATAACATCAGGGAAGTAAGACTTAAAGGTGCTCCTTCTATGACTTGGGGTTATATCGATGGTACTCGTCACCACTTAGGATTTGCAAAATCTCAAGGTATGAGTTCTGCTAATAAATACCCAGGATATGAGATCTGGATGAAAGACCGTTGCGATGTATTTATTGAAGACTTGTCTCGCACAGTCTTGATTGAAGAAGTTCCACAGTTCTAAAGTTTCATTCCGTTTCTTTGCATATTTTTCTTGAAGAGGTTCCCTTAGATTGTCTAAGGGAGCCCTTCCTGAAAATATAGAGATTAAGGGGTTATTGTAATGCCCAGGAGTTCGTTCTCCATATCTCACTGGTTTAACCAACACAATAAAAAAACTACGTATGGGCAAGATTGGTAAGATTTCAGTAATCAAGAGAGATTATAATAACTCTCAGTTACAAACTATGCAAGGTGGTCTTGCATCTAGAGGTATGACAAGAGTTCCTGGAACAGGAGTTTTTAAATTCCCTTACAAGGAACTGGATGGTAGATATAGAACAGGATTAGATGAAACTGCTGCATACATCCAACGAATTGGAGATCCTTTAGAAAAAGAACTTGAGATAGAACGTGTAAAGGCATTACGTGCAAAACTTGAATATGCTCTTGGACAAATTGATTTAGGTCCTCGTTCTACTTTCTGGAATTATGGGTTATCTACTTCTACAGAAGATCAACAACACGTACAGCTTGTTAAATTGATAGATGGTGATAATATATATAACCTCGACATTCCTTTTCAAGAACTAGCGTTTGCATGGCTTAGAGTACATCCTACAATTGCATCAAGTCTTCAGGCGTATGAACGTGGTGAATATCCTGCAGATACACAATATTATGTAGCTGATGATGAGGTTGAAACTGCAATCATTTACAAAAAGAAACAATTGGTAAATAAAGCCATTGCAAAATTTGATGGACTTAGTCCTGAAAAGAAACGTAAGGTGGCAAGGTTGTTAGGACTACCAGTTACAGAAGATTCAAAAGAAGACACGGTATACAATTTGGTAGATAACATGCTTAAACAAACAGAGTTTAAATCTGGTAAATATCAAGGACTTTCTCCAATTGAAGTATTCTCCAGATTCGCTGACATGAAAGACGACTTGCTCCATATAAAAGACCTTGTTAAACAAGCTGTCGCTCATTCTATCTACAGGATCAAACCAAATGGTAAAATCTACGAAGGAGAGTTTGAGATAGCAAAAGACGAAGATGAATTAGTTAAATGGCTTATCGATGAAGATCACCAGGATGAGCTATTGATTTTAGAAGGTAAGTTAAAAACTAAGAAAATCGCTGCAGTATGATACCAGTAGATAGTTTATTATATAAGATCGATCAGAAACTAAATAAGCTATCTACTAATGAACATCAGCAGATTCAACTTGAGGATAAGATATTAGCTCTCAACGAAGCTCAGATTAAGTTGATAAAACAGAAGATGGATGGCACACCAACAGCTTCTGGTCTTGGGATGGACTCTTTTAAAAAACGATATGAAGATCTACAAAGATTAGTGGAATTGTATGAAGATCATGCACTTCCACTAACTTTAGATAATCCTCAACTACATAAATGGACAACATCAATTGCAAATATCTTTCCTACTTATATGTTCTATGTAGATAGTTACATATTAGCTGACAGAGGTAGATGTAAAGATAGAAGGATTTGGATTAACAGGGATCTTGCTAGTCATGGTGATCTTCAGTTTCTACTGAACAATGATCATTACAAACCTTCTTTTGAATATCAAGAGACATTCAACTTTATATCCTCTGATGAGATTGCAATATTTACAGATGGTACTTTCACACCAACTGCCTTGTATTTATCGTATGTTCGATATCCTATCTATATAGATAAAACAGGGTATATTAAATTTGATGGTAGTCCTTCTGTAGATCAGAATTGCGAACTAAACAACTATCTGGAGGATGAGCTTCTGGACTTGACAGTACAAAACCTGGCAATGTATACAGAAAATGCTTCAGCAGTTCAAAGTGCTCAGTTCAGAATCCAAACAAATGAATAATGTTCTTTTCTTTTTTATAAATTTAAAAATTAAGCAAAATGGCTGATTTTTCAAAGACTACTTTGTTCGTAGTGCCAGTGGGGCAAGTTGTACTCCCTAGCTCTGACTCTACGCAAGATCTAACCGCTGGTCAGGTTGGAGTTTATCTTAATGACTACACTGCAGCTACGTTAGCAAACATTGCTGCTGCTCCTTATTTCTATGTTGCACAGGGTCGTGTAAACACCTATCTGCAAGGTAGCAAACGCTCGGACAAAATTAAAGGTTGTGCCACAACTGGTTGTAAAACCAATGTAACTGAATGGTACAAAGTTTCTGGCTGTCCTACTCCTATCAATCAAATCACTGACATTTCAGCTTGGAATGTTAAATGTGGTGACATTGTTACTCTGACAATTCGTGGTTTCTCTAGTTACTTACAGACATTGTATTTCAATGGTTTCACACGTTCAGTAACTGTTCAGGCTCCTTGTTGTGATTGTGATGGTAACCCATGTATCAATGTTAATGAGAGTGATCTTATTGATGAGTTGATTCTTAAATTGAATGCTGCTGCTCCTGACTTCTTAGGTGGAGATACTACTGGTACAAACCCAGACAACATTCGTTTGAGCCAGTTTTATACATTCACAAATGTAGGTGGAACTATTCTTCGTATCGAAGGGAAACCTTTAACTAAGTACGGTCAACCTTGTGATGTTGCAGCTTTCCCATTCGAATATGACAAACTGAGGTTTAGAACATTCGTATATAGTGGTCCTGCAACTACAGCTGACTTCATTGTAGATGATAATTGTAACATTGTTGCTGAATCAATCATCACTCAGCAGTCTTCTTATGCTACTGGTACTTCTGATGAGATCAAACAACTTGAGAAAAACTATTACAGTTATCAAGCTGGTTATCTGAAACACCTGTACAGGATTGCTGGTTACAATGCTAACTTTGAAAGTTGGGTGAATGATGGATCAGCTTATGATACATACTATATCAAGTTCAAAGATATGGATACATCTGCTGTAACCTGGGGAGACTATATCATCGAAGATAGCATGGTGATCATTGCATGTCTTGCAAATGGTGCTTTTGCTACAAGTCTTGAGAGTGTATTAGAGCCTGCTCTTGGAACTGTTCCTGATGATAGCTTGTGTATTAGTACTACTTCTACTACTTCTACCACTGCGTTAGTTTAATGTAAGAGTAGCGTTTTATAAATATAAACCTATGCCAGAGGAAAGAGGATAAACTCAAGATCCTCTGGCATATTTATTTTAACCAATATGCCAACTCTTAATTTAGATATACTCGTAATTCCTACATACAACACAAAGACTTTAGGGATAGCCGATAGTTCAATATATCCTGATGACCCACCAATTGTTAGTTCTCCTACTATTGAAATAACAGTTCCTGGATTTAACATGATAAGTCTACCATTTGTACCTCAGGATTTTAATATTTATACTTCCAGTACATTAGGATTAACTTCTCCAGTTGATCCCTATTTACCTCTTCCTGATGGTGTTTATTTCTTAAGGTATTCAATTGCTCCTGCATATATTAACTTTGTGGAAAGATCAATCATGCGTGTTGATAAACTTCAGGAAAAGTTTGATAGTGCGTTTATGAAGCTCGATATGATGGAATGTGACAGAGCTATTAAGATGCAAGCGAAGGTTGATCTTAGTACAATCTATTTCTTCATTTCTGGGGCCATAGCAGCAGCAAATAACTGTGCAATTGTAGAAGCTAACAAATTGTATGCTCAAGCAGATAAGATGCTAGATCAGTTTATAAATAACAATTGCGGATGTTCTGGTAATAATTACATTCTTAATTTTCATTAACATGGCACAATGTACCAAATGTGGAGCTAAGGTTGGATGTGGATGTCATTTACAAAATGGTCTATGTGCAGCATGTGTAGCTCAAGCAAAAAATAAATAACTATGCTAACTCCAAGGCTTACAAATTGTCCAGAGTGTGGTAGTATTCCTACTCTACTGGAAGAGATTAGTTGTACTATAGCTGGTATGGCAAGGAAACTGTATAATAATACAGTTTTTATGCTTAATCAACCTATAGACAGTAATCTTATGTTTGATTTATTAAACTATCAAAGAATATTAATATACAAATATTGTAATCCTGAGTATGCTGGTGATTATACAATTAACATGATTGCTAGTAAGGTGAAACGATATACAACAGGATGTGTAAATCCTTGCTATACATTATTTGCTGCAGAACGCACAACTACTACCACTACCACTTGTATCCCCAGAACTACTACATCTACAAGTACAACTACATCTACTAGCACATCTTCCACTTCTACATCAACAAGTACATCAACTTCCACAAGCACATCAACTAGTACATCCACTTCTACTTCTACATCAACCAGTACGAGTACAAGTACAAGTACTAGCACATCATCAAGTTCTAGCACTACCACTACAACAACAACAGATCCAATTCATTCTTTATTAGTAAAACTTGGACTTGCTGCTGATACATTATGTACTGAAATACCATCAATAGTTTATTCATTGCAATTAACTATAGATCATGGTACAACTATATATTATGATCATACTTTATTATATCCAGTAAGTGACATGTCATATGTTGCTGAAGCAGGCTATGCAAAATATGTATATGAATTGGAGATTACGGGTTCAGTTGGTGCTCAAACATTATATGAATGTTTTGATTCTACTACCACCACCACTACTACTACATCTGATCCAATACACTCTTTGTCAGTAAAACTTAGATTAACTGATCCTGATTTAACTTGTGGTGAAATAGCTACAACTGTTTACTCACTACAATCATCTATTGATCATGGCACAACAATATACTATGATTATGGATTATTGTTTCCAGTAACTGATATGGGATTTGTTGCTGAGGTAGGTATTAATAAATATGTATATGAATTAGAAATTACAGGAGCTGTTGGTGCTCAAACTGCATATGAATGTGTTATATAATTTAAAACTAAGATAAAATGGCCTGCCAAAATTGTTATAACGGATGTGCTGAGATAATCTCAGACAGATGTGTCAGATATACAGGAATAGATATTCCTTCCTTAGGAATTAGTACAGGAGATCCTCTCTCTGAAATTGAGAGAGCTCTTTCTGAATTTCTTATAAGTGCCCTGAATGGAACAGGTATACATCCTGTAATTGATCCAGATATAATTTGTGATCTCATTAATTCATATCTTCCAAGTTGTGGTGAGCTTACTATTGTAGACTTCGTAAATGCACTAATCAAATCTACTTGTGATCTCCAGGAACAAGTTGACATCAACACTTCGTCTATTGCCACTCTTAATGCAGACTATACGATAGGATGCTTAACAGGAGTTGTTACTTCTTCAGATACACATATTATAGTACAAGCTATAATTACAAAGTTGTGTTCTGTAGATGCTACATTGACAGCTCTTTCATCAACACTTGCTACTAATTATTCAAGTAATGGTGTACAGTTAGATGCCTATATTGCTAATTATCTAACTACTCATAGTGGTGGGTCAACTTTAATAAGCAATAAAATGGTTCCATTTGTAGCATACCCTTATTTTGGAAGTCTTGCAAACTTTGATGCAAATGGTGTTGGTATTCCTAGTGGTGATTGGGTGAACATATATCTTTGTAATGGATATCTTGGTAAGACTCCAGATATGAGAGGTAGAGTTCCTGTAGCTGCAACAGCTGGTCCTGGCCCAGCAATTATAGATCCTTTTGTTCTTCCTGGAGGATTTAATCCTGATTATATAGTAGGAGGAGCTTTACATGGTCAAAATTCTATTCTTCTTACTGCAGCAACAGTTCCAAATCATACACATTCAGCTACAGCTACAGCTACACAAGATTCTCACTTTCATTATGAATTCAGTAATACAGATGCAACAGGTACAAATTCAAGAGTAAGTACATTAACTTATCCTAATGTTGTAAAACAATGGGGAGCTACTACTCCGTATAGTTATGAAATTGAAGGTTCTTTAACTGCTCCAACATTAGGAAAGACTAGTTCAATACCTCCTGCTATCACTGTAAATAGTATAACAATTAACCCTACTACATTAGGTGGAAATGCTCATTCAAATATTCAACCTAGTATTGCTTGTTACTACATCATGTTTGTTCCTTAATTAGCAATGAATCATTAAGTTATGAAATATAAAATATTAGGTGCTTTTGCAGTTCCTGCTGATCAATGTGGATGTGGGTGTAATAACGAATCTCCTTGTGGAACAAATCCTTGTACAGCACATCCTATACAGTCAGGCAATGTGATTTACTCTGGCCCAAATCTTCCTTGTACAGATATACGTACTTGTGATAATCTTACAGTGTCTCTTCAGAAAATAGATGAAAAGATATGTGAGCTTTTTGACATTATTTATAATCTTACCAGTACAACAACAACAAAACTTCCAGCATGTACTCTTGAAGGAACTGTTACAGAACAGCCTACTACTACGTCTACTTCTACTACAAGTACGTCTACAAGCACAAGTACAAGTACAAGCACAAGTACAAGTAGTACAAGTACATCTACTTCTACATCGACATCAACTTCTACATCAACTAGTACTAGCACTTCTACAAGTACAAGCACTAGCACATCTACATCCACAAGTACAAGTACAAGTACATCAACTTCAACTAGCACATCTACATCCACAAGTACAAGTACATCAACATCTACGAGTACTAGTACTTCTACTTCTACATCAACAAGTACTACCACCACCACTACTACTACAGCTATAGGAAACTGTTATATATATAATATTCCTAATGCAGCATTAACTTCTGGTGGGCAAGATTTATATGCCAGATTTACTAATTTTGGTGGAGTAGAACAGATAACTTCCTATCTTACATGGGATGACGCTGGTGATGTTCCTGGTATGATAGATGTTAAATGGTGTGCTGTAACAGAACCTGTTTTCAGATATGGAGCATTAGGAGTTGAGATTACTACACCTGAAGGATGGCTTGTTAGTACTTGTGTAAACTGCTGTTCTACATCTGCAGATTGTATATATACTCCTCCTATTGTTGATGTATATGGTAGATTATATAACTATTTTGCAGTGGATGGTAGTGCTGGTACAATAGCTAATACTGGATGGCATATGCCTACTTCTGCTGAGTGGAGAGCACTTGAAACTTATTTAGGTGGTGCTAGTGTTTCAGGTGGTGAATTAAAAGAAGTTGGTACAAGTCATTGGGCTAGTCCTAATATAGGAGCTACAAATAGTAGTGGATTTACAGCTCTTCCTGCTGGTTATAGAGAATATACTGGAGGATTTGGATCAACTACATTAGCTTTATATATATGGTCAAGCGATACAGTATTTATTGGAGGTAATTATGAAAATGGTTTAGGTTTAGCCAATGTTGATATTTCATCTGGACCATATAGTATGAATCCTCCATCAAGTAAGAATAAAAATGGACTTTCTATACGACTTATTAAAGATGACTCAACTTGGACTCTAGGTGATAAATATATTGGAAATGATGGTCAACAATATGATACAGTGAAAATTGGAACTCAAGTATGGATATTAAAAACTCTTAAAGAAACCCAATATCAAGATCATTCTCCTATCCCAGAAGTACTGGATGGTACTGCTTGGAGTACTCTTTCTACTGGTGCTAGATGTTACTATACTATATAATGACAATAATTTAAAATAAAAATACAATGGACATAACTGTACAATTAACATCTGCAGGAGTAGATACTGGTCCAACTTTTGATGTATACTATTCAATCGCAGGAATAACTTTTATACTACTTGATAGTGGAGTAGCTAAAGCAACACTTCTTACTGGAACAACCTATACAGGACTTCCTTCTGCTACTACTATAATAAGAGTTCAATCTCTTGGTGTTTGTACGAATTATATAGATCTTACAATAGGAACTACTACTACATCTACATCAACTTCTACAAGTACATCTACAAGTACATCTACTTCAACATCTAGTACAACAAGTACAAGTACAACACCTCCTATCTATTGCAATCCTGAGATGAGTCAATCATTTCAAAAAGATGATTGTCCTGATGGACCTACTTATGGTGATTGGGTGTTATATGTAGTTCCTGCAGGAACATATTGTGATCCTGTATACGGAGTTGCTATTGCACAGGCTAATAATGATATAAGTGTTAATGGTCAGAATTATGCTAATGCTGTTGGTGGATGCCAAGCAATTCCTCCTACAACAACAACCAGTACAAGTA
>SESF01004922.1_pt1 | contig 11314 bp, 7 predicted proteins | sample 3171521 | NCBI WGS metagenome assembly SESF01 (sample SAMN10866945, study PRJNA518727) | freshwater metagenome | biome: subpolar coniferous forest; feature: holomictic lake; material: water; isolation source: holomictic Lake 227, 6 m and 8 m depth | place: Canada: near Kenora, Ontario | collected...
CGCTTCACGTTTCAACTGCCGTTTTCAGGCTAAAGTGAGCAATCTGCGGTTTGCCTCCTTTCGCCGGTTCAATATCCACTACTCACCCCCTGCTATACCCGTCCTAAGCCCCTCGTATTCCCCTCGTATTTCCAATACGAGGGGAATACGAGGGGCTTAGGACGGGTATATGATGGGTATAGTATGGGTTACCTGATTAATAGGTTGACGCGGAGCCTGGAAAGTGGTCAGCCAACACTCCAGGATTCGTATGCGCATTTTGATTTCGTCCGAGGCAGCTTTGGTGGTGTTGTTTGGATGGCTGTAAAGCTAACGAAAGCTAAGTACGACAGGCTGCTAGCTGGAACTTGAATTGCTGTCGCGGTTTGGCGTCCTTCCAGCTCCGTTTCGCCTCGATCGGGACGGGTTTGGCCTTGGTCCGCCTGACCGGGGATGCGTCCCGCTGGCAGCAGGATCGCGAATCTCGATATGGCGGGCGGCTTACTCCCCAGCTATTCTCGCTATGGCCCTGTCGTCCCCCGCCAGGTGTCCTCACCCGGCGTTCCCATCTCCTCCATAATGAGCTGCTTACTCCCGGTTTGGCTTCAACTCGCGGCTTTCCGTCCGCCTGCGCCACCAAAGCATCAGTTCCAGGTCGCTCCGGTTCGGATAAGAACGCGGCACCCATTCCTGCGCCAGCTCGAACTGCGGAGAGAAACGTTGCACGATCTCGTCCCGGGTTGTGCCGAAAGGCGGCCCGCCACGCTCAGGAATCAGATAGTTGACGGCCAGATACTGGGCACCCGGTTTTAGCCAGCGTAACAAGGCCCGGACGTAATCGTCACGCTCGGCGGGCCGGATTGCGCAGAACAAGGTGTGCTCGAAGACCCAGTCGAACAGAAATGGCGCTGGGTCTCGGAGGAAATCCGCTACGTGAAACTTTGCCGGCAGCTTGGCAGTCCGGGTCCGCCGGGCGGCCAGGCGAATAGCGCTCGGGGCAATATCGTAACCGAACGCCTGGAACCCGGCCTGAGCCCAGGCCCGCGCGTCGTGACCCGTCCCGCAACCCGGCACGCAGACTGTGCCGCGCACCAGTTCCGGGTGCGCTGCCAGGAAGTCAACCAGTCCCGGCGACGGCGCCCCTTTTTCCCAGGGCATGTCGCGAGCCTGGTAACGCGTTTCCCAGAAGGAGGGGTCGGACTGTTGGTGAGGAGGGGTATTGCTCGGTTTCAAGGTAGTTAAAAGCTTGGTTGAAGATCGCGTCTTTGTTCGCCCGCAAGCGCCTGCTCGCGTTCGAGCAGCGTCGGGTGGGAATAGTAGAAACCGCTGTAGAGGGGATGGGGCGTGAGGTTGCTCAGGTTCTTCTCATTCAGCTTGCGCAGGGCACCGATCAGCGAGCGTGGCTCGCTCATGACCGCGGCCGCGAAGGCGTCTGCCTGGTATTCATTGCGGCGCGACCACCAGTGCGCCACGGGCGAGAACCAGAACGTGATCACCCCCGATACGAGCCCGAACAGCAGCAGCGCAGGCACAATGCTGCCCGGCTCAAAACCGAAGCTCCGATAAAACCACTCCTGCGTTGCGAGCAGCGAGACGAGCCAGAACCCCGCCAGGGAGCCCAGGGCGGATACCAGCAGCGTCTTCGGAATGTGCTTCTTCTTGAAGTGGCCGATCTCGTGCGCCAGCACGGCCTCCAGTTCCAGCTCAGCCAGTTGCTGGATCAACGTGTCGAACAGCACGATCTTGCGGAAGCCGCCGAAGCCGGTGAAGAAGGCATTGGAGTGCCGGGAGCGTTTGCTGCCGTCCATGACCTGGATGCTCCGGGCGCGGAAGTGCGTCCGCTCAGCCAGCTTCAGCAGCCGCTCGCGCAGGCTCCCTACGGGCAGCGGCGTGAACTTGTTGAAGAGCGGCAGGATGAGCACCGGCGCCAGCACCATCATCAGCAGTTGAAACCCAAGCATCGCGCCCCAAGCCCACAACCACCACCACGGCCCCATCCACTCGACCAGCTTCAACATCAACGCCAGCAGCGGGTAGCCCAGCACGATGCCAAGCAGCAACCCTTTGAGCCGGTCCATCCACCAAAGCTTTTGCGTCGTCGTGTTGAAGCCGAAGCGCTCCTCCAGTCGGAACTGATCATACCATTCCAGCGGCAGGCTCGGCAGCGACAGCGCGACAGAAGTGACCAGGAGAAACGCCGCCATGGCCCAGGCGGAACTGCCCAGCCGCTGGTCAAACCCGTGAAAGCCCCACGGCAGCAAACCACTAAACAACACGGCCACCAGCACCACCGAACCCCAAGTCCCTACAATTTGGTCCAGGCGTCCTTTCGCCAGCGTGTAGCGCACGGACTTGGCATAGGTCGCCTCGTCCATGACTCCCTTGAATGCCTCCGGGACCGCGCCGGCATGGGCCAGCACGTGACGCCGGTTCAACTGCTCCAGCCAAAGCTGGACGCCCCACCGCGCAATGACCAGCAGCAGGACAACGACGGCAACAATACTGGCCAAACTCATCAAGACAGATTAGCCGCGCGCGGCGCCCGGCAACAATGAATTCTCACTCGGCAGATCTGCCTAAATCCGGTGGCGATGCGCAGCCCGTAGCCGATTGGCCACAGGGAGGACCGGCTGGTGGAGCGGCGCGGTGCTGGATGGCACCGACACCGGCCCCTGGCAAGGACAGAAAAACACGCCCAAGACCAGAGGAGCAATCGAAGAACAATCGAAGAACAATCGAAGAACAATCGAAGAACAATCGAGGAACAATCGAGATCACCTCTGGGGTTGCTCCGAGGTTACACGAGACAAAGGCGCAGGTCGCACGCGAACGGGGCGGGGAAGAGGCCAGCCCGCTTATCGAGCAATTCGGGGGCTGGAACGGCACGCCGCAACCCGGAAGCCGAAGAGGGCGCACGGCAGATTTCTTCGGGGTGGGCGGCCCGCTCTCATTAACACCTCGCTTCAGCGAGGTGGGTGTGGCACGCGAACCAGCTCCCCAACCGCTTCAGCGGTTTACGGTGGCGGGTAAACCGCTGAAGCGGTTCCGATGCCGAGACCACCGCCCACACCCCACTCAAGTGGGGTGTTAATGAGAGGCCGGCCGCGTTGTGTCTGCGAAGCGATATACGGAAGGCCCGGATTTGCCGGGTGAAATCACCCCGAGCAGAATCCCGTCTGGCGCCCAGCCGAAGGAAGCCCGTCGCTTTTCCGTTGAGTCACTTTCCGCCGGCGAGTAGCTTGGGGCCCATGAACGTCTTTCTCACCGGCGGGGCGGGTTATATTGGCTCGATTTGCGCGGAGGCCCTGCTCGAGGCCGGGCACCGCGTGACCATATATGACAACCTGAGCGAGGGCCACCGTTCCGCGTTGGACGCCCGGGCGCGGTTCGTTCTGGGCCGACCGGAGGAAGACGGCGACATCCTCGGCGCCGTCAAAGAGGCGAAGCCCGACGCGATCATGCACTTCGCCGCCAACGCGCTGGTCGGGGAGTCCATGACGAACCCGGGGAAGTACTTCCGCAACAACGTCGCCAACGGCCTCAAGCTGCTCGACGCCGCGGTCGCCTGCGGCGTGAAGAAATTCGTGTTCAGCTCGACGTGCGCCACCTATGGCCCGCCGGACCGCGTGCCGATGGCGGAAGATTTGCCGCAGCGCCCGATCAACCCCTACGGCGAGTCGAAGCTGATGTTCGAGAAGATGCTCCAGTGGTATCAGCAGATTCACGGGCTGGAGTTCATCGCCTTCCGCTACTTCAACGCCGCGGGCGCCAGCGACCGGTTCGGCGAGCATCATCGCGTCGAAACGCATCTCATTCCGAACGTGCTGCAAGTCGCGCTGGGGCAGAAGACGCACTGTGAGATTTACGGCACGGACTACCCCACGCCGGACGGCACATGCATCCGGGATTACATTCACATCCTCGACCTGGCGCAGGCGCATATCCTCGGCTTGGCGCCAGGGCGGCAGGGCTTCTACAACCTGGGCAACGGCGACGGCTACTCCGTCCGCGAAGTCATTCGCATGTGTGAGCAGGTGACCGGCAAAGCGATCCCGACCATCGAAAAGCCACGCCGGCCCGGCGACCCCCCGCGGCTGGTTGCCTCGGCGGAAAAGGCGATCCGCGAGCTGGGTTGGCAGCCCAAATTCCCTCGGATCGAAAATATCGTCGCTACCGCCTGGGCCTGGCACAAGAAACACCCCGAAGGCTATCCGGACTGAAGTAACATGAGAGATGTTCTACTGGTGGACGACGATCCACTCTTGTTGCAGATATATCAGGAGGGGCTTAGGCAGCTCGGGGCCAACGTCACGACGGCTGGGGATGGCATCGCCGCGATTCGGGCGCTGCGCGGCTTCAAACCGGACGTGATGGTACTCGACCTGATGATGCCCAAGTTCTCCGGAGTAGATGTGCTGAAGTTCGTTCGCTCGGAAGAGACTCTGAAAGCCCTTCCGGTCGTAGTCCTGTCCAACTCCTACATGAACGATTTGGCCGCCGAGGCTGTCGAGTTCGGCGTGCAGAAGGCGCTCCTCAAAATCCGCTGCTCCCCAGCGGTCCTGTTCGAGACGATCAATGACGTTTTGACGGCCAATGTCGGCCGCGAAGACACCTCGTTGCTGCTCGCGGTACCGGACCGGAGCCTGCCAGCCCCGCCCACGCCCGCGGAGCTTGATAGGCCTGTGCCGGCAGCACCAGGGCCGCCGTCAGGGCCGGCCCAACCGACCACCGCCGAGTTTCATGCCAAAGCCCGCCAAAGTTTCCTGCAGAATGCCCGTGAGACTTGCACCCGCTTGCGCACCCTTTGCCAGGCCTTCAGCGGTGCGCCCGACCCGGCCGCGCGCGAAGCACACTTGCAGGCTTTCTATCGCCAAGTACACTTCATCGCCGCCACAGCCGGTCTGGCCAAGTGCCACCGTCTGGCCCAGATGGCGAGCGCTTTCGAGGCGCTGCTCTTCGAGCTCAGCAACCGACCGGCGGCCGCCAGCCCGTCTGTCTTGCGCACGATCGCGAGCACGGTTGATTTTCTGGCGCTGCTTTTTGATTGCGCCCGCGACGCGGAACTCGAGGCACCACTCGCTGCGCAGGCTTTGGTGGTGGATGACGACCCGTTGAACAACCGGCTGGTGGTGTCCGCGCTGCAACGCGCGCAGATTCAGTCCCGCAGCACCGAGGACCCTTTGGTCGGCCTGCAGTGGCTCCAGGAGCGTCATTTTGATCTGGTGCTGTTGGACGTCGGGATGCCCGGGATAGACGGATTCGAGCTATGCCGGCGCCTGCGCAAGTTGCCCGGCTATGAGAAGACCCCGGTGATCTACGTCACCGTGCATGGCGACTTTGATACCCGCGCCCTGAGCGTCTTGAGCGGCGGCGATGACCTGATCTCCAAACCAGTCTTCCCGATGGACCTGGCCGTCAAAGCGGTGGCCCTGTTGCTCAAGCGCCAGATGTCGCCCGCTTCTGGGTGAGGACAAAGAGAGCACTCGCCGGCGTGGATACGACTAACCCTTCCCACTCTCGAACTTCCCGTATCTGAGAGCCAGCGTCGGCAGCACGAGCAAGTTCAGGGCTGTGGAAGTGACCAGCCCGCCGAGGATCACGATGGCCATCGGGCCTTCGATTTCGCGCCCGGCCTCCCCGCTACCCAGCGCCAGCGGCAGCAGCCCCAACCCCGTCACGGTAGCCGTCATCAGGATCGGCATGAGCCGCTCGGAGGCGCCGCGCATGACCGCCTCCGGCCCCCAGGTCATGCCTTCTTCAGTTACCAGGTGTTCGAAGTGGGAGATCATCATGATGGAATTGCGCGTGGTGATGCCGAACAGCGTCACAAAGCCCACCAGCGAGCCGATCGTCAACCCGCCTTCGCCTGCGCCGCCAAACGCCGTGGTCAGCCAGACCGCCAGCACCCCGCCCACCAGCGCGAAAGGCACGTTCGCCAGGACGAGCAGCAGGTTCCGCACGTTGTGGAACACTACGGTCAGCAACAGCATGATACCCACGGCGGCGATGATTGAATGCACCAGCAACTCGCGCTGCGCCTTATCCTTCGCCTGCGCCGCGCCACTAAACGCCGCATAGGCCCCCGCGGGGAAGACGACCCTGGCAGCGACTTGCTTCTTCGCCTCCTCTACGAATGAGGTGACGTCCCGCCCGCTGGTCGAGCAGGTCACCGTCTGGCGGCGGCGTGCGCCCTCGTGCAGGATCGAGAAGCGCCCGCTGCTGGGGTATATCTCGGCCAGTTCGCGCAACGGCATGACGCCGCCCTGCGGACTACGCAGCAGCAGCGAGCCAATCGCCTCGGGGTCTTGCCGGGCCTTCTCGTTCAGGATCACCGCCACGTCGGCGACCTGGTTGCCACGGTGGGTCTGCGCGACCACAGTGCCCTGATAGGACGTCTGAATCGCCTCCAGCACCTCGACCGGGCGAAAGCCAAACTGCGTCAGCCGGTCCGGCCGCAGGCGCACGGCCATGCGCGGTGCGCCGGGCGGCGCCTTCACCTGCACGTCCGCTTTGCCGGGCACGCTATTGAGCACGTTGGCCACTTCCTTGGCTTTGGCATCGATCATGTCCAGGTCCTCGCCGAAAATGTTCACCACCACCGGCTGCGACTCGCCTGTCAGCGTTTCGCCAATCCGGTCGCCCAGGAAGGTCAGCACCTCGAAGGACACGATGCCGGGGAACTTCTTCAGGATATCGCGCACGTCGTCGGCCATCTTCGCCTCCTGCTTGCCGGGCATCGGGTGGAGTTCCACGTGGAATTCGCTCCGGTGCGGCCCCCACGGGTCTTCGCCCAGCTCGGCGCGGCCCACTTGTTGCTCCACGGTCGCGATGTTGGTGTTAGCGAGCAGGTCGCGCGAGATTTGCGTTCCCAGCTCCAGCATCGCCGGTAGCGAGGTGCCCGGAGTGGCGAACACCTGCAGCACCAGGTGGCCCTCACGGAAGTCCGGCAGGAAACCGCCCTTGCCGGCCGGCATACGCGTCAGCGCCGCCGCGCAGACGATGACCACGACCGCGATCATGGCGCGCGGCCAGCGGGCGATCAGTCCCAGAAGGCGGCGGTAGCCGGCCTTCAACCAGCGTTGGAGGTGCGGATCCTCGCTCTTACCCACGCCTTTGTTGAAGACCACGTAGGCCAGTGCCGGCGTAACCGTCAGCGCCACCAGCAGCGAGGCCAGGATGGCCAAAATGCAACTCACCGCCAGGGGCGCAAAGAAACTCCCTTGCAGCCCGGTCAGCGTCAGCACCGGCAGGAAGATCAGCGCCACGATGAACGTGGCATAGACCACCGCCCGCCGCACCTCCAGCGAGGCGTTGAGCACGATATTGAAAATGGACGCAGGAGCAGCCGCGGGCGAGACGCCCCCGGCAGTGGCAGGCGGGTCCCCTGCCCTGCTCTCACGAAGCCGACGGAAAATGTTCTCCACGTCGATGATCGAATCATCCACCACCTCGCCCAGCGCGATAGCCAGGCCGCCGAGGGTGATCGTATTGATGGTGATGCCGAACTTCTCCATCACGATCACCGCCGTCGACAACGAGAGCGGTATGGCCGTGATCGAGATGAGCGCCGTGCGGACATTGCCCAGCAACAGAAACAGCACGACCGCTACCAGGATGCCACCCAGCGCCAGCGAGTGCTTCACATTCCTGAGGGCCGTCTCGATAAACGTCGCCGGCCGGTGCAGGCGATCATAGAGCTTGATCCCCTGCTGCTCGAAGACCGGGTTCATCTCACCCAGGGCCGCTTCCAGCGCCTTGGTCGCTTCCATCGTATTAGCGCCATACTGGCTGGACATCGTCATCAGCACGCCCCAGCGGCCCATGACTACCGTGTCACCGAACTTGGGCTCGGCCCCTTCGACTACGCGCGCGACATCCTTGAGCCGGACGCTCAACCCATTGGTGTGCGCAACGACTACTTCGCCGAGAATGTCCAATGTCAGCGCCTGACCTTCCGTCTGCAAGGTAATGCGCTGATTGCGGGTCTCGACAAACCCCGCTCCCATGACACCCGTCGAGACGCGCGCCGCCGCGAGCACGTCCGAAAGTGCGAGGTCATAGGCCATCAGCCGGTCGGGCAGCACCTGGATCTGCAGTTGCCGCACCTCGCCGCCGAACACGCTGCACTTGGCCACGCCTGGAACCGACAGCAGCCGCGGCTTGAGCGTCCAATCCGCGAAGGTGCGCAGCTCCATCGGCGTCAGCTTATCCGACACCAGGCCGATCTTGAGCAGGTCCATGGTCGAGGAGGTCAGCGGCGTCATGCGCGGGTGCTTGACGCTGGCGGGCAGTTCGCCCGCCATCTCCGCGAGCTGTTCGGCCAGCATCTGGCGGGCGCGGAATACGTCTGTTCCTTCCTTGAATACTGCGGTAATGATGGATAGGCCCTCAATCGACTCGGAGCGGAGGGATTCCATGTCGCCCAGTCCGTTGACGGTGGACTCGATCGGCAGCGTGACAAGCAACTCGACCTGCTCCGGCGCCAGGCCGGGGCACTCGGTCTGGATCACGACCTGTGGCTGGACGAAGCTGGGGAAGACATCCAGCTTGGCGTTGCGCGCGACGTGGATGCCGTAGCCCAGCAGCACGCACGCCAGCGCCACCACTATGTGCCGATACTTGAGGGAGAAATGGACGAGAGCGCGCAGCATTTAGGAGATTGGCTCCTTGCAGGCTTTGACGATACCCTGCCGCGAAACCCGAAATCCGAAACCCGAAATCCGAAGGAAATCCGAAGCTCGAAAACAGAAAGAAGCAGTTGACCGAGGATCGCCGGCCCGGCAGGTCATGTCGGATTTCGGATTTCGGCCCTCCTTCGGATTTCGGGTTTCGGGTTTCGGGTTTCTGCCTCTGGCAGTCATTCCTCTCCCTTCCCCTTGCTCTCGAACGACAGCAATTGCTGGGCTCCGCCCACCACCACATACTCGCCAGCACCAACGCCTTTAGTCACGAACCAGCCGGCCTCCATGGGATGATCCAGGGCGACCTGCACGCGCGTAAACGCGTCGCCGGCAACGTTAAGGACGTACACCCAGCCTGTGCCTTCCGTTCGTACCACTGCGTCGCGCGGGATGATGACGCCGGCCTGCGGCTCTCCGGGTATCTTGAGATAGCCCACCACGGCCTCACCGGCGGTCAGGCCCAGTGAATTTGGCTTCAGCAGCAAGAGGAAGCCCCGGCCCTGCATTTGCGGGTCCACGCTCGGCGCCGGCTCCAGAAACTCCGCTTCGGCGGACTGGCCGGATAACGTGTCAATTCGCGCGCCGGTGGGCTGAGTCTTCAAGGCGTCGCCGACGGGTAAGTCAACGCGCACGAGCGCTGCCTCCAATGAGATGAGTGCTCGGACCCAGGCCACCAGGTCCTGCTGGTCCGACACGGCCTTGCCCCAGGACAGGGTCAGCCGCTCCTGAACTGATTGGATGGCCAACCGGTCTCGCTGTGCCGCGGCTTGGGCGGTTTGCAAAGCGCGCGCCGAGGCATTCCCCTGCCCTTCCAACATCTGCAGGCGCGCGAGTTCATTGCTGGAAGCGCTGTAGGTGGCCTGGGCCGCGGCCAGCTCAGTGGCCAGCGCCGCCAGCTGCGCGGGGTCCAGCACTTTGCCAAAGCCCTTTAGCTCAGCGGTCATCTGAAAGGCTGCCGGATGTTTAACCTGGAGACCAAGGTCCTTCCGGGTCTTGCCATTCATGGCAATGACGGCGTTGCCATTCGTATCTCTCGAGACCTGCGCCGCGGCTGCTTTCTCGCCGGGCGGCGCCTGGGCATCGTCCGAGTGCTCGGCAGCGGGCGGGGGTGCCGCCACCCGCTGCTTCATCCACAGGGCGCCGCCGGCAAACCCGGCGGCGATAAGAATGACTAAGATGATGGCTCGTTTCACGGTTTCTCCTGTTTGGCTTGGGCGGCGCGGCCTTGCTCGAGATCAGGCCAATTTGCGAGCGGACGCTGCACGGCATCCTCCAGCGCGCCGAGCGCCTGGTGTAATCGGGTCTGGCTGTCCTGCAGGACCAGTTCGCTGGTGGCCAGCTCCAACTCGGCAGTCAGCACATCCAGCCGGTCCGCGGCGCCGGCATTGAGTTGCTGTTCTGCCACTTCCTGCTGCTTTCGCTGCGTTGCCAGTAAGGCTTCCGCGCCCGCCCGGCTCGTTGCGGCAACCTCATAAACCGCCAGCGCGCGGTCGATCTCGGCGATCACCTTGGCCTGCAGCGCTTCGAAACGCGCCGACGCCTGCCTCCGGCGCGCCTCTGCCTGGGCGATAGGACCCTCATTGCGATTCAGCAGCGGCAGCTCCACGCCAAACCCCAGCAGGCCCCACTTCTGCAATCCCTGGTCATACTCGTAGCCGGTGTTGAGATGGACGTCCGGATACTGCTTGGCGATCTCGATCTGGAGCGCCGACTCGCTCGCGGCGTAATCGGCAAGCGCCGCCAGCACATCCGGGCGGCGCTGCAGGGCCTGGCGCCGCACCTCAGTCGAGGACAGCCGGTCCAGGTCCGCGGGAAACAAGCTCAGATCATAAGCAATCTCGACAACTTTCAGCGCGCTGACAGGGACCCCTATGGCTTCGGCCACGCGGGCGCGGGCCTCGATCTGCTGCCGTTGGGTGTCGCTCAAATCGAGCTGCGCCTTCTGCTCCAGCAGCCGCGTCGGCATGATCTCCGAAGACGCAATCGCGCCCGCCTCTCTCCTTTGGTCAAGCGAGGCGACCACCTGTTTCTGAACTGCGAGCTGTTGGCGCAACAGCGACTCGCGCCACGTGGCCGCGCTAAGGTCAATCAGGCCCGCCCGGAGCTGGCTGCGCACCTGCCAGGCCGTCGCGGAAATATTGAGCCGGGCCGATTCCGAGAGGTGCCTGGCCTGCGCGACACGCGCGCCCCGCTTCCCGGCGGTCTCGACCGGCCAATCCAGGTTCAAGGTCGCAACCCAGGGCGGCTCGACTCCCGGGTTGAATACGTATTGCGGCGTGAAACCAACTGTGGGATTCGGGCGCGCGCCGGCCGTCACGATGCCCGCCTGGGCCTCGGCCCATACCGCCCGGGCCACGTCCAGGCTCGGCTGATAGTAAAACGCCGCCAGGGTGAGCATCTCAAAATCCCACTTCGCCGCCGGCCAGGTGTTCATCTCACGGTTGAGATGCTTTTCCAGGAAGGTCTTGAGTTCCGGATTACCAAGCGACCGGCTTTCCATGCCTGCGGCTGTCTCCGCCGGAGACAGCGGTTGTGGGTGGAACCGGGCGCACCCGGCCACCAAACCCAGTGCGACGATGGCAGGCCAAAACTTCAAGTAGTGCTAACTCAATTGGAATCAGCCGGGCAAAGCAAGAACTACATGCCGCCACTTC
>SESF01003578.1_pt1 | contig 11311 bp, 8 predicted proteins | sample 3171521 | NCBI WGS metagenome assembly SESF01 (sample SAMN10866945, study PRJNA518727) | freshwater metagenome | biome: subpolar coniferous forest; feature: holomictic lake; material: water; isolation source: holomictic Lake 227, 6 m and 8 m depth | place: Canada: near Kenora, Ontario | collected...
TGAGGCGGTTGGTTGCTGGCACAACGACAAAACCTGGGGGTTGCAGTTCAAGGCGACCACTCTTGGAGTTATCCCTCCTGATACGCTTGAGGGGATGACGAAATATCTCACGTCCGGTATGGTGAAGGGGATTGGCCCCCATCTGGCGAAGGTGATGCTCAAGGCTTATGGTATGGAGGTCTTCACGGTTATTGAGGATCATCCTGAGCAACTGCTTGGGCTTCCCGGCATCGGCAAAAAAAAGTTGAAGCAGATTGTTGCTGCATGGGCGGAGCAGAGGGCGGTCAAAAAAATTATGCTTTTTCTTCACTCCCACGGGGTGAGCACGTCGCGCATCGCCCGGATTTTTCGTCTCTATGGTGATGATGCTGTGGCGATGGTGAGTGCCAATCCCTACCGTCTCGTCCACGATATACCTGGAATCGGTTTCAAAAGTGCTGATCAGATTGCCCGGAAAATCGGTATTCCTGTTGATTCTCCTTTGCGAGCCCGGGCGGGAATTGGCCATGCGCTGCAGGAGCTTTCGCTTGAGGGGCATTGCCGGGTTCCTGAGTCGATGCTGCTTGCTGCCTGCCGGAGGCTGCTCACAATTCCTGAACCGGTGCTTGAAGAGGCTCTTGCGCAGGAACTCTCCATCGGCACCGTCGTGGCTGTTGAGGATGAGGGCGCAAAGAGTTATTACCTGCGTTCTCTCTTTCGTGCGGAGAGGGGAGTTGCCAAAAGCATTGGCCGCATTATGCCGGGTGCGCTTCCCTGGGGAACGCTTGATTTGGCAACGGTTATTCCTGCGGCGGAGAAGGAGTCAGCCATTGAGCTGTCGGAGTCGCAGCGGAGTGCGGTGGCGCTTGCGCTGTTAAGCAAGTTGACGGTCATTACCGGCGGGCCTGGCGTAGGCAAGACAACCATCATCAACACGATTCTTGATATTCTTGAGACGGAGGAGCTGAAGGTGCTCCTTTGCGCCCCCACCGGGAGGGCGGCCAAACGGCTTTCCGAAGCAACCGGCATGGAGGCAAAAACCATTCACCGTCTGCTTGAGTATGATCCTCATGTCCGTGATTTCAGGCGGGGCAGCTCTTATCCGCTGGAGGCCGATTTGGTTATTGTTGATGAGGCCTCCATGATTGATGTGGTGCTGATGAATCGCTTGCTGGCGGCGATCTCTACCCGTTCAGCGCTCATTATTGCCGGTGATGTTGACCAGCTTCCTCCGGTTGGCCCGGGATTTGTCCTGGCTGATATGATCAATTCGGGTGTGCTCCCTGTGGTGCGTTTGACGGAGATTTTCCGGCAGGCCCAGTCTTCCATGATTATTGTCAATGCGCACCGTATCAATTGCGGGGAGTTGCCCCTTCCCTCTCCCCAGGCTGGATCGGCAGATGAGGGCGCGGCGGAGCTTTCCGACTTTTATGTGGTTTCATCCGGCAGTACGGCTGATATTCTGCGAAGGCTGCTGCTTGTGGTTGCTGATCGAATTCCTGCCCGATTCGGTATGAATCCCCTTGGTGATATACAGGTTTTGACACCGATGAACAAGGGGACGCTGGGCACCAAAGCGCTCAACACGCTCCTTCAGCAGAGTCTGAACCCTCATGCGGCAAGGAAAATTGTGCGGTTTGAGACAACATACTCGGAAGGCGACAAGGTGATCCAGATGGTCAATAACTACGACAAGGAGGTCTTTAACGGTGATATCGGGCGCATTACACGGGTTGACGAGGCGGAGAGTACGCTGCAGGTGGAGTACGATGGCCGGGAGGTGCTCTATGAGTCTGGCGAGCTTGATGAAATTGCCCTTGCTTACGCTATTACCATTCATAAAAGTCAGGGGTCTGAATATCCTGCGGTTGTGATACCGCTCTCCATGCACCACTTTACGCTTCTTGAACGAAACCTCATCTATACGGCCGTGACAAGGGCAAAAAAACTGGTGATGATTATCGGTGACCCACAGGCGCTTGCCATGGCCATTGGCAACAAACGCTCTTCGCAGCGCTTGACCGGTCTTGCGGCAAGGATTTCGGGCGGAATGGAGGATAAGCGCCGGGAATGATCACGGCTTTTTTGTTATATTATAAGCCATTCGTTCGTGCTGAGTGCAAGCCGTCCGGTATTTCCGAAATCATTAGTTTGTGTTATGAAGATCGTGAAGACATTGAATCTGGTACGTCTTTGTATGTTCCAGATGGGTTTCGGCCTCATGCTCGGCTTCATTCAGGATATCCTGAACCGGGTCATGATCAAGGAACTCCTGCTGCCGGCAACTATTGCTTTAGGGCTTATCAGCCTTAAGGAGCTTCTGGCTATTTTCGGCGTCAAGGTATGGATCGGCAACATGTCGGACCGATTCAGTATTTTCGGTTATCACAGGACGCCCTACATCCTGCTCGGGCTGTTGAGTTGCGTTGTCGCCTTCGTGCTTTCACCGACGACGGCCTATGAGGTGAAGATAGGCGGTACAGCTTTTTCCGAGATGCTGCCAGCTCTCCTGACCGATATCGGTTTATGGAAGCTTGCCTTTATTTTCCTCCTGTTCGGTTTTGGTCTGCAGGTCGCGACCACGGCCTATTATGCACTGATTGCTGATGTCGTACCTGAAGAGCATATTGGCAAAATAACCGGAGCGAGCTGGACCCTCATGGTTCTGACAGCTATCATTTCGAATTGGAACATCGGCAATTATCTGAAGGTTTATACTCCTGAAAGGCTGACGCAGGTGGCTGAAATTGGTGGTCTTATCACACTCTGTTTAGGGCTTTTAGCCATTCTCGGTGTAGAAAACCGCAATGCGGAGGCCGCCCAGGGCAAGGGAAAGCAGAGCATCAGCTTTGCCCAGTCGGTGCGCCTGCTCTCTTCGTCGCCGAGGACGCTGCAGTTCGCCTTCTACATTTTCATCTCCATCTTTGCGCTCTTCGCCAACGAAGTTGTCATGGATCCTTTTGGTGCGGAAGTTTTCGGGATGAAGGTTTCAGAAACGACCAAGCTCTTCAAGCCGATGATGGGCGGTACTCAGCTTATTTTCATGCTTGTTACCGGCTTTCTGCTTTCACGGATCGGCTTCAAGCGGGGTGCATATTTCGGTAATACGTTCAGTGCTATAGGATTCGCCGTCATCATTGCCGCAGGTTTCATGCACGACCAGTCACTGCTTCGCGTCGGTCTTGTCGTGACTGGTATGGGTCTCGGTGCGGCAAGCGTTTCCAACATCTCGATGATGATGAACATGACAGCAGGTCGCAGCGGAATCTATATTGGTCTTTGGGGCACCGCACAGAGCCTTGCTATCTTTATCGGTCATTCCGGAGCCGGTGTGATCCGCGATGTGATCTATACCTTGTCTGGCAACCACATGTTGGCCTATGCCGTGATATTTGTTATTGAGATCCTTGCTTTTACGGCATCGAGCCTCTTGCTGCCCCATATTTCCAAAGAGGCTTTCGAGGCCGAGAGCGAAGCAAAAATGTCGGAATTCGCCGTTACCGCGAAGGCTGGCTGATGGTAAAATGGAATAACCAACTATGAAATACGTTTTTGGGCCACTCTCATCCAAACGGCTTGGTCAGTCACTTGGTGTTGATCTGCTTCCCCCGAAAAGCTGTACATGGAATTGCCTCTACTGTCAGTTGGGAAAGACAAGAAAATTTGTCACAGAGCGGCAGGAGTTTTTTCCTCGTGAGGAGATTCTTGGCGAAATCCGTGAGGCTCTTGCCATCAACAAGGGGATTGACTGGATTACCTTTGTCGGTTCCGGTGAAACCATGCTCTACAAGGGTATTGGCTGGCTGATAGCGGAGGTGAAAAAGCTCACGACGACTCCTGTTGCCGTGATCACCAACGGGTCGCTGCTCTATCTGCAAGAGGTGCGCGAAGAGCTGCTTCAGGCCGACGCGGTGCTTCCTTCGCTTAATGCCGGTTCGGAAGCCCTTCATGCAGAGATTGGTCGTCCTGCCGAAGGACTGTCCTTTCGCCAGCATGTCGAGGGGCTTGTGACCTTTCGCAAAGAGTTCAAAGGGCGGCTCTGGATTGAGGTGATGCTGCTCGGCGGTATCAATGACTCCGACGAGGCGCTTCGTGATCTTGCGGCCGTTCTTAAAGAGATTAACCCCGATATGGTTCACCTTGTGCTGCCAACCAGGCCAGCTCCCGAGCAGGAGGTGCACCTGCCCACCCAGGATCGCATTGAGCGGGCAATTGCCATTCTTTCAGAGGTTACGACAGTGGTTCATCCGCTCAAAGGCAATATGGATCTTCGCAACGCTCCAGACATGCTTGAGGCTGTCACAGCCATTATCACCCGTCATCCGGTGCAACAGCGTGAACTGCACAAAGCCATTGCGGACTGTTTTCCCGGAGAGGAGTATAAAGCTGACGACATCATGCGAGTGTTCATGCTTATCGGTAACTTCAAGCTGGTCGATCATGGCGGGGAGCCCTACTGGGTGATGAAGCAGGGCGATTCTGGTACGGCGGAAAAAAGTGACTTCAGCAGTTAACCTCTCCGATTGGAAAGGAGAGGGAAAAGGTTGTCCCCCTGTTTGTTTCGCTGGTAACTCCTACTTTAATGTGCTGAAGATCGGCAAGTTTTTTTACGATAGAGAGTCCCAGGCCAAACCCCCCTGTGCCTGCATTTCTCGATTCATCGACACGGTAAAAGCGCTCAAAAATGGCATTGAGTTTCTCCGTCGGAATGCCGATACCCTGATCGCTGATGGTGCAGAAAATTGCATTGGCTTTGCGTTGTACCGCTACGGTTATTGAGGAACCGGTTGGAGAGTATTTGATGGCATTGGAGAGAATGTTTTCGAAGATCATCTCAAGCATTCCCGGATCGGCTGCAACCCGCACGTTTTCTGTTTTGTCGATAATGATCGAAATATCTTTTGTACTTGCCGTTGCCAGCATTCTTTCAATAATCCCCCCAAGATGCTCGGAAAGCTCTACACTCTCAATGTGTGGCTGGATCTTGTTGCTTTCATAACGGGCAATCATGAGTAACTGGTCGATCAATCGAGCCATACGGTCCAACTCCTTCAGGCAGGAGTGAATTCTCGTTTCATAATGCTCTCTCTCCCTTGGTTTGCGAACCAGTACTTCAAGGGTACCCTTAACGATGGCAAGAGGTGTTTTCAGCTCGTGTGAAGCGTTGGCCGTAAAGTGTTTTTCACGCTGAAAAGCATCCTGCATTCTGTCGAGCAGGGCATTGAAGGTTGATGAGAGTCGATACAATTCGTCATGATGATAGGGAAGCGGAATGCGCTGATCGAGATGGACCTGTGTTATATTTTCTGCCGTGGCAATAACCTTTTCAATGGGCCTAATGCTCTTGCCGGCAATCAGGCGGGTCAGCATAAACAGTGTCAGAATGATGACTGGAAATGAAAAGAAAAAGATATCATGCAGGTCGTGCAAAACGATCATGGCGTTTTTGAGGGGAACGGCAACAATAAGGTAACCCAGGGTTACCCCCTTGTTATTGACAAGAGGTACCTGTGCCTGCCGGACCATTGAGCCACCGAAATTGCTGTTGAAGTAGGCAGAGCCTGCCTGGTTCGGATTAAAAGCAAGGACACACCAGGAAAGACTGGATGATTTATTGATTACCTGTCCGGTACTGTCAACCAGTTGTATAAATTCCGTATCAACATTTACTTTTTTTTTCTTTATCGAATCATTGTCACTGTCATTGTCGCCTGCATCAATATCGCGGTTCTGAAAGCTTTCAAACCCTTTAAAATCATGGGTTGATATATTTGCGTTCGAAAGGATTTCTGAAACTTCCTTTTTTATCTCATCGTCGAATTGCTTGTAAACAATACGCTCAACGGTAAAGTAGATAATCGCAAAGACCAGGGCGATTAAAACTGCTGTCGTAATTGTATAGTAGAATGCTATGCGGTTTCGCAAACTCATGACTGACCACTCTTTAAAGAAAGAGTGGCTTTTTTTTGCAGATTTTTTCATCATCATAATCATGAGACGCCTGGTTCACGAACAATATATCCCACTCCACGGATGGTTTGAATGATATTTCCACATCCTGCGGCTTCAAGTTTTCTGCGCAGAAAGGTGATGTAGACATCAATCACCGAGGTGTCAGAATCAAAATGGATATCCCATACATGCTCAATGATTCGGCTTCTGGTACATACCCGGTCTTTATTGCGTACAAGGTATTCAAGCAGGGCAAATTCCTTTGGAGTAAGGGTAATTTCATTTGAACCACAGAATACCTGATGCGTAACCGGGTTGATAGTCAGGCTTCCGGCGCTTAACGAGTCGTCATTGCTTGTTTTATTTCGGAGCTGCACCCGAATGCGTGCAAGCAGCTCTTCAAACTCGAAGGGTTTTTTTATGTAGTCATTGGCTCCTGCATCAAGGCCGAACACCACATCTTCGAGGGTATCCTTGGCTGTCAGAAAAAGTATGGGTACCGTACTGCCGGCTTTGCGTACCTGCCGGCAGACCTCAATACCACTCAGGGCGGGAATCATCCAGTCAACGATGAGCAGGTCATACTCGTTGATCAGAGCCATATCAAGCCCGCTTTTGCCGTCGTATGCGATATCGACGGCAAAGTACTCTTCTTCAAGCCCGTCACGGAGGAATCCGGCTATTCCCGGCTCATCTTCAATAATAAGAAGTCTCATGCGTTGATTTTTTTTGGAGTATTAATCGTTATCACCATCTGTTTTTTGGGAACCACTGGATTGACCCAAAACGGTACCGAGAACAGCGTTTTCGCTTTTATTGTTGTTGGCGGCAATTTCCTTAATGGTTAATGACGCATTCTTGACCATGATACCGTTTTTTTCGAGTTGTTCAACAAGGAGCTGCGGTGTGGTTTTTGTGACCAGTGCAACGGTCTCCAGTGATGATGATTCAAGGAGCTGCGTTGCAACTTTCCCGGTGTGTTCTTTTCCTCCCTCTTTTTCATCTTCACCGAAGATGGGCAGAAGGGAGGCAACGGTGACGATGAGTGCAGCGCCAATGATTCCCAGTGCAGGTTTTTTTGAGAAATATCCGGTAAACTGCTTCCAGTTCGAAACAAGGTGAAGCATAACACCGGTGACAAGAAGCCAGCTTAGCCACTTGTGAACGGGCTCTATTGCACCGATTTCCATATCAAAAAAAATCAGGAGGCCAGTGACCGCAGAAATAGTAAATGCTCCGATTGCAAGAGGTGTTGCCCAAAATTTAAGCGTTTGTGGCATATTTGTTTTGGTAGTGGTTTTGTGCGTCGTTGTCAGTTCGATAGAGTTGTTTTAACTGCTTCTAATGTAGCAGGGAGATTCTTAAAGAAGTCTGAGATAAAGCTTAATTTTTGCTTAAAATCAACAAAGAGGGAGGCGTGTTTTCTTTTCAGGCGCAGGATGTTTGACGAACGAACTGCTTTTGAAATGAGTCGGATGGTTGTGTACAGTTTGTCTATGGTTTGGAAAGGTGTTACACTGTTGTTGCAGGCCCCGTTTGACACCACTTTCTGAAAACTATGCCTATGCATTTTGATCATGAAACTCTCCGGATCCGTGAAGGCGAGCGTGTCAATCTCGACAGTCGTCCTACGCTTGTTGATCCGGTCTATCGTTCAAAAAAAGAGTATAAAGAGTTAATGGCCGATCATGTTGCGCAGTTGAGCAAGCTGCAGCAGGTGCATTATGCTGATAACCGCTATGCGCTGTTACTGATTTTTCAGGCGATGGATGCTGCTGGCAAAGATGGGATAATAAGGCATGTGATGTCAGGGATCAATCCCCAGGGGTGCCAGGTGTTCAGTTTCAAGCATCCATCTGCCCATGAGCTGGTGCATGATTTTCTCTGGAGAAGCAACAGTTGTCTGCCTGAGCGGGGTCATATCGGGATCTTCAACCGTTCTTATTATGAGGAGGTACTTATTGTTCGTGTGCATCCGGAAATACTTCTCATGCAGGGTATCCCGGATGAGTTGATCAATGATGGCAAGGTTTGGGAAAACCGTTATGAATCGATTGTCGATATGGAGCGCCACCTCCATCGAAACGGGACAAGGATTGTCAAGTTTTTTCTTCACCTGTCGAAAGAGGAGCAGCGCAAGCGGTTTCTGGATCGGATAGATGCTCCGGCAAAGAACTGGAAATTCAGTGCCGCCGATGTTGAAGAGCGAAAGTACTGGAAGCAATATATGCACGCCTATGAGGCTTGCCTCGGTGCAACAAGCCGTAAACATGCGCCCTGGTATGTTGTTCCTGCTGACGACAAGCAGAATGCCCGGCTGATTGTTTCAAACATTATTTTTCACACCCTCACGACAATGGGTTTGTCATATCCTGAAGCATCTCAGCAACGCCATAAGGAGTTGGCCGATATTCGCAAGCGACTGATGGAAGAGGTTGGCTGACAGCCTGGTCAGATCCGGACAGGGATGCCTCTCTCTCGCAGGTACTCTTTCGCTTCAAGGATTGAGTGTTGCCGGAAGTGGAAGATTGATGCGGCAAGTGCTGCGTCAGCGTGACCTTTCGTAAATCCGTCATAGAGGTGTTCAAGATTTCCCGCTCCTCCGGATGCGATGACGGGAATATGCACGGAAGTCGATACTCTGCTGAGAATATCGTTGTCATACCCCTCTTTGGTGCCATCCCGATCCATGCTGGTCAAAAGAATTTCACCGGCACCAAGTTCCTGTACCTTATGTGCCCATTCGAGAGCTTCATAACAGGTTTGATTTTTCCCGGAATGCGTGTAGACAAAGTAATCATCTCCGGCGTTCTTGATGTCGATAGCAACCACAACGGCCTGGGAACCATATTTTTCTGCAATTCGTGAAATCAGAAAGGGATCGTTGACCGCTGCGGTATTGACTGACACCTTGTCGGCACCGTGCAGAAAGACCTCGCGGGCCCGCTCAACCGAACTGATTCCTCCGCCAACGGTGAGAGGAATAAAGACCTCTCCGGAGACCTTCAGTACCTCTTCAAGTGTCGTTTTGCGCGATTCAAGTGATGCTGAAATATCAAGAAAAACAAGCTCATCGGCCAGTTCATTGTTGTAGAAGCGTGCCTGCTCAAGGATGGAACCAGCATCTCTCAACCCTTCAAAGTTTATTCCTTTTACCACCCTGCCGTCGCGAACATCGAGACAGGGTATGATTCGCTTGGCTAACATTGATGTAGAGAGATAAAAAAAGCATTGATGAAAATCGTGTTACAAGAAATCAATAAAGTTTGAACTCTGCAACAATATTTTCTCTCTGTCACGAACTCTGCACATTTTTTCTGGACGCGGAAAATGGTAATAAGGCGATAGCCTGTTTTTTTTCATCATCATTCAAGACCATAACCCAAAACAGTGCGATGGTCATCAGTAAATATCCGACACCGCAGGCAAGGATCTGCACGATTATGGGGATTCGGCCTGTAACAGGAAAGAGTACCGTAACAGCATAGAAGAAGCTGCCCGGAAGAACAGGTACCAGCGCAGGAAGGAGAGAGCGTACAACAAACTCCCTGATTCTCACCTGAAAGGTATAACCGCTTCGCCAGAAAAGAAACAGGGTGCTGCTTATTGAGCTGAGAGCTATGGCGGCAGCAGCACCCGACAAACCGTATGCAAGTAGTGCAGCCGGAATCCAGATGAGCATCAATAACCCCTGAACAAGCATATACTCCAGCTCTTTTCCGGTTCTGTTTATCCCCCGAAAAATCATATTGACCGGCCCGGTACATTGCTGAACGGCGTAACCTATTGAAAGAAAGATCATGACCGTGGCTGCCTCAGCGTAGTTTGGGCCAACCCACCCGTCAATAAGGGGATGGGCCATAAAGACAAGAAAAACAAAGAGCGTTGAGCTGATAATATTGGTAAAACGAATGCCGTTGAGATAAAGCTCCTTCAGTTCATCACTGTCGAGATAGTTACTGTTTTGCTGTTCACGGTGAAGAAGAAAAAAAAGAGCAAAAAAAAGTGCTGCAACGACTGACGCCATGACAACAGGAGATATTGGAAGATATTGCTGAAGAGCTGGCAAGAAAAAGATCGGAATAATGGCGAACAGAATAGCCATTAATGCTATTTTTATATAGGTTTGAATTCTGTCTCCCACGGTATTGCCCTGTTCTTTTGCCCAAGAGCCGTCAAGATGTGCGGCTGTAGATAAAAATGGAGCAAAGGCAGAATTGGCAATACCGCCAGCGGTTGAGGGGAGCTTGCGTCCCAGTTCAAACATCCCGCCAGATGCAAGTCCTGAAATGGCCGTAATAAACATTCGGTCAATTGCCGTAAGAAAAATGCCCATAATGCCGAGAACCTGGACTTTCCCGCCAAACCCTATAAAATGACGAAAGTGCTCACGAGTTACCAGTTTCCATGATATCGTCAACGATGGCAAAAGGGTACGGGCAACTTTCCAGCAAAGGGCACTTGCCATGACAAGCCGTAAGGCAAAAGCGTAGAGCAGTCCCTTTACTCCTGATCCAAGAGCAAGAAAGAGCAGAATAAAGACAATTTCAAAAAGTCCGGCAATGGTTGATATGATCTTTTCTTTTGCAAACTCATGCATTCCATTGATGATAAAGGCAAGCCCACCCAAAGTAAGTTCAAGACTGAAGACAATTGCTGTTCCAATAAATATGGTTGTGGCCAGCTCCTGTTGTGACGGTACTATGTGAAATTGTTGAAGAATAAACGGCATCAGCAGAGAGAGCAGCGAGCAAAAAAGCAGGCTGAAGGTCAACATATATGCTATACCGGTTGAAAGCAGTTTGCTTATTTCACCCTCTCTCCCTTCGGCAAGGTATCGGGCAGAGTATCGGATATAGGTGCTGTTGACTCCGAACCCTCCCATCCCTGCATAGGAAAGAATGATAAAGGAGAGAGACCATAACCCGAATTCAGCCAGCGAGAGAAAGTGCAGGATATAGGGTGTCAAGAGAATACGGCTTACCATGTAAATAATCGTGGCGACCATGCCGGACAAGGCGTTTCCGGCAAGTTTTTTGTGTGCGTTGCTTTGATTTTCCATGATAATCCGCAGTTACGAGATGGGTTTGTATTTGTTTGGTGGTTGCAAAGCGATAGAAATATAGGTTAAATTTTCTCTCTTGCAGAATCTTGATCAGAATCTTCTGTTAACCTGAAGCCGGGCGTAACCCTTCTGCAACGCTCTCCATAATGACTGTTTTTGGGTGATGCGTTCAGCATGGAAGGGGGGCACTGTTCCCATTGTTCAACTCTTTTTTATTGGTCGCTTGCCAAGGAGCAGAATGCGTGAGGGGTTGTATTTTGAGGCAATTTTCTCCAGAAAAATTGGCCCGGTGAGTCCAAAGACGAGGCCAAGGAT
>SESF01009164.1_pt1 | contig 11305 bp, 10 predicted proteins | sample 3171521 | NCBI WGS metagenome assembly SESF01 (sample SAMN10866945, study PRJNA518727) | freshwater metagenome | biome: subpolar coniferous forest; feature: holomictic lake; material: water; isolation source: holomictic Lake 227, 6 m and 8 m depth | place: Canada: near Kenora, Ontario | collected...
TTGCCAGCAGTAATAATTTTTGCGGTGCCTATTTTTTTAAAAATGTATGACAAGCTGGTCACGGCGGCACCGACTATGTTGGGCTTTGTATATGTGCCGTTTAAGGGCTATACCCATGTAAATATGGCAGGGTATACCTTACTGCTTATGCTTGGATTTATGTGGCTTTTATCATTGTTTTTATTCGCGCTAAAGTTTATTAAGGGCCTTTATGAGAATGATATATATTTTACCGAAAAACAAAAGGCAGTGCTTTTATTTAAAGCGGCTTTGATATTTTTTATATCAGCCGGAGCATATGTGACTTTGGTCTATCCGCCTACTGGGGACGAACCGCACTATCTGTTGATAGCAAAAAGTCTTGGCACGGATTTGGATGTAAATTTAGAAAATGATTATGTCACTCAAAAAACTTATTTGGAGTTTTATCCTGCCGAGTTGGAATACAAAAACATACACAATACCGCTGGAAAAGACGGCAAGGGGATTTATTCTATGCACAGTCCAGGCTTGCCAGCAATAATCGCGGTCTTTTATAAAATCGGCGGCAGGTATGGCACACAGTTAGTAATAAACTTTTTAGCGGCACTGCTTATAGCCCTGTTATATCTATTTTTAAATAGGTTTACTGATTATTGGAAAGGGAGTGCGACTTTTGCTGCACTGGCTGGAGTGAGCTTGCCTTTCTCAGCAGTCTCTTCCCTTATTTTGACTGAAATTCCTGCAGCCCTTATGATTTTGTATGGTATTTATTTTTTGTATTTTTATGATAAAAATAAAAATAGTTTATTGTTATTTTTCTGTCTCGCGGTTCTGCCGTGGTTTCACTCAAAGCTTTTTATTTTTTCAGTAGTGCTATTTATATGGTATTACGCGGCAGTAATAAAAAACGCGGCTTTTAGAGTAAAAAAGGAAGCAGGTAATTTGGGATTGCTTACAATAATCGCAGGGTTGTTTGTGGGCTTTTATTATGCCATATACGGTAGTTTTGCGCCCTTTGCCCTCGTGAGTATATGTGTCAGTTCATCTTTTTATTTTGTTTTTAGCGCGGCGCATTCTGCAAAAGCTTTTTTCGCAATATTGTTTGACAGAGATTTCGGACTTTTTACTTATAATATTCTTTTGATTACTTTTGTCTGGGGAGTAATGCTTGTGGTAAAACACAAAGCGTATAAAAAACTATTACCCTTGGTGGCAGGGCTACCGTATTTTAGTTTGTTTTTAGTATGGAATGACTGGACAGGGTCTATGACTCCTGCGCGGCAAATGGTACCACTGGTGGGTATTTTCATTTTATATGCGGGATACTTTATAAAAGAAACCCACTTTGAAAAAACAAAACTTTTTAAAGGGCTGTTTATAGCGAGTGTGGGAATATCTTTTATTTTATTTTGGCTTCCTTTTTTGCGTTACGCTGCCACAAAAGATAAGATATATACTGCGCTTGGAAAAGTCGGCGCCTATTTTTTATGGCTTTTGCCTTCCTTCCGTGATAAAATCAACCCACAACATTTGATTATTGGCCTGTATATTGTGCTTATAGTAGTGCTATTTTTAAAATACAGCGAAAAGCTTGTCTCAAAAAAGGATAAATAATGGCTAAAAAGAAACTGCTTTGCGTGATTATGCCTGTCTATAATGAGAAAAAGACGATTCTTGAGATAATAAGAAGAGTCCAAAAGGTAAAAATAGCCGGTTTTGATAAAAAACTTATTATAGTGGATGATTTTTCTACGGATGGCACACGGGACCTGCTTAAAAAAGCTGTGAAAAAAAATAAAAACATAGAACTTATTTTAAAGAAAAAAAATGAAGGAAAAGGTAGTGCCTTGCGTGTGGGCTTTCAAAGGGCGTGCGGGGACTATACGGTTATTCAGGATGCTGATTTGGAATATGACCCAGAGGACTATAAACATTTACTTGAACCCTTACTGCGTGGAAATGCGGATGTGGTTTATGGTTCAAGATTTTTAGGGCAACACAGGGCTTTTCTTTTTTTGAACTTTTTGGCGAATATTATACTAAACTTTGTGACCAATGTGCTCTATAATACTATACTTACAGATATGGAAACCTGTTACAAAATGTTCAAGACCTCTATTGTCAAGGAAATGCGGCTAAACTCCAATGGCTTTGAGATAGAACCGGAAATGACGGCTTTTGTGTTTAAACATAAATATAAAATATATGAAGTCCCGATAAACTTTTACGGCAGGGGCTATGAAGAAGGAAAAAAAATAAAAGCGTCAGATGGGTTTAAAGCGCTTTTTGCACTTATCAGATATATGTTTTAATATAAAAAAGTTTAAGTAGTAATTGTTTTAAGGGCCAGGTCTGATGCGCTCATCGGCTCTTGAAATCCGTCAGGCCCGGAAGGGAGCAGCGGTAAGGGATGTCCGGGAGGTGTTATCAGGTGCCTGGCCTTTAAAACTCTTTAAGTCAAAAAGTATTAAAAGTAAAAAACTAATTTAATTGAGGTAAAACTTTGGACAAAAATTACACCGCCTACACCCGCAAGTGGAGGCCTCAGGTCTTTGAAGATATCATTGGACAAGAACAGGTGACAATTCCGCTTAAGCGCGCTATTGAACTCAACCGGGTAATGCAGGCCTATATTTTTTCTGGACCGCGAGGCGTGGGAAAAACTACGACGGCGCGAGTACTGGCAAAGGCTTTGAATTGTAAAAAAGGCCCTACTGTTATTCCTTGTGGAGTGTGTTCAAATTGTATAGAGACCGCTGGCGGCTCATCTTTAGATGTAATAGAAATAGATGGTGCTTCAAATAACAGCGTGGACAACATTAGAGAACTGCGTGAACGGGTAGGGTTTGGTGCCGCCAATGCGACATATAAAATATATATTATTGATGAAGTGCATATGCTTTCTACTGGCGCTTTTAATGCCTTATTAAAGACCTTAGAAGAACCGCCCCCACATGTGATTTTCGTGTTTGCGACTACTGACCCTGATAAAATTCCACAAACCATAATTTCTCGCTGTCAGCATTTTAGATTTAAAAGAATGTCGCTGGCAAATACTGTAATAAATTTGAAAAAAATCGCCGCTGGCGAAAAAACTGAATATGAAGAAGAAGCCCTACAGGCGATAGCAAAGGCCTCTGATGGCGCTTTGCGCGATGCCCAAAAACTTTTTGATCAGGCAGTCACTTTCGCCCAAGGGAAAAAACTTACAACCAAAATGACAAAAGAAATGCTTGGCAATGTGGAGAGCGGGACTTTAAATAAGCTTTTGACCGCGATAATAAGGAAAGACATAAAAACTGCTTTAGGAATAACTGAAGAAATAATAGAAGCTGGGTTTGAACTGAAAAATTTTATGAAAGATATGATAGAACAGTTACGCAACATAATGATAATAAGAACAGTGGATATGAGGGAAATGCTTGTGGTGGGAGATGAAGAGTATTTGCTGTTAAAGGAATTGGCGGCTGAGACAGGGATACAACAAATACTTTTGCTTATAGACAAAGCTATGGATGTGGAATTGCTTGTGATGCGGTCACACGCGCCAGGAATAGTAATAGAAGCTTTTGTTGCCGAGGCAGTGTTGGGGGCTATGGAAAATCCTGAAGCCTTTATACCTATGCCGGTGGTAGTGAAAAACGAAGAAAAAAAAAAGGTAGTAGTAGCTGAAATAGAAAAAACCCCACCAGTGTTGCCTGTGGTGGAAAGTCCTGTGGAGACAAAAATCCTCGAAGTACAAGAAGAGGAAGAAATAGTTATAAATGAAAATGAAGTTCCTCCTGTTATGTCAGAAGAAAAACCCGCTCACGGGCTTATAATAGAAGATATAGAAGAAGAGGTAGAAATAAAAAATCTAACAAAAGAAATTATTGCTTCAAAATGGGATGACAATGTCATAACCAGAGCCAAAAATATGAACCTGTCTGATGACTTGGTACAAATGCTGGCGGTAGCTGGAATTATGAGTTACACTGCGCCAGAACTTGAAATAATAGGCGATTCCAGTTTTTCATCTGATTTTATGAAAACCCACGCTGAAAGTATAAAAGCCGTTTTAAAAGAAGAGTTCAAAAAAGATTTTAAACTTGTGGTCCGCACAAAAGATGAATATAAAAAAACTTATGCAATTAAAAAAGAAGTCAGTGCGGACGAAGCTAAAAACATTCCTATAATAAAAAAATTGGAAAAGTATTTTAATATTACCAACATAGAAGTTAAAAAAAATATTAAATGAGTGCGGTAGAGAACCATTATAACTGAAGTAATAAATATTTTATAGGAGGCAAGATATGCGCGGTGGAATGGGAAATATGGGAAATATGCAACAAATGATGAAACAAGCCCAGCAAATGCAGGAAAAAATGCTAAAGGCACAGGAAGACCTAAAAGATAAAACCGTAGAAGCAGCAGTGGGCGGCGGTGCTGTAGTCGTGGTTGCCAACGGAGCAAATCAGATAATCAGTGTAAAAATAGAAAAAGAGCTGGTGACCTCAGGAGATACAGAAATGCTTCAGGATTTGCTTTTAGCGGCAGTAAATGAAGCGCTAAATAAAGCCAAAGAAATGAATGAAATTGAAATGAAAAAAATTACCGGCGGCATAGGAATGCCGGGGCTGTTTTGATTAAATGTATAATTATCCATATCCACTTCAAAAACTTATCAACGAAGTAAGTAAGCTTCCAGGTGTAGGGCCAAAAATGGCCGAAAGAATTTCTTTGTATATTCTAAAACGCGGGCAGACTTTTTCGGAAACCTTTTCAGCGGCGCTTCTCGGAATAAAAGATATTGGGTGGTGTAAGAAATGTTTTAATGTAAGTTCCGAGCCGATCTGCGAAATATGCGCAGATACTGAAAGAAATGCCTCTCTGTTATGCGTGGTGGAAGGGCCTGAAGATGTGATTACGGTGGAACGCACTGGAAAATATAATGGCTATTACGCTGTCCTGCACGGGTTGGTAAATCCTTTAAACAATGTGCTTCCTGAAAATCTTAAAATTCGTGAAACTGCAGAAAAAGCCAACCTTACCTCAAAAGTAAAAGAAATAATCCTCGCGATAAATCATACAGTAGAAGGCGATGCCACTTGTCTATATGTGGCTGATGCGGTACGACAAATAAATACAAGCGTAAAAATATCGCGGTTGGCAAAAGGTCTGCCAAGCGGGTCTGATATAAAATATGCGGATGAAGCGACTTTAGGACAGGCCATAATTGAAAGAAAAGAAATATAATCCAGTAAACGAGGGTCTATGAAAGCACCTGAAATATTAGCTCCTGCCGGTACCTTTGAAAAACTAAAATTTTCGCTCGCCTATGGCGCAGATGCCGTATATGCCGCGGGAGAGGCATATGGGTTGCGTTATTCCGCAGGCAACTTTGGAAAGACAGAACTTAAAGCCGCCGTGGAATATACTCACGCCTTAAATAAAAAAATATATATCACAGTTAATATTTTCCCACGAAATAAAGATATAGGGCCCATAAAAGACTATCTTGCTTATCTAAACTCTCTTAAAGTGGATGGAATGATAATAGCTGACTTGGGAGTTTTTAACATTGCCGCTAAGACCGCACCTGATATTCCAAAACATATTTCTGTGCAGGCAAATAATGTAAATTACGAGACAGTGAGCGCCTGGCGAGATATGGGAGCAAAACGCATAATTCTTGCCAGAGAGTTGTCTTTTGATGAGATAAAAGAAATAAGACAACAGGTCCCTGATATGGAACTGGAACTTTTTGTACACGGCGCGATATGTATCGCTTTATCAGGCAGATGTCTTTTGAGTAATTATCTAAAAGGCAGGGATGCCAATCAAGGAGACTGCGCCCAGTCCTGCAGGTGGAGTTATACGCTTATGGAAGAAAAACGGCGCGGAATGTATCTGCCCATAGAAGAAGATGGCAGGGGGACTTATATTATGAATTCAAAAGACCTATGCGTGATAGACAGGGTGCAGGACTTTGTGGAGATAGGAATAGATAGTTTTAAAATAGAAGGCAGAATGAAGAGCGCACATTATGCGGCAGTGACCACGGCAGTATATAAAAAAGCTATTACCGAATATCTTCAAAATCCAAAAACTTACAAATATAACGATGCCCTTTATAAAGAACTGGAAAAAGTTTCGCACAGGGAATATACACGAGGCTTTTATTTTCCAGATGGCACGCTTAATCAAAATTTTAAAACTTCCTATTACACTTCTACTTTTACTCTGGCGGCGTATGCACTGGAAGAAGGAAAAGGGATTATAAAAACTATGGCGAAAAATACTTTTAGAACTGGGGATGCTGTGGAAGTCCTTTTGCCAAATGGAAACTTTTTCCCAGCGCAAGTGGAGGCGGTTTACAATAGTGAAATGCTTGAAGAAGTTTATACCAAACACGACAGCGTATATTTTGTAAAACTTTCAGATAAAAGCGTGGTCCCAGCTTTTAGTATTATCAGGACTCCAAATAAAGAAGCATAAAAATAAGCTTTTCTGAGTGTCTCAAAATGAGCCATAAATAGGTTTTCCACATAAATCCAACAATTTTCAACAAGCTATCAACAGAGTAAAGTGCCATATTTATAAGGTGTTTTATTTAAAATACTAGGAAAAACACATAGTTATACACATTGTCTATTTGGCTGAATTTTAACAGAAAAAGCTATAAATTGGGCAATTTATAAGGTATAAATGCTGACTTATAAAAGTTATTATTTAACAGATACTATTTTTGATTTTATTTCTTTAAGGCCCACTGTCAATATTCCCACAGTTCCCGAAGCACAACTCCCTGGATTAAACATTTTTACTCCATTATATAAGCCAGAAAAGGGAGTATGGGTGTGTCCAAATAAAATCATATAAGGGTTGCTGTCTTTAAATAGTTTATAAGCGGTTTGTATTGCAGCATTATGAGAACCGCCAGGATGTGTGGCACAAATAATATACTTTCCGTTTATTTCCAAATGAGTTTGCTTGGGGAGAGTTAAATGGGTGTCCATATTGCCTTTGACGGCCTCTGTAGGGGCTATTTGCCCGAGTTCCATAAGGACTTCTTCGGTGGTGATATCTCCGCAGTGAATAATAAGTTGAACATCTTTGAAAACTTTAAAAAGCTTGGCTGGGAGTTGCCGCATACTATTAGGAATATGGGTGTCGGAAATAACCCCTATTTTTTTTATATTATTTATTCTTGTCAGCATTTTTTTTGAGCATTTCAAGCATGCTCGCCAGTTCAGCGGTACTCATAGTGTCTAAGCCTTTTCCCAAGGCATCAGCGTGGCTTTCCTTTTTTTCTGGGGTAGTGCCAAAAGTGTCAAGCCCAGAAGCTTTTACATATTTTGCCTGAAGGTCGCCGAGCACTCTGAAAAGTACTTTTGTCTCACCAGAAGTAAGTTGTCCTTTTGTCTTATCACTGATTGCTTTTATCATATTTATCATAGAACGGGCGTGGGGCAGGTTTTGTGTTTTTTTTCCGCTGGTAAAACGAGGCGTCTCCCCTAAGTCCATAGAAGCTGTTTGCGCAAGCATAAGCAGATGATTTAAAAGATCCGCGTTATCTTCAGTAGTTGCAGCCATAAGCACCTCCGTATAAAGTAAAAGTTTAAGTTGAGCCTATTATAACGCAGGGAGAAAAGGGAAGCAATTAAAAATTTAATATAGGGCACAAGACAAATTACCGCAGAGGAAAGCATCGCGGAAGGATAGGATACCTTGACAAAATATATTGGGGGAATATAATAAATTTGTAACATTGGAAAGTATATTTTTTGGAGGGGAAATAATGTATAAAAAAGCCCTTTTCTATGTAATGTCAGGCACAGGGAACTCATATAGAGCGAGTGTCTGGGCACAAGAAGAAGCAGAAAAAAACGGGATAGAAGTAAAAAACATTCCCATAGAACGCGCAAAGGTAAAAACCGAAGTTGAAAATGGAAAGGAAAATATAGTAGGTTTATTTTGTCCCACCCACGGTTTCACCGCGCCTTGGGGAATGATAGCTTTCGTTTTAAAAATGCCACAAGTCAAAGGCACACACGCATTCATTTCTGCTTGTAGGGCGGGTTGGCTCTTAGGACCGTGGTATCTGCCTGGCCTTGAAGGCACGACAGCTTTACTGCTTGCAACAATACTTATGTTTAAAGGTTATAACATAAGGGGCACTATGGGGCTTGATATGCCAAGTAACTGGCTTGTTGTGCACTGGGGATTGACGCGACCGCATACGGACAGGTATGTAGAAAAGGGCAGACAGAAAATAAAAAAGATATTTGGTGAAGTGCTGGAAGGAAAAAGAAAGTATGTGGGCTGGATATATGTGGCTTTGGGAATACTGTTGATACCTGTGAGTCTTGGTTATTTACTGGTGGGACGCTTTATGCTCTCAAAAGTAATGTTCGCTGACGACCGTTGTAATAGCTGTGGCATATGCGCCGACAATTGTCCGTTTAAAGCGATAGTAATGAAAGGCAAAAAAAATCCAAGACCATACTGGACTTTCAAGTGCGAGTCGTGTGAGAGATGTATAGCCTATTGCCCAAAGAAAGCCATACAGGGCGCATATTTGTATTTGATAGTATTATACTGGTTTATGTTCAGTTTAAAGCCGCAGTTTATCACAGTCGTAATGACAGGGTATTTGGTCCATTTGGGTTGGGCAAAGGATATGGCTTTGTCTGTTATAGAGATAGCGTATAACATAGCATTTGTAGCGGTGACATATCCGTTGTTGTTTATGATGGCGAGAGTGCCGATACTAAACAAACTTTTCTTTTATACAACTCCAACTGCGATTTACAGAAGGTATAATGAGCCAGAGACGAAACTAAGAGATATGAAGTAAAGCGTTTTGTTTATTCCGCTAATAAGAAAAATTACCATAGGGGAAAGTATCGTAGTAGCATATGATAACTTGACAGAAAAGATAGGGGAGAGTACATTAATGACAAGGGAAAAAAACTAAAGGGAGGAACAAATGAAAAAAATAAGTTTGGCTTTAGTGTTAGTTAGTTTGTTTTTTGTGTTAATGTTTTCCAGTTGTGCTAAGAGTACTCTGACCGCAGTAGCCACAGCAGTACCCACATATTCATATTCTGATCTTGTATCAGTTCCGGGTGGGACATTTACGCAGACAGATGGAACAAATTGGTTTGACCACACAATTTCTGATTTTAAAATTGGAAAATACAAAGTGACATATGATTTGTGGTACACGGTGAAAACTTGGGCTTTGAGTAATGGGTATACTTTTGCTAATTTGGGGAAGGAAGGAAGTGATGGGGCAATAGGTGTAACTCCTACTTCTGCAAAATATGAACCAGTCGCTGATGTTAATTGGCGAGATGCTATAGTGTGGTGTAATGCGTATAGTGTAATGTCGAGTTTGACTCCTGTATATTGTACTGATGCGGGTTATATGACACCGATTAAGACTTCTACAAATAGTAGTTCGATAAATTCTGCGGCAGGAAGTGAAGATAATCCTTATGTCAGTTGGAGTGCAAACGGATACAGACTGTTGACAGAAGGCGAGTGGCAATATGCGGCAAGTTGGAAAGGAACAGACTCTTCAAATGGAGCTGTGCAATATGGAACAAGCGGAACATATTGGACACCATATAACTATGCCAGCGGCGCGACAGCTGATTATAACGATGTCACTGCCACAAGTGCTGTGGCTTGGTATAGTGTAAACTCAGGAAATGTTACTCATAATGTCGGAGGCAAAAACGCTAATGCGCTGGGGATTTATGATATGTCTGGAAATTTGTATGAGTGGTGTTGGGATTGGTTTGGAGGTTATCCAGGACCATCTACAAATTACAAAGGACAAGAGAGCAGTACCGTTCGCTTAATTAGGGGGCATTGCTACAGCACCGGTGCGGTCGGTATGCAGATAGGTTATCGCGACGGTCAGGTCCCAAAATTTGCTGGGGACGGCGACAATAGTGTAATAGGCTTCCGTATTGCGAGGACTAACTAAAATTTAAATTGAATAAAAAGTCCGGCGTTTTAAAGCCGGACTTTTTTGTTTTATGTTACACCTTGACAGGATAGATTTTAGGCATATAATAGGAAAAGGGAAAAAATTTTAGGGAGACATAAATGAAAAAAATTAGTTTAGTTTTAGTTATTTTTTTATTTTTTGTAATATATTCTGGGTGTAAAGCAAACTCACCCACAGCAGTAGCTACGACAGTTCCTACTTCAGTATTGTCAGCAACAATAACTACAACTTTTACTATCACTACGACTATAACTGCAACTGGAACTATAACTAAAACTGCAACTGCAACTGAATCTGCAACAATAACTGCAACTACTACTATGACTTCCACTAATACTGTAGCCCCCACCTGTGCATATACTGAGCTTGTATCAGTTCCTGGTGGAACATTTACACAGACAGATGGAACAGCGAGTTTTAACCATACAATTTCTGCTTTTAAAATTGGAAAATACGAAGTGACTTATGATTTATGGTTCACGGTTAGAACTTGGGCTTTAAACCATGGATATACTATTGTTTCTTCTGGTCAGGAAGGAAAAGATGGTAGTCAAGGTGCAGATCCTACTTCGGCAAAGTATCAACCAGTCACTGCTATGAGCTGGAGGGGTGCTATGGTGTGGTGTAATGCGTATAGCGAAATGAATGGATTAACACCTTGTTATTATGCTGATTTAGGTTTAACTACTGTAATAAAAGATTCAAGCAACGCTAATGCTACTGTCTGCGATGCTGCGGTTTGTGATTGGGAAGCTAATGGATACAGACTGCCATCAGAAGGTGAGTGGCAATATGCTGCAAGTTATAAAGACGGTTCGAGCTGGCAGCCATATGATTATGCCAGCGGAGCAACAGCGGACTATAATGATGCTACTGCGACAGGACTTGTGGCTTGGTATATGGCTAATGCAGGAGATGCTGATCATAATGTTGGTGGCAAAAATGCTAATGCTCTTGGTATTTATGATATGGCTGGAAATGCGTTTGAATATTGTTGGGATTGGTATGGAGATTATCCAGGCAATTCTACGGATTACAGAGGACCTAATAGTGGTACCGAAATCGTGGTACGGGGTGGAAGTTTTGGTATGAGCGCGGTACCAATGAAGGTAGGTGCCCGATCTACTACCTCCAAGAACGGAGCACTCTATTGGTTTGGGTTCCGCGTAGCAAAGAACTAATAATTTTTTAAATTGAATTAAAATAAAAAAAGCCCGGTGTTTTAAAGCCGGACTTTTTTGTTTTATACACTAACGCGACAAATTACCACAGGGGAAAAGTGTTATGGTAAAAGCAAAAAATGCTATAACTTCTTTTATC
>SESF01015198.1_pt1 | contig 11304 bp, 10 predicted proteins | sample 3171521 | NCBI WGS metagenome assembly SESF01 (sample SAMN10866945, study PRJNA518727) | freshwater metagenome | biome: subpolar coniferous forest; feature: holomictic lake; material: water; isolation source: holomictic Lake 227, 6 m and 8 m depth | place: Canada: near Kenora, Ontario | collected...
AGCCAAGGTGCTGCGCCCAAGGTTAGGTAGTGAGCTTTCATCAAATTTGCGCCTTCAACTCGAGGGCCGAACACGAAGGCAACTGCAACAGGAACGAATCCTTGGCTTCTTCTTCTGAGCATAATTTTGGTTATCTCAGCCAGAGCGTCGGGAGATGCCATGGCGTTTTCCCGAAATATTAGCACCGTCCCCCAACGCCCTTTCCCTACCAATGTTGCATACAAGTCCTCTTGGGCCTTGTCGGCAGCAATCACCAATTCCAGATTGAATGGCCCATGGGGTTCAAGAATATTGAGCTGCCCTGATTGCTCAAGCTGCATTCGCCCATGCGGTTTGAACAAACCTTTGTGAATTCCGTCAGTTGTGGCGCGCTTAGATACCGGCATCGTCTATGGGATCTATGGTCTCTGGCAATCATAGAACGTTTCCCAATCTTCGTCACGATGATCAGGACTTGCCGCGGCAGTGGACATGCCTAGGTGGAAAAATGTCTGGTCGAGGTTGAGAACCATGGTGCACAGGCGCGCGAGAAAATCTGAATACATATCAAGGACGTGAATAGATGTTGCCAACTCCTCGATAATCCGCTCACATTTTGATTTCCAACTTTGCAGTCAAAGTCACAAAGGGAGGTGCCAGACTTTGTGTTGATTCACGTAACGACTGCCCCTGGGAGTTGACGGACGTAAGAGTCCCTCCGGTCATGTAGTCGCGTCCGGCAAAGTTGTTTGCCGATACTCGTAGCTGCATCGTAGGACTCAACGTCCAAAGAATGTACGCATCTGCCACAAACTTATTGCTCTGAAATGCTGTTTGGTCGTCGCTAAGTCTGGTGGTAAACGCAGGAGTCCAATTGATATTTCCACCGATCTTCAATGGAAGTCCCCGCATCACATAGTCTGCTCCAAGATTAGCGGTACCGTCGGGCTGCTGATCAAGCCGATTATTCGGAGTTGGCACGCCTTCCACGTTTGAGCGAAACAGACTAAGGTTAGCCCGTAAATCAACCGGAGGCAATCCTTCAAAGATTTCACTCATCCGGAACTTGGCTTCAAGCTCCATCCCAAAAGTGTTGGCGCTTCCAATGTTCTGCATGCGAGAAACCCAACGCGGAGTGTCTGCCCATGAAACATTTTCTAGGCTTGTCTGGCTTCTCATGTAGTTCTGGATTTGTCGGTAGAACACATTCGCGCTCATCAAGCCGCTGCCCGGAACGTAGTGTTCGAATGCCACATCCAGTCCCGACGCAAGTTCTGGTTCAAGATTGGGGTTTCCAGCACGGTCCGGGTGAACCTCAACATTGCCCCCCCGATTGAGATACATCGAATTGATGGTCGGTCGAGCGATCAAGTCTTGCAAATTCGGTGAACGATAACTACGTGTCAAACTGAATCGAATCTGGTCCTTCGTTGTTAAGTCCGGGCGCCAGACAGCGTGGAACAGGGGTGTAACTACTTGGCTCGTGTTTTCCACTTCAGGCGCATCTGCGCTGATAGTTCCCTCCGTACGAATTCCTTCCCAACGTACACCCGCGTGCGCCGCCCAATGTGGTGTCACCGCCCATTCATCCTGGGCATAGATAGCAAGACGCATGCTGGAAGCCTTCAAGTTTCCATCAAAGTCGCTTAACGGCGACTCGCCGTTTTGAAGAGTTGTGGCGGTTTCGTTGCGTTGGTTCGACTCGATTTCCAAACCCGTCGTTAAACTATGTTCATCGGCAATCGTCTTGGAGTACTTGGCGTTGACGTTGAGCGTTACATCATGTTGTTCTGATTGTTGACTGGAGGTTCCAACGATTCCCTCACTTTGACTCACGTTTTGACGCTGTGACGAGTTGTTCCATGCACTTTGCCCGACATTTCCACCCACCCGCAAGTTGGAGCCATCCTCAAGTCGATGTATCCACAGTCCCGCAAGACGTATGGTGGAGAAATTGCTATCAGTATTACCTGAACTGCGGTCATAGATTGGCCCATCGACTCCTGTAGCAATGGCGCTGTCACCGCTTTGCGTCAACCGACTGATGGAATTTGAAGTATTTCTGGACAAGGCAAGCATGGGTGTCAATGTGAAGGAGTCACCATCGGCGCCAAGCCATTGCAAGCGTGCATTGGCATGCAATCCATCTCTGCGCCCCATGGATGAAACGACTTCTGATTGCCGATTGACGTAACTGTCGCTCAGGTTCTCGGTCACGGTCACGTTCACCAAATCATTGGACCGCTCGTTGCGGGAGGCAGCGACAGAGAAGTTGTAGATCAAGTTTCCTTCGGTGTCGTTTCTGGACCATGCAACGCTTGGCGATGCGCTCCCATTTTCCTTGGCAACACCCAGGTTCAAATTGTTGATGTGTTTGGTGTATCCGCCACGTGTAATGATGTTGATCGTTCCCGCGATGGCGCGTGCACCGGTTTCCGCGGTTGGAGCTCGCAATATTTCGATTCGCTCAATCTGCTCCGGCGACAAGTCATCAAGCGAGAAGCCACGCGGTACACGTTCGCCGTCGATCAGAATCTGGGTATACCCGTTACCCAAACCACGCATGCGCGGAGCACCACCCCTTCCAGGGCGACCTTGAACTGTGACGCCTGGAAGACGTTTGAGTAGCTCACCAACGGTTGCATCACCAAATAGTTCTATGTCTTCGCGCCCAACAATGATTTTGGCAGCGGTGGATTGCCTACGCGCTTCTGTTGGGTCGTTGCCGTGGATGGTGACCGCCCTCAGGGTTACTGTTGGAGGAACATCTTTAGGGGACGTCTTCCCTGGATCAGCGGGAGCAGGCTTTGAACCGTCAGAACCAGCCCCTGGCTGAGCCACTGATGGAACCTGCGCCCACGCGCCGATGCAAACTTGACTCGCCAGTGCTACGACGATTGATCCAACCCAGGGAGCGATGGCGGTCAAATCAACTCCACTCCCCTAGCGTACGGTGTAGCCACGCGCATCCATGCAGGCAGCAAAGCCACGTTGGAAGGCGGCTGCATTTCCTGCAGCGCTGGGTTGCGTATTTGCCCACTGATTGCATTCCTGAATGTCTTTCCCGTTTTGGGCGGCACTTTGTCCATTTCTGGGGTAAGTGATCGGTGCCGCTGCAGGGTCAGACATATATGGTGGTGGCGGAGTTGAAGGCATGGAGGCTAGAGGCGGAGGAGGAACCCCTTGCGCTTGGTCTGCGTTAGGTGGTGGTTCCACCACGGTGTATCCGACGCCGGGAGTGGTTACGTAATACGCTCCATTGGCGTAGAAGTAGGGTCGCCCTCCAATCTGGAGGGTGACATAGTCGATGGGCAGTATGGGGATGACAATACCAAATGGCGGAGCAATCACCACAAAGCGACTGCCGACTGGCCGATACCAGACACCTCCATGGAAATAGTAGCGCGCACCGCCATGCTCCACATGCACCGCGCCACGAGGCAGTGCAGCTACCGCCATTCCATGGTTGGGGTAGTAGTGATCGTGCTGGAACCTATCGTCGAGTCTGAATTCACCCCGAATTGGGCGGAGTTCGGGTCCCCGGCGTGTGGTGCCCTCTTCAGCCCAGACAGAACTGGCGATTAAGGTAACAGTCAAACCACTCAGTGCAATGATCTTTGAAGTTTTCATGTTGTTGATGCCCATCTCTGAATCGCTAAAGTTCTGTTCAACTCCATATACAACAAGCACTACCAACGTCTGCGGCCCCCGTAACCTCCGACGCCAATATCCACCGAGATCTGCGGATGGCTGGGTCGCTCGTAGTAGACGGGTTCTGTTGGCGCAGGGATGACGACCGCCTGAGATGGTGCATATATGGGCTGCGGTGGCGCGACGGTGCTTACTGGCGTGATCTGGACTTGGACGGTCGGACCAGGGTCTTGAGGCATTTGTGCGGAATACGTCTTGCCGGCATACTCATAATCCACCCTGAAGCCAACCACACGATTCTCGAAGTACATCTGGGTCGCACAACGCTGGACATCGCGGACTTGCGGCTGCGGTTGACCTTCGATATTGTTTCCAACCACTGCTCCACCGATGGCACCGATCACTGTCGCTGCGGCCCGTGCTGATCCGCGACCTCCAGAGGCATCACCAAGTGCCGCTCCCGCGATTGCACCTATCGCGGCACCGGCCCCAGTGTTCGGACGTTGAACCTCGACCTGCTGTGTCGTGCACACCTGTCTTGGCACGGCCACTTGCTGAATCACAGGTATTGAAGACAAGACCCTTCCAACTTCCTGGGCCATACACAACCCAACTGAACTCAAGGCCGCGACTAACAAGAATATTTTCATGTTCACTTTCCGGATGGTGAATGCGTCGAATCATGCCCCTGGAACCGCCAACTTTTGTGAGATTCCGGTGAACATTTGGTAAAGATGAGGAATGCAGCATTTCACATGTCGCATTCGCCCCAAAGGGCTGCAAGATTTCGCCTGACTTACCGAGCCAAGATTCACACGATGACGCCGAACAATTCGCAGCCAGTGTCGCGACTTGCCGAGCATGTAACACGGCGCTGCAAATACGGTGTCGGCTAAGGCGTGAACTGCAAACCGTAATCCTGCGCAAATTCTGCACAACGCTGGAGCATTCTCTGCCTTTGCCGTGCGACATCCATCGGGCGGCTGCAATAGAAGTTCTGCTGATCAGCACCATACGAATGAAGCGTTCGTGCCACACATTGCACATCCTCCCTTGTGGCCGATGCTGTAGGGCGCAAGTGCGGATGACGGGTCAGGCGCTGGTAATTGACGGCTCGTGCTAACTTGTTGGTAAGTGCCTTGACTCGCGGAATGCTGCGAACCAACGGCCGATCCATCATCAAAGGATGGTACGGCCTCTCGATAGTGGCTAACCAGTCGCGCCACTTGAATTCATTGAATCGATGGGCCAGCACACAAGCAGACCAGGGAATGCCCATCGCATCGGCACAAATGGCTCCGTGTAAAGATTCAGCCATGATCCGGGAACAGTTTCGCATTTCATCAATCACCCGGTCCGGCGATTGTCTGGGATTGATGACCGTCATACCGGCCTTGGCACCAACGTCAGTCCAATCAAAACTGTCCCAGGTTGCGTAGTGCGGCACGAGGCCAATCGGCCCATGGGCATTGTGGCCGCCGTAGAGTCCGGGCCAGAGAATGGCAGAGTCTCCCAGTCCAAGCTGGTGGGAAATCCCGAATTCATCAGCCGTCTTCGGGCCACGTACCCACCGAAAGTCCCAGTTGGGATCTGACAAGGCCATATGCGTCTCACCGATCCCAGAACCCAGCACAACCTTTTTAACGTGCTTGTCGTGCTTGCCGTCAAGCAGTGTCCCAACGCCATAGAAGAGTACGCGCCCCTTCAGAGACGACAGGTTGGGAAACAGGCGTCCCCACAACTGCATATTCAGGTCGTCACCAAAGTTTCCACCCTCAATGCGACAGTAGTGAATGAGCTCCATGCCACCACTGTCATTCACAGGGGTTGACCTATGTCATACGGCAGGTAAAACCCTGTAAAGCCAGCCGGTTAGTGGAAGTTTCCAGCGGTCTACAGTTCGACGATCGAACTACCTTGATATTGAATGAATGAAAATCCCTTTGCCAAGGCTTCCAGCACGTGGATACAAGCCAGCAACTGGTCGCTTTCCAAGATGCTCAACTTTACTCAGCCCTGCGTGTTAATCAGGTTGCCAATTGCAGCGCTACTGTTGGTAGCACCGTAGCCCAAGTTCTGCTGCAGTTGGGTCAACAATGCCTGCAAGGTTGCTTGTGGTGTTGTTCCCGTATCCCCGGACGATGTGGTATTTGAAGCTGGGGTAGTCGCCTGCAAGTCCAACACAATTTTGGAGAACGCATTCTGAAGGTCCGTGGGTGCGACGCCATTGCTGACCTGGGTGATCAGTGCAGACAGACCAGACGCGAAGTTCGTCTTGGGATCAGTGGACGCGCCTGTGCTGCTGGGTGAGTTGCTGGTGCTTTCGCTCTTGATCGCCTGAAAAAGTGCATGCATGAATTGGCGCATGTCATTCTTGACGCTGCTGGTCTTTGAAGCAGAGCCGTCGTTATCGCCGTCGCTGTCGGTCGATCCGCTGGTCTGTGTCGTGGAAGTGGTGCCCGAAGTCGACGAAGTGGATGTCTGGGTCGGAGAAAGTCCCAGACTTTGCAATGCCTGCATCAACGCCGCCTGCAATTGACCGTGACCATGCCGGTGCGACTTTCTGACGCCACCGTCACCGTCTCCGTCTGGATCAGATGCCGAATTGGCTTGTGGATTTTGTGTGCCGGTAATGACAGTCGAAGGTGCGACGTAAAGTGAACTTGAGATGCCATCGATGCTCATGGTTTGTCCTAAGGTGGGTTGCGGGGACTCCATTTGAGTTCGACCAGAAATTCTCTAAATCAAATGAAAAGCGGCAAAAACATGGCTGTTTACCTATCTTTACGGAAGCTTTGTAAAGATAGGGCGCACTCATCGGACTTCACCTTTCTTTGCACCCAGCGCCCAGCAAAGTTGCATCTGCGCGGCTAACCAAAAGGCACAACAAATCCCGGAGTTCTAACGTGAAGAAACTCATCTGTTACTCGCTCATGCTCTTGCCGTTGATGTGTGCTGCACAAGCGCAAAGTGTCAGCGGGGCATTGCCTGCGGGCGCGGTTGCAAGTACGAGTTCGACCGCCCAGATTTCCCTGCCCGCCAGAATGCCGGAAACCAGTCTCGATCAAGTCCATGATCGATTGAAGCTGACCGAGTTGCAGCAACCTTATTGGGTGAACTATGTGGCACGACTTGATGACTTCACGATGCTTCATTACCAGGAAAAACCTGTGACTGCTTTTGCAGGAGATGCAGCGCCACGGCAAGTTGGGCGGTTAGTCGACAGCTTGCAAAATCGGCTTGCGGTGCTGGAAGAGGTTGAGGGGGCTGCAAAAGCTCTCTACGCGGTGCTCGATCCCACACAAAAGAAGCTGGCGGATCAAGTGCTGATTTCCACCATGCCAGTCTTCGCGTCTTCTGCAGGAGCAGATTGCCCTGCACCGCGCGACATCAAGCCAAGAAGCGACAAAGCCGAAGCCGGGCAGCATAAGCGTCGTGGTGGCGGCATGGGCGGAATGGGCGGAATGGGACAATAGCACCAGCGGTCGTGCTCCCGCCAGCCGCGGGCGCTCATTCGTCATTCTCTTCCTGAACAATTTCAAGAAAATGAAACGTGTAGTCATCTACTCATTGTCATAAGTCATTGATTGCAGAGCGAATTGCACGCAGTATCTGACTGGTACTGGTCAGAACTGCTTTGAGTTCGGAAGTCTGGCCAGTCACTGTGGTGACTCATGAACAAATTTTTCAATCTGCCCAAATTGCGATGGACACACGTTGCGTTCGCGATCGCTTTCATAGCTGCAGCCTACATGGGAGTGAATTGGTGGTTAGGGCCCAAAGTTTCGGTCGAATCGGCAGTGAAGCGTGATTTTGTACAGACTGTGGTTGCAAGTGGCCATGTGGAGAGCCCACACCGTATCGACATCGGATCTCAAATAACCGCCACCGTCACCAAGATTCCCGTAAGCGAGGGTGAAAACGTCAAAGCTCAGGACGTACTCATTGAACTAGCTGCAACAGAGTTACGGGCCACCGAGAGACAGGCCGACATCGCGGTTACTCAAGCCCAAGCCAGAATCCGTCAACTCAAGGAGTTGCAGGCGCCGGTCGCCGAACAGGCACTCCGTCAAGCAATCTCCACTCTTCAAAACACTCAATCCGCATTGATACGCAACCAGAGCCTATTTAAACAAGGCTTCATTGGGGAAGCTGCGTTAGACGAATCCCGCAAGGCAACTGAGCTCGCCGACGCTCAAGTCAACTCTGCGCGCAAGCAGCTTGAAACAACTCGTTCAACAGGCAGTGACTACGCGATAGCCGAAAGTGCGGTCAACGAAGCCAAGGCAGCTGCAGACGCGGCACATGCACGGGCCAGCTACGCTGTGATCAGGGCACCCACGGAAGGCATCCTCATTGGCCGCAATGTTGAGGTTGGTGATGTAGTGCAGCCCGGCAAGGTGCTAATGACTCTGTCGCCAAGGGGCAAAACGCAGTTGGTTCTGGCGATTGATGAAAAGAACTTGCGCCTAATTGCTTTGGGGCAAAAGGCAATTGTTTCCGCCGATGCATATCCGCAGCAGAAATTTGATGCAACACTTGTTTACATCAACCCAGGAGTGAATGCACAGACCGGAGCAGTTGAAGTCAAACTCGACATTGAAAAGCCACCAGCGTTTCTGCGTCAGGACATGACAGTTTCCGTCGACATTGAAGTCGCCAGACGACCGCAGGCCGTTTTACTGACAGCTGCCTCAGTGCATGAAATCGACGGATCTTCCCCATGGGTTATGCGGGTTGAAGATGAGCATACCGTCAAGGTACCTGTCAACGTTGGCTTACGCAGTGGAGGCTTCGTGGAGGTGGTGCAGGGTCTGAGAGAAGGTGACTGGGTGGTATCAGGCGCATCGTCGATCGCAATCGGTGCACGTGTACGAACCAAGGAACGACCTAACTGAAGCGCATCGTATGCTGACAATGTGGCTACCTTTTGAATGGATTGTTTCAATCCGATTTCTGCGCGAGGGGCGACTGCAAACACTTTTTATCATTTCCGGTGTCGCGATTGGCGTCGGAGTAATCGTCTTCATGTCCGCCTTGTTGGCGGGGCTGCAATCAAATTTCATACGCCGGGTACTCTCGACGCAAGCGCATATCCAATTGCTTCAACCGCAACAAGTCACTCGACAATTGCGAAACGGAGCCGATTCACCCAAAGGCCAGCTGGAGGGAGCCATTGTTCAACCGCCACTGCAGCAGACAAAGTCCATTGACCAGTGGCAGGCAATCGTCGAGCAGGTGCGCGCAATGCCTGCAATCAAAGTGGTGTCACCTGTAACCAGCGGTCCGGTGTTGGTTGTTCGTGGAAGCGCTACGCGTGCGGTAACGGTATTGGGCATCGAATCTGAGACTTACTTTCGCATTGTGGACTTTAGTGACAAGATTCTTCGCGGTACTTCGCGCCTGGCTGGATCTGACATCCTGATCGGCAACGAGCTCAGTAATGATCTGGGGGTCGATGTGGGTGAGAAGCTTCACGTCACCGCTGCCAATGGAGCCACCAGTGTGCTCACAGTTGCTGGTGTTTTTGATCTCGGCAACAAGGGAGCGAACCAACGCAATACCTTCACCGTCCTGCATACGGCGCAAAGTCTGCTTGACCTTCCGGGAGGAGTGACGAGCATTGAAGTTACCGTTGGGGACATCTACGCAGCTGAAACCATCGCGCAGCGAATCGCTGCTGCTACCGGCGTTGAAGCAGACAGTTGGATTAAGAATAGCGCACAGTTTTTTGCTGCTGTCAGCGCCCAGACAACGGCCAACACTGCCATTCGGTTCTTTGTTGGCTTGTCCGTAGCCTTTGGAATTGCAAGTGTCCTCGTTGTATCGGTCGTTCAAAAATCACGCGAAATTGGCATCTTGCGTGCCATGGGCATCTCCAGAGGGCAAATACTTAGGGTGTTTTTACTGCAAGGAGGTTTGCTTGGGTTTGGTGGATCACTGGTCGGCTGCGCAATTGGGGCTTTTGCGCTTTTTCTTTGGCAACGACTGGCACGTAACGCGGATGGAACGCCCCTGTTTCCGTTGGAATTTGACTCCACCATGTTTGTGATAGCCCTCGTGCTCGCGACAATTACTGGCTTGCTTGCAGCATTAGCTCCGGCCATGCGCGCATCCCGCCTAGACCCTGTGGTAGCTATACGTGGATAACAACATCGTTGTTCAACTCCATGGTGTGCGAAAAGCCTTCAACATCGGCACGCCCTTTGAAACGGAAGTCTTGCATGGCATAGATCTAACCTTGCATCGTGGCGACTTTTGTGCGGTGATGGGGCCCTCCGGTTCCGGTAAGAGCACACTACTGAACATTGTGGGACTCCTAGATCGCCCGACGTCGGGCACCTTGTTGATTGCCGCCGAGGAAACCACGACGCTCAATGATAAGGAGCTCACGCGCCTACGCGGGCACACGATTGGGTTTGTATTCCAGTACCACCACCTCATTACTGCCTTTACGGCCTTGGAAAACGTCATGATCCCGATGTTGGGTGCAGCAGGGTTTCCCAATACACAAATGCGTGCCCGTGCGGAACAGCTCATCGAGAGCGTAGGTCTGACCGCGTGGAAAGACAACCTTGCTGGGAATATGAGTGGCGGCCAGCAACAGCGTGTGGCCATCGCCCGCGCACTGGCCATGAGTCCGGCAGTGCTGTTGGCAGATGAACCCACGGGAAACCTCGATACAAAGAGCGCAGATGCAGTCTTCGCCTTGTTACGCCAGGTGAATCAGGAACAGGGAACGACTATTCTGTTTGTGACACATAACCCCAACTTGGCCAATCTGTGCGACAAGACCATTCAGGTAATTGATGGCCTGCTGACGGCGTAAAGAGCAAGCCAAGTCCGAATTTCGGCCCCGTTCTTCCGAAGTCAGCAATAGTGCAACCATTCGGTAGCGATAATGGAAGACCTGCCGCACAACTCGTGAATCCATTGGTGCTTTACGCTTCAGGACGAGCAGCGGCGTGGTCCCCAACACGGAGAAAGCCAATGACATCAGCAAAAGTACCGTCGAGACCAGCGCGAGGGTCTTAATCAACATAAGCGTTTCCCTGATGCTTTCGATGCGGCACTCTTACCGAAACTTGCTTAAGCTTAATACCGTCGGTACTGATTCTCAAAAGAGGCTCTTTTGAAAGCGACTTATTTGCATGCCTGAAAGCGGAAAGCGGCGGCCGACTATTTGCGCTGCACAAAAGCCAAAAGTGGTAATTTGCCCGTTTCTCAGGTCGACCGGCTGGCATTGAAACATTGGTTCGCTGACTGACCGCAATGGAGCGACTCACTCGAACTTCGGCACTTGGTCAAGTCCTGAATTTCCCAGCCTCAATTGGCAAGCCGCAAAGCTGCCATAGAAATCAACCTGCCAGGCTGTGGTCGTTCGTGAGCAGGAGCAGTGTGCAAATGGACATTACGTAAACGCTCCATTGCCCACGTCATTGCGTAACGCAGAGAATTGAAGTTGCATCCATATAAACGATCAAATCTGCGTTACGAATGGTTGAGAGCCGGTGCGCGATCACAAAACACGTACGCCCTTCGCGTAGCTACGACGCCATCGATGTCATCCTGTTCGAGAAGAAGAGCTCGATCAAGGTTTGCGGCCTGGCATCGCCGAACTCGGCAGACGCATTTGTGATCACGTTTGCCGCGCCTGCAGCTTTGGGCGCTGGC
>SESF01003284.1_pt1 | contig 11300 bp, 9 predicted proteins | sample 3171521 | NCBI WGS metagenome assembly SESF01 (sample SAMN10866945, study PRJNA518727) | freshwater metagenome | biome: subpolar coniferous forest; feature: holomictic lake; material: water; isolation source: holomictic Lake 227, 6 m and 8 m depth | place: Canada: near Kenora, Ontario | collected...
TTAAATTTCTTACTTTCCCCGCTAATCCTGTTACCAGAAACAATACTACAGAAGCTAGGCAGCTAATCCAGATGGCTTCTATTTTCTTCCTTTTGATGATTTGAATCAGTAGGGTTAAGAAAAGAATAGCTGCCCCAATAATCGAAATAATCCCTGCAATTGAAAGCGGAAACACCCCCTGATTACTAAAATTAGATGAGATGGTTGAAATGATACTGGTTTTTAGATCGAAGGTTTGTTGATTTTCTGCTACATTATTTTTTCGATGTATAGTAAAGAAAATATACAACTGAGGGATGTAGAGAATCATGAATACGAATCCCGGCCAAAAGATCCTTTTGATCTTTGACCAGATAGGCGTCTTATCTTCTAACCAGTAATATAAAAAGTAAGCCATCATTAATATTACCCCAACATATTCCATATATGCAAAGACCAAAAAACAACTAAAGAACTTGATCCAATACAAGGTCTTTTTATAATCTGGCAATACACTGATATAAATTAATAAAGGCGCTGCATAAGCATACCACCTGATACTAGTTCCCCATAATAAAACCGTTGGGTTAAAACCTAGCAAAAGTATCAGCAGTATTTTTTGTGTTTTGTTTTCGGTCTTTATTACCAAGTACAAAAGTGAGGCAAGATAGAGGATGGTTGAAAACAGCCTTACATAACTCCAATTGTTCGTTAACTTAAATAGGAGATAATTAAATACATAAGCCAGCGGCGGATGCACATCGCTGGTTTCTAATAATTTAATTAATTGGGATAGATTGTTCTCAGTGATTAACCGGATATTATAGTACTCATCGTCGTACCCAAAACTTTTCAGTGCCGTATAAAAATAGAGCCAAATCAGACTGCCAAAGAGCAGGATGAGGAGCAGGTTAAAATGCTTATCGAATAGTGCCTTTAGTTTGTTGCGTAAAAACATATAATAGAACTTACTATTAAATTAAATTATTATCAGTTACTTTGTTGCAATGCTATTACAATAGTAAATTAATTTTCTTTAAATGCTGATTGAGTATCTTAAATTGATTAGGCCAAAAGAATGGGTAAAGAACTTATTCGTTTTGATCCCAGCATTTTTTGCTGCCCAAATTCAAACAATTTGGACTAGCCCAAATCTTATTGCTGCATTTTGCTGCTTTTGCCTAATGGCTAGTTCGGTTTATATGATCAATGATGTAAACGACCTAGCTAGTGATCGCTTACACCCCCATAAAAAAAATAGACCGCTCGCTGCCGGAAAAATCGCCCCGATCTATGCGATTATTCTGGCGTTGGTTTTTGCTTCGGTCTCTTTAATTGGATGCTACTTGATTTCGATCAATGCATTTTTATTAATCGCGATTTATTTCGTTATAAATATTGCCTATTCATTTGGACTAAAAAATTATGCCATTATCGATATTCTGATCATTGCCGAAGGATTTTTATTGCGAATTTTTATAGGAGGTTCGGTGATTGATGTGGTGGTTTCAAAATGGTTGGTTTTGATGGTATTCTTATTGTCACTTATACTTGCATTCGGGAAAAGAAGAGATGATTTTTTGTTGATGCAGGAGGATGCGGATAAAAAAATGCGTACTTCTATTCATGGCTATAACCTACCCTTTATTGATGCGGCTGTGTTACTCTTGTCTATCATTTCTATTGTTGTTTATATTCTGTATACGGTTTCTGACGACATCAGCAATCGATTACATACTAACTACTTTTATTTGACCTCATTTCCTGTGATCGTTGGGTTTCTTAGATACTTGCAACAAATACATGTGTTTAATAATACAGGATCTCCCACCAGTTTGCTTTTAAAAGATAGGGTGATCCAGATTACTTTACTGCTCTGGGTGCTGAGTATTTATTTCTTTATTTATGCATAATGTGCCGATCATAGAAACTGTTGCCAACTGGGGACTCTATCCAAAAGCAAACTGTACTGTTTATAAACCCAATTCAATCGAAGAATTGATGGATATTGTTCAAAACAATACAGACATAATTGCAAGGGGTAACGGGAGATGTTATGGTGATGCTTCATTGGCTAGTTCAATTGTATCTACAATCGCCTTAAATAAAATTGAGTTTGTTGATGAAGAACAAGGAATTATCATTTGCGAGAGTGGGGTTTTATTATCTGATCTGATAAATGTAATTCTTCCTAAAGGCTTTTTTCTGCCGGTTACTCCGGGCACCAAATTCATTACCATTGGCGGAGCGGTTGCCTCGAATGTGCATGGAAAAAACCACCATAGGGAAGGTTCTTTTTGTGATTTTGTTCAGTGGATTGATTTGATTTCAGATGATGCAATATTGCTTCGTTGTGATCAGGAAAATAATGCAACTGTTTTTTATAATACATGCGGGGGAATGGGATTAACAGGCATTGTTACCAAAGTTTGTATGCGTTTAAAAAAAGTAGCTAATAGCTATATTCAACAGAAACAAATTAAAACAGCGAATCTCGAGGAAACCCTTACTGCATTTGAACGTTTTAATCATTTCACTTATTCGGTTGCATGGATCGATTGCTTAGCGAAAGGGGAAAACCTTGGAAGGAGTTTGGTATTACTAGGGGAGCATGCTCCATTAACTGCGCTTCTAGCTAAGGATTTGCAAAACCCTTTAGCTATTTCAACTAAATTGAATTTTTCGATCCCGTTTTATTTCCCAAGCTTCTCTTTAAATAAATACACGGTTAAACTCTTTAATTTTTTATACTACCATAAGGCCAGAAAAAAGGAGATCGAAAGCATCATTGATTATGATAGCTTCTTTTATCCCCTCGATGCCATCTTTCATTGGAATAAAATTTATGGAAAAAAAGGGTTTGTGCAATACCAATTTGTAATTCCCAAAGAAAATGGAAAAGCAATTTTAAAACAAATTCTGGGGAGGATTGCTGAGAGCGGACAGGCTTCGTTCTTAGCGGTTTTAAAATTGTTCGGCAAAGAAAACAGCTATTCTTTATTGAACTTTCCGATGGAAGGTTATACATTGGCCCTAGATTTTAAAGTGCAGGATTCGCTCTGGCCTTTATTAGACGAGCTCGACGAAATGGTAATTGCTGCAGGAGGTAGATTGTACTTGACTAAAGATGCCAGAATGCAAAAAGAAACTTTTCATAAAACCTATCCTGCTATGCAGGCATACCATGCAGATCGGTTTAATTCTCTTCAATCAAAAAGACTCGGGATTACCATATGAAACAAAAATTATTAATCATTGGAGGCACCAGCGATCTTGGTATTCAAATAGCAAAACAATTTGCTGCGCATTTTACTCAACCCTGGGAACTGATCTTGGCTGGTAGAAATCAGGATCAATTAGATTTAATAAATGCTTCCATCAAATCCCCATCACTGCTAGTTTCTAGTACAATAGTGCTTGATGTAGCAAATGATGCTTCTGTAAATCATTTTATTAAAACCATCGACTCAGACATTACCATCTGCATTTATACTATTGGCTCATTGGGAGATCAGGAACAGGACTTGGTCAGTTCTAAATCCTTGGCAGATACGATTCAAATTAATTATACTGCGGCCCTTAGTTTATTAAATGCGGTGGCTGAGAATATGATCAATCAAAATATTAAGGGAACTATCGTTGGTGTGTCAAGTGTGGCAGGTGAACGGGGCAGGCAATCGAACTTTATTTATGGAAGCGCCAAAGCAGGTTTCACAGCTTACTTAAGTGGACTGCGAAATTATTTATTCCCCCATCAGATTCATGTGCTATCTGTGATTCCGGGGTTTATGGATACGAAAATGATCGAGGGGATTAAAACGCCACCCTTTTTAACCACAAGCCCTGAGAAAGCGGCCGCAATCATTTATCGATCAATTATGAAACAAAAAAATACCGTTTATATTTCCTGGATCTGGCAGTGGATCATGTTGCTGATCAAAGCAATTCCGGAGCCGATTTTCAAAAAAATGAAACTATGAGTAAGCGATTGGCCATTTTTGATTTTGATGGTACCCTCGTAAAACAGGATAGTTTTGAATTGATGATTTGGCATAACCATAGCATCTTTAAAATTAGTCATGCTGTTTATCTTTTTATAGTGCCCTATTTTTTTAGTATGGGAAACCAAGAAAAAAGAGGCCTGCTGAAAGAGAAAATATTCAGCTTTTTTTTCAAAGGCTATTCAGCTGCCCAATTCGAAACTGCTTGTAAAAAAATAACGCCTTATTTATTGAGGGGCGAAAGAGTTGAAATATTGCGGCAATTAAAAAGATGCGTTGAGGAAAATTATATCACTGCCATTGTATCGGCTTCAATGCCTAATTGGATCGCACCTTGGGCCAGACAATACCAAGTTGCTTATATCATTGGTACCACACCTGCTTTTGAAGGCGATTTTCTGACTGGCAAATTCAGCAGCCCCAATTGTAATGGACCAGAAAAAGTGAGAAGGATTAAAAATGAGATTCTTGGTTTGGCCGATTTTGAAGAAATCCTGGCTTTTGGAAACTCTGAAGGCGATTCGGAAATGCTGAAATTGCAAACCAAATAGTTCCAAAAAACCTTAGTTTTACGCATTAATATTAGTTATGGTTCGATTTTGTAGCATATTGATTTTGGTATTGTTGTTGGCTGTTTCTGGCCAAAAGGCTCAGGCGCAAGGCTCGCCAATGAATATCGAAAATTTAACCGATCAGCAACTGATCATTCTAATGGGGCAATACCAGTTATTTGGATTGTCTGATCTGGAAATGGAAGTGAAAGCTAGAGAGAAGGGACTATCTGCCGATCAGGTTACGCTTTTAAAGAAGCGGATGTCGATGATGGACCCTTCCATTATGAAGGATATTAATGCTCCTACTAAAAATGTGGCCGATCCGTATGAGCCTCGCTCGAAAATAAAGTATAACAAATTTCTTAGGGTTAGTGTACCTGATACCACTAATTCGCTCAAGGTTTTCGGATCTTCTATTTTTGATAATCAAGACCTAAGCTTTGAGCCGAATTTGAGTATTGCCACCCCGCAGGGATATATTATTGGCGTGGGTGATCAGATTTCTGTTGATGTGTTTGGCCTTTCTGATGTTACCAAGAAATTGAAAGTAACCCCAGAAGGAGACATTCGTTTCCCCAACCTAGGCCCCGTGAAAGTATCGGGTTTAACGGTGGAAGAAGCCAGGATGAAAATGAAGAAAGCACTGACCAAAATTTATCCGGGTATTACAAATGGTTCGGTTTCTGTTCAATTATCGATTAGTCAAATTAGAAGCATACAAGTAACATTAATTGGGGAAATTAAATATCCGGGTAATTACGATGTGTCTTCTCTCTCTACTTTAATGAATGCTTTGTATACTTCGGGTGGACCGAACGCGATTGGATCTTTTAGAAATATTGAACTAGTGCGTAATGGTAAATCAATTGCCATTTTTGATCTCTATGATTTTCTGTTGAAATCAGATCTTACGAAGAATCTTTTATTGCAAGATGGCGATGTGATTCGTGTGAATCCTTATCAAACCCGAGTGGCTTTAAAAGGTGCGGTAAAAAAACAGGCTTTATTTGATGTAAAACCCAATGAAACTGCGGCGGATATTTTAAATTATGCTGGCGGCTTTGCTGATATCGGATACAAAGAAATCATTCGAGTGTTTCGATTTGGCACCAGAAGCAAAGAGCTGATTACTGTTAAATCGAATCAGTTAGCTAGTTTTAAATTAGTATCAGGCGATACATTAGTGGTTGATACTTTGGCAAATGTGTTTGATAATCGAGTGTCGATAAATGGTGCCGTTTATTATGCTGGTGCTTATGGCATTACGCAAATGCCTACGCTGAAAGATGTGATAGAAGCAGCGAAGCCCAAGGCTGATGCTTATACTGCTCGTGCATTGCTGAGAAGATTAAAACCTGATCTCACTCCAGAGTTTATCAATTTCAATATCAATGAGGTATTGGCTGGCAAGTTTAATATGCCACTGGTGAGAGAAGATAGTATTCAGATCTATAAAATCAGCGAACTTCGCGAGAAGTATTTGATTACTGTAAATGGAGAGGTAAATAAACCCGGTGTGTACGATTATTTCGATAATATGACTGTGCAGGATCTGGTGTTGATGTCGAAGGGTTATAAAGAAGGAGCCTCTCTGCAAAAAATAGAAGTCTCCAGAAGATTGCTGCCTAATAAAATTGAGAACCCCGCTCAGAAAGATTCTGCGGTTTATAGCTTGATCAAAGAAATTGATTTATCAAATGGTAACGAAGCTGATCTGAATTTTAAATTAGCAGCTTTCGATATTGTTTCTGTTCGTCGCTCGCCTTTGTATAAAGAACAAATTAATGTTACTGTGGAAGGTGAAGTGGTGTATCCGGGTAACTATACTTTGGCCGGTAATGCCGAGCGCATTTCTGATGTAATTAATAGAGCAGGCGGATTAAAACTAAAAGGCTTTGCTGGTGGTGCTATATTGATTCGTAAAACCTACCGCGATATTTCTGAGAACGATGCAACGCTAGTAAATAGCAAGACAAATTTGATCAATACTCAAAGTGGTAAAGAAGCTAACTTGTCTTCAAGCGATACGAGCACTATTAAAAATTTATACAAGGAACAAAAAGCTGTAGGCATTCAACTCGATAAGATCTTAGCGAAACCGGGATCTGCTGAAGACCTGTTTTTGCTGGAAGGTGATATTATTAAAGTACCCAAACAGTTACAAACGATTCAGACTTTCGGATCGGTGAATGTGCCTAAACAAATAGTGTACTATGAAGGCATTACATTTCAAGATGCGATTATTGAAAGTGGAAGATACAGCATGAATGCGTCGAGAAAGAATGCGTACGTGATTTATCCGAATGGGCAGGTTCGTAAAACTAAATCATTTTTGTTTATCCGTTCTAATCCTGAAATTAAGCCCGGTACGGAGATCTATATTCCTGCAAAGCGACCGAAAGCTAAAATGTCGACTGGTGAATATATTGGTTTAGTTACCAGCTTAACCGGATTGATGAGTGTATTAATTTATCTGAAAAAATAAGGATCAACTATTTCTGAGCAATGGAAAATAAACTCGTTTCTACACTAAATATGAGCGACCTGATCAACGAGGTTCTTGGCTTTGTTAAAGCGCTCCTGGCTTCCTGGAAGCTGGCTTTGCTATTGATCATTGTTTGTTGTTTTGTTGCCACCGCTTATTATTTTTTTCAAAAACCCAAATACGAAGGATCGGCTTCTTTTATTTTAGAAGAGAAGGGGAGCAGTATGGGGGGCGGACTCTCTGGCTTAGCTTCTCAATTTGGGGTTGATATTGGTAGCCTATCAGGTAGTGCGGGATTATTTGCGGGTGATAATATTCTGGATATTATGAAGTCTAGAACCATCATTGAAAAAGTTTTATTATCGAAAGTTGATAGTACTCAGGCTGCTAATAAAAACACGTTGGCTGATCTGTATCTTGATTTTAATCAACTCAAAAAGAAATGGGCGAGCAGAGCAGATCTGGCGAACCTTAGTTTTGCGAATGTTGTTCCGGGAACAGCCACTACGCGTTTACAAGACAGCGTGTTGTTTCAGATCTACCAGCAGCTCACCAAGAAAAATATTACTGTTGAACGCCTTAATAAAAAGGGCTCAATCATTGAAGTAGCCACCACTACAGCAAACGAAGTGTTCTCGAAATTATTTTCTGAACGCTTGGTTACAGAGACCATGAAAATGTATATTGATATTAAAACCAGTACTGCAGCTAAAAATATTCAACGCTTAGAAAGAAGATCTGACTCACTGATGGTTGTATTAAATTCGAAGTCGTTCAAGTCGGCTTCTCTGCAAGTATTAGATGCCAATATCGCCTATAAATCTGCCGCTGTTCCAGTAGAAGTTACTCAGCGTGATAAAACAGTTACCTACGCACTCTATAGCGAGGTGATGAAAAATTTGGAAGCTAGCAGAATGGCATTAGCTGGACAAACGCCGATCATTAATTTACTGGACAATTCTAAATACCCACTCGAAGATCAGAGAAAACCTTTGAGCTTATTATTATTTGCTGGCGTTGCGCTGGGACTTGCCGCTTTTTTTGTCATTGCTTTTTTTAATTACCGTTGAAACGGGTTTTTCTTTTAAGAGCTTATGGCGACTTCCTAGTGGCAATTCAATCTTTGTTGAATAGCCCCGTTAGTTGTGAATTCGAGATCATTGCTTCCCGCCACCATCTACCCTTGTTTGAAGCTATCAAGGATTCTATTGATACTTCTACCATTAATATTAGGTTTGAAGATTTTAAGATTCAACAATCTCAATTAAGACTATTCACCAACCGGCATTTATTGCATCTTGATACGATCAAAGAATTGTCGGCTTTAAAGAAATTTCTTCATGCAAATGCAACTGCCGGTTCACAAAATTATATTGACCAAAAGATCCGGAAGCAGCTACTTGAATTAATTACTGGCGAACATTTTGAGTCCATCAGAACAGAAGGATTTATGTACGATGCTTTTCATCGGTTTTTTAAAACGGAAAAAGTTGAGATCCTGAATCGGGTTCATGCCAATCGCAGGATTCTGATCCTCCCTTCGGCTAGACTTAGTAAACGTGATCTTCCTGAAACCCTGATCAATACTATTCAGCAAAAGCATAGCAAAGAAAACGATTCGGTGCAAGTAGCGTATTTTAAAAATACAAAACGAGCGGATGCCTTAACGTACCAATCTTTTGCAGAATTGGTGCGCCTGATTTCAGCGGCCGATTTTATTTATGGAGCCGATAGTTTACCCATTCACTTAAGTTATTTACTTAAAAAGCCGCACTATATCTTGTATCCAGAACATGGTTCAAATTTGTTTTTTACCCCATATGCAATTGAGAACCATTATTTTAGTGCCTTCAATAGCTTTGAATGAAAACCTTCTTGATCACATCTGCCAGGGAAACAGCCCGCCAGGAGAACATAAAAAAATTATGTGATTCGCTTGCAGATGTGGATGTAATAGAAGCCGTTTACCCCGCCTTCCAGCATGTTCCTTTCTTAAAACAAATCATTGCAGTAACTAAAGAAAGAACTGGTAGGGCACAATTGCCCGCTGAGATCGGTTGCTTAATGAGTCACCGGAAGATCTGGCAAAAAATTATGCTTAGCAACGCGCTGCCCTCCACTCATTTTCTGATTTTAGAATCAGACAGTGAATTATCGAATGCTTCCATGATCAATGAATTAACGGCTCAGGTAGAAGAACAATATGATCTGTTCTTTTGGGGTGCATGGCTGGGTCATATGCGATTATTTAGAACAAGCAAACAGCGTGTTGGTAAAAAACATTCGATCGGCATCCCTTTTATTAAAACTGTTTATTGTACCTATGGCTATTCTGTAAATAAAGTAGCTGCCGCCTATTTATTACAGAAAACAAAGAAAATTGCTTATCCTGTGGATCAGTTTAAACAATTTGTAAATCCCGATGATCTTCGGATTGGAGGAATTTATCCTGAAATTATTCAGTCAGGTAATTTGGGTACTTATATTGATCAAGTGAACTGGAAAAACTGGCAACACCATTTGTTTATGAATTTATTGGATATTAAAAATAACCTGATCTGTTTTTTTAAGTGAATAATTTTAAGCGTCTATATATTAATTTCTACGTGCTGGTGTATGCACTCTATGCTTTTTTTAATAAGGGCATTGCATATAGTTATGTGTCTGAACTGCTGTTTGTAGTAGGCATAGTGATGTTGCTCAAGGATTTTAAAAATTTGGAGATCGTTTGGAACAGGCCTGTTAAGATCCTCTTTGGGTTGATTGCCATCTGCTTTCTGTATATCATTAGAGCCATTGGAAAGTATCCATTCATGGAAATTATTCGGGATTCCTTTATTATTAATTATGCGCTCTTTGTTTTTATCTTATTCATGCTCAGAGACGAAATTGATTATCTTAAAGAGCGGCTCTTTGCGCTTTATAAATGGTTCCCGATCGTGGTCTGTTTCACCTTTCTATTATTCACTTATATTCCATTTTTTCAGACCTATTTTCTTTTTGGTGAAGTACAATTACTGCTTTATAAGTTTGGTGATATGGGTGTGCAGTTATTGATCTGCAGTTTATTGATGCTGAATGGCTATGTAAAAATGTCGAAACGTTGGGCCATATTAAATACCGTATTAACTATCTATTTATTTTTAGTGATTGCAGCATACAGTAGATCAGGTGCTCTTTCTTATTTATTAGGCATGGGCTTGTTTTTTGTATTCATGAAAAACAAAGAATTAAAACAAAACCTGCTCCAATACCTGAAGTTCGCTCCCATTGTTGGCTTGATTGCGATCAGCTTTTATGTGGGCACCAAAGTGCAGGATAATTTTCAGGGTAGAAAAGTGGGATTAGATCAGTTGAAAGAAAATGCACTTAGTATCATTGGTGAAAATAAGGGTGGTACCTTAACAAACAATAAAACATGGCGTCTACTCTGGTGGGCGAAGATCATTGATTATACGTTGACGAGTGAAAATTTTGCGTTGGGTAAGGGCTTGGGTATGAGCTTGTCGCAAGAAGATGAATCTGATAAACCCGGTGAGAGTGACCTTCGCTCTCCACATAATTTTCATTTAAATATCTTAGCTCGTTTTGGAGTACCCATTTTTTTACTCTGGTGTTACTGGCTTTTTCTGCACTTCAAGATCTTTAGAGACAAGCACCTGAGTTCAGAAAACCTGATGTACTTATCAATATTTGCCGCTTTTATAGTGAATGCTTCCTTTGATGTTTATTTGGAAGGGCCCATGGGTGCTTTTCCATTTTGGACTTTTCTAGGGATCTTCTATATTAGCTACTTTAAAACTTCACCAAAACAATTGGGGCCGATTTAAATTGAAAAAAATTCGTTCACTGATATCCAGTAATGCGCGGTACTTAATGAACTTAAGTACTACTTTTCTTTCTCAATCGATCAGTGCATTATCGATCTTGATCCTCACACCCATTTTATTGCATCAGCTGGGTACGGCTGAATTTGCTTTATACGGGATAGTACTGAATGTGGTGATTTTTTCCGCAGTTTTTGATTTTGGATTAAACTTGGGGCTTTTAAAAAAACTGATCGAAAAAGAAACCCAACTCACCCAACTCATTAATTCTATTTTCTTCTTTTTTATTGGGTTTTTATTGGTATCGGTATTGATCTTTCTGTTTGTTTACTGGTATAAAATTGTGGATGTGGCTGATCATGTGATTTTATATGCCATCATTACAGCTTTGCTTGTTTCCCAGAATATTATTGCGCTGTTTTTTGACATGTTGAGCCAGTCGGCCAATAAAATT
>SESF01026775.1_pt1 | contig 11296 bp, 9 predicted proteins | sample 3171521 | NCBI WGS metagenome assembly SESF01 (sample SAMN10866945, study PRJNA518727) | freshwater metagenome | biome: subpolar coniferous forest; feature: holomictic lake; material: water; isolation source: holomictic Lake 227, 6 m and 8 m depth | place: Canada: near Kenora, Ontario | collected...
GCTGGCGATTTGCTGCAGAGCTTGCGCCTCCATCTGACCGGCTTGAGCGGCGACCATCCGGTCCTGGCCGGAAGGATCTGCGGGCGCATCCGCGGCGGAGCGGATCTGGCGCGCTATGGCGAGCGTCTCCTCCGGCGTCGCCCCGGCCGTGATACGGATCTGCACGCTCCCGCCGACGGCGTAAAGTTTGCCATCGGGGCCTGTCTCGTAAGTATATTTGATACCGCTGGCCATGCTGCCAGCGGCAGCCAGGTGTTGTGCCTCATGCACCCGTACTTCGCGGTCCCGCTTGGCCAACTCAGCGATTTCAGCAAGTTCGACCGCAGTGAGTCGCTGACCGCCGCCTACCGCACCAATTGCCTGAATTGAGCTCATATACTTAAAATCGTCGTTCGTTGAAATACCTTATGCAGACCCTATCGACTATCGGCAGAAAAGGCGGAGAACTTGAGTGCCAGGATCAAACGATTAAAAGCTCCTCTTACAGAGTGGCAACCCGGTCAAATCGCGTGGCGAAGCTGGTAGCCGGGTCGTCAACGAGGCGGAAGATTCCATTGTCCGCCAGCGACTGAGCTCGATGGCAAACCGACCGTTCAGAAGTGAGCACGGATGTCATTGCCAGCGCGGGGTCGGCGGCATAATTTCCAGGGAAATGGTGCGCCTGGTTTTATTCGACATTGACGGCACGCTGGTCCACACGGGCGGCGCGGGAATGAAGGCTTTCGCCAGGACCTTCGCCACCGAGTTCAGTATGGCGGATGGTTTTGAGCGCTTGAAGTTCGCCGGGCGCACGGACTACAGCCTGGTGCGGGAGTTCTTCAGCTTTAACCAGATCTCGCCGACCCCCAGGAACTTTGCACGGTTCTTCGACCGCTATGCCTTTTGGCTCGATCACATCCTGCGTGATTGCAAGTCCGAGCTGTTTCCGGGGGTATGGGAGTTCATTCGCGAGCTGCAGGCGCTGCCGCAGCCGCCCTTGCTTGGATTGCTCACCGGGAATATCCGGCTCGGGGCGGAGATCAAGCTGCGCCACTTCAATCTCTGGGATGTCTTCCAAACCGGCGGGTTCGCCGACGACCACGAAGATCGCGACCAGATTGCCGCCGTGGCACGTCAGCGCGGCAGTCGCATCCTCGGGGAGACCTTGCGCGGCAACCAGATCCTCGTCATCGGGGATACGCATCTGGATATCCGTTGCGCGCGGGCCATTGGCGCAAGAGCCTTGGCGGTGGCGACCGGCGGTGCCAAGCTCGCCGAGCTGAAAATGCACCAGCCCGACTGGGCGATACCGGATTTACGGGCGATTACCGTTCGGGAAGTGGTTAGCTAAGTCAGCTCAGTGGTGGTGTTTTCCGCCGCCGCAACAGCCGCCACCGCCGCACGAGCCGCGGCCACAAGAGCCGCCTTTGCTACACGACCCCGTTGTACTGCGCGGGCTGCCACCGCCGGAGGATGCGAACACAGAGAACTTCTTGGAAAGCTTGGCCGACCCGCAATGCGGACACTTGGTCCCTTTCCATTTGCTGGAACGGACCAGTAGTTCGCTGTCTTGCTCGCACTTGTCACAATGAAACTCGTAAATCGGCATGGGGACAGGATAATCGCCCGCTATAAAACCTCAAGTCACGATTCCAACTCATTCACCCACCGTCGGCAGAGCCACATGGGGTGATTCCAAACACGCCGAACGAGCAATCGACCAAGCGTCACCAGTAAGGAATCTCTCGGAACGCTCCGAACCCGAACGCATACGGGATGACCAGCGCGCAGGCAATCATGCCGAAGGAGAACAGCCAACGGTTGCGGACCGGGTCCCGCAACGCGCCCACGCAGGCAATGCCAATCACGAAGTGCCCGAACGCCAGCCAGTCGGCGCCGTAGAAGATGAATGGCGAGCGCTGGTCAGCCTCGTGAAGCGCCGCCTGCACTCGGGTTAGCCACCCGGCCCAGCCTAGTGCCCGGGTTGGCGCAGGGGCCCCAACGATCTGTGATGCGCCGGTCAGTTCCACGAGCTTGTCCAGTTCGCTGGGCAGGGGGATGGCGGTCACCCCGCTGAGCACGAGGCCGAGCATGAATAGCCACGTCAGGGCCTTAATTCAGCGACGAAGCGTTTACTTGCGGTTCATAGCCTGGCCGCCAGCCTCACGCCAGCGCGGGGGTCTGGGTCTGCGGCGGTAAGGTCAAAGGCCGCACCGGTTGCAAATGCGTCAGTGCATAGAGCATCAGGTAGGCGATGAACAGGAAGGCAGCGAACAGGACGGGAAACGCCAGGGAGATCGAGTTCGCCAGCGGGTCAGCGACCCAGTGGCCGATGCCACGATAGAGCTGGATCGGTCGGCAGAGGATATCCCAACTATTGAAGCGCAGGAAGCGGCCGAGATAAATGCCGAACCCGCTCAAGGCCGCGACGGCGGCGATGAAGATCCAACTGGCCGGGCGCCCGAGCATTCGTTCCACGACCGACTGCATCAGGTAGAGGGACACAAAGCCCAGCACCAGTCCCGTCAGGGCGCAGAGCAGGATTAGCGTGAGGTCCACCCAGAAATGGCCGGCAAAACTGGTAGTCAGGTGAATCAAATCGGTAAAGATATAGGGCGCGTTGGGAAAGAAGAGCAGCCACGCTCCAGCCAGACCGAGGAACCGCCAATCTCGGCCCGAGGCGCGCTGGTACCGCTCACAGGCCAGCAGCGCAAAGAGCATCGGCAACCACGCCAGGAACAGGTTCCAAATGAGGAATGAATAATAGAGCTTGGTGGTCCAAATAATCCGCGCTGCCACCAGCGCCACGCTGGCGGCGGAAGCAAAAGTCAATGCGAGCATCGGCATGGCCGTCTCGCGCTTAAATGCGAACTTCAGTAGTTTCATATATGTGGCTGCCTTTGGACCTATTATGATGGCGCACTGCTCAATCTAAGCTTGAACGGGAGTACCATCCTAAGAAAAGCAAGGACTACCAGAATGCCGCCGATGGCACACGCGACCCCCTGAAGACGCCTGGGCGTGATGCCCATGTCCAGGGTAAGGCGGCTGACCATGACAAGTGCGACCGCAAAAGCACTCATTGGGAACAACCCCAACCGGGCGCTTAAGGCCGACAAAACCATTCCTTCGATTCGGCTCAGTTCTACGCTGAGCCACCGCAGCGCACCGACGGACAGTAGAAGGACGGAGAACAGAAGCAAAGCGGCAATCCTTTACCTCGGTGGTCACGTCGCAAGTCAGGTCATCCGAGTGTGCCTTGATTGTGAGGACCGGACGCATTCGCGAGACCTTCGCGGAGCGCCGGTTTCCAAACCGACTTAACGGGTGCTCGGGTTGAAACGGGTCCACCATTCCACACATCCGCTCTAAGCCAGTTTGGAAATCGGCGCTGGAGTTTGGACTTTTCTTGCTGAACTTACTGCCGGATGGTCCTGCACCCCTGCCGGGGTGACAGACCTCGGATGGGTGACCACAATCGCCACGTCACGACAGCCCAGCACTTCACTCTGGAGCAACCCAATCTCGATCAGCCGCAGTGACGACTCTGGCACCCCTGCCGGGATGCACAAATCCTCCTGCGCGATTACCCGGAGGTCGCGGCCCGAAGGTGCCCGTGATGACCACCAGGCACAAGAGCGCAGCCTTCAGGCTGCAGGAGCGTGCGTAGTGAAGAGGGCGCTGATATTTGCACGTGCCGCAGCGATATCCCGCGTTTCTGCAGCCTGAAGGCTGCGCTCCTATGCCGTCATGAAGATCCTTCGTCTCGTGGCAGCGGTCGCGCAGGTGGCGGCGCTGAGCGCCTCCCGCGAACCGCCCTTGACCAACGCGGCGACTTCCGGAATCTCCTTCACATAAGCCGGCTCGCAGCGTTTGTCCTCCAGTCTCCGGGCGTAAGCTTCGGCGAGAAAACTCAGAACCAGAAAAATTGGACTCGGCCCGTTTACTGACTTTACTGGCGCTCAGAATCACGGAATAATTACCTCATGGAAACGCGCTATTCGGATCTGACTCCCAGGGGCGCAACGCTGCCGGGACAACCGAGTCGGGGAACGGCCTCAGGCCGCGCCGCAGCCTTCACCTTGATTGAACTGCTGGTGGTCATCGCCATCATTGCCATTTTGGCTTCCCTGCTGCTGCCGGCGCTGAGCAAGGCCAAAGCCAAAGCGCAGCAAATCGGCTGCGTCAATAATCTCAGGCAGCTCATGATGGCCTGGCAACTGTATGGCACGGATTCCGGGGATCAGGTCGCCAACAACTACGGCGTGAGCGAAACGGAAACCACCATCGGCACCGGTAAGCTGGCCAGTTGGGTCAACAATGTCATGACGTGGGGCGCCACGAGTGCGGTGGCAGACCGAAGCAATACCAACATCGCCTGGGTTGCCACGGGCCAGTTGGGCCCCTACACCGCGGCGACTGTCGGGGTGTATAAATGCCCGGCTGATATTTACCTAAGCCCGGCCCAGCAGCGCGCCGGCTGGCGACAACGTGTCCGCAGCATGTCCATGAGCTCGCTGTTTGGCCACTTCAGCGACGGTGGCGATTCCACTTATCAGGGCGTCTCCTGGGGACAATCCGGAAGCTACGTCCAATTCCTCAAACAGACCCGGGTGCCCAGACCGACCAAAACCTGGCTGTTCCTGGATGAGCACCCGGATTCGATTAACGATGGCTTTTTCATTGTTGGCGCCGACAGCAGCGGCTGGAGCGATATTCCCGCCTCATACCATAGCGGCGCGTGCGGTTTCGCGTTCGTGGACGGGCATTCGGAAACAAAGAAATGGCTGAGCGCCACGAGCAAGTTCCCCGTCCGATATAGCTACCCGAATCCCCCCGGTTTCGATGCTGCGGGTGTCAAGGACTTCGCCTGGTATCGGGAACACACCGGCTTCATCGATGCCAACACGGGCCGGGCCCTGTTTGGATATTAGTTCCTGTCGATTCTCGGCGATGGGAATTGAAATGTCGCGCGGCTAGTGCATTCTGTAAGGCTTGAACATTATGACCTATTGGCATTATCGAGCGCTGACTATCGCCGCTTCGGCGCTGATTCCAACCCTTTGTCTGGTCGCGGATTGGCCGCAATATCGGGGACCCCAGGGCGACGGTGTTTCGACGGAAGATCTGAGCATCAAAGCATTTCCCGCTTCGGGGCCGAAAGTGCTATGGAAGGTGCCGATGCGCAACGGGTTCAGCTCGCTCGCGGTCTGCGGCAACCGGGTCTATACCCAGGTCAACCGGGACGTGAACGGCAGCGCGCGGGAAGTCGTCGTCGCGCTCCAGGCCACCGACGGTCAGGAAGTCTGGTTTGCCGACATTGGCAGTGGCAAATACGATGGGGGAGGTGATTCCGGCGCCGAAGACAACAAAGGCGGTGACGGCCCCCGTTCGACCCCGACTGTGAATGGCGACAAGGTGTACGCGTTCAATCAACATTTGGTGCTGCATTGCCTCGACGCCAGCACCGGCAGGACGATCTGGAGCAAAGACCTGATGAAGGAGCATGCCGGGCGCAATATCGGATGGAAAAACGCGGCCTCCGTGGTCATTGACGGTGACCTGGCCTTTGTTGGCGGTGGTGGCCCAGGCGAATCGCTGCTCGCCCTGAACAAAACCAGCGGCCAGGTGGTCTGGAAAGCCCAGGACGAGCGGATCACCCATGCCAGCCCGGTGGTGGCGACCATTCAAGGCGTGCGCCAGGTTATTTTCTTCATGCAAAGCGGGTTGGTGTCGGTGAACGTGAAGGACGGGCAGGTGCTTTGGAAGTTCCCGTTCCGCTATAACGTCTCCACTGCCAGCTCGCCCGTGGTGGTTGGCGACGTTGTGTATTGCTCGTCGGGTTACGGTGTCGGTGGCGGAGCCTGCCAGATCACCAAGACGGGAGACGCTCTCACTGTCACCGAACTCTACAAGATAAGCGGAGACAAGAAGATCCCCAACCATTGGAGCACCCCGGTGGTGGTCAACGGCTTTCTCTACGGGATGTTCAGCTTCAAGGACTACGGCAAAGGCCCGCTGAAATGTGTGGAATTGGCCACCGGCCAGGTCAAGTGGGAACAACCCGGCTTTGGCGCGGGCAATGTGCTGGCGGTCAACGGCCAGATTGTGGCGCTGTCGGACAAGGGTGTGCTAGTAATCGTCAAAGCCACGCCGGAGGCTTACACGGAAATCACCCGCGCCCAAGTCCTCACCGGGAAATGCTGGTCCACGCCAGCGCTCAGTGAGGGCCGTCTCTACGTGCGCAGCACCAAAGAGGGCGCCTGCATTGATTTGCGCTGACCGCGGGACAACTACCGTTGGATCATCGCGACACGATGGCAGGTCCCGTGCGGCACCGTAGCGGGAAATTAGGCTTGCCGATCCGAAGGAGCCGGCATACCAAGTGGGGATGGAATTGAAACGACGCGAATTCCTCAAGGGCGGTGCGGGCGCAGCCGCCGCGTGGCTGGCACTGCCCGCATTGTCGGAGGCAGCCCCGGCAGGCGAGACACCTCAACCGGCGACCCGCGAGGGCGCTTACCCCACGAGCTGGTATCCGTTCACGGGCCATGCGGACGCCGACACCTGCTGGTCGGTATCAGTGGGGCCCGACGGTCGCATCTATGCCGCCGCGTGCGCGGAGAGCGTGCCCGGCGGCGTGGTCAAGGTGGTCCGCTACAATGAGCAGACGGACACCCTGGACTACCTGTTCTCGTTGGACGAGATGGTGGATGATCCGGGTGACTCCGGCCGGGCAACCCAGTGCAAGATCCACTACAGCTTCGCCCCTTCGATGTCGGATGGCATCCTCTACATGGCCACGCATCTTTCGGGGCCGCCGATCGATCAGCCGGCTTATTCACCCTGGCTTTCGTGGCATGATCCCAAGCGCTGCTTCCGGGGCAGCGCACTGCTGGCCTTCGACACGAAGAACGACAAAGTGCTGTGGTGGGATACGCTGATGCCCAAGGAAGGCTGCCGGTGCCTGCTGCATGACGAAGAGCGGCACCTGCTCTACGCGCTAAGCTACCCGCGGGACCACTTCATCATCTACGACACGAAGAAGCGCACCCGCCGCGATGTCGGGCGCATTGGATCCATCAATGCCCAGACGCTGTTTCTCGATCGCAAGCACCGGGTATGGACAACGGACGATTACGGGCATTTGGTCCGCTACGACCCGCAGACGGATCGCCTGGAGCGCACGCCCTTCGTCCTGCCGCACAATCCCGAATTCCAGACTGGCTGGCACAGCGTTTTCTACGATGTGGCGGCGGCGCCGGACGGCGAGAGCGTCTATGCGGCGACGTGGATCGCCGGCTCGCGCCTGATGCGGATCTGGCCCAACGAAGGGGATTGGCCGAAGGTGGAAGACCTCGGCCCGGCGACGCAGAAGCGGGACCCGACGCTGCCGAAGGACACCTTTATTGACCATTGCGGCGGGCTGGTCTTTGCCGGAGACGGCCAGTTGTATTACGTGGCTTCGCGCTGGCGGGACCCGGTCTATAACCCGATGCCGGAGGCGGGTCCGGAGCGCGAGGGGGTGGTTTGGCGTCTCGACCCAGCGACGTTGCAGCGGCAGGAAGTGGCGGTGCTGCATCACCCCGCGCAGCCGGCCCAGTATGTCTCCCGCGGGGCCGTGGACCACAACGGGGATCTGTTCTTTGGCAACGTCGGAACCAAGCCGGTGGGCCTGTTCAAAGTGCATTTGCCGGAGGCGCGGCGAAAGAAAGATGCCCACCTGCCGATTCGGATGTGGGGATGAGGTGTACCATGAGCGATAAACCAAAAGCCAAATACGACATGAACCGGCCGGAGGCGAAGACACTGATTGATGAAATCGTGCATGGCACCTTCATGAAAGAGGGCACGATGGCCGCGTTCCCCACCTGCTTTCCGGGCGCGAGCATTCCCATCCCGGCGGATGAGAGCCATATCACGGCGCTGGATATCTCCACCGACGGGATGATTTACGGGGGCACGTCCGGGCGGGCGACGCACCTTTTCGTCGGGATATTCCACGGGGTGACAGGAGTAGTCTTTGACCGGGGAATCGTCAAAGGCGCCACCCAGTGCGCGGCGGTCTGCTGCGGCAAAACGAGATTCGTCGCCTGCGTTAACGGCCCCGGGGGTGGGCAAGTCGTTGCCGGAGCCTTTCAGTCCATGCCGTTTGACCTGATTCAGGAATGGGGCTTTGTGCGCCCGGAATTGCAGGAACTGGGGAAGGTGAACGATGAACCGATCATTCACGCCGTGGCTGATACTTCCAAGAGCACGCTGGTGGGCATCACCAGCGGGCACTTGTTCACGGTTGATATCGAAGCAGGGAAGATCCAGATCGTCACTGAGGTGCCCGGCAGCGGGCGGATTGCCGTGGGTTCAAAAGGCGGCGTCTTCGGCAAGGACGGCTCTGGGCATCTCTGGCGCTACGATGTCCCGTCCAGCAAGCTCCAGCGCAGGGCGATTGCGCTGCCGGAGGGCGCATGGTCGAAGGTCCCGCTGACCTGGGCCAAAGGCCACCACAGCGGAATACTCTACACGGCGGACGCCGACGGCACGCTGTTTTCGTTCGATGAGGAGCGCGGGTTCAGCGCGCCTTTGGGGAAGACGCTGCTCGCACCCGTGGGCCCGATGGCGGTGACCCACGACGGTCGGGTATTTGGCTTCTGCGGTCCCGACATGGCCAGGATGTTCTGCTACCATCCGGCTGCGAAGGCGGTGAGCAATCTCGGCGTCGCCGTCTCAGTCCTGGAACGGCGCCGTTACGGTTACGTTTTCGGCGACGCGGTGACCGGGCGGGAGGGCCAGATCCTCTTTGGCGAGGACGATGATCTCGGACATCTCTGGCTCTACTTCCCGCGAATCCAGGCGCTGTCCTAGCGCCGTCATCCTTATGACCACAAAGGCAATTGCCCGCTAATCACACGAAAGGACGCTAAAGGATGCAAGACCCGACATCAGTCCACCGTTCCCGAGCATGACTCTTCTTGCACCTATCCTTGCTGCGGTTCGCGTTCTTTGGCGTGTTTAGCGGGCCGCTCCACTCTGTTCGGAACTCTTCGACAATGAAACTACGCACTACCGTCTATGCCGTGTCCCTTGCCAGCCTGCTATGCACCTGCGCTCAAGCCGAATGGGTCAACACGCTCAAGCCACAGGGCAAGCCGGCAGGGCCAGTGAAAGTGGTTAAGGCGGGCAAGCCTCAGGGTGGCATCCAGCTTCCCGAACACGCAACACCACAGGAAACCAATGCCGCCGCCCAGCTTCAGCTTTGGATCAAGGAGATAACGGGCGCGACACTCCCCATCAAGGCCGGCAAGGCGAGTGGCATTCGTTTTGCCATCCGCACCGACGCCTCCCTGGGCGACGAAGGGTACGGCATCGCTGTCAACCGCGGTCAGATCATCCTCTCGGGCGGCAAGACCCGCGGCGTCCTCAACGCGGTCTATGCGCTGCTGGAAGAGGACCTCGGCTGCCGCTTCTACGCCAATGATTCCATCCGGCTGCCGAGGACGAACACGCTGGTCGTCGCCCCGGTGGCCCGGCGCTACATTCCGCGACTGAAGATTCGCGACCCGTTCTACGCCTTCGCTTTCGACCCCGTCTGGTCACTGCGGAACCGCGCCAACGCGCCCAGCGCCGCCGTCCCCGAGGAGCAAGGGGGCCACATCGATTACGCGGGGATGTTCGTCCACACCGCGGGTCCAATTCTGCCGCCGGACAAATACTTCAAGGAGCACCCAGACTACTTCGCGCAGCAGGCAGACGGCACGCGCACCACGGCCCAGCTTTGTCCCACACATCCCGAGGTGGTGAAGATCGCGATCGACTACGTGCGTCAGGTGCTGCGGGACAATCCCCACACGGAGATTGTGAGTGTCTCGAAGAACGACTGCCAGGTGATCTGCCTGTGTGAGCGCTGCAAGAAGCTGCGCACCGATGAAGGCTCCGACATGGCCAACCAGTTATTTCTCGTCAACCAGGTAGCCGCGTCCATCGAGCCGGATCACCCTGAGGTGGTCGTTGACACGCTGGCCTACCTGGAAACGATTCAGGTGCCGAAGTCGGTCCGCCCGCGCCAGAACGTCGCCATTCGCCTGTGCAACGACTCGGTGGGGTCCTGGTCGCGGCCGTTTACGACGGCGGAGCAGTGCGAAGTGGCGAAGCTCGCCAGCGCCTGGAGTGCCGTGCATAACCGCATTTACATCTGGGACTACAACGTCAACTTCAGCCATTACCTGGCCCCCATGCCGAACCTGGACGTGATGGCCGCCAACATCCGCTTCTGGATCAGGAACCACGCCGAAGGGGTGATGCTACAAGGGGGCTACCAGGGACCGGCGGAGCAGGATCAACTCAAGTGCTGGGTAACCGCCAAACTGCTCTGGAACCCCGCCTGGGACGAAAACGCTCTGGCCCTTGATTTCATTGCAGGCCACTACGGCAAGGCGGCCCCGGCGCTCGAGGAATACGGAGCATTGTTGGAGCGAATGAGAACCGACCACGCGTCGGAGATGGCGTCACCGGCGGGCGGCATCCGCTACCCGATGGACGCACCGTTCTTCACCAAGGAGTTCTTGACGCGGGCGACGGACATCTTCGCCCGAGCGAAGGCGATCGCCCGGGGCGATGAAGCGCTGACGCGGCGCGTCGAGCGCGCGGAGCTGCCCATCCTCTACGTGAAATGCGTGCGGGGTCCCGAGTTCGTCGGAGAGAGTTACGGGCAGGTGGTAGGCGAATTTGAACGCATCGCGCGGCGCGAGAAGATCCAATACCTCGAAGAAGGCGGGCCCGATTTTGAAAGAAAGCTGGCCGATTACAAAAGCCACATCCCGAAGGCAGCCGCCAGCCGGTAAGCGGCTTGCGGGCATGTTCGCCCCTCCGCCCCTCCGCTTGCCGTAAGGTGCCAGCTCTGATAGGCTCGACCACCATGAAAACATTCGCAGCTATTCTATCCGCAGTTCTCGTTTCAGGCATGATGATGAGCGCCAATGCCGCCGACAAACTCCAACACGTCGTCTGCTTCAAGTTCAAGGCCGCCGCCACCGCCCAGGACATCAAGCAGGTCGAAGGGGCGTTCCAGGCACTAAAGCAGCAGATCCTCCAGGTGGTGACCTTGGAATGGGGCACGAACATCAGCCAGGAGAAACGGGACAAAGGGTTTACGCACTGCTTCGTTCTCACATTCAAGAACGAAAAGGACCGCGACACCTACATCGAGCATCCGGCGCACAAAGCCTTCGGCAAGATCGTCGGGCCGGTGCTGGATGACGTGTTTGTGATCGACTTCTGGTCGAAGCCCTGAAGGCAGCCGACCACGGGCCGCCGGATTGAG
>SESF01020054.1_pt1 | contig 11295 bp, 8 predicted proteins | sample 3171521 | NCBI WGS metagenome assembly SESF01 (sample SAMN10866945, study PRJNA518727) | freshwater metagenome | biome: subpolar coniferous forest; feature: holomictic lake; material: water; isolation source: holomictic Lake 227, 6 m and 8 m depth | place: Canada: near Kenora, Ontario | collected...
CGGTCGGAGCCCAGCAGGAGGCCCGGCGGGTCGCTGCCGCCCCGCGCCTGCCGACGGTCCGGACCGCACTCTGCGTCGAGCCGCGCCAGGGAGAGCTCTTCGTCTTCCTGCCCCCGCTCGAGAGCGCCGCCCACTTCATGGAGCTCGTCCGCTCCGTCGATGCGGCGGCCCGCGAGCTGGACCTCGACGCCCAGCTGGAGGGCTACCCGCCGCCCTGGGGTCCCGAGGTGATCCGCTTCTCCGTCACCCCCGATCCGGGCGTGCTGGAGGTGAACGTCCAGCCCACCGGGACCGGGCGCGACTGCGCCAGCCAGGTGGAGCAGGTCTTCGACGCGGCTCTCCACGCCGGCCTCCATGCCGAGAAGTACATGCTCGACGGGCGGCAGGAGGGATCCGGCGGCGGCAACCACATCACCCTGGGTGGCCCCACGCCGCTCCAGAGTCCGTTCGTGGTCCGGCCGGACCTGATCGCGAGCCTCGTCACCTTCCTCCAGCACCACCCGTCGATGAGCTACCTCTTCACCGGCCTCTTCGTCGGACCCACCTCGCAGGCCCCGCGCGTCGACGAGGCGCGCCACGACGGACTCTACGAGCTGGAGATCGCCCTCCTCCGCCTCTCCGATCGCGGGCAGCCCACGCCGCCGTGGCTCGGGGACCTGCTGCTCCGCCACCTGCTCGTCGACGTCACCGGCAACGGCCACCGCGCCGAGCTCTCGATAGACAAGCTCTTCGACTGGCGGACCGCGCACGGGCGGCAGGGTCTCGTGGAACTGCGGGCCTTCGAGATGCCGCCCCATCCCCGCATGGCGGCGGCGCAGGCCATCCTGGCCCGTGCGCTCGTGGCCGCCTTCGCGCGGGAGCCCTACGCCCACCCCCTCGTCCGCTGGGGTACGGAACTGCACGACCGCTTCCTGCTCCCCTTCTGGCTGTGGCGGGACATGGAGGATGTGCTCGCCTTCCTGGCCGCGCGCGGGGTGGGGCTGCCGCCGGAGGCCTACCGGCCCTTCATCGAGTTCCGCTGCCCGGTGGTGGGCCGGCTGCAGGTCGGCGGCGTGGCCATCGAGATCCGCAACGCGCTCGAGCCCTGGCCGGTGCTGGGCGAGGAGCCCGGATCGGGCGGAACGGCCCGCTTCGTCGACTCGTCCCTGGAACGGGTCGAGGTGCGCGCGGAGGGGTTGGAGCCGGAGCGCTTCGCGGTGCTCGTGAACGGACTCTCCGTCCCGCTGCGTCCCACCGGCATGGCGGGCGAGCAGGTGGGAGGCGTCCGCTTCCGCGCCTGGGCGCCGCCCTCCTCGCTCCAGCCGCACCTGGGCATCCACCACCCGCTGCGGTTCGACCTCTGGGACCGCTGGGCGAAGCGCTCGGTGGGCGCCTGCGCGTACCACGTGTGGCACCCCGAGGGGACCGGCTTCAAGGCCCCTCCGCTCACGCGCTTCGAGGCCTCGGCGCGGCGCGCAGCCCGCTTCACCGAGGAGGGACCGCTGCCCAGGTCTACCCACCCGCGCGCGGCGAAGCCCCACCCCGAGTACCCCCACACGCTCGACCTCCGCCGGTACGGCCTCGATCGGCCGATGCCCCCGCCGGAGGAGGACGACGGGTCGGAGGAATAGTGCAGGAACTCCTCGCCGAGTGCCGCGCGCAGGACGACGCCCTCCGGGGGGCCGGCCTCGAGATCTGGCTCGGCGCGGAGCCCACCTTCACCGACCGTTCCTCCCAGGACCCGCACTGGCTGTGGATGGCCGAGGGTGGGGACAAGGAGGAGCGGGCGGCGGCGCTCCTCGGGGAACTCGTCGGTCGGCTCTCCGCCGCCTTCCGGAGGGAGCAACCGGAAGGGCGGCTCTACCCGGGCGAGGAGAAGCCCCGCTTCTGCATGGGTGCCGCCTACCTGCCGCGCGGCGGCGGATCCGAGCGCCGGCTCACGATCGCGCCCGACCCGGGCGTGATCGAGGTGAACCTCGCACCGGCCCCCGACCTCGTCACCTTCGCGGAGCATGCCGGCGCGGTCTACGCGGCTGCCGCGGCGGTGGGGCTCTCCCCGGAGCGATTCCGCTGGAACGGCAACGCCGGCGACTCGGGGGGCGGAGGGCAGCTGACGCTCGGCGGTCCCACGCCGGAACGGAGCCCGTTCTTCGTCCGTCCCCGGCTCCTTCCCTCGCTCGTCCGCTACCTGAACCACCATCCGTCCCTCTCCTACGCCTTCGCGCCCGAGTGCGTCGGCAGCGCCGGCCAGGGGCCGCGGCCGGACGAGGGGGTGCGGGAGCGCTTCGACGAGCTGGCGGTGGCGCTCGACCGGCTGGCGATGCGGGAGGCCTCGGGCCCGGAGGATCTCTGGAACGCGCTCGCGCCGCTGCTCGTCGATGCATCGGGCAACGCCCACCGGGCCGAGGTGAACGTCGAGAAGCTCTGGAATCCCCACCTCCCCGGGCGCGGTCGCATGGGGGTGGTCGAGCTCCGGGCGCTGCGCATGCCCCATGCGCCGGAGCGGCTGCTGGCCCTCGGCGCGCTCTTCCGCGCCGTCGCGGCCCGGCTGGCGCGCGCCCCCTTCGAGGAGCCCCTCCTCGACTGGGGTCCCGAGCTTCACGACCGCGCATCCCTGCCGGTCTCCCTCGCCGGCGATCTGGCCGACGTGATCCGGGACCTCGCCGAGCACGGCCTCGCGCCCGGCCGGAGGCTCCAGTCCTGGCTCGCTCCGGAGGCGCCGGAGGTGGCGCGGGTGGAGCTCTCCGGGGCCGTCCTCACGGTCCGGCGGGCCCCCGAGTTCTGGCCGCTCCTCGGGGACGTGGCGTCCCAGGAGGGATCGACGGCCCGGCTCGTCGACGCCAGCTCCGATCGGCTGGAACTGCTCGTGAACTCCCCGGGGACGCCCCCGGGAAGCCTGTCCGCACAGGGAGTGGAGGTGGGGCTCGACGCGGCCGGCGGCCCGCTCCACGTGGGTGCGGTCCGGTACCGCGCCTTCGCCCCGCGCCCGGGACTCCACCCCGGGCTCGGCCCCCACGATCCGCTCGTGCTGGAGTGGGAGCGGCGGGGGGAGGCGGTGCGCATCGAGCTCCACGGCTGGAAGCCGGGAGGGGGCTCGTACGACGGTCTCCCCGCCGACGGCGCGGAGGCCGAGCGACGTTGCCGGGAACGGGTGGTGATCCGCCCGGGTCGCCCCCGGACCCCCCTGCGCGTCCCCTCGGCGCGCCTCACCCTCGACCTGCGCCGGTTGCCAGCGGCGCTCCCCACCTGAGAGAAGAGACCAAGAGATGGATCCCACGAGCCGCCTGCTCTCCGACTACGCCGGGCTCCCCGGTACCTGGGACGAGCTCTTCGCGGAGGACGGGACGCCGCGCGCTCCCTTCCGCCGCGCCGCCGAGGCGCTCGGCGCGCAGAACCGCGCCGGGTTCGCCGTGTGCCAGGGGCTGGCCGAGCGCGCGCTCCTCAACCAGGGCGTCACCTTCTCGGTCTACTCGGACGACCAGGGCACCGAGAAGATCTTCCCGTTCTGCCTCGTGCCCCGGATCATCTCCGCACCCGACTGGGCGGCGCTGGAGCGTGGGCTCGTGCAGCGGGTCCGGGCGCTCGAGCTCTTCCTCGCGGACATGTACGGCGACCAGCGCATCCTCCGAGAGGGTGTGGTGCCGTCCGACCTGGTTCTCGCCTCCAAGTCCTGGTACCCGCAACTGCGGGGGGTCCGGCCGCCCGGCGACGTGCGCATCCACATCGCGGGGATCGACCTGGTCCGGGACCCGGCGGGGACCTGGCGGGTGCTGGAGGACAACCTGCGCACCCCCTCGGGCGTCTCCTACCTGCTCGAGAACCGGATCATCTCCAAGCGGGTCATCCCCGACGTCCTGGACGCCGCGCGGGTGGAGCCGGTCGACACCTATCCCACCCGGCTCGCCGAGTCGCTGCGCTCGGTCTCCCCGGTGGACCCCGACGAGACCACCGCAGTGGTGCTCACGCCCGGCCCCTACAACTCCGCCTACTTCGAGCACAGCTTCCTCGCCCGCACCATGGGGCTCGAGCTGGTGCAGGCCGCCGACTTATTCACTAAGAGTGATAAAGTCTACTGCCGCACCACCCGCGGCCCGCGCCCGGTGCACGTCATCTACCGGCGCATCGACGAGACCTACCTCGATCCGGAGGTGTTCCGCCCCGACAGCCTGCTCGGCGTTCCGGGGATCCTCCGCGCCTGGGCCAAGGGAAACGTGGCGCTCGCGAATGCGCCCGGCAACGGCGTGGCCGACGACAAGGCGGTCTACCCCTTCGTCCCCGACATCGTCCGTCACTACCTCTCGGAGGAACCGCTGCTCGCCCAGCTCGACACCTGGGTGTGCGCCCGGGAGGACGACCGGCGCTTCGTCCTCGACCACCTGGGCGAGCTCGTCGTGAAGGCGGTGGACGAGGCGGGCGGCTACGGGATGCTCATGGGACCGCAGGCCACCAAGGCCCAGATCGCCGAGTTCCGGAAGCGGGTCGAGGCCGAGCCCCGCAAGTACATCGCCCAGCGGCGCCTCGAGCTCTCCACCGCCCCGACCTGGGTGAGCGCGAAGGGGCGGGTGGAGCCGCGGCGCGTGGACCTGCGCCCCTACATCCTGAACGGGCGCGCCGGACCCTGGGTGCTCCCCGGCGGCCTCACCCGCGTGGCGCTCACCGAGGGCTCCTACGTGGTCAACTCCAGCCAGGGCGGCGGTTCGAAGGACACCTGGGTGCAGAAGCCGGAGGCCACATGATCTCCCGCGTCGCCGACCACTGCTTCTGGCTGGGTCGCTACCTGGAGCGGGCCGAATCGACCGCCCGCGTGCTGGGCGTGACCCGCAACCTGGCGCTGGACGTGGGGCTGAACCCCCGCCACGTGTGGCTCCCCGTGATCATCGTGTCGGGAGAGCAGGAGCGGTACGCCGAGAGCGGCCAGGGGCGCACCGACGACGGCGAGCGGGTCCAGGAGTACATGACCTGGGACGCCGAAAACCCCACCTCCATCGCCCGATCCCTCTCCGGGGCGCGCGACAACGCCCGCTCCATCCGGGAGGTGGTGAGCCTCGAGACCTGGGAGGCCCTGAACGCCCTCTACCTCTGGATGGGCAGCCCCCGCGCCCGCACCGAGTGGCGGGAGGACCGGCACGCCTTCTACCGGCGCATCCGAACCTCCATGCAGTCGCTGCAGGGCATCGTGCGGGGAACCATGCTCTTCGACGACGCCATGCACTTCATGCTCCTCGGCAACATGCTGGAGCGAGCCGGTCAGACCTCCCGCATCCTCGACGTGCACCACCACGCCTTCCAGGCGCTCGGCTCCCACGAGGTCATCGAGACCGCTCTCTGGCTCGCGCTGCTCCGCGCCTGCTCCGGCTTCGAGCCCTTCATGAAGGTGCACCGCGGGCGGGTGACCCCGGCCGCCGTGGCCCGCTTCCTGGTGGTGGACCCCATGTTCCCGAGGTCGGTGCGCTTCTCCCTGCGGGCGGCCGTCTCCCGCTTCGAGCGGCTGCGTCCGCCCGATCAGCCGGACCTGCCGGGGGCGCGGAGCGCCGTGAGGCTTCGTGCGCTCGCCGACTGGGTGGCGGCGCTCGACCGGGACTTCGCCCTGTCGGCCCTCCACGGGATCCTCACCCACGTGGTGGACGAGAGTGCCGCCATCGCAGGTGTCATCGGCAGCGAGCTCCTGGGGTATGCTCCGGGTCCCACGGCCGAGATGTCGGCCCAGTGACCTAGCGCTCCCGAGATGCCCAACCTCCTCGCGATGTCCTTCGAGGGCGAGCTCGCGCCCTCCTTCGATCTCCGCTGCCTGTCCCAGGGGCAGGTACCGCCCGACGGCTGGGGCATCGGCTACTACCCGGGCGGCGAACCCTCCGCGGCCGTGCTCAAGGAGCCGGCCCCGCCGAGCGGTTCCATCCGCTCCGAGCTCGTGAAGGCCTGGGAGCACCTCGAGTCCTCCACCTTCCTGCTCCACGTCCGGCGCGCCACATGGGGCGCCGTCTCCGACGCCAACACCCAGCCCTTCCTGCGGGCCTGGGGGCGTCGAGACTGGCTCTTCGGCCACGCCGGCTCGCTGCGCCACAGGCTCGAGCTGCGCCCCGGAGCCCCCTTCGAGCCGGTGGGGAGCACCGACACCGAGCTCATCTTCTGCGAGCTGATGAACCGCTTCGCCGAGAAGGGCTGGAAGAGCCTGGGCGAGGCCGACCCGCGAACGTTGCTCGAGTGGCTGGCGCAGCTGAACGAGAGCGGGAACCTCACCTGCGTCCTCACCGACGGTCACGACGTGGCGGTCTACTCCGACCGGGAGTCGGCGGGCATCTGGCTCTGGGAGGTGATGCCCCCCTACGAGAAGCTCGTGCTCGGAGACACCGAGCTCGGGGTCGATCTCGGGCGGCGGGGCGTGAAGAGCCGCAAGGGCGTCGTGGTGAGCTCCCATCCCCTCTCGGTGAACGGGGAGGAGCAGGAATGGCGGGCCGTGCCGCCCGGCCACCTGGTCCTGCTGCGGCAGGGGGCCGTGCGGGACGAGCTCGTCCCCGCAGCGTCCCCGTCGGCCTCCCCCCCGCTCCCCGGCCTGCAGCGCCGACAGATGCCGCGCCCGACGCGGTCCGAGCCCCGGCGCTACCGGATCGTGCACCGCACCGCCTACCGATACGAGAAGGCGGTCGAGCGGAGCAGCCACCTCTTCCGGCTCTTCCCGGCCGAGGATCGCCTGCAGCGCCTCCTCTCCCACGAGCTCCGGGTGTCGGTGGACGGGACCCACCGGGACTACGAGGACGTCTTCGGAAACCGGGCTCGCCGCATGGAGGTCGACATCCCCTACGAGGACATGGCCATCACGGCCACCTCCGTCGTGGATGTGCTGGATGTCGATCCGCTCGCCTACCGGCCGCTGCACCAGCGGGTCCAGATCCCGGTCACCTGGATGCCCTGGCACCAGCAAGTGTTGCAGCCCTTCCTGCTGCCGCCCGAGCTGGCCGAGTCGGAGCTGCGCGAGCTCTCCGAGTACGCCATGAGCTTCGCGGTGCGGAACGACTTCGACCTGCTCGACACGCTCCTCGACCTCAACCAGTCGATCTTCCAGGAGTACAGGTACACGCAGGGTTCGACCACGGTCTTCACCACGCCGTTCGAGGTCTACGCGAACCGGCGCGGCGTCTGCCAGGACTTCACGACCCTCTTCATCTGCCTGGCCCGCCTGCTCGGCCTGCCGGCCCGCTACATCTGCGGCTACCTGTGGACCGGGGAGAAGAACCCGAACCAGCGCCAGGCGGAGGCCTCCCACGCCTGGGCCCAGGTCTTCCTGCCCGAGGTGGGCTGGAAGGGCTTCGACCCGACGAACGGGATCCTCACCCAGACCGAGCACATCCGGGTCGCCGTCGGTCGCAGCTACCGGGACGCGACACCCACCTCCGGGACGATCTACGTCGGCGGGGGAGGGGAGAAGCTGGACGTCGAGGTCCGTGTCGAGTCCCTGGGCGAGGCTTCAGCAGGAATCACGGTTGTTTCACGGTAGGTAGATCGGAAATCGGCAGCGCACGCCGCCGTTCTGGATCGCCAGCGACCGGACCGGCTTCAGCGGGACGAGTCGCTCAAGGCCGGGGCCGCCGGCGAGGATTCCGACGGTCCAGCCCTGAAGCCTGGGCAGGAGCGCCGCGAGCGCTCGCCACGATTCCTCCACGTCGCGGTCGAGCCGGATCCCGTATGGCGGGTTGACGAGGCAGACGCCCGGGACCGCCGGCGGCAGGACGTCCGACGCATCGAGACGCTCGATCCGGACGTCGGCGTCCACGCCCGCCGCGGTCGCGTTCTTGCCGCAGAGACGGATCGCTCCGCCGTTCTTGTCGGAGGCGAGCACCGGCGACGGAGGGGGACGGGCGAGCGCGGAGAGCCGCTCCCGGACCGCCGCGGTGCGCGCGGGAGCGTGGCCGGGCCAGCCCTCGAAGGCGAAGCTCCGCCCCAGTCCGGGGGCGCGCCGCCCGGCGAGCAGCACCGCCTCGATGGCGATGGTCCCCGAGCCGCACATCGGGTCGAGGAACGGGACGGTGCCGTCGAAGCCCAGCTCGAGCAGGAGACCCGCGGCGAGACTCTCCCGGAGAGGGGCCGCCCCCACGCGAGCCCGCCAGCCCCGACGGAAGAGCGGGGAGCCCACGGCGTCGGCCGAGAGCGTGCCCGTCGTCCCCTCCCGCCGCACCTCGATCTCGACGCCCGGCATCCGGCGCCCGAGATCGCGCCGCGCCGCGGGGAGCTCCGATGCAGCCCCTTCCCACAGGCGTGCCTTCACGGCGTCGGCGGCGCGGGAGCCCAGGCAGGCGACGGCGCAGGCGTCCGGTCCGGATGCCTCCGCGCCACCCGGGACGGGCCGGGCGGAGAGCCCCAGCGCGACGAGCTCGCGCGCGAGCGCCGGTTCGAGCCCGGGCGCGCAGGCCGCGAAGATGCGCTGCGCTGGAGAGGGGTTCACGGTTCGGGGCTCACGGCGCCGCGGGCGGTTCGCGCTGCGGCAGGGGAAGGCGGGCGAGCATCCGGCGGAAGACCGCGAAGAGGATCCAGGTCACGAGCGGGGCCACGAGGGCCCAGGCCCCGAGCGCCCGGAGGTTGGCGTCCCCGTAGCGCACCAGCGTCGGCCAGACCCCGGCTCCCAGCTCGGACCGGATCTGATCCAGCGAGAAGGGAATCGGCGCCCCGCCGGTGAGTCGCGCCCCCGCCTCGAAGAAGGGGATGAAGAGCATGATCTGGAGCGGGTAGGCGGCGTAGTTGGCCGCCACCACGGCCACGTGGTTCAGCCGGAAGATCACCGAGACGAGCAGCGCGACGACGGTGGTGATGCCGAGGAGCGGCATCACCGAGATGACGACGCCCAGCGCGAGCGAGAGCGCCAGCTTGGACGGGGTCACCCCCTGCCAGAGTTGCTGCTTCACCGGCTGCACCACCCGCAACCGGAGGGTCTCCTTCAGGCTCGCCATGCTCCCCCCTTATAAGACGCCCCCCTCGCGAAAACCGCTGACTTGGGGTACATCGGCGCCCGCCATGATCTCGGTCCAGGACGTCACCAAGGCCTTCGGCCCCAAGAAGCTCTTCGAGGACGTGAACGTCACCTTCTCGCCCGGCCGTCGCTACGGCCTCACCGGGCCGAACGGCTCCGGCAAGTCCACCTTCATGAAGATCCTCTCGGGGGACGAGGATTCGGACACCGGGAACGTCCACCGCCCCCGCCGCCTCGGCATCCTGCGGCAGGACCACTTCAAGTACGAGGAGTCCCGGGTCATCGACGTGGTCCTGATGGGCAACGGCATCCTCTGGAAGGCCCTGAAGGAGAAGGACGACATCCTGGCCCAGGCGGACGTCTCCGAGGAGGACGGCCACAAGCTGGCCGAGCTGGAGGGGATCATCGCCGAGGAGGACGGCTACGAGGCCGAGGCGCAGGCGGCCGAGCTGCTCCAGGGTCTCGGCATCGACAACGCCTGGCACGAGCAGCCGATGAAGGGGCTCGCCGGCGGCTTGAAGCTCCGGGTGCTGCTCGCCCAGGCGCTCTTCGGGAAGCCCCAGGGATTGCTCCTCGACGAGCCCACCAACAACCTGGACCTGGAGTCCATCCGCTGGCTGGAGAGCTTCCTCCACGACTTCGAGGGGGTGCTCGTCACCATCAGCCACGACCGGCACTTCCTGAACTCCATCTGCACCCACATCGCCGACATCGACTACGAGACCATCATCACCTACACCGGATGCTACGACGACATGGTCCGGCAGAAGGGGCAGGTGCGGAACCGGATCGAGTCGGAGAACGACGAGAAGAAGAAGAAGATCGAGCAGCTCCAGGAGTTCGTGGCCCGCTTCTCGGCGGGCACCCGGGCCTCGCAGGTGCAGAGCCGCGTCCGGGCCATGCAGAAGCTGAAGATGGAGGACCTGAAGCGTTCCAACATCCAGGCCCCCTTCATCAAGTTCGAGCAGAAGGCGGCGAGCGGCAAGCAGACCCTCGAGATCCGGGATCTGGAGAAGCGCTTCCACGGCAACGAGGTGATCCAGACCTTCACCGGCCTCGTCACCCGCGGAGAGAGGATCGCCGTCATCGGCCGGAACGCGGCCGGCAAGTCGACGCTCGTGAAGCTGGTGGTGGGCGCGCTCGAGCCGTCCGCCGGCACCGTGAAGTGGGGCCACCAGGCCCTGACCGGCTACCTGCCCCAGGACCACGCCGGGCTCATCCACCCGGGCACCACCGCCTTCGGCTGGCTGCGCGAGCAGGAGGACAAGCTCTCCAACGAGGAGATCTCCGGGCTGCTCGGACGGATGCTCTTCTCCGGGGAGGAGCGGATGAAGCCCACCGCCACCCTCTCCGGCGGCGAGACGGTGCGGCTGCTCCTCGCCAAGCTCATGATGGACAGGCCCAACGTCCTCGTCCTCGACGAGCCCACGAACCACCTCGACCTGGAGGCCATCACCTCCCTCTCCGAGGGGCTGAAGCGCTACGAGGGGACCGCCATCTTCGTCACCCACGACCAGCAGCTCATCGACGAGGTGGCGACCCGCATCTGGCACGTGCGCGCCGGAGAGCCGGTGAACGACTTCCAGGGGACCTTCGCCGAGTACCTGGAGAAGCACCCCGACCTGGCGGCCGAGCACCGGTAGCGCACGCCGACGCCGCGCCTCAGCGGGCGAAGAAGTCCGGGACCTCGGAGAGCGACCGGATCTCGGTCTCCGGCGCTCCGGGCAGCCGATCCGGCGGTGCGCCGGTCCGGTTGCACCAGGCCACCCGGAAGCCGAAGGCGCTCGCGCCGTGCGCGTCCCAGCCATTCGCGGAGACGAACCCGATCTCGCCGGGCAGGATGTCGAGCTGCCGGGCGGCCATGGCGTACACCTCGGGTGCGGGCTTGTAGACGGCCACCTCGTCCACCGAGAGCACGATGTCGAGGAGCTCGTCGAGCCGGGCGTTGCGGATGCCGGCGTCGAGCATCCCCGACGAACCGTTCGACAGGACGGCCAGCTGGAGCCCGTCCGCCCGGAGCGCCTCGAGCGTCGGGCGGACGTCGGGATAGGCCTCCAGGTGGAGGTAGAGGTTCATGAGCCGCCCGCGAAGCTCCGGGTCGCGGATGGCGAAGGCCTGCAACGCGTAGTCGAGCGACTCGCCGGTCACCTGCCAGAAGTCCACGTGGCGCCGCATCAGGCTGCGGAGCCAGGTGTACTCGAGCTGCTTGCGCCGCCAGAGGTCGGAGAAGGCGCGCCAGCGCTCCCCGAGCACGTCCCCGGCCCGCTCGGAGGCGGTGGCGAAGTCGAGCAGGGTTCCGTAAGCGTCAAATACGACGGCGCGCACCGTGGCCATGCCGGGAGCCTAGCGCTATCCTC
>SESF01022067.1_pt1 | contig 11295 bp, 11 predicted proteins | sample 3171521 | NCBI WGS metagenome assembly SESF01 (sample SAMN10866945, study PRJNA518727) | freshwater metagenome | biome: subpolar coniferous forest; feature: holomictic lake; material: water; isolation source: holomictic Lake 227, 6 m and 8 m depth | place: Canada: near Kenora, Ontario | collected...
GACTTGCCGACAGTCGGGGGCGCTCTGGAATCGGCAGAGGCGGGTGGGCTTATTGAAAAAGTTCGCCCTTTGCGCGCCGCTGGCGCTGTGGCAAGTTTGGGACGTGAGCACTTTGACGATTGAATTGCCGGACGACCTCGCGGCGCGGTTGGCGGCGGCGAGCGCGCAAACGCATGTGCCGCCCGCGCAACTCGTGCGCACGGTGCTGGAAAAGGCGCTGCCAGCGGCGGGTTTTCCGGTGGAGGGGCCGAGCGCGTATGACTTGATGAAGGATGGCTTTGGCTGCGTGAGCAGCGGGGTGCGAGACCTCGCCACGAATCCCAAGCACATGGAGGGCTTCGGCCAATGGCGGAGGTAATCCTGCTGGACACGGGGCCGCTGGTGGCGCTGCTGGACAAGGACGAGGAGCATTATGGGTGGGCGACCAACCGGATGCGTGGTCTGACGCCTCCGTTCATGGTGTGTGAGGCGGCGCTGACAGAAACCTGCTTCCTGCTGAAGAGCCACGCGCGCGCCCGCCTGCAAATGCGTCTTTGGATTCAGAGCGGTTTCGTACGGCATGTTGCGTTGGATAAAGCGGCAATTCTTCGTGCCCTCGCGCTGATGGAACGTTACGCCAATGTGCCGATGTCATTCGCGGACGCCTGCCTGGTGGCCTTGGCGGAATCCACCCCGGGTGCGCGGCTCTTTACGCTTGATCGGGACTTTCTCATCTACCGGCAGCACGATGACAAACCGCTGACGCTGCTGGCGCCCTTTGTCGAGTAACGTCGAGGCGGGGCGACCGGCGAGGAAGGTTGCGCGGGGGCGGAATGCGCGGATGAGTTGGAGTGGCGAGATTGCGCGGATGATCGTTGGTCCGAGGGCAGGAGTTGATGATGGTGCGTACTCGGAGAGTCCCCACGGAGCATTATTTGTGGCAACAGGACGGGCCGCTGCCGGACATGTCGGGGCTCAGATATCGGATGCCAAGAGACATGCCGCGCAGGATCAGCAGCGATGCCAGGAGGAAAACGCAGACGGGGATGGTCTTGACCAGCTTGAGGCGCAGCGAGGTCGGGACCAGATTTCCGGAGAGACTGATCGCCAGCATCATCGGCACGGTACCCACGCCGAAAGCGGTCATATACGATGCGCCTGCTAGAATGCCTCCTGTGGCCGCTGCGCCCGCGCACGCCACATAGACCAGGCCGCAGGGGAGCAGCCCGTTCAGCAGGCCCAGCACGCCGAGGCCCGCGAGGGAGCGGCGCCGCAACAGCCCCGACATGCGGGCTTTGAGTTGATTCACGGCGAACGTTACCGGGCGTGCCAGAGCCAACCGGCGCGAGGCGAAGAGGCCCAGCAGCAGGGCCACACCCAGTGCGATCGAGACCCAGCGCTGCAGCCCGGCCAACAGGAAGGTCCAGCCGGCCAGTCCAAATACAATCCCCAGCAGGCAATAAGTGATGATCCGTCCCGCGTTGTAGGCGACGCGACCCAGGACGTAAGCCGGGGTGGTGTCTCCGACCGCGGGCAAGGCCAGCGCCAGCGGCCCGCACATGCCGGCGCAATGCAGGCTGCCTACCAGGCCCAGGAGGAAGGCGGTCGAAAGGTCTATGGTGGCGAGGGCCATAAATAAGCGATAGTGCGTTGAGTGGTTAAATAAGGCGTATGGGTTGCATGGTTACATGGTTACATGGGTTACATGGTTGCATGAGTTACACATGGTTACAAAGGGCAGCGGCGTGGAGCACTCATGAAGCCTATGCAACTTGTGTAACGATGGAACCTTTTCACTGTAATACTTTGGGGTCCACCACCAACTTCTCATCGAGGAAATAGTCTTGCCGATCGAAGGTCCAGGAGACGCGCACTTTCCAGAGGCCCGGGGCCAGTCCGGCCGCGTCCAGACGCTGCACGCCCTTGGCGTCGGGCGTGAGCGTGACTGTGCGATCCATGCCAGCGGCTGAAGGCCGGTAGAGCTCTATGCGGCCATTGATTTCGCGCCCAACCTGGTCCGCTGGCAGCGAGACGGTGATGCATTTCCTGGCTGCGTCGTAGGCGACCGATGCCTGAGTGGAGGCGCGGCGGGTGCGCTCGACCTCGTCAATCTGGCTTTGAAACTTCAGTTCGCGCTCGTAGTAGTCGGGGCTGACCAGCTCCACCCGTTGCGAGCAGGCCATCACGACCAGACCGACGGTGCCGGAAATGAAGACCGCTAAGGTGAGGATGATGCCCAGAGGCCAGAGATTCCTGCTCGTTGCCATGTTGTGTCTTATTGCGCGGTATCGTCGCGCGGGCCGATGAACCCGGTCTTGAGCGTTTCCAAGCGGCGGCCCTGGGAATACACACCCACTACCACTGGCGTCGTGCCGGGCTTCATGGCCGCCGGTTCCAGCTCGATCAGCACCGAGGTTTCAGCCGATTTCTGCGGTGGCGCCACAAGAGGCTGGCCCATGACTTGGAGAGTCCCCGCGCTGTTCTCCAGCTTGAGTTCAATTGGGATCTCCCGCGAAGTCTTGTTTAGGACGCGGACGGTGTAGAGGTTGCTGTAGTGGCCGTCGGGCATTTTCTGGAAGAGCGCTCCCTGTGCCCGCAGGATGGTGGTCTGGACGTCGGAGCGCGTGAAGAGGAGGAATGCGAGCACGACTCCCAGCGCCAGCAGCACGACCGAGTAACCGATCAGACGCGGTGTCACCTTGAGTTGCTCGCCGCGCTCGATGCCGTTGAGTGAGGCGTAGCGGATGAGACCGCGGGGACGCCCGATCTTCTCCATGACATTGTCGCAGGCATCTATGCACGCGGTGCAATGGACGCACTCCATCTGTGTGCCGTCCCGGATGTCAATGCCGGTCGGGCAGACCACGACGCATTGCTGGCAGGCGATGCAGTCGCCGCTGCCGGCAGCCCGGCGCTGCTCAACAGACTGGGTGTGCTGCAACGGGCCGCGTTGCTCGCCCCGCTTGTAATCGTAAGCCACGACGATGGTGTTCTCGTCCAGCAGTGTGGATTGCAGGCGGCCGTAGGGGCAGATGAACGTGCAGGCCTGTTCGCGAAAGCGGGCGAAGATGGCGTAGAACACCAGCGTGAACAGGATCAGGGCCGTCAGCCCCTGCAAGTGCTTCGCTGGGTTGTCGGTCACGATTTGGAACAACTGCTCGGGGCCGATTATGTAGGCCAGCAGCGTGTTGCTGATCAGAAAGGAGAGCCCAAAGAAGATCGCGTGCTTGCCGAGTCGCTTGACGAGCTTGCTGGCGTTCCAAGGGGCTTTGTCCAGGGCGCGTTGGTGATGCGAGTCGCCTTCGATGAGATACTCGATTTTGCGGAAGACCATTTCCATGAGCACCGTCTGGGGGCAGGTCCACCCGCACCAGAGCCGTCCGTAGGCTGCTGTGAACACGAGGATGCTGGTGGCAAAGATCAGCAACACCACCGCGAACATGAACATGTCCTGCGGCCAGAAGATTTGGCCCAGGATGATGAACTTGCGTTCGACGATGTTGATCAGCAGCAGCGGGTTGCCCTTAATGCGTATGAAGGGGCCGGCGAACATGATCGCCAGCAGCAACCAACTCAACCACGTGCGGGCGCGGAAGAACCGTCCGCTGACCTTTCGCGGATAGAGCCATCGGCGCCGACCTTCCTGGTCCGCCGTCGCCAGGCGGTTCCGGAAGTCGCTCATTCAAAGGCGCTCGGACCGGTCTTGGCCGGGGCCTGATTCTCGGGCGGCTTGGGGTTGGGCGGATGCGACCCGCGCAGCGTGAAGATGTAGCTGGCCACCTCATAGACTTCCTTGGGCTTGAGCGAGTTCTTCCAGGTGATCATGCCCTTTTCCGGCACACCGTTCCAGATCGTCCGCAGGTTATCGGCGAAGAGGGGGCCGTGGATCCAGTAATCGTCCGTCAGGTTTGGCCCGACCAGCCCGCCGCCATCCGGGCGGTGGCACGGCGCGCACAACGTCAGAAATGTCTTCTTGCCTTGCGCGAGGACCGCTGGGTCTTTGGATGGATCGAGGGTGGGCAGTTCGGTTTCAAACCTCGACATGGCCGCCTGCTTAACCGCGGTTCCCGCAGCCATTTCCTTGGTGTATTGCGCGACCATCAGGTCGCCAGCGCCCAGCACATGGTATTGGAGCATATAGGCCGCGGCGAAGGCAATGCAGCAGTAGAACAGGAGCACCCACCAGCGTGGCAGCTTGTTGTCCAGTTCGCGGATGCCATCCACCTCATGAGGCAGCAGCAAGGGGTCGTTATACTCAGTCATATCGGTCTTTAGGTTTGGCGGTCAGTTCAGCGTCTGATTCGGGAGCGGCAGCGCCATCCAGCGGCAGCTCGCGCATCGTATTGAGGTAGGACCTCTTCAGACCGAGGGTCCACACCAGCACTCCAACGAAAACGGCGAAGAACAGGCAGATGGAGATGACTCCATACATGTCCACTCCGCCTATCCTGCTCAGCACGTTTTGAATCATGGCCGTTCGGGTAACAGGTTTGTCTCGGTCGTTAATCTATCGTGTTTAACCTATGCTGCACATTGCAGGTATTCAACCGCTCACTTCGCGGCGGCGGGGGCCGGCACCGGCGACGCTGCCTTGATATCCGTCCCGAGGCGTTGCAGGTAAGCAATCACCGCAATGATCTCGCGGTTCGTCTGGGCGGTGACGCTGCCGACCTTCAGGTTCGTGACCACCTTTGCCGCCTGTGCTTCCAGCTCTTTCTGGGCTGGGCCGTTCTCGTAACCTTTCTCGTAGGGGACGCCCACGCTGCGCAGCGCCTTGATGCGCGACGGCAGGCAGGCCGTGTCCAGTTTCTGCGTCAGCAGCCACGAGTAACGGGGCATGATGGACCCTGGAGAGGTCGAGCGAGGGTCGTCCATGTGGTTGTAATGCCACGCGTCGGGATATTTGCCGCCGACCCGGTGCAGGTCCGGCCCGGTGCGCTTGGAGCCCCAGGTGAAGGGGTGGTCATAGACAAACTCACCCGCCTTGGAGTATTCGCCGTAGCGCTCGGTCTCGGACCGGAACGGCCGGATCATCTGCGAGTGACAGCCCAGGCAGCCTTCGCGGATGTAGATGTCCCGCCCCAGCAATTCGAGCGAGCTATAGGGTTTCACCGAGGCAATGGTGGGCACGTTCTGCTTCACCAGCCACAGCGGGATGATCTCGACCATTCCGCCGATCAGGACGGCGACGATCGTCAACACGGTGAATGTGAGGGGCTTGGCTTCCAGCAAGCGGTGTCCCCGTTCATGGCTATCTGCCGCGCCTTCACGCGTGAGCGGAGCGGCCTGAGCCTCCTGTTCCGGCACGAACTGTCCGCTCTTGGCCGTCTTGTAGAGGTTAAACGCCATCAGCCACACGCCGCTGATATAGAGCGTGCCGCCGATCGCGCGCAGCATATACATCGGCAGAATGGCCTGAACCACTTCGAGGAAGTTCGGATACTGGAGGAAGCCGTCCTTGTTGAACTGCTTCCACATCATCCCCTCGGTCACGCCGCCCACGTAGATGGGCACCACATAGAACACCATTCCCAGGAGACCTATCCAGAAGTGGTAGTTGGCCAGCTTGACGGACCAGAGCTTGGTGTTGTAGAGCCGCGGGAACAGCCAGTAGAGAACGCTGAAGGTGAGGAACCCGTTCCAGCCCAGCGCGCCGGTATGCACGTGGGCGATGGTCCAACTGGTGTAATGCGATAGGGCGTTGACGCTCTTAATCGCCATCGTGGGGCCTTCGAGCGTGGCCATGCCGTAGGCCGTCACCGCCGCGACCATGAACTTGAGCATCGGATCTTGCCGCACCTTGTCCCAGGCGCCGCGCAGCGTCAGCAACCCATTCAACATGCCGCCCCAGGAGGGCGCCACCAACATCACCGAGAACACCATGCCGAGCGATTGCGCCCAGTCGGGCAGGGCGGTGTAGAGCAGGTGATGCGGGCCCGCCCAGATATAGATAAAGATCAGCGCCCAGAAGTGAATGATCGAGAGCCGGTAAGAGAATACGGGCCGGTTGGCTGCTTTGGGCAGGTAGTAATACATCATGCCCAGGTAGGGCGTCGTCAGGAAGAAGGCTACCGCGTTGTGCCCGTACCACCATTGAACCAAAGCATCCTGCACACCGGCATACATTGAGTAGCTCTTGAATAGCGAGGCGGGTATCTCCATGGAGTTGACGATGTGCAGCACGGCCACCGTCAGCGCCGTGGCTATATAGAACCAGATCGCCACATACATGTGCCGCTCCCGTCGCTTGAGGATGGTGCCGAACAGATTCACGCAGAAGACCACCCACACCACGGCGATGGCGATGTCAATCGGCCATTCCAGTTCCGCGTATTCCTTGCTCGTCGTGAAGCCCAGCGGCAGCGTGATCGCGGCGCTGACGATGATCGCCTGCCAGCCCCAGAAATTCACCCAGCTCAACAGGTCGCTGAACATCCGCGCCTTGCAGAGCCGTTGCAGCGAGTAGTAAATGCCCATGAACATCCCGTTGCCGACGAACGCGAAGATGATCGCGTTGGTATGCAGCGGGCGCAGGCGCCCGAAGGTGATGAACTGCAGGTTCAGGTTCGCTGCCGGCCAGAACATCTGCGTGGCGGCCAGCAGGCCTGCGGTCATGCCGACCAGGCCCCACACCACGGTCGCGATCGCGAACGCCCGGACAGCGGTATTGTCGTATTTGAAGGTCTCCATCTGGGCGCCCATGCCGCCCCCGGCCTTCTTCTGGCTATTCGAACTATTTCGGCTTAACGCTTCGCTCATAAGTGACTCATTTGCATCATGTAACCCATGTAACCTATGCTATGTAACTTGTCTAACTTGCCGCCCGCTGCCCTGCCTCGTCAGGCGTCTTCGCGTTGCCCGGCACCGCCGGCTTGGCCTTCTCATCCTCGCTCAGGATGCGCATCGCCGGCGTCGTCGTATCCTCAAACTGCCCAGCCTTCACCGCCCAGATAAAAGCCGCCAGAAGGGCCAGCGCAACGGCCAGGCTCGCCAGAATCAGTATGAGGATGACAGACATGCTTGATCTCAGCTCGGATGTCGAATGTCGGCCATCATCATTTCGTGAGTCCGGCGCGCTGGGCGGCCATACGGGTCGCGCCACATGCGAACAGCACGACCGAAACGGAACTCAAAGGCATCAGGATCGCGCAAATCACCGGCGACAATATGCCCGCCGCAGCGATGCCGATACCGAGTATATTGTATAGAAACGAGATTCCAAAGCTCAAGCGCACAATTTGCGTGGTCCGGCGGGCCATGTCGAGGATTCGGGATAGGCGTCGCACCTGGCTGGCCGCCAGGATGACATCGCTGGCCGGCGAGAACGCGCCCACCTTCTCGATCACGGCCACGCCGACGTCGCTCTGCTTGAGCGCGCCTGCGTCGTTCAGGCCGTCGCCGACCATCATCACCGTCTGGCCGGATTCCTGGAGCCGGCGGATAAAGCCCAGCTTGTCCAGCGGGCTTTGGTTGAAGTGCAGGCCGGCATCCTTGCCAAACAGGCTGCGAAAGCGCTCCCGCTCCCTCTCGTTATCGCCGCTCAGCAGCGCCAGGTCGTAGCGCCCGCTCAGACCGCGGAGCAGTTCATCGGTCTCGGGGCGCACCGCGTTGGCCAGCACGAATTGGCCCCTCAGCTCTCCGTCAATCGCCAGGCATACCACGCTGCCCTCTTCCAGACGTTGCGACACATACTCGCCTATCGGAACGCCCCAACTCTCCAGCCACGCCCGCGAGCCAAGCCGCACCTCGTGTCCCTGCACGCGCCCCGCGATGCCGGCTCCGGGCGTCTCGATGAAATCCTCCACTGCCTCCGCCGTGGCCGCCCCTGCCAGCGACTGCCCAATCCGCACCGCCTGCGGATGTGTCGAGTGCCGTGCGACTGCCCAAACCCACCCTTCCTCCACCGCGCTCAACCTGCCCCCTGTAGCAGCCGACGTAAGGAGCCTCTGACCAATCAGACGGTTCTGCCCCCTTTCTGCATTCTTCATTCTACATTCTTCATTCCCCCGGAACGCCACCGCCTCCGCCGACCCGGCCGTCAGCGTGCCCGTCTTATCAAACACAATCGCCTCCACCTGTGCCATGCGCTCGATTACCAGAGCGTTCTTCAGGAAGACCTGTATTCGCGCGAGCACCCGTTGCGCCGTGCCCAGCGCGAAGGGCGCCGCCAGCGCCAGCGCGCACGGGCACGCCACGATCAGCACGGAGATGAACGCCTTGAGCCCGCGCGCCCCGTCCCCCGTCACCAGCCAGAACACCCCCGCCCCGACGGCCACCGCGATGACAATCAGCGTGAACCGCCGGCTGTAGCGGTTGGTCAGCGTGTTCAGGTTGCCGTCGCGCTCCTTCTGGAACGCCTCATGGTTCCACAGTGACGTCAGGTGGCTCTGCGACACTGCCTTGACGGTCTCGACCTCGATTACGCCGCCGATCTGCCGCCCGCCCGCGTAAAGGTAATCGCCCGCCGCTTTCGTGACCGGCTCGGCCTCGCCGGTCACGAAGCTGTAGTCAATGCAGGCCGGCCCGCTCACCAGGCGGGCATCGGCGGGAACCAGCTCGCCGTTGCGCAACAGCAGCCGGTCGCCCACTTGCAGATTGGAAATCGAAATGCTCTCCTCGCCTGCCGCCGTCTTGCGCGTGGCCGACAGGGGGAAGAAGCACTTGAAATCACGATCGAAGGCCATCCGGTCGTGCGTCTTTTGCTGGAACACCCGCCCGCAGAGCAGGAAGAACACCAGGCCCGCCAGCGAGTCCAGGTAGCCCGGCCCCCGCCCCAGCACGATCTCGTAAGCGCTCTGCGCATACAGCGCCGCCAGCCCGAGTGCGATCGGCACATCCAGCGTCAGCATCCGCTGCCGCAGCGACAGCCGCGCTGACCGCCAGTAATCCGACGCGCTGTAAAACACCACCGGCACCGCCAGCGCCAGGCTCAGGTAGCCGAAGATGATCCGGAACAGCGGCCCGCTCAGACTATCCAGCCCCAGATACAGCGGCAGGCTCAGTAGCATGATGTTCCCGAACGCAAACCCCGCGATCCCCACCTGCAGCCATTGCCGCTTGTGCGCCGGGTCGCCCTGGCGCTTCTCCAATTCGCCCAGCGTCAGCACCGGCTCATACCCGATAGATACCAGCAGCCCCACCAACTCGCTCAACTTGATCTTCTCCGGGGCGAACGTGATCACCGCCTCGCGCCGGGGGAAGTTCACCTGAGATTGCCCCACGCCCGGGTGCAGCCGGAACAGGTTCTCCAGCAGCCACACGCACGCCACGCAATGAATCGCCGGGATTTGGAACGTCACGCGGCTCACCTTCCCGTCGGTGAAATCCAGCAGCCGCTGCTGCAAGCCGAGGTCATCCAGATAAGCCCACTGCTGTTGTCTGGTTTGCTGCCGGATCCGCACCCCCGGGTGGCGGTTCAGGTCGTAGAACTGGCCCAGCCCGCTCTCGGCCAGCAGATCATGCACGAACAGGCAGCCCCGGCAGCAGAAAGCCTTCTCCTCCTTCGTCAGGTCCGGGTCATAACACGGGGACGTGACCCTCACCCCCAGCCCCTCTCCCAGAGGTAGAGGGGAGGGATAACACGGCTCACCGCAGTGGAAACACGGAACCGCCTCGGGACGGGCGGTCCGGCTTGTCGGCGCGGGCACAACCCGGGTCTGACCGAGCGCTTCGAGCGCCGGGCCTGCCAGGCCTTTCAGGCCGTGCTTGGGCGTTCCTGCCAAACTCTCGTTTAGAACTGTGTTCACGCTGCCGATTGCGACTGGTCGAGAAATGCCGCCTGCAGAGCGGCATGCACACCCTGCCATTGTCCGCTTTCTGCCTTCTTCATTCTGCCTTCTGCCTTCGCTTCCACCCCCGGCCTTTGTCCGCACACCACCTGGCGGATCTGGTCAGGGCGCAAATTGACTACAATCATAGTCGATCTGCCCGCCTCCGCAAGTGGATGAAGCCTTTGTTTTCGTCCTCCGATGCTCGGCAAATCAGAGGCCTGTTCGCGGCCGGCCGCCCTGGCCGCACGGAGAGCGGCCGCCCGAATCCGAAGCTGAGGTAGCGGACATGGCCGAGCCGAAGATAGGATTTGCCTTCATGCTCGATCCAGAGGCTAAGTTCAGAGCCACCGTCGGCGTCACGAGCGTTCCCTACGTGATGCTTGTGGATCCCCAAGGGGTTGTCCGATATCAAGGGCACCCGGCCGCGATTACGGAAAAGCAGGTGGAAGGCATTCTCCCAAAAGCTGCTGAGTAGAATCCGCGCCCACAGATCAACCCTGTCCGTAAGGCCCTATCTCAGTTGTGCTGCCGTCGCCCGCCATTCTGCATTCTGCATTCTTCCTTCTGCATTCGCACCTCGGTGGCTTTGTAGGCGCTTTGTGGGAGCCTTGTGGACGCATGAGGGACGCATGAGGGTGGCTTTGGGGACGCATGAGGGTGGCTTTGGGGACGCATGAAGGTGGCTTTGGGGTGGCTACCGCCTGGCTAGCAACACGCATTGAGGTGGCTTTGATGTCGCATGGAGGTCGCATGGAGGTGGCTTTGGGATGGCTCGCCGCCATGCGTGATTTTCACGCATGGCCGGGCACAACCGGCCTCCGGATTCTGCATTCTCCATTCGACCTTCTTCCTTCGTCCTCCCAGGGGCGCTTTGCAGCAAGCCAGGCGGTATGGGGGCGGTATCGGGGCGGTATGGATGCGGCCACATGAATGAAGAATGAAGAAGGAAGAATGGAGAATAGGAAGCAGTCCGATGTTTCGTGAAGATCTGTGGCATCTCTGTCTGGATGTGTTTCGATGGGGCGCGTGCAAGACTCTAATACTAAGTGACTTAGGACGGTAGACTGGCTTTGGGCTTCCGTCTCAGGGAAGATCATCTAACGGGCTGGGCACCCCTTGGCCACCTTGCTGCAGCACATGGGTATAGATCATCGTGGTGGCCACGTCCGTATGGCCCAGCAGCTCCTGAATGGTGCGGATGTCTGTACCCCGCTGCAGGAGGTGCGTCGCAAAGCTGTGCCGGAAGCTGTGCGCACTGATTACCTTGGTCAATCCCGCCCGCCGCACCGCCACCTTGATGGCCTTGTTGACCACGCTCGGATCCACATGGTGGCGCCGCAGCACGCCTGCCAAGGGGTCTGTTGACAAGTCTCGCGCCGGAAACAGATACTGCCAAGCCCACTCCTTGGCCGCACTGGGATACTTCCGTGCCAGCGCATACGGCAGATACACTGCGCCGTGTCCCTGCGCCAAGTCCTGCTCATGTAATACACGGGCCTTGCGCATCTGGTTCTCCAGCGGGGGAATCAGGGACACCGGCAGCGTC
>SESF01027755.1_pt1 | contig 11285 bp, 7 predicted proteins | sample 3171521 | NCBI WGS metagenome assembly SESF01 (sample SAMN10866945, study PRJNA518727) | freshwater metagenome | biome: subpolar coniferous forest; feature: holomictic lake; material: water; isolation source: holomictic Lake 227, 6 m and 8 m depth | place: Canada: near Kenora, Ontario | collected...
TGCTGCGCGCGGAAGCCCGGCGGGCGCGCTGACAGCTTTTCGGCATAAAGTCTTTTCAATCTAAGGAGCCTCACCATGCAGAACTTTGATTTCCAGAACCCGGTTAAAATAATCTTCGGTAAAGGCACCATCGGCAAGATCGGGCCCGAAGCGGCCAAAGCCGGCAAAAAAACCCTGCTGGTCTACGGCGGCGGCAGCATAAAAAAGAACGGCGTATACGAGGCCGTAATGAAAACCCTGACGGAGAACGGCATAGCCGTAGTGGAACATGCGGGCGTAAAGCCGAACCCCGCGCTGGGCCATGTCAGGGAAGGCGTAAAAAAAGCCAAAGCGGAAAAGTGCGGACTTATAGTGGCGGCGGGCGGCGGCTCGGTGATAGACGAAAGCAAGGCCATTGCCGCCGGCGCGCTGTACGCCGGGGACGTCTGGGATTTTTTCAGCGGCAAAGCGCAGGTGCGGGAAGCCCTGCCCCTGTTCACCGTGCTCACGCTGCCGGCCACCGGCTCGGAAATGAACTCCGGCTGCGTGGTGACCAACGAGGATACAAAGCAGAAATATTCTGCGGGCGGGACGGCGCTGTTCCCGCGGGCGTCGGTGCTCGACCCCGAAACGACCATGAGCCTGCCGGCGGCGCAGGTGGCCAACGGCGCGGTGGACGCCATCGCGCACATCATTGAGGGCTATTTCACCACCACGGACGCCGACAACGCCGTGACCGACGAGCTGGTGCACGGCCTGGCGCGCTCGGTGATAGCCTCCACCGAAAGAATAATGAAGGACCCCGCCGATTATAACGCGCGCGCCGCCATGATGTGGTCGGCCACACTAGCGCTCAACGGCCTGGCCTCCTGCGGCTACGGCGGAGGCAGTTTCATCAACCACGCCATCGAGCATTCCCTCAGCGCCATCTACGACATAGCGCACGGCGCGGGGCTCGCGATAGTGATGCCGGCCTGGTTCAAACACCACCTGCGCACGGCGGGCCCGGCCCGGCTGGAAAAATTCGGGCGGTGCGTGTTCGGCGCCGGCAGCGCCGGAGAGACCATCGCGGCTTTCGAGGCGTTCTTCAAAAAGACCGGCGCGCCCGTAAGGCTCGCCGAGGCCGGCATCCCGGCCGCCGATATTCCCGCCATAGCCGGCAACGCCATGGGGCTTATACGGGCCTGGGGCATAAAGTATACGCAGCCGGAAGTTGAGAAGATACTTGCCGACGCTATTTAAGGAAACCTGATGAAAAAATTATTTGTTTTCGCGGCGCTGTTCGCGGGGATCTATTGCGGTTTCGCCTATTTCGCCGGCGCGGGCGCCGCTCCCGGGCCCGACCGGACGGCTACGGTGTATTTCTCGAAAGAGATCTCGCCGGCCAGGCTGAAAGCCCTCTACCAGAAGCTGGAGTTCAAGCCCGCCGGGAAACTGGGCGTAAAGGTGCATTTCGGCGAAAAAGGCAACGAGAACTATATTCCCCCGGCGCTGCTCAAAGGCCTGGTAACGGAATTGAAAGGGACCTTCGTGGAGACCAACACCCTTTACGGCGGCTCGCGCGGCGACACCAAAAGCCATCTCGCCACGGCCAAAGAGCACGGCTGGACCTACGCCCCCATCGACATACTCGACGCCGCCGGCGAGACCTCCGTCCCCTACAGCGGCAAATATTTCAGCAGGGTGCTGGTCGGGCAGAACATGGGCAACTACGGCTCTTTCCTGGTGATCTCGCACTTCAAAGGGCACAGCGGCGCCGGTTTCGGCGGCGCCATAAAGAACCTGGCCATGGGCTTCGCTTCCCCCGCCGGGAAGAAAGCGCAGCATGCGGGGCTGTTCCCGAGAATACGGAATTCGAAATGCGTGAAGTGCGGGCTGTGCAAAGCTCAATGCCCGGTGGGAGCCATACGGGATGACATCACCGTGGACGAGGCCAAATGCATCGGCTGCGGCAAATGCGTTGAGGTCTGCCCTTACAAGGCCATTGTGACGTACCAGAAGTCCACCGGCGGCGTGGTGTTCCAGGAAAAGCTGGCGGAATACGCCAGGGGCGTGACGGCCGGCCGGAAGCTGACCTACATAAACCTGCTGCTGAACATCTCTGCGGCCTGCGACTGCAGCGCCAGCGCCCCCAAGCCTTTCATCGGCGACCTCGGCATGCTGGCCTCCTCCGACCCCGTGGCGCTGGACCAGGCCAGCTTCGATCTTGTCAACAAAGCGGCCGGCCTCGACGACGCCTTTAAGCACGAGAGCGGCATCTCCGGCGTCCCCTGCATGGAATACGCCGGGAAGATAGGCCTAGGCACCCGGAAATATAAGCTGGTAGAGCTTAAATAAAAAAGAAGGCCCGGGCGCCGGCCCGGGCCTTCTTCGCTCCGTACAATTTAACCCACCATTTCGCCCATGCTGAACATCGGCATGAACAGGGCTATAACTATGGTGCCGATCACCACGCCCAGCACCACCATGATCAGCGGCTCTATCATGGAGGTAAGGCCGTGCACGGCCGTATCCACTTCGGTATCGTAGAAGTCGGCGATCTTGGACAGCATGTTGTCCAGGCCGCCGGTCTCCTCGCCCACGCTTATCATCTGTATGACCATCGGCGGGAAGATATTGGCCTTCTTCAGCGGGTCAGAGATGCGCCCGCCCTCCTTGATGGAGTTATAGCTGCTCATGATGGCTTTTTCTATGACCTTGTTGCCGGAGGTCTTGGCCACCGTCTCGAGGCCCTGCAATATGGGCACGCCCGACTTGATAAGGGTGCCCAGCGTCCGGGTGAACTTGGCTATGGCCACTTTTTTCAGCAGGATGCCCACCACCGGCAGCTTAAGGGAGATATCGTCCACCTTTTCCTGCCCCTTTTCCGTCTTCATCCATTTCTTTAAAAAGCGGTATCCGATGTAAAAGAACGGGATCGTGAAGACCATTTTCTGCCGTATGAAATCCGAAAGGTTTATCAGCGCCTGAGTAAGGAACGGCAGTTTGGCGTTGAAGCTGCCGAAGATGTCCTTGAAGATGGGAATTACGAAGGCTATCAGGAAAATAGTGATGAGGCCGGCCACGCTGAACACGACCGCGGGGTACATCATGGCGCTCTTGACCTTGGCCTTCAGCGCCTCGGAGGATTCAAGGAACGCGGACAGCCGCTCGAGTATGGTGTCGAGGATACCGCCCACCTCGCCGGCCTTTATCATGGAGACGTAAAGTTCCGTAAAGGCGGTGGGGTGCTTGCGCATGGCGTCGGCTATGGAAAGCCCGGCCTCGATGTCGGTGCGCAGCGCGCCCACCACCGTTCTGAACGCCGGGTTCTCGGCCTGCTCTTCCAGTATGGTGAGCCCCTGCACGATAGGCACGCCGGCGGAAACCAGCGTGGACAGCTGGCGCGAGAAAATAACCACGTCGGCGTTCTGTACCTTGTCCTTGAAGAATTTTTTCTTTACCTTGGCGGGAACGATCTCTACGATGCTGAGCTTTTTCTCGCGCAGGCGCGCGATGGCGGCTTTCTGGTCGGCCGCCTCCACAACGCCTTCAGCGGCCTTTCCGTTGCTTTCCTTGGCTTTGTAGGCGAATAGCATAGGCGAATAAAATAGTGTCCCCCCGGGTCAGGCCGCGGCGCCCGGCTCAGCCGGTGGCCGACAGGGTCTTCTGCAGCAGCTTCTTCAGGTCTTCCGGGTCGGTGGACCGGTTTACGGCTTCCTGGTACGAGATCTTCTGCTTCTTGTACAGGTCCACCAGCGACTGGTTCATGGTGACCATGCCGAACTTGCCGCCGGTCTGGATGACGGTGGCGATCTGCTCCACTTTCTGTTCGCGGATCAGGTTGCGCACGGCGGAGCTGGCTATCAGCACCTCGCAGCACAGCGTGCGGCCGGTGCCGCTGGCCATGGGCAGCAGCTGCTGCGCGAACACGCCCTGCAGCACGAACGAAAGCTGCACGCGGATCTGCTCCTGCTGGTGCGGCGGAAAAACGTCGATGATGCGGTTGATGGTCTGGGCGGCGTCCGAGGTGTGCAGCGTGGCCAGCACCAGGTGGCCCGTTTCGGCGATATTGAGCGCGGCGCTGATGGTCTCCAGGTCGCGCAACTCGCCGATCAGGATCACGTCGGGGTCCTGCCGCAGCACGTGGCGCAGGGCCGCGCCGAAGGTCTCGGTGTCGGCGCCCACTTCGCGCTGGTTGACCATGCTTTTCTTGTGCGTGTGCACGTATTCGATGGGGTCCTCTACGGTTATGATATGGTAATTCTTGTGCTCGTTGAGATAGTCGATCATCGAGGCCAGCGTGGTGGATTTGCCGGAACCCGTCGGGCCGGTGATCAGCAGCAGGCCCTTGGTCATCTTCATCATCTCGTAGACCACGGGGGGGAGGTTCAGTTCCTCGAAGGTCTTGTACTTGCTGGGAATGGAGCGGATGGCCGCGCCTACCACGCCGCGCTGGCGGTAGGCGTTCATGCGCAGCCGGCCCATGCCTTTTATGCCGAAGGCGAAGTCGAGTTCGTTGGTGGCCTCGAAGCGCTGGCGCTGCGCGTCGGTCATCAGCGAGAAGATGAGGGTCTGGCACACTTCCGGGGTGAGCTTTTCGAACGGGGTGGGCAGCAGCTCGCCGTCTATGCGCAGCATCGGCGGGGCCCCGGCCGTAAGGTGGAGGTCCGACGAGTTTTTCTCGTGCATCATCATGAACAACTCGCTCATTGTAACCATTGGAATAGCTCCTCTAAAACTTTCAAAAAATCCGGTTCCTAGTCAACGTCCGACCCGGTCACCCGTATCACTTCCTCCACCGTGGTCATGCCGGTGAAAAGTTTGCGCAGGGCGGATTCGCGCAGCGTGATCATGCCGTTCTTGCGGCCGGCCTCTTTCACCCTGGAAACATGCGCCTTTTCGATAATAAGGCCCCGGATCGCATCGTTTATCTCCAGTATCTCATGGATGCCCATACGGCCCTTATAACCGGTCTTGGCGCAGAGGTCGCAGCCTCTGCCCCTCGACAGAATTATTTTACCATTTTTAATATGATTATCAAGTATAGACTTGGAAACGCCCAGACTGACCAAAAGCTCGGGTTTGACCTCGTAAGTTTCCTTGCAGTTCCTGCAGATGGAGCGCACCAGGCGCTGGGCCACCACCATCAGCAGCGTGGAAGAGGTAAGGAACGGCTCTATGCCCATCATGCCTATGCGGGTAATGGCGCCGGGGGCGTCGTTGGTGTGCAGCGTGGAGAACACCAGGTGGCCGGTCATGGCCGCGTTGATGGCGGTGGACATGGTCTCGAAATCGCGGATCTCGCCCACCATGATCACGTCGGGGTCCTGCCGCAGGAAAGAGCGCAGGCCCGAGGCGAAGGTCAGGCCCACGTCGGAATTGACCATTACCTGGTTTATGCCCTCGAGGTTATACTCGATGGGATCCTCTATGGTGACGATGTTCACGTCCGGCGCGTTGAGCGTGGCCAGCGCGGAATAGAGGGTGGTGGACTTGCCCGAGCCGGTGGGGCCGGTTATCAGGTTTATGCCGTGCGGGGCCTTGAGGCACTTGGCGAAGATGGCCAGGTTCTCGGGCTCCATGCCCAGGTCCTCCAGCCGCAGCTTCAGGCCGGAGGAATCCAGTATGCGCATGACCACCTTTTCGCCCGGGCCGCAGGGCAGGATGGAGACGCGCAGGTCTATCTCGCGGTCGTCTATCTTGAGCTTGGTGCGGCCGTCCTGCGGCAGGCGGCGCTCGGAGATGTCCAGCGTGGACATTATTTTCAGGCGGCTAACTATGGCGTTGTGGAATTTTTTTGGCGGCGAGGGCTGCGCGTGCAGCACGCCGTCGATGCGGAACCGCACCTTGGTGTCCTTGTAGGTGGGTTCTATGTGGATGTCCGAAGCGTGCGCCTTGATGGCCGAGGAGATTATCAGGTTGACCATCTGCACTATGGGGGCGGCCTCGCCTTTCTCCTCCAGGGAGATGAAATCCTCCCCCCCGCCGTTCGAAGCGTCCTCCGGCACCACCGCCACTTCCGTGGTGCCGCCGTCGGTGCGCCGCAGGATCTCGTCCAGCGCGTCCTTCGAGGACTTGGAGCCGTAATTCTTGTCTATGGCCGCCACGATATCGGAATCCGTCCCGAATACCGGCTTGATGTCGTAGCCGGTCATCATTTTCAGGTCGTCGAGGATGACGATATTAAGGGGGTCTTCCATGGCCACCTTAAGCTTGCCCTCCACCTTTTCCACGGCGATAAGGTTATAGCGCCGGGCTATATTTTCGGGGATGATGTTGAGCGTTTCTATCGGGATGTTATGCACCCGCAGGTCGATGAACTCTATGCCGAACTGCTTGCTGAGGAATTCCAGCAGCCGGCGCTCTTCCATGAATTTTTTATGGATCAGCAGCTGCCCCAGCTTGCCGCCGCTGGAGCGCTGCAATTCGAGGGCTTCATTGAGCTGCGCGGCCGTGATCAGGCCGGAAGAAACCAGCATCTCGCCCAGGCGCCTGGGAATATTGATGGATAAGCCTCTTTCACCCATAGAAATATAAAGCGGACAGCAAAAAAATCAGCGGTCACCGGCAGCCAGCCGGCGCTCACGTTATTTTACAATATCTGCTCAGGAAGGGAACCGGGTTATTCTCCGGCGCGCGTTCTTTCCCGCGGCCACAGCTCAGAAAAGCTCTTCGTCCGATTCCTGCGCCTTGAGATATTTCACTTTATCGTCGTTCTCAGGCTGCTCGAAGCCGGTGGGGTCCTGCTGCGCTTCGGCGCCGGGCGCGGGCGCGTCGGGCAGGGGAAGGATGGAGACCTCGCGGGGCTTGGCCGGCTTTTTCAGGCGCGGCTGCTTGGCCTTTCTCACCGGGGCGGCGCTGACGGTCTTTTCCCTGGAAGCGTCCAGCAGCTCGATGGCGTTGTTGTTGATGCCGCGCACGATACTGCCCTTGGCGGAGTCCACTTCGAACTGGTACATCATCGGGTCCTGCTTGGGCCGGATCAGGCGGTACTGCACCACCAGGATGTCGCCGTGCAGCGGCGTGGCGGTCCACTCTTCATTGGCCCCGCCCGCCCCGCCGGAAAGGAAGGAATTGGCGAACCAGGATTCGATGGAGCCGCGACCGCCTGCCAGCTTGTACGTTTTTACTATATCCAGCGCCCGGCGGATATTTTCAGAGGGTTTTTCAACGGCGGCCTGGGGCGCCTGCTGCTCGGGCCCGGCCGGCTGGGAACCGGGAGCCGGCTGCTGCTGCTGGGCGCCGGCATCGGCGGCCGGCTGGGCCGGGGTCTGCTCCGGTGCCGCGGCCGGGGCGGCGGCGCCTTCCTGCTGGGCGGCGGCGCTTTCCTGCTTGGCGGCGGCGCTTTCCTGGTTGGCGGCGGCGCCGGCAGTTTTCTTGCTGCCGAAATTCAGCATCGAGAACTCGGAAAAACTTACGCCCTCGCCCAGGAAGAAATAGCCTAGGCCGCCGGCCGCTATGAAACCGAATATCAGAATAACCACCACAAAAGCCATCTTGCCGCCCTTTTTCTTCGGCCCTGGCTGCGCAGCCCCGGCTTTGCCGGAGTCCTTCATCGGCACTGCCGTCTTTACTGCCGTCTTCGCGGCCATCTCGGCGGAAAGCCGCTGCGTTTTATCGGGTGACTCTTCGGAAGCGCCAATATCCTTATGCAGTTCCCCCGGCTTATGTTCCGCGGCGGCAGGCGCCGCCGAAGGGGCGGCAGAAGGTGAAAAAGAAGAGGACTGCGCCTGCTGGGTCTGGCCCATCGAGGGATTAAAGACCTGGGGCTGCTGGTAGAAGGGGTGAGGAGCGGAAACGGGCACGAATTCCATGGGCGACGCGGCATGCGCGGGCGCCTGGGCCGGGGTCTGGCTCCGCTGCTGGAAATGCGGCATTTCCTGCTGTCCGGGCTCTATCTTGAACTGCTGCGAGGTGCCCTCCGGCTTGGCGGTGACCACGGTGAAATCGTAGACCAGGCCGGCCTCCTGCTGCGGCAGGGGCTCCATGTTCTCGAAACCTTTATACGCGCCGGCGGGCGCGGGCTCGGGGCTGGCCAGCGGCGTTTCGCGGTAGGAGCCGTACGATTCCGCGGGAGCCGGCCGGGGGGCGGGCTCGGGAGCGGGGGCCGGCGCGGGCTCAGGGGCGGGCGCGGGCGTTTTGAAGGATCCGGGAGTTTCTTTTTTCGCGCCGGGGTAAACATAAGCCGGCGCCTGGGTCTGGCCGAGGCTTTTAAGTTTCCGCGGGGCAATGCCGCTGTCCCCGGGCTCTTCGTCAGCTACGCCGTCCATGCGCTTAAGGCCTATGGAGCCGGTGGGGGTTATGCTCTTTAAAGTTTTAACGCCGGGCTCGAGGGTTTTCTTCTCGGGCTCGGGCGTAACGCCGGGCTGTGTCTCGGGCTCGGGCACGAGGTATTTTTCCAGCGACAGCTCTTCCCGCTTTATTTCTTCTATCTTTTTAGCGGTCTCGGACCGTTCGGTCAGGTCGGTCAGATGCCGCGTCTGCTCGAGCTCCCTGGCGTTCATCTGCGCGCCGCGCAGTTCGCCTTTCAGGCGCGCTTCCAGCTCGTCAATGCGGGCGCGGTTCTTTTTCTCCTCCATCTCCTTCATGCGCATTTTTTCCAGGAGGAGGTTCTTCTCCCAGCGGGCGGCTTCCAGCTCTTCCTGTATCCTGGAAAGCCGGATGTCGAATTTTTCGGCCAGTTCGTAATCCACGGGCTGGGGGCGGGTGGGGTCCGCTTCCTCTTTGCTGGTGCCGAGGATGTTGTCTATGGTGTCGAGGAGGTCGCTGTAGGACGCGCCGGTCTGGTATTCTTTTTCGTCGAAATTGGTGGCGGAGGTGCTCATTACGGATTCGAGCCTGTAAGCGCCGGCGGCTACGGAGGCGGTCATGGCGCGGCCGGAGCCGAGCAGGGAGGCGATCTCGGGCATCTGAGCGGCGGACTTCCAGTCGTCGGCGTTGTCGCCGGTGGCCGTTTCGGCGCAGACCAGGCTCTCTTCGGTAAAAGCGGGCAGGCCCAGCATTTCAGCGGGGTCGTAGGGGCCGAGGATGTTGCCCTCAGAGTAGAGCCAGTATTTCATTACAGGTAAAGTGTACAAACCCTGTATTTAGGATTTGGGACAAACTTGTGGCTAAATTGTTACGCCGATTTCCTGGCAGGACCGGCCGCGAAGAAAAGAGGGGACCGCGGTGCGAAGTCGGGGACTAGCCGTGGGCCGGGTTATCAAAACGCGGTGTCGCGCACGGTGTGGCCGACCCCGCGTTTGCTTATACTGTCCCGTAGTCAGTCTCCGAACCCTGGCAGTCTACAATCTGCCGATCGCCACCGAGATCCGGCGCAGGGATTCTTCCTTGCCCAGGAGCTCGGCTATTTCTATGGCGCCGGTGGGGGTTACGGCCAGGCCGGAGAGGGCTATCCTGAGCGGCCACATTATGGGGCCTATTTTGCTGGCTTTGGACTCGGCATAGGAATTCACGGCGCCGTAGACGGCGGCGTGGTCCCAGGCGGACAGGCCCGAAAGGAGGGCCTGCAGGTCGGTGAGGACGGCGCGGCTGCCTTCAAGGGTGGTCTTGTTCTTTTTATTAATAAAAAGTTCGGTGGAGTAATTTCCGTCCAGTTCGGTCAGAAAAGCCACCATCGGCGGGATGTCAGAGGGCTTTTCTATCTTGCCCTGGATGAGGCCGCTGAGCTTCGCCACGTCGAAGTCCTTCAGGATCTTCTCCGGGTAGAACTTCAGGAACAGCGCGTGCGCCGCGGCGGGCTGCAGGGCCTTTATATGCTGGCCGTTGAGCCACGAAAACTTCACCTCGTCGAACATGGCCGGCGCACGGCCGATGCGGGCGATATCGAACTTCTCGATAAGGTCGGCCTTGGTAAAGAACTCCTGCTCGGTGCCGGGGTTCCAGCCCAGCAGCGCGATGTAGTTCAGCACGGCCTCGGGCAGATAACCCTTGTCCAGCAGGTCGGACAGCGCGGCGCTGCCCTCGCGCTTGGAAAGCTTCTTGCCGTTGGAGCCCATTATGTGCGGCAGGTGGATGTGCTCCGGGATCTCCCAGCCGAAAGCCTTGTAGAGCAGGATATACTTCGGCGTGGAAGAGATATATTCGCAGCCGCGCATCACGTGCGTGATGCTCATCAGGTGGTCGTCCACCACGTTGGCGAAATTGTACGTCGGGTAACCGTCCCGCTTGAGCAGGATCTGGTCGTCGAGCTGCTTGTGCTCAACGGTTATTTCGCCGTACACGAAATCCTTGAACGCGGTCCGCCCGTCATGGTCTATTTTCTGCCTGATCACGTAAGGCATGCCCTTGTCGAGATTGGCCTTCACCTCGGCCTCGGACAGCCTGCCGCAGCGCCCGTCGTAGCCCAGGATTACGCCCTCATGTTCTTCTTCGGACGGATTCTCGGTCTTCTCATGCTTCTCGCAGAAGCAGCGGTAGGCGTTGCCCGCGGCCAGCAGCTGCTCAGCGTGCTGCCGGTAGATAGGCAGCCGCGCGCTCTGCACGTAAGGCCCCACGGGGCCGCCAATGTCGGGGCCCTCGTCGTGTTCCAGGCCGGTGATGGCGAGGCTGTCGTAAATAACTTTAACGCTGTCCTCCACCAGCCGGGCCTGGTCGGTGTCCTCTATGCGCAGGATGAAGGTGCCTTTATTCTTACGCGCGTGCAGGTACGCGTACAGGGCGGTGCGCAGGTTGCCTATGTGCATATAGCCGGTAGGGCTGGGAGCGAAGCGTGTTCTTACTTCCATGTTGCGAGATCCTCTCTTATGTCAGTTTTCTGATTCGGCTATAAGTTCGCGGGCGTGCTTCAGGCCCAGTTCCGAAGATCGTTGTTTGCCGCCCAGCATCCTGGCTATTTCCAGTTCCCGGGCCTGCGCGCCCAGCCGGGTAACGGCCGCCGCGGCCACACCGTTGCGCACGGCTTTTTCCACGAAGAAATGCGTGCCGCCGAAAGCTGCCACCTGCGGCAGGTGGGTGATGCAGAAAAGCTGTTTATGGGCGGCAAGTTTCGCCAGCTTCTGCCCCACCAGGCGGCCGGTGACGGCGCCCACTCCGGCGTCCACTTCGTCGAACACCTGCGCGCCTATGCGGTCGGCGCGAGCCAGCACCGTTTTTAGCGCCAGCATGATACGCGCCATTTCGCCGCCTGAAGCGGTGTAGCGCAGCGGCCTGAGCGGGTAGCCGGGGTTGGCGGTAAAAAGATACTCAACGGAGTCGCCGCCGGCCGAGGTTATGGCGGCTTCGTCGTAAGCGGCGTCCACGGAGAAGCGCACTTCCTTGAAGCCCAGGCCTTCCGCCTCTTTAAGTATCTCGGCAGAAAGTTTTCCGGCGGCGGCCTGCCGTTT
>SESF01002875.1_pt1 | contig 11284 bp, 15 predicted proteins | sample 3171521 | NCBI WGS metagenome assembly SESF01 (sample SAMN10866945, study PRJNA518727) | freshwater metagenome | biome: subpolar coniferous forest; feature: holomictic lake; material: water; isolation source: holomictic Lake 227, 6 m and 8 m depth | place: Canada: near Kenora, Ontario | collected...
CGGGATTGGTTGGTGGGCTGGGCGCAGTCCTAACCATTACCCCGCCACAACTTGGGACGCACTCCTCCAGTGCTGGTGGGTTATCGGGCGGGTTAGGTGGTGGCACTCCGGCTTCAACTCAGGCACCAGCTACTCAAGCTCCTGCAGCGACGCCGACTCCGGCCCAAAGTACGGCGGCGGCAACTACGCCAGCGCCAACGAAAACTTCTAAAGCAACGAAGAAAGCCACTTCAAAGGCAACTTCTAAAGCGACCAAAAAGCCCAAACCCACAAAGACCACGGCTGGCGGTACGGCTGCAACGCCAACGCCAACCCAGACCACGGCCGCCCCAGCTCCGACGCCAACCAAAAGTACGCCACCACCAGCCAGCTCTGGCGCCTCGGGAACCTTTACCGGTTCAGCCTTTGATGCCAATGAGCGCGGCCGAATATGGGGTTCAGTTACAGTCACCATCACCATAAAGAATGGCGTTATTACCGCCTCTAAAGGCGTCCAAAGGCCATCTAGCCGCGGTCAATATGCCTTCGATCAGATCGATCCTTATGTTGCAACCCAGCAAATCACCATCGCTGCTATCAAATCCAAAGCCTCATCGGCTTTACCATATGTCGGTGGCGCTACCTACTCCTCGCAGGCATATTGGGATTCGTTGAAGAGCGCGCTGTCTCAGGCTGGAATCTAAGTAAATGACAGCTCGACACTTCCTGGAGTTTGATACTTGGGGGACGATCATCGTCTTTGACCTGTCTTCGGCCACGGTTGCCGAAGAAGTTCTAATTGCGGCGGCTCATGAGGCACAGGCTTACTTTTTCCATATCGACGAGGTCTTTTCTACTTACAAGCCAGAATCGATGATCTCCAAGCTGCGACGAAACGAAATTAGAATTGAAGATTGCACCGCCGAAGTTCAAGAAGTTTGGAAAGCATGTGCCGAGGCACGGGATTTAAGCAACGGCGCCTTCGATCCCTGGGTGGTTGCCGGCGGCTTTGATCCTTCGGGCTATGTAAAAGGCTGGGCGTCAGATAAAGCTTGCGAAATATTTTTATCCCATGGCATTGAAAATTCTTTGGTCAATTCCGGCGGCGATGTCACGGTGCGCGGCGGCTATCTGAAAGATGGGGTAGTAGAGCCTTGGAGTATTGGGATCCGAAACCCACTGAATAAAGCTGAGATCGTCCATACCGTTGAACTAAACAATGGCGCTATTGCAACTTCTGGCACTTATGAGCGTGGGGCACATATCAAAGACCCTCACTCCAGCCTGATTGCAATTGGCGCTCGCAGCGCAACGGTGATCGGTCCAGATGGTGGGCTGGCTGATGCCTTGGCAACCGCGCTGATTGTGGATGGACGCGATGGTGCCGGTTGGTTTAGCCGACCAGAGTTAGCGGAGTACACCTGCTGGGTTGTGGATCGCAACGACGAAACTTCGTGGACTTTTACAAAATAGACACACAGCCAGTTAAGCGGTAATCGCGGACAAGATCTCGAGCTCCCTTGATGAGAGCTCGACGACGGGCATGATCTCGCGCAGCTGTTCTACGGTGCGGGCACTGGCAATTGGGGTCGAAACAGTTTCCTGACCCCGTAGCCATCCCAGAGCAACTGCTGCGAGGGAAACCTGATGAGCTGCGGCAATTTCTGCAAGTGCCGCAACGGTTTTCCAACCGCGTTCATTTTGATAATTAACAACGCCACCAGCGCGAACCGAATCAACGGTTATGCCCTCACGATATTTTCCGGTGAGAAAGCCGCGGGCCAAACCGAAGAATGGAATACAAGAAATGCCAAATTCCTTCAAGGTCGGGGCCATATCAGTTTCGTAAGTTTCGCGTTCTACTAAGTTGTAATGATTTTGAATCGCGGCATATTTGGCAAAGTTATTTTCCGTCGAAGTTTGTAACGATTCGCGTAATCGAGCTGAGGTAAAGTTGGATGCGCCCAAATATCGAACCTTGCCATCGGTTACCAGTTCATTAAAAGCCTGAAGGGTTTCAACTATCGATACCTTTTCGTCATCCTCGTGGGCATAATAAAGATCGATGTAATCAGTCTGCAGCCGGTGCAATGAATCACGCGCAGCGCTGCGAATGTTTTCTGCCGCTAACCCCGGACGCTTGGAATATTTTGCGACCTTGGTTGCAATCACAATTTGGCTCCGATTTGCGCGCGCCTTCATCCAGTTACCAATAATGGTTTCACTGTCGCCGCCGTTGTTGCCCTCTTTCCATTCGGAATAGATATCGGCGGTATCGATAAAGTTTCCACCTGCCGCAACATAGGCATCTAGAATCTCGAAAGATTGCGCTTCGGTGGCGCTCCACCCAAAGACATTGCCCCCGAGGCAAAGCGGATGGACTTTAAGATCGGTCTGCGGGATGGTGATTAATTGGCTCATGCCGAGATTCTGCACTACTCGGGCAGAGGTGGAAAATCGAAACCGATAAGGTTTGCCCATGACTACTGGCGGCTTCACCAGCTTGGAATTGGCGCGCGAAGAGGAGCTTTTAACCCTCCCATCGCTATCAATGGCCGATGCGCTTGAGATCGGTGAAATTGGCGTGGCACTGGGATTGGCGCGATCGCTGCCGTTGGCAATTGAAGTTCGGTTGGGCGACTGGACGGTATTTCATGTCAGCCTGCCGGGTTCCAAGCCCGAGAATGATCAGTGGATTGCCCGCAAAGCTCGGGTTGTAATGGCCCGGGGTCATTCCACGATGTTCGAACGGGTCCTGGCTGAAGAGCAGGGAATGAATTGGCATGAAACTTATGGTTTTTCTGAAGCCGATTATGCAATTCATGGCGGCGGTCAGGCGCTTCGCGTAAGCGGTTTAGGGGTGCAAGGAATTCTATTAGTGAGTGGCATCCCACAAGTTGAGGATCACCTATTTGGAATCGAAGTTCTAACTGAATATTTGGCACGTAAAGGCGAAATGCTGTGAGTAAGGAAATCTGGATTTGTGGTGAAGTGTTAATTGATTTAATTCCACGCGATTTCCAAAAGTTGGCGGTAGTTGGCGGCGGCCCCGCTAATACCGCAAAGGCGCTGGCGCGATTGGGATTCGATGCGCACTTTATCGATGGCATCTCTACTGATGCTTATGGGCAAAGCGCCAAAGCCGAACTTTTGGCCGATGGCGTGAAGTTAGATTATGTAAAGTTTTCTGACTTGCCAACATGTACTGCTGAAGTTTCGCTGGATGAAAAGGGAAGCGCCTCTTACATTTTCACGATCAACGGAACCGCAACTTTTGATTTCTCTCATGACTGGTTACCCGATCCCGTTACTTCGCCACCAGCCGTGTTGCATATTGGGACGTTGGCGACGATTATCGAACCAGGTGCCGGCATTGTGCACGAGTGGGCCAGCAAAGTTGCCGAGTATGCGCCGATCGTTTTCGATCCCAATGTTCGTTCCTCGGTTTTGGGCGATCGAGATCTGTATGAAGCTGCGGTGGCAAAATGGGCTGCGATCTCATCGGTCATAAAGGTGAGCGATGATGATCTGGCTTGGCTTTATCCGGGGATTAACGAGATTGAGATTGCGCAAGAATGGATACGCGAAGGCGTGGCGCTTGTGGTGATCACAAAGGGTGCTGCCGGTTTGGTGGGCGTAACCGCTGATGGGATAGTTACAGTGCCTGGAGTTTCAACCGTGGTGATCGATACCGTTGGGGCAGGGGATACCGTTGGTGCCGTGGTGGTTGAAGGTCTATTGAAATTTCGCTTGGCTAATTTAACTGGCGACCAGCTTTCGAAAGTATTGGCTCGAGCGGCAAAAGCTGCATCGATTACCTGTTCCAGGGCCGGGGCGAAGCCCCCGACTTCGGCAGAATTAGAGGACTAAATGCAACACATGGATGGCGCCGAGATTTCGGTATCGATCGATTTGGATCAAGGTGGTCGGATTGCATCGCTGCAATGGCGTGACCTGCAATTTTCGGTTCCCTTTCGCGGCACACCGCTTTCGTGGGGTTGGTATCCAATGGCTCCTTGGGCTGGTCGAATTCGTGACGGCTTAATCGTTGATGGCGCTGGCGAAGTCCACACCTTGCCAACTTCTTGGGATCCACCAAATGCGATTCATGGCTATGGCTTTGTTTCATCATGGGAAGAGACCGGTCACGGCCGAGCGCGCTTGGAATTACCGGCGCCATATAACGGTGCCGTAGTAAATCAAACCATTGAAATTTTGGATGATGCGGTTCGTTGGATTCTGGAATACGACGCGAACGGTTGCACCTTGCCGGCATGGCTTGGGATGCATCCTTGGTTTCCAAGGGAACTTTCGCGCGGCGATGAGGCGGAACTGGAATTTAGCGCGGGCAAAATGTTGTTGCGCGATGAGGATGGCCTGCCAACTGGTGAACTAGTTCCGATGCCTAAGGGACCATGGGATGACTGCTTCACTGAAATCAAAGGCGTGCCCACCATCGTTTGGGGCGGCGCCGCTCGTTTAACAATTGAATCCGATGCTCCATGGTGGACGGTTTACGATGAAGATACCGAAGGCATCGCCGTTGAACCACAGACTGCGCCACCTGATGCCGAGAACCTGGGAATCATTGGCGATCATTACCTTGAAGCACTCTTCACCTTTTCGGAGGATTAATCTCAAATGAAAATCATAAATCGCGAACATTTAAAGAATCTGACGGCCAGAGAAGAAGCCCGCTTTTTGGAACTTCATCCAAAATCTGGCGACCTCTTTGCGCAAGCTTCAAAAGTGATGCCAGGCGGCGTGCCGATGTCCTGGATGGCGAAATGGCCCGGCAAGTATCCGATCTTCGTAGCGTCAGCCAACGGCGCTCGTTTTACAGATGTTGATGGCCACGAATATATTGATTTTTGTTTGGGCGATACCGGCTCAATGACCGGGCACTCCCCAGCTGCTACGGTCGCTGCTATAAATGAGCAATTGAAAATTGGAATCACCGCGATGTTGCCGACGGCTGATGCGGTTACAGTTTCCACTGAATTAGCGCGCCGGTTTGGCTTGCCGTATTGGCAATATACGGTTTCGGCGACCGATGCCAACCGCCATGTTATTCGATATTCGCGTTTAATTACAGGTCGATCAAAGATTGTAGTGATTGATAAGTGTTATCACGGAAGCGTTGATGAAACTTTTGCAACGCTGGATTCAAATGGCAACACTGTTGTTCGCGAAGGAAATTTGGGAGCGCCGGTTGCATTGGATCAAACCACCAGGGTTGTTGAGTTCAATGACTTAGCAGCAATGGAGATGGCGCTGGCACATGGTGATGTTGCGGCAATCTTGATGGAGCCGGCGATGACCAACATTGGGATTGTTTTGCCGGATGAAAGTTATTTGGATGAGGTTCGAAAGTTAGCCACCAAATATGGCACCCTGTTGATTATTGATGAGACTCATACAATTTCAGTTGGTCCTGGCGGAATGACTGCGATGTTTAATTTAAAGCCCGACTTTCTAACAATCGGTAAAGCAATTGCTGGTGGAATTCCCACCGGTACTTTCGGAATGACTACTGAAGTGGCCGAGCGCATTAAGGCAAAGGTCGAGCGCGAAATTATCGACACCGGCGGAATCGGTGGAACATTAGCCGGCAATGCTTTGAGTTTGGCGGCAATGCGTGCAACGCTGACTCAGGTTCTTACCGATTCGGCTTTTGCGGCGATGATCCCTTTGGGGCGCCGTTGGTGCGATGGCGTCGATGCTGCGATCAAGGAATTTGATCTGCCTTGGTATTGCAGTCGACTTGGAGCCCGCGGGGAGTATTTATTTCAAGCTACAGCGCCGCGCACTGGTGCCGAAGCTGCAGCTGCCGGTGACTTTGAACTTGAGCAATACATTCACCTGCGCTTATTGAACGATGGCTTCTTGTTGACACCATTTCACAATATGGCGTTGATGTCTCCGGAAACAACGGCTGCTGAAGTCGATGCTCACACCGCAGCGTTTAGAGCAATGTGTGCCGAGCTAGTGAGCGTCTAAACGATATAAAACGTCGCGACCAAATTCGGCAAAACCTAGACTCTCATAGAGCGCCAACGCGGCCTCGTTATCGGAGTCCACGTAAAGCATCGCCGAAAGCAAGCCATTTTGGCGAAGATAACGCAGACCTGCCAAGGTGATCGTTCTACCTAAACCATGGCCAGCAAAGGATGGGTCAACTCCCATAATGTAAATCTCGCCAATCGGATCATGGTCGTGTTGACCGGCTTCACCTTCGTGCTCATGTGAATGACCACCGTGAATCTTGGTCCAACAAAATCCCACCATCTTCGCGTCGATCGTGGCAATAAAGAATCCAGTAGGTTGGAACCAGTCCTCTTGGGTGCGAATCGCAAGATCTTTGGCCTCCCAATTGCCCTGATCAGGGTGAGCGATAAAGGATCGATTATTTAGCGCCAACCATTCTTCGTTATCCATTTCAGGCAAGAAGGTCCGGATTGCAATTTGATTATCGATTGCTGGCAACGCTTCAGCTAGCGAGCGACGCATTTGAATAACAGTTCGGATTCGCTTGAAACCATTGTGAACGGCGAGCTCGCGCGCGGCCGGTAGATCGCCATGCGACCAAAGTCGAATTCGATCGCCGGCAACTTCACGAGCCTTTGTAAGAATTTCTTGGGCAAAACCTTGGCCGCGATATTGCGGGTGAATCACAATTTCCGCGCTAGGGCCCTCGACTTCATCGGTTAGGTCCAGATGGGCGTAGCCAACAACGGTTGGACCGTCGCAAGAGATGATGTGGCAGTCAGCTTTATCGCCGCCATGGCGAAGGTGCAGTAGCACGTGCTCGGATATTGGTGGAACGCCATCATGATCAAGCGCAGCAGTAATAAGGGCTAAAACACCAGCCCGGTGTTGATCATCTAGATGTAGAAGGTATTGCACTAGACGAGTTCGGAGATTGTGTTCTCTTTGCCCGAATTTGGAAGTGTGAAACGGTAGCCGACATTTCGAACAGTTCCGATCAGGGCTTCAAATTCTGGACCAAGCTTAGAACGAAGGCGCCGGATATGAACATCAACGGTTCGGGTGCCACCGAAATAGTCGTAGCCCCAAATTTCCTGAAGCAGTTGCGCGCGCGTAAAGACGCGACCTGGGTGTTGGGCTAAAAACTTTAGTAATTCAAACTCTTTGAAAGTGAGATCCAAGGTGCGACCGCGGACTTTGGCGGTGTAAGAATTTTCATCGATCACGATATCGCCGGTGCGAATCTCGCGAAGTGATGGATCAGTTGCAACACGTTCTAACTCTTTGCGGCCAGTAACTAGACGAATTCGAGCTTCAACTTCGGCTGGGCCGGCAGTGTCCAAAATGACATCGCTGATTCCCCAATCTGCATTCATGGCAGATAAGCCACCTTCGGTTGCAATGCAGATGATCGGGCAATCGATACCGGTTGATTTCAACAATCGCGTTAGCGACTTTGCCGCTGGAAGATCGCGACGAGCATCCATAAATAGGCAATCGACTTCTGGAACATCGACCAAGATTGAGGCTTCGGCTGGCATTACTCGAACTTGGTGCTGCAAGAGCGCCAGGCTAGGGAGCACCTCGGCGCTGGCGCCTTGGGTGTTCGTCAAAAGTAGAATGCGTGCCATAAGGGTGAAAGAATACTCATGTGAGAACCCTCGCTCCACTCGCCCTCGTGCTGCTACTCGCCTCGGCTTACGGCTTCTGGTATCGCCGTACTCGCGGCCGAGTTGTGGCCAAAAAGTCGCCAGAATCGCACCCTTCGGGGCTGACCCCATCGCAGATCGGGGTCGAACTTGGCACCCGCGGAACACTGGTGCAGTTCTCTTCTGCCTTCTGCTCGCCTTGCCGGGCCACCCGTGCACTACTGACCGACATCACTGCCGACCAGCCCGATATTGTCCACGTGGATATCGATGCCGAAAGTCATCTTGAGTTAGTTCGAAAATTAGATATCAGATCGACGCCCACCACATTGATCCTGAATCGCCATGGCGTTGAGATCGGCCGAGCCGTCGGCGCTCCAAAACGGGATCAAGTTATCAGTGCGCTTGCGGCGATAAAGCTGTAGAAGTGCAACTGCGAATGCATCGCAATTAGTCTTTTAGGTTTCAATTATTTATTCTAAGCAAGTGATTAACCACGAGCCAGTGCATTTCACCAAGCGCCGCATCATTGATTTTGGGCGCCTGGCTGGTTCGTTATGTCGAGCGCGATAACTAAAAGATTATAAGTAATTCTTTTTAGTTCATTCCATTCGACCAAAGGAAAATAAAATGGCAACAATTAATCGTAATTTAGTAGCAACCGAAAATAAGAGCGCTCGACTAATCGATGCGCGGGGTCCACGCTTTGGCGCCGTGATTACTACAGCAGTTCTAGCAGTCGCTTTAGTAACACATTCGGCGTTCGTCATTGGATTGCAGTTATTGGTATTTGCAATTGGTGCTTTTCTCGGACCACAGAAAACTCCGTACGCCTTTCTTTATAAGCGATTCGTGAAGCCACGCCTTTCCGGTGAAGTGCCGACGGAAGATGTACGACCTCCTCAATTTGCGCAGAAAATCGGCTTCTTATTTGCAGTCGCTGCTTTAAGTGGGGCAATTTTGAGCGCGCCAGTTCTCTTCGCGGTTGCCACCAGCTTCGCGCTAGCAGCCGCTTTCCTCAACGCCGCCTTCAATTTCTGCCTGGGCTGCGAGCTATACCTGCTGATTGCTCGCGCCACTAATCGGTAGTATTGCGCCATGGCCGAACCACATGAACTTCGCGAAAAAGGTCTTCGCCTAACTCCGCAACGTGAGCTTGTGCTGGCTGCCGTCCGCGATTTAGGACATGCAACACCAGAAGAGGTGGCCGAAAAAGTTCGACTAACGCATCCGGGGATCAATCTTTCTACGGTCTATCGAAATCTCGAGACCCTTGAAAATGTTGGTTTGGTTCAACACACTCACCTAGGCCATGGTGGGGCGACCTACCACGCCGCTGAAGAGTTGACTCATCTCCATTTAGTTTGCAGCAAGTGCGGTTCGGTTGGCGATGCCCCAATCGAAGCTGCGGCAAATTTCGTGCAATCTCTAGCTGATGATTACGGCTTTAAGACCGATGTCTCGCACTTTGCGATCTATGGCCTCTGCGAAAACTGCCAACTTCAAATATGAGTGAAGTACTGGTCGAAGGTGGACCTGATGCCGGCGCAGTTTGGCATTTAGGCGAACCCAACCATGAGCAACGAGCACTCGCTGCCGGAAGCGCTTGGGCTGATCTTTCCCATCGCGCGGTCGTTTCCATAACCGGCGAAGATCGACTTACTTGGCTTCATGCCCTGACTACTCAACATCTTGAGAAATTGCCGGTTGGGCAATGGAGCACCGCCCTAATTCTGGATCCCAATGGTCGCGTGGAGCATCAATTTTTTCTAGTTGATGATGGCACAACCACTTGGTTGCATTTAGAAAAAGAGCGGGCGGAAGATCTCGTTGCTTATCTAGAAAAAATGAAATTCATGATGCGCGTAGAAGTTCGCGATCGATCAGATGAATATGCCGTCCTTCGCGCTCCGGGTTTTGCTGATGCCTTCGGCGGTCCATATGCACTCGTACCTCGGGATGAACTTCATGACACCGCTGAAGCTTTTAACCAAACCAATACCAAGGTTGGAATGTGGGCGCTGGAAGCTGAACGAATTGCTGCTGGTCGAGCTCGCTTATTATTTGAAACCGATTACAAATCAATTCCCAACGAATTAGGTTTTTTAAATAATGCAGTGCATATGAATAAAGGTTGTTATCGCGGTCAAGAGACGGTTGCTAAAGTTTTTAATTTGGGTCAACCGCCGCGGCGGTTAGTTCTTCTTCATCTTGATGGCAGCATGATTGAACTTCCATCACATGGCAGCAAAGTGGAATGGGATGGCAAAGAGGTTGGCTATATCGGCTCAGTTTCGCGTCACTATGAACTAGGGCCAATTGCGCTGGCGGTTATCAAACGAAATGTGCCAGCCGATGCGGTCTTATCCACTGAAGGAATCCCGGCTTCGCAAGAGATCTTGGTTTAGTAAACTAAAGCCTTCGTATCAGCGGCCATAATTTCTTCGACAAATGAGGCTGCACCAGCAATAACAATCCCAGGAATTAGATCTTTGGCTTCAATTCCTCGGCGAACCGCGCATTGAGTGCAAAGCGTGACCCTTCCTGCAAGCAAGAGGCTCTCTAATAATTGCGAAAGTGGCGCCGAATGTGGGAGTTCAAATTCTTCCGCTCTGCCGGGCAGGGCAAACCAAGCCGCTTCCCCCGTTAGCCACAACGACACCTCAATGCCGGCCGCCAATGCGGTGGTCGCAACGGTAAAGGCTTGGGCACAGCGTTCCGGATCGTTTGCGCCCACCATTACCTTCACAACAAGTTTCGATGCCATATCTGAACTCTAGCCCGATACGCTTACCGTTATGGAGGCAGCGCGATGGAGACGCTAACCTCGGTTTTATTAATTGCTGCCGCGCTAATAATGGGGCTCGCCATGATCTTCTTAGGAGTTCGAGGCGTTATCCGGAGCTGGCGTGAAGATGCGCGAAATCGAAAGGGCTAGAAATGGTATTTACGATCCCCGAAGGGCTACATCCAGATTTGAATCCACTTGCTTGGCTAGTTGGGACCTGGCGCGGCAAAGGTCGCGGGGAGTATCCAGGGATTGAACCCTTTGAATTCGCGCAAGAAGTTAGTTTCAACCATGATGGCCGCCCGTTTCTAAATTACTTTTCGAGGTCTTGGATCATTGATTCCAATAACGAGATCATTCGTCCTGCAGCATCCGAGGTTGGTTTTTGGCGACCAAAGCCCAACAAGGTCTTGGAAGTTGTGCTCTCGCATAACACCGGAATTTCTGAAGGTTGGGTCGGAGTTATGGATGGCCCAAAGATTCAATTGGCGATGGACCAGGGTTACTCCGCACCAACGGCAAAGATCGTCACTGGTGGCAGCCGCTTGTACGGATTAGTTGAAGGTGAACTCTTCTTTGCTTACGACATGGCAGCTGAAGGTCAAACTTTGCAGGCGCATATCTGGTCGAGCATGGAACGCCAGACCGAAAACGTAAATTAATGACTTTGTCGCCGCTTCACCAGAGCCGGAGCCAAGGCGAAGTTTTGGCGCAACTAAGTCGCGATGGGTTAGTTGAATCTATCCATGCCGGCCATTTGGTAGCGCTCAACAGCGACGGCACGATCTTAAAAGCAAAAGGCGCAATCGAACTTCCAATTTACGGCCGCTCGGCGCTAAAAGCCCTGCAAGCGGCTGGAGTTCTTCGAACCGGGTTAAAA
>SESF01003515.1_pt1 | contig 11278 bp, 8 predicted proteins | sample 3171521 | NCBI WGS metagenome assembly SESF01 (sample SAMN10866945, study PRJNA518727) | freshwater metagenome | biome: subpolar coniferous forest; feature: holomictic lake; material: water; isolation source: holomictic Lake 227, 6 m and 8 m depth | place: Canada: near Kenora, Ontario | collected...
TGGATATTCCACTGGAACAACATAGTGGTTTAATGAGCGCCGTTGCCCCCGGTTGGAAGTTGCGGGTGTTGTTGGCACAGGCGTTGTTTTCCAATCCTGACATCATGCTGTTGGATGAGCCCACCAACAACCTGGACATCAACACGATTCGCTGGCTTGAAGATATATTGAATCAGCGCAATTGCACCATGGTTATCATCTCGCATGACCGCCACTTTTTAAACAGTGTCTGTACGCACATGGCCGATATGGATTATGGCGAACTGCGTGTTTATCCCGGTAATTATGACGATTACATGATAGCGGTTACCGAAGTTCGTGAGCGTTTACTGTCCGGCAATGCCAAGAAAAAAATCCAGATTGCCGAACTGCAAACCTTTGTCAGCCGCTTCTCGGCTAACGCTTCCAAAGCCAAACAAGCCACCTCGCGTGCCAAACAATTGGATAAAATCAAACTGGATGAAGTTAAACCATCCAGTCGGGTTAGTCCGTTTTTACGCTTTGAACAAACCAAAAAACTGCATCGTTTGGCGCTGGAAGTTGAAAACGTAAGCAAAGGTTATGGTGCAGAGCCCTTATTTAAAAATCTCAATTTGATGATTCCCGTAGGCGAGCGTGTTGCTGTTATTGGCCCGAACGGTATTGGTAAATCAACGTTGTTGCGCACGCTGGTCGGTGAATTACAACCCGATGCAGGTACTGTTAAATGGTCAGAAAACTCGGAAGTGGGCTATTTTGCCCAAGATCATTCCGAAGACTTTGCCGAAGATGCCACATTAATTGACTGGATGAGTCAATGGCGTAAAGAATCTGATGATGATCAAGCCCTACGCGGCACCTTGGGTCGATTATTATTTAGTGCAGACGACATCAACAAATCGGTTAAAGTCATCTCCGGTGGTGAACAAGGTCGTATGATGTTCGGCAAACTGATACTGCAAAAAAACAACATTATGGTGTTGGATGAACCCACCAACCATCTTGATATGGAATCCATTGAATCCTTAAATACGGCTCTGGAAAATTATCCCGGCACCTTGATTTTTGTCAGTCATGACCGCGAGTTTGTATCGTCACTGGCGACACGGGTTATTGAATTAACACCCCACGGGATAGTTGATTTTAATGGTAATTATGAAGACTATTTGAATAGCCAAGCATAGAACCCAAAAACTTAAGTTGAATATAAATTAAGACCGCTAAGCGTGACTGGGTTTGTAAAACTCGTCTGACTCAAGGACATTCGATATGTGGGCAGCGCTTTTCTGCCCACCATTTTCATGCCGTTGTTTTAATTTCGCGTGGGCACAAAAAGCGTGCCCACCGGTCTTGGACTTTAGATTCAGTGTGTAAGGCAGCTAACGGAATGATGATATTGTAATTTTTCCTTGGGCTTGAGGGGGCTACCCACTTTAGTCAGGACAAAAATACCGAAGTTAGACCAGGCAGGATTATAAAACCTGCCAAGTCTGTCCCTGTGTTAAGTTGACAGTCGGCTTGAGGGCTCATAAGGAGCAATTATAATGACAACATCATGTTACGAGAACTTAAGTCACTCAAAATTGGATTGCAAATATCACTTGGGTTTTTTTCTCCCAAATGTAGAAAAAAAGAGCTGTATGGAAAGATACGAAAGTATCTTGATCCCTTGTTTCATGAACCTGCTGCTCAACAGCTGAGGGCTATGCCCTGAAACTTGACTCGGGACGTGAGTAATTAACCCGTTGAGTAGATGTGATCTACTGTTTTTTAGCAAATATGTAAGCCGCCGCTTTTGTGCCGACCAATGGTGATCTGTCACCCATTACCCCAAAGCTACCCATATAGTAGTTAACAAAACCGTTGGGGACCGCTAGATCCGTGAAATCCGCGATCGTGACAAACGTAGGCCGACGACCACCCACACCAATCGTGAACTGGCTGGCAGCATTGTGGCCGACTTTAATGACATTGCCGTCGGTGCTGATGCCCGTCGCCGTTAACACCTGACTGTTGCCGTTGGTTAAATAAGTGATATCCTGATTACGGGCTGTAACTTTCCATGTAATGATGTTTTTCGGAAGCAGTGCTCCGATGGTGCCATCAGTGGTGATCGTGCCAAACATTGTCATCAGTATCGGATTGGTAGCAAGTGTCGGCACAGAGATATGAAAAACGTTCGGTTGATTGGCAACTGACGAAGCAGCATGGTACTGAATGTTGTTTCTCAGATTCAGTCCAAGGTAATTCAAGCCGCCAAGTTCGTCTTGCCAACCCGCTGCGCCTCCAACATAACCAAGGTTGGTGCTGAGGTCGGTGAAATCGGCAATCAGGGCGCTGGTCGGGATAGATCCTCCCGCGCCGCCTCTGCTGAAGTTAAGACTACCACCAACTTGAATGCCGTCCGGTGAGGAGGCAACGTGGATTTTCTTGCCGTCGGTAGAGACTTTAGAGATGTTCGCGGCGCTGCTGTTTTTTTCCGTCCAAACCATGTCGGTAGTTTGCATAACCTTCAGGTTCCAATTGAGGATGTTGGCAGAGGCGAGCACACCAACCGTGCCGTCTGTAGTAATCGTACCGGTAATAGCCCAACCGTTTGCAAGTTTGATCGGGTTAAGATTGAAGTTAACCGGATTTGCGGCTTCAACCGCAATCGACAATAACATAAAAGTAAACAGTATTAGTAGTCTCATGGATTTCTCAAAAATGTGTTAATGTATCATAAAAATATTAAGTTGTCTTACTCGGTTACTGTTATGCTGCCACCCGTATTCCACAAGCTCCAAACCACGCCGCCGGGAATAATTTGGGAGCCGACTCTGCGGCTACGCAACAATTGATAGCGCACATTGCCATCTTGATGAGTGCTTATTTGAAAATTTTTGCCTGTGGTGTTATCAACCCCGGAGCATGAGCCATCCAGAGCAAACAGGTAAGTCGGGATAATTTTTAAAATAGCAGGTGCGATTTGTGCCGCAATTGGATAACTGGCAGTACCGGAAAAATTGGCACAGCTTAAGGTTCTTCCGTCCGGCAAAGTCACATCCAGTTTACCGTTTGCAAATATACCACCGGTTTTAGACAAATCAATGCCCCAATTAATATCAAGTTTGGTGCCTGCCAGCCCTCCAGTGACGTCCGACAAAAACATGCCCACGCAAGAAGTGGTGATACTATCGGCAGCGCGTGATGAACTGGAATAGCCACAGCTTGTACCCAGATTGGTATGGATGGCGGTTTGGGCAGCATTTGCTTGCTGGGCAGCAACCAAGGCCACAGCAGCAGTAATAAAAGTTAATTTTTTCATATTATGTTCCTGTAAAAGTGCTATATGGACAAATGTATTAATTCGTTATTAACTATTTTTCGTACCGATTTGTGATCGCAAGTTGATGCACCTGCTGACAGCTTCAAGTGATGTTGAACATTAATCAATCTTTCAGCGCAGGACAATTCTCTAAGTGATTCAATTTTTGGGTTAACAACCATTTACAGGGTTGTTAACCCAACGATCATGAAGAAATTGAGTCACCCCATAAAATATTCAATCGAGTCAGCATAGCGGAAGTTGACGCACACAAAGCAAGTTGCTGAATTGACATATCGCCAATTTTTTCGCGCTTTCAAGCGTAAGGATTTTTTCATTGCCCAAAGCCCATAGTTCTTTGACGGTAAAAAGCACGAGTTTAACTCAAGGGTACGTGGATAGTTCCGGCAACATAAGCACCGAAAACGCATGGATAAGCTGTTGAAAGGTTATACCTTGACATTACCTAAAACAAAGCTAAGCATCTGCAAACCTAAAATAGATAAAGGAATTGCTAAGGCCACTAACAGTGCGGTGTATCCTACTGCTTTGTAGATATCTTTTTTCGAGGTTGATTCTCTATTCATCGTTATTTCTCCGTTAGGTTAATAGTATGTCTATTCATAAAAGCCTTTGTACAAATTCTAACGCGGTAAAGTTAATTGAAACTTAGGATGACCTCAAAAATTGCTTTTTCATAATATTGACGAATCTAAGTCATTGAAATGTATAAGCACCCATTTTTAAAATTGAATTAATAGAGGTTCCCTTAAAATCCGGTAGTAATAATAAATCGTGAAAACCGCTCATCCCGAAAGTCATCGCGACCAGCGTTATAAACAATTCGTTACGACTGTGTAAAGATTACACAAACAAGATGAGAGGAAACCTGTAGGTTTGATTAAGATTAAATGAAGATTTTGTCAGATTAATGCCGTTGGGCGGCCTCATAAAAAAGTCGAACCAATGGCGCATAGCGGCCATGTTTCATGGCATGTTGCATCGCGGCGTAATACATCGCCCTGTTTTCACCATCAAATACCGGCGGCATTAAGCGGGCATTCAAGCACTGCGCCATAACTAAAGCCCGCCCCACACGGCCATTACCATCAACAAACGGATGAATTAAAATAAAATAAGCATGTGCCTTGGCAATCGCTGCCAGCGTAGCGGACTTGGCCTCTTTATAAACCCACCTGTGCATTTCTTCGTCAATATCTTCCGGTTCAGTTGTTTGCACGCCTTCCAGTTGCCCCATCACACGAATTTTGGTGGAAAAGAAACCGGCATTTTCATAAATACCCCGCATAAAATCGGCATGTAATGTCCTAATACTTTCTACAGTAATCGGCATCGGTTCACCATGCTCCACAATCTTTTGCCAAAGTTGCTTGTGCGTAATAAACATATTAAAGCCTTCAAGAAAGGTCTGCCTGTCCATAGCCTTGGGCAGCTTCTTTTCATCAATAATGTTATCGAAATCCGCTTTCGCCATATCGGTTTCGATTTCAATCGTGCCATAACTTATACGACGTAGAAAAGGCAGAAACAGCGCCTCGTTGTGAAGCATGTCATCCGGTAACAAAACATCTTCAAAACTTTGCTTGGGAACGTCCCATTCAGGAATCAAAAAGTGCCGGCAATACAAAACATCAATATCCAGACGATACTTGGCGGAGATCGACTCAGGCTTCTGTCGCCAGTTGAGAAGCGTTCGCCTTGAAACGCCAAGCGCTTCCGACATCTTTGTCGAATAAACAAACGCCGTCTGAAGCTGACCAAGCTTATCTAGTGTGCTAATTTTATGGTATTTCATGATAATAACGGTTGCTTCCCAGTATTTTTGGTTAGGGTAACAAAAGCGGGAAACCTGTTCAATATTAATTAATCTGTTTCTCATGTCGGATTCTCAGGCATCTACAGCCAGAGATGTCCGTGTTGAGTGTATAATTAACCGTACCCTTCATAAATCAACTGCATTGATAGCTCAAAAACTGTGTTAATCTGTTCTCGAACTGTTTTTAGATTTATCGCCCATTAATACAACCTAGTCGTGCCGCCCATGAATGCCCAACAGAAACCAGCCAATCTTGATGATTTAATTTTCGATAACCGCTTTATCCGCGAATTACCGGCAGATGAAGAAACCCTCAACAATCGTCGTCAGGTTTTCGGCGCATGTTACTCGCGAGTAAAACCAACCCCGGTTGTAAACCCGCTACGGGTGGCTTATTCGAGGGAAGTCGCCGAATTACTGGATTTGACCCCGGATGCCTGTGAAGCGGATAATTTTACGCAAATATTTGCCGGTAACAGTCTGACTTCCGGCATGGAATCTTATGCGACCTGTTACGGCGGCCATCAGTTTGGTAATTGGGCGGGTCAACTGGGTGATGGCCGCGCCATTAATTTAGGCGAGATAGTCAATCAAAAAGGTGAACGCTGGGCCTTACAACTTAAAGGTGCGGGGCCTACACCTTATTCCAGAACAGCCGATGGTTTGGCCGTGTTACGATCATCCGTGCGTGAATTTTTATGCAGCGAGGCCATGTATCATTTAGGCGTACCCACCACGCGGGCGTTAAGTTTAGTGCTGACCGGTGAAACCGTTATTCGGGATATGTTTTACGACGGCAATCCCAAAGCGGAACCGGGTGCTATTGTTTGTCGGGTAGCGCCCTCTTTTACCCGCTTTGGCAACTTTCAAATTTTAACCGCACGCGGCGATGTTGTTTTGCTAAAAAAATTGGCGGACTACACAATTCGCACTGATTTTCCGCATTTGGGCGAACCTTCAAAGGAAGTTTATATCGCCTGGTTTGCGGAAGTTTGCCGAAGAACGGCGGAAATGATTGTGCACTGGCAGCGCGTCGGTTTTGTTCATGGGGTCATGAATACCGATAATATGTCGATATTGGGTTTGACCATTGATTACGGGCCTTACGGCTGGCTGGAAAATTTTGATCTTAACTGGACGCCTAACACGACTGATGTCGAGCAGCGCCGTTATCGTTTCGGCAACCAGCCGCAAATCGCTTTCTGGAATCTGGGGCAACTGGCTAATGCCATTTATCCGCTCATTGAGCAAGTAGAGCCGTTGCAAGAGGCGTTGGCTGTTTATAAGCTGACCTTTGAACGGAACTGGCAAACCATGATGGCGGGTAAACTGGGTCTAAATGCCTTTTATCCGGCAACCGACGGCGAATTATGCACTGAATTGTTGGAACTACTGGCGTTGATTGAAACCGATATGTCTATTTTTTATCGCCAGTTGGCCAAGATAAATATTATTGTAAAGCCGGTTGATTATGAAGCGGTGCTTGATCTCTTGGCTCCCGCTTATTACGTTCCAGAACAAATAACGCCGGAGTATAAATCCCGTTTAACTGTGTGGCTTGAGCGTTATATTAACCGTTTGAAAATTGACGGTACAGCGGATGACTTGAGAAGACAGCGAATGAACGCTGTCAATCCTAAATATGTCCTGCGGAACTATCTTGCCCAGCTCGCCATTGACAAAGCTGATCAAGGCGATTTTTCAATGATTAACGAGTTATTGGAATTATTGCGCCACCCTTATGACGAACAACCCGGCCAAGAAGAATTTGCCGCTAAACGCCCCGATTGGGCGAGGCAACGGGCTGGTTGCTCCATGTTGTCGTGCAGTTCCTAAGCCCTATTGTGACTTTATGAACAGCTAATTCTACAAAAAAATCTTAAAATATCATCACCACAAAGGACACCCATTTTTCTTTGTATCCTTCGTGGTAAATAAAATATTTTTTAAACGAGGAGATAATCATGGATATGGGAACCGGATTTAAAATTATGGCCTTATTGTTATGGCCTTTTTTACTTTTATTTTTATATTTCCTGTTGGATAGAAAAGGCTTTAACAAGTGGCTGGAAAAAATTAAACAAGACGGTTTTAAATAATGTTATTATTTTTAGAAGACACATCAGACAGGAAATATTCTGCTTGATAAAACTTTATAATCGCAGTATGTCCTGACACCGAACAAACACTAAATTCGAAAACCAACCCGTTTGCAAACTATTTTTTTCTTCGTTTCTTCGTGGTATTTTCGTAGCTTGTATGACATTAATTTTCAGGTGATCTATGCATTTAATTTATCAGCGCTCTATTATCCGGTTAATTTGTTTGATTTTTAGCTTTTTTACTATAACGGCAGCCTTGGCCGCTGAAGGAGAACAAGCCATGACTTTAAACCTAAAATCACCTGATTTTGTTCATCAGGGTGAAATCCCAACAATTTTTACCTGTCAGGGTAATGATAGTTCGCCCGCGTTAAGCTGGTCGCAGCTTCCACAAAACACTAAAAGTCTGGCATTAATTGTTGATGATCCTGACGCACCTGATCCTGCTGCACCCAAAATGACCTGGGTACATTGGATTCTTTATAACATTCCAGCCACTGCTATGGAATTACCTAAAGCCATCACTGAAAGTGACTTACCCTTGGGAACACAACAAGGCAAAAATGACTGGAAAGAAACCGGGTATAAAGGCCCCTGCCCGCCCATTGGCCGGCATCGGTACTTTCATAAACTTTACGCACTGGATATTGAACTGCCGGATCTGCATCACCCCACTAAAACCCAACTGGAAAAAGCCATGACCGGACATATCTTGGGGCAGGCCGAGCTGATTGGCACCTACCAAAAAGAATAGCTAAAGCCACGTCAATAAATACATGCCCTGACCACCTCTAAAAAGCTATAGGATCCTGAATTAATTAAGTATGTATGTATGTATGTATGTATGTATGTATGTAGGGCGTGCCGTGCGCGCCTTATTTTTCAAGGCACGCACGCACGCCCTACAGAAAATAATGTCGCTTAATCAAGGAAGGTCTCTATACAATTCACTCTATTTCAAAATAATTAATAGCGCCAATTAAAGGTGTACGCGGGTTTAACGACAATTTTACTGATAATTTACACAACAAAGGTGCAAAGCGGCCTTTGGCTTTAAATGTGTCCATAAAGTGTCCATTTTGTAGTGCCGGCAATATTTTTGGACCAATACCCCCGCCGATATAAACCCCGCCGGTAGCCATTGATTTTAATGCCAAATTGCCGGCTTCTGCGCCATAAAGCGCAACGAACAGTTTGACTGCTTCGGCACAACAAGGGTCTTCACCGGCAACACCCAATTTGGAAATAACCGCATTTCTATCAATGTCGCTGTTGTTATCGGGCACATCAGGGCAAGGTGCAAAACCCTGGTCACAAAGAAAATCATATAAATGGCTAAAACCAATACCGGACAAAACGCGCTCGTAACTCACATGCTCAGGCGTTTGTTTTCTAAGATAAGCCAATAACAAATCCTGCTGACTATTTTGCGCGGCAAAGTCAGAATGACCGCCTTCGGTAGCCATTGGGTGATGCTTGCACCCATCCCAATAAAGAATGGCTTCACCCAAGCCGGTGCCAGCGGCTATCACTGCAATATTGCCCGTTTGGGTTTCTGCCCTGGGATTTAACTCAATTAAATCGTCTTCAGGCAGATACAACATGCCCAGTGCCATGGCTTCCAAATCATTTAACAGTTTTACTTTTGAGGTGCCCAGTTTTATTTTTAGTGCCGAGGCATCCAGTAACCACGGTAAATTGGTCGTGTGACAGCGTTGCTTAACAACCGGACCGGCTACACCAAAACAGGCCGATTCGATAGCAACGTCGGCCGGTAAAAAGGCCGTTAGAATATCATCAAATTTGGGGTATTGTTGGCTTGGGTAGGTTTTTTCCTGCACGCAGGTCAACAAGCCGCCAGTCTCTCTGAGCAAGAGGGATAATACCGTCTTTGTTCCGCCTATATCGCCTGCTAGTATCACGGTAAAGTCCTTTAATTAGGGTCAAGTAAATGTATTAAAGCATCAAGAATGCCATTGGCAACTTTATGGGGTGGTAATTGATAAAAAGCCTGCCATGCCAGGGACGTAACTTCTTCATAATTTTCCAGGGCTTCTGGATGAGCTTGTAACCAGCTAATTCTGACGGCATGGCCGATAATAATATCGGTTAATAAGGTATCGTCAATATGTAAGGATTTATTATCCCTAAAAATAGACGCCATTGCTTTTAAAGCTTCTACCGTTAGTTGTCGATAAACGGGTGCCTGAATTTTGTTAAGCAAATGATTGACGTGTAACTTAAAGCTTTGTTCACCTGCGGTCATCTGCGACAGGGTATTCTCGCTATCCAGCCTGTTTTTGCTGTTGAGTTTGCCACCCATCATCAAGCCTTTGCAATGATGCAGTATATCCCAAACACTGGCATAAAAAGCCTTGTTTTCCCGGCCGACACTGCCCTGCTGTTCACGCCATTGATACCAATCAACAATGTCTCCGGAGTCTTTGGGGTTCATGCTGTTTAAAAAACGGGCACTGGTCAGTTTACGGCAATCACCTTCATAGTGCAGCGTTTCAGCCAAGCCCAATTGATCTTCTGTATTACTGTAGTCTTGCAGGGTTTCCTTTAATTTTTTGGACACTTGATAAGGCGGCAAAGAAAGAATTTCGTTAAAAGCCTGATCCAAGGTGCCGCAACCCGATTCACGTTTTTGTCTGACGATAAGCAATTGCAGAATATGCCCCACTCTTATCGTGTGCATATCAGTGAATAATTCCGGGTTGGCTTTGATTAACATCCCTAAATAAAGAATCAATTCCTGAATAATAATACGCTCACTGGCCTCCGTATTATAAGTACGGATAAGCTGCAAAATTTCTGAAGAATCGGCGGGGCGCGTCAACGTTGCCTTACCACTGTAAGCGCGTCCTAAAGTGAGTGAGTGTTGACGAACCAGTATTTCGGTGGCGGCCTGTTCCAGATTAATATCATATTTACCCAGTAAACCGGCACAGCGTCTAACAATCGTCCATTCATGTTGATCGCCAGCCCGCTCATAAACTTCTTCAAGCAAGTCACCCACACAAGCAACCGTGTCCGGCATCGCCATTAAGACGGGTTGGTAATCCAACCCATGCCGAAGGCTTAGTAATGTTAATGCTTCAAGTTGGGCATAAAGATTGGTGTTGGTTTTTAGTTGCGCGATAAGCACTTCATCGGGTGCAATTTCCCATTCTGTTAATAATAGCGTATCCAACGGTGCTGATAGCGCGGTATTTACAGGTAATGCCTCAAAAAAGGGTCTAATGCTTTCTTCCCAAGAGGCCTTGGAGAATTGAAAATCATGCAAATAGTTAATTTTTTCATGACTGGCCGTTTCTGCAAAATCCAACAGTGTCCCCAGTTGTAAAGCGATACCTTGCGATAATCCTTGTTGCAGTTCCTTGATAAATTCAATCAGCACTTCACAATGATGACTGTCCAACATATTTTGTTTTATCGTCATCACCAGCAAAGGATTACCCTGTCGGTCCCAATGCTTATAAATATACGACAATTCCAGACGCAACCGCTGGATAAGCAAGCGGTTATCCAACGCCAGATAAAAACCTTTTTGATTGAGGCATTGCGGTAAAAAAAGCAGTGGCTCGCCTGCCAAATTATACATTTTAGAGGTTGCCAAGGTCCGCAACTGCCTCAGTGGCCGACCGCTTAAGCCAATACGGTCATTTCTGCCGACATGCGTATAAGCCTCGGCCAGTTCGCTGGCTTCCCTTATCTGAATGGGGGCTATTTCAGCAAGGGTTTGCGTGGCAATTCCATAGTCCGTTAAGTGGTTCTGTACGCTTTCATCCTGAGCCAATAACTGAATTTGCAACTTGCAATCCTGATTTTTCTTAACGACTTTGTGTCGTCCCAACGGATCGATATCGTCACAACTGAGCAGACCGTCCTGAATAAGACAACCCAGCATAAACAGACTTTGTGCCCAAACCAACGGTATATTTTCGTTGGGAACCCGCTCCTGACTGTGTGGATCGGCTTTTTCTGCGGCAATCAAATCTAGCGGCACCACATACAGTTCGGGTAATAAATACTGTCCATTTTGCTCAA
>SESF01019074.1_pt1 | contig 11274 bp, 8 predicted proteins | sample 3171521 | NCBI WGS metagenome assembly SESF01 (sample SAMN10866945, study PRJNA518727) | freshwater metagenome | biome: subpolar coniferous forest; feature: holomictic lake; material: water; isolation source: holomictic Lake 227, 6 m and 8 m depth | place: Canada: near Kenora, Ontario | collected...
CGGGCCGGAAGAAAAGTTCGGACATTTGGTCTTAAGCGTAGGTTTTTCCATTGTAAATCTCCCTGATTCTCTTCGCGTATGATTACGCGCTCGCTTATATTTAATTATATTAGCCGTAAATTTGCAACCTGCACCCCGGGCGCCTGCGTTTTTTGGCCGCAAAACAGGTCCGCCTCAGAGACGCGCAGGCTGCCTGCACCTCCGCGCCCCCAAGGCAGGCCCCCCGTCACTTGCCGGCCTCACAACAGGTTCTTTTCTTTGAAGCTGCAGAACCCCCCTTTGGCCACTATCACGTGGTCCAGCAGCTCTATGCCCAGCAGCCGGCCGGCCTGCACCAGCCGCTTGGTCAGCGACAGGTCCTCGTCCGACGGCTCCAGGCAGCCGGAGGGGTGGTTGTGCGCCACTATAACGCTGGCGGCCAGGTTCTTCACCGCCGGCTCGAATACCTCGCGCGGGTGCACCAGGTTATAGTTGAGCGTGCCCACCGAAACTATCTCGCGCTTTATCTCCTGGTTGCGGGTGTCCAGGTAGAACACCACGAAATGCTCCTTTTTCTGCTCACGGATGTCGCGCAGTTCCTCCCAGATGTCGCGCGGCTTAAGGTAGATGCCGTTCTTTTTCCCGCCCAGGAAGCGCCGGCCGAGCTCGAACACGGCCATTATTTCGCAGGCCCGGGCCGGCCCCAGCCCGGGCGCGGCCTTAAGTTCGGCGAAGCCCGCCCGGGCTATCTCCCCCCGGCCGAACTTCCGCAGCAGCCCGGCGGAAAGGTCCAGCACGTTCGTGCCGCGCGTGCCGGTGCGCAGCACGATGGCCAGCAGTTCCTCCTCGCTGAGCTTGTCCGGCCCGTAGCGCATCATTTTTTCCCGCGGCCGCTCCACGCGCGGCATGTCCTGAATGGCCCCGGCTCCTTTCATAAAGCCCCCTTTTTGCCGAAAGTTCACGGCAATAGCATAGCAGGCCAACCCGTCAAAGGCGTGTCGGGGTGAAAAAACGCGGCTTCCCGGCCGCGGCATGGATCTCGATCAGCAAAAAAACCCGCCATAAAGCGGGCTTTTCTCTTAGCGGGCTGTTGTGGTAATTTCCCGTCTTTACCCGCCCCCGCCGTCGAACGAGAACGAGGAGGCCGGGGGTTCGGGGATAGTGTTCACCACGGACAGGAACGTGCGGCTGTCGTTCTCGCGGATGCCGTCGGTGTTGACCTCGGCCGGGACCGTGTTGCCGTCTTCATCGGTAAGCTGCACTTCTACGGTATAGGTCCCTTCGGCGAGCTGCCGGGGTTCCCAGGTAGTAGACAGCCCCCGGCTGAACAGGAAGTTCTCGGCGGGAACGTCCTGGTTACCGCCGTCGGAGTTCTGCGAAGGGTACAGTGAGCCGGACGGCTTGTCCAGGGCCGCCGTTCCTTCCGTAAGGACCGAGACATTTCCTTTAGCGCCTATCAGGCGCACCGAATAGCGGAGAGTCCGGCTCCTGTTATCCAGGGCTATAAAGGAAAGTTTCACTTTCCCGCCCGGCGTGATAACATTAGGATAGACGCTCAGGTCCTTCACCAGCGGAGGAAGCAGCCTGGAAGCCGATTCCATTACGGCCCTTGTGTAGCCTGCCGACGTTCCCACGCGCTCGCGGCTTATCTCCGGCATCCTCGAGACCATGGTCCTGCCCGTGTTGGAGCCATGGCCGCTGTTGCCGCCCGGTTTGTCTTTCCAGAAGATGTAAGTGTCCTTGCCACCGCCGTAGGAGCCGCGCGCCCCGAAAGTGACGTCCTCTCCGGACCTGGACGCTTCCGGGGAAGGCACCCAGAACGGTACCCCGGTCTCGGGGTTCAGCCAGGAGGCCAGGCGGGAGCGCGTGTCGTCCTGCAGCAGCTGATAATATTCGTACGGCGCCCTGGAGGAGTCTATCTCCGGTACCTGGCCGATCTCGCCGAAAAAGGCCGCGTACTCCTCCAGCCCCTCCGACAGGAAATGTTCGATGTTAGCCGCGTGCGCCGGAACGGCCATATCCTGCGTAAGGTGGCAGATCACGCCAAGCGCCTGGTACGCGTCCCCGGGTTTTAACGCTTTATAGTTCCCGAGCACCCCGCCGGGGTTCTTCTTATTGCCCGTTTCCCAGATCTCCTTTGGTCTGCCTCCGTTGTCCTTCATCATATCCGCGTGGCCGCTTTCGGAGGCCGAGCCGTCCTTAAGAATGGACGAGGCCCTGTCCAGGTCGGGGTAGGCGTCCTTGTTTATCCGCTTCAGCGCTTCTTTCGCTATTTTTTTATGGGTAGAACCGAAAAGGGAATGCCACCTGGTATCTCCGCCGGGGCCGGCTTCCAGCGCGGAAGCGCACGTTCCGCCCGCCAGCAGCAGCGCTATAACAAGGCTGAAAGTTTTTTCATTCATTCTATAGAACCTCGCATACTCTCACGTTTCAAACGGCAAGCACAAGGTGTCATAGATATTCTATGCTGTTGCGGCTTAAAGTATAAGGGGCAAAAGGCTTAGTTTAGGATGTCATTGGACCTATGGAGCCCATGACAATAAAGCCCCGGCTCAGGGAAGAGGGGAGGCTGCTTCTTAACGATTCCGCTGCCCCCCCGGGACATTTTTTAAGATTAGTCCGAAACAGATGTAGTTGTTTGCGGACAGCCCTTTCAGCCGGCGGCGGACAGGAGGGCTTTTTGAAGCAGGGCTTTTACCAGCTGGACCTTGAAGCGGTTCTTGGTCAGCGGCCGGACTTCTTTTACGGCAAGTTCCCCGGCCGCCGCGGCCGTTCTTTCGTCGGGGCGCTTTCCTTCCAGGAATGCCTCAACGGCTTTCAGCCTGAGCGGAACGGGGGCCGCGGCGCTCAGCACAAGCCTTGCGTCCTTTATCTTTCCGCCGCCGGAATTAAAAAGGCAGGCTAAACCGGCTATGGGGAAATCTATGGAGTTCCGTATCCTGAACTTGTGGTAGCTTTGAACGCTGCGCGGCCGCGGCGCCGGCACCAGTATTTCCTCTACCAGCTCGTCCTGGTCCAGCACGGTGGACCTTAAAACCCCGGCTGTGAAAAATTCTTCGGCCATCACGGTCCGTTTGGTCGTTCTTATCCTTGCGCCAAAGGCCGTCAGCGCCGGCGCCAGGTCAGAAGCGTTCACGGCCACGCAGCTGCAGTCGATGCAGCGCTTGGCCTCCGCACGCAGCGCCTCCGGGCTGAAACCTTTACTTTCGGAGTATTTGGTTCGGGCGCAATGCGCGCCGCAATCGGCGTTCAGCGCCAGCAGCGGGCTCACGGCCGCGCTCACTTTCTTTTCAGGCCGGCCGCCTCCGCCCAGGTAAACGTCTATCGCCCGCGCGGCCCTGCGCCCGGCGGCGATAGCGTGGATGACCGACGCCGGGCCGCTCACGGCGTCCCCGCCCGCAAAAACTCCGGGCAGATTAGTGGCCTGCGTGGTTTCATCCGCGGCGATAGAGCCCCGCAGCGTCTTAACGCCCGCGGCGTAGCCGAGTTCCGCGGCCTGGCCGATGGCCAGGATGATCTGGTCGGCTTTAACTATCTGTCGGCGCGCCTCGTCGAAGCTCGGGGCGAACCGGCCCTGCGCGTCGAAGACCGAAGAGCACCCGGCAAATTCCATTCCCTTCAGCTTCCCCCCCGTTTCAAGGATACGCCGCGGCCCCCAGCCCGGCAGAATGCGCACGCCTGCTTTCACGGCTTCGGCTATCTCCGCCGGAAAGGCCGGCATGGCGTCCCTGGCCTCCAGGCACGCCATGGTAACGCGCCGCGCGCCCGCGCGCCGGGCGCTTACCGCCACGTCAACCGCCACATTGCCGCCGCCGATAACCAGCACGTTCCTGCCCGCGGGCTTACGGCCGGGCCCGCTGTCCGTAAGGAAAGCCATGCCCGAAGTGAGCAGGTCGGACTTCTCCAGCCGGAGGTTTTTCTGCGCCCAGGCGCCGGTGGCCAGGAACACGCTGTCGAAGTCTTTGCGCAGGGCGCGCAGGGAAACGCCGCGGCCTATCTCCGCGTTCAGTTCAAAACTTATCCCCATAGCTTCCAGCGCCGCTATCTGGGCGCGCACCAGGTTCCTGGGCAGCCGGTACGCCGGGATGGCATAGGCCAGCATTCCGCCCGCGCGGGGCAGCCTCTCGAACACCGTCACCTGGCGGCCGGCCAGCCTCAGGTAATAAGCCGCCGCCAGCCCGGCCGGGCCCGACCCCACCACCGCTACTTTTTTCTTTGTCCGCTTAACTGGCGGCTTCATAAATTCGGCCGCCTGAGCAAGGATCTGATCGCCGAGGGTCCGCTCCAGGGCGCGGATAGACACCGCTTCGTCGAACCCGCCGCGGTTGCACTTGCTTTCGCAAAGATGCGGGCAGACGCGGCCCGTCAGGGCAGGCAGAGGATTGTTCTTAAGGATGATAGCCGCCGCGGCGCCAAGCTCACCCGCCCGCACCCGGGCAAGATAGTCCGCAACATCCACGTTCCCGGGGCAGGCCGCCGTGCAGGCCGGCGCGGCTGCCCTAACGCCGCCGAATACCGAATGGTAGCGGTTCTCGCCCAGCAGCGCGCCGCAATGTGTTCCGCCTTTCCGCAGGCAATGGAACTGGTCGTCCGGCGTGCGGTAGTACCAGCACCGGGGCTCCTGGCAAAGGTTCCCGGCTATGGTGGCCATATTCCTGAGCTGCGGGGAAGCCACGCTGCGCGCCGCCTCGGCTAAAAGCTTGTAGTTCGCGTTAACGGCCTTGTGCGCGGCTATTTCAGCCAGCGGCGTCAGCGCGCCTATGCGCAGCCCGCTTCGCCCCTCCGAGATATAGCTCAGGCCGGGGATAGTTTTAAGGTCCACCACCAGCGCCGGGCTTTCTTTGTGGATCTTGTCCTTTAGGGCGCCCAGCGCGTCGGTGCCGCCGGCTATGGCCAGCGCCCGGTTCGGCCCGGAGAGGGCGGCGGCCGCCTCTTTCAGCGACTTCGCCGGCAGGTGCTCGAAGCTTTTCATCGCCATGATCTACGCCTTCCCCAATGCTTTCAAGATCTTTTCAGGCTTTACCGGGATATCGTCTATCCTTACGCCGATAGCGTTGTAAATGGCGTTGAGCACGGCGCGCGGGGTGCAGGTAACCGTGCCCTCGCCTATGCCGCAGGCGCCGTACTCCCCGGCGCCACGCCACACCTCCAGCAGGGCGGGGTCGATGTCGGGCATGTCCGCCATGGTCGGGATCTTATAATCCAGCCAGTTGAAGTTAAGCGGCACGCCGGTGGCCTCGTCGTAAATTATTTCCTCGGTAAGGGCCTCTCCGAGCCCCGTTACCTGCCCGCCTATCTGCTGGGCTTCCGCGCCGGAGGCGTACATTACGGTGCCGCAATCGTTGAGGACTACCAGCTTCAGCACCTGCACCCGGCCCGTGCTGGTATCAACTTCCACTTCGGCGAAATTAGCGATATAGGGCACGCCGGTCTTTTCCGGGTTGGGCGGCCTGCCCGTTTCCACCACCACCGGGAGCATGTCCCCCCGCATGAAGACATCCCTGACCGTAATACTTTTGCCCGGGGCCGCCTTGCGGTGAACGCGCCCGCCGGTAATGTCCAGGTCTTCGGGTTTAGCCTTCAGAAGCTTCGCCGCTTTTCCCAGCAGCCGCGCTTTAACTTCGCGGGCGGCGTGCGCTATCACCTCGGACTGCAGGTAGGAAACGGCGCTGTCGGTCTGCACGCAGTCCTTCAGGCTGGTCTCGGTGTCCACCGCATGCGGCCAGACGATATCTTCCGGGCCGATGCCGAGGAAGCCCAGCGCTTCGGCGCAGCCCAGCACGTTGCAGGTATTGGAGCCCGTGCCGGTCTCCACCGTGGGCGCGTCCAGCACCACGCTGCAATCCGGGTTCACCGTTATCCTTACGCGTATCTCGCCGCGGCGCGCTTCCTGCCACTCGGCGTGCCAGGCGGGATGGAAAGAGAAGCCCACGCCGCGTTTCTTTACCCGGTCATACACCGGCCCCGCGCCCGGCTTGTGGCGTTTGGCCGCCCAGCCGATCCTTCTGGCCCCCTCGCGCAGCACCGCGGTCAGGCTTTTGTCCGGCAGGCCGCCCCACTCGTGCCCGAAGTTCTTCAGCGCCAGGTCGATGGGGTCCATGCCGAGCCTCTCCGCCAGCATGTCCACCACGTGGCCGAAGATAAGGTTGAACTGCGAGTTGCCCACGCCGCGCATCATGCAGGCGGGCAGTTTGTTGGTATAAACGCCGTAGGATTCCATCCTGACGTTCGGGATATGGGCCAGCGCAGCCTCGGTGATCTCGGTAGGGGCGAATTTCAGGGCGAACATGGTGTGGTCGGCGTAGGCCCCGGAATTCCCGATGGACTTGAAATACATGGACGTGATGGTGCCGTCTTTTTTGGCGCCTACTTTGCCGGTGTAGATGGCCGGCTGGCGGGAATCGTGGAAGCTTTCCCGGCGGCTGTGCCTGAATTTTACGGGCCGGCCCGTCCTTTTCGAAAGCAGCGCCGTAAAAAGGAAGAACGGCTGGTCGCCGGTATCCCCGCGCCCGAACTGCCCGCCGACATAAGAGCTGATCACGCGGACCTTGTTCAGCGGCAGGTTCAGCATCTGGCTGATATGCATCCTGGACTGGTCCGCCTCGTAGGAATTGGACAGCACGGTGAGTTTGTCGGGCTTCCAGTCCACCAGGCAGCACCAGTTGTCGAGCGTTGCCTGCGTGGCGTTGTGGTGCACCGAGGTCGCTTCTATCACCACGTCCGCCTGCGCAAAACCTTTATCCGCGTCCCCTTTGTCCACGAACACGTCACTTCCCCCCACAGCGTCCTTTGGCAGGATATTGCGCGGGGCGATCTCTGGATGGATGACCGGCGCGCCCGGCTGCATCGCCGCGATGGGATCAAGCACGAAAGGGAGAACTTCCCACTCCACCTTTATTAGCCTTAGCGCCTCCTCGGCCGCCTGCTCGCTCTCGGCCGCCACCACCGCGCCCACCTCGTCGGTGGCCCAGCAGGCGTGGTCGCCCAGCACGCGCCTGTCGCGGAAATGGCGCCACATCATGCGCTCGTAGGAGACCGTATCCACGCCGTCGGTCCAGCCGGCGCTGGTGGGTTTGAGCGCGGCAACTTCGGGGTCTTTATAGGTCAGTACCGCTTTTACGCCGGAAAATTGTTCGGCTCTGCTCGCGTCCAGGCTTTTTATGCGCGCGTGGGCGTACGGGCTGCGCAGCACTTTAGCGTACAGCAGGCCGGGATACCGGCTTTTCAGCGTAAGGTCGTCGGCGAACTCCGTTTTGCCGGCGGCTTTCTCCAGCGCGTCTATCCTCGGGCGGTAAGAACCGATGAATTTGCGGGGCACGCGGGGCTTGTAGGGGATCTTAGCGCCGAGGCCGGAGGGCCTTTGCTCTTTCACGGCTTGCCTCCTTGCGGCTCCGGCTCCCGGCTGGCGCGCTGCACCGCCCGCGCTATACCGGCATAGCAGCCGCAGCGGCAGATGTTCCCCGAAAGGCCTACTTTTATCTCGCCCAGCGTAGGTTCCGGCTTTTCATTGAGCAGGGCTTTTGCCGCCATCACGAAACCGGGCGTGCAGAACCCGCACTGCATGGCCGTGCCGTAGCCGGGCTCGCACTGCCCGGCGAAAGCACGGATAAGCGGGTCGTCCGCGGAAAGGCCCTCAATGGTAAGGATCTCATGCCCGTGCGCCTCGACCGCCAGTTTCATGCACGATAAGACCGCTTTGCCGTCCATGATAACGGTGCAGGCGCCGCAGGCGCCTTCGTCACAGGCCACTTTAAGGCCGGTATAGCCGAGTTTTTCCCGCAGCAGATAGGAAAGGGTCATCGCCGGTTCAATGTCGCGGCCAGGCTCGAACTCATGCCATTGGCCGTTGATCCTGATCTTTACCGGAGTTTTTTTCGCCCCGGGCGCAGGCTGCCCTGGTCTTATCTTCATGCGCTCCCCCTTATCGTTATCCGCTGCGGCGCCCCCGCGTCAAGGCCGCCGCCGGCAGGGAAAAAATATGCCGGGGGCTTAAAACGACAAGCCCCCGGCACGTAAGCTGACCTTATTGCTGCGGGAAGTCGAAAGCGGCGGCTTCCTCGGCCACGGCGTTGCAGCGCTTGCCGGCGGCGTCGGTCATCTTGGTGCGCATATAGCCCTTCTCGCCCCAGGACGCGCCCCAGCTGTTGCGCATTATCCAGATGCCTTTGCCGGGCGGCAGGTTGCCGTTCTCGTCGAACGCCGCGCCCTCGTTGTCCCAGCCCACGATGTTGATCATGTGGTCCAGCTCGCCGGTCTTGCAGGCGTTATAGATGCCGCCGCTGTAGCTCTGCCAGCGGCCGACCCCTGCCGCCACGCCGATGGAGATGGCTTTGCCGGTGGTGGTCATGTAAGCCTCTATGTCCCTGACGGTGGGGCCGGTGGCTTTCTCCCCCAGCATGAACCAGCCGTCAATGTGCGCCGCAAAGGGCATAACGGCCGGGCATTTGCCGGAGCCGGACTTGTAAGGGCAGGCGCTGTAAAGCGGCTGGCCGCGCGGGGGCACGAAATCGGCGGCCGAGTCGAAATAGCCGCCTTTGCAGCCGGCGGCATAGGTGGAATTGTCAACCAGCCATTCCTGCGAAAGGCGGCCCGGGTCTTTGCCGCCCAGCGCATGCCCGTCGCGATGGGTGGACGTCAGGCTGAACGCCCAGCAGCTGCCGCAGCTGCCCTGGTTCTCCACCTGGGTCAGATTAGGGCGCAGGTCGAGCGCATTAGGGATCGCCACCTTCACATCCTTGAAGGATTTCCAAAGCGCGGCCGGCAGGTCCTTCCTGATTAACCCTTTGGCGTAGTTCACCGGCGTCCTGGTTTCGGTAAAAGTCAATTCCGGGAATTCCGGAGCCGCAACGCTGTCCGCGGCCGCGACCGTCCGGAGGTCGGTCACCAGCGTTTTAACGTCGCCCCGCTGGTCGAAGGTAACGCTGTTATCAGCCGCAACAGCGGCGCCGGCCAGTGAAACGCCGGCAAGGAACGCTATCAGCCATTTTTTCGTCATTGTAGTCTCCTAACGGCGCCCTGGCGCCCGGGTCTTATGCAGATAAGGGGAATTATACCACAATCCTGACAACGGTCAAGTCTATTGGCCCATAAATCTCAGGGTCTTACGGCCCATACGGGACTTCCCGGTTATTTGTTTTAATTTCTCCGGGCTTAACTATGATCCATCTGCTCCTCCTTTCTCTAGCGTCGCTGGGCTGGGCCTCAAACTTCAGGCAGGACGCCTGCGTGGCCGCCGCTGAAGCCGCGGTATACCGCCATCTGCCCGCCCTGCGCGCCGAAGCGGAGAACGTAAGAACGGCAGCGCAGTTCGACTGCGGCGAAGCAGCTTTGATAAGGGACCTGGACCGCCCGGCGGCCACGGCCAACGCCGCGTTCGAAAGGACCGTGGAATTCCTGGAAAAGCTGCCGCTGGACTTCAGCAGAAGAAGCCTGGATTATATTACCCCTTACTGCAGAACTGACAGCGCTTATTACGGCCCTTTCTGCATGGCCTCGGACATCGAGGCGGCCAAGGACGTTTTCCGCGACCCCGACCTGCTCGGGGCGCTGCCGGGGGCGGTGCGCGCCGTGGCCGAACAGGCGCGGCGCGAAGACGATATGGACCTCGTGCGGACCGTTGCCTCGGCAATGCCGGCCCGGACCGACCGCTACCAGGCAGTGAAACTGGCGGCTTTCCTCGGGCTGGACGACAACGGCGTGCAGTCCGACCGCCTCAAGGCCGACCTGCTGTGGGCGGGCCGCTACGACGACTATGCCCTGGTCTTCGTGCCGCTCAGCCAGTATATTTCTGGGCGCTACTCGGACTACGAGGACGGCTCCTATTTCCCGATGCTGCTCTTCGCCACCCGCACCGGCAAGGCCGTCTTCCCCGGCTCGCCGAAAGGGGAAAAAAAGACCTACAAGGCTTTCGCGGCCATGTACCTGGGCTGCAAGCTGGGCCGGGACGGCTTTAACCATGATTTCATAAACGCGCAGGCCGGCTCGCTCGGTTTTTTCTACGAGGCGATAAAAGCCCGCGACCTCAGCGACGTCGGCCCGTTCATGGCAAAAGGATTTCAGACCGCCAGGTTAATGAAAGCGGCCGCCGATTACGGCCAGAGCCTCTGCCGGTAGGCAGGGGACGTATTTGACTTTTTGACTATTTGCCGGCGGCACGCCGGGGTCAGCGGCCGCCAAGTTCGTCCAGGGACCTGGCGGGGGGCGCGTACGTCCGCTGCCTGGCGGCTACTTCCAGGATCTTTTCGAAAGAAGGCTCTATCCCGGCCTTGCGCAGCTCCGCCATCAGCCGCGCGCTGTCGTGAACATGGTTCGCGGCCTTCCTGAAACGGGTGAAATTCCCGCCCCAGAAATACGCCCGCATGAAACTTTCCAGGTCCTCTGTGAGGATGTCGTGGTTGATGGCCAGCTTCCCGCTCGTGTCGGTAAGATGCCTGGCCTCCATATCTTTTTGATCTTCCACCCTGAGCTCTTCCAGCGGCGCGGCCAGCGAATATTTTTTCTCCAGTTCCCGGGTAATGGCGTACGAACGCCGGAAAGCCAGCGATTCCGTCAGGAAAGTGCCGACGTCCGTCAGGCCGTACGCGATATCTTCCAGGTCGAAGTCCTTAAGGCCCCAGCCGCCGGCCCGCCTGGATTTTTTCTCCAGGCCCGCCGCTATCCGGTCCCTTTCCGCGTTCAGCATTTTCCGCCAGCCGCAATAGCGGTCGAGGTGGTGCTGCAGCTCGTGCGCGCACAGCGAGGCCACGGCGAAAAGCGGCCACGAGGCCTTAAAAACTATTATGCGCGCCCGCCCGTTCCTGAACGTGGCCACCGCCAGCGGGTCCGATGCGCGGTCGGCCACTTTGGAGCGCAGCATCTCCTGAATTTCCGCGGCGGGCAGGTCTTTGGCGAACAGGATCTCCGGCAGCGGGCGGCCGAGAGCTTTCATGCCGGTCATCAGCTCCGCTCCCTGGTCCGTAGAGGAGAGAACAAAAGCTATGTCCCTGACCGTATAGTTCCTGGAAAGCAGATACTCCCGGGAAAGCACGGCCTGCCCCTGCGCGCCGGCGCCGGTTACGGCGGCGGGCGCCGCGCGCCCGGACACGGGCGCCAGTTGGCCCAGCGCGGAGTCCGCCGGCGCGTCCCTGAGGCCGGCCGGGCACCTGCCATAAGGGCCTTTGCTGTAAAGGGCAGCCGGAACCGTTGCCAGCACGGCAGCGAGAAGATATTTTTCCCATTTATACATAAAACCCTCTTAAGTCGAGTATACCAGCCGCCCCGCTGTCTGTCAACCGGCTGTACGATATCGATACATAT
>SESF01013039.1_pt1 | contig 11272 bp, 6 predicted proteins | sample 3171521 | NCBI WGS metagenome assembly SESF01 (sample SAMN10866945, study PRJNA518727) | freshwater metagenome | biome: subpolar coniferous forest; feature: holomictic lake; material: water; isolation source: holomictic Lake 227, 6 m and 8 m depth | place: Canada: near Kenora, Ontario | collected...
ATGGGTGATGGTGAATTGCAAGAGGGACAAAACTGGGAAGCCATTATGTTTGCACCTCATAATAAAGTAGACAATCTAATTGCAACGGTTGATTATAACGGACAGCAGATCGACGGACCAACCAGCAAAGTATTATCGCTTGAAAATTTGAAAGCCAAATTCGAATCATTCAATTGGTTGGTATTAGAATTCGATGGTAACAATATGACAGAATTGGTAGCGGGATTGGATAAAGCTAAGTCAATGACTGGTCAAGGAAAACCAATCTGTATCTTGATGAAAACAGAAATGGGTAAAGGTGTTGACTTCATGCAAGGAAGTCACGAGTGGCATGGTATTGCTCCGAATGATGAGCAATTAGCAAAAGCTTTGGCACAATTACCTGAAACTTTAGGAGACTACTAAATTTCCTAGCGAAAATCCCCAGCTTGAAAGCTGGGGTTAACATATTCCAAATAAGCATAAGCTTCAAAAGAAAAAGCCGTCTCGAGCACTCGGGACGGCTTTTTCTTGCATTATATTAAATTTAAGATCTCATATTTCGAGTTAGGATTAAACCTACAAATGGAAAGAGAATAGAAGCATAAATCAAAAATGTTTTTTGTGTCTTTCCCAAAATATTTCCTCTATCAAATGCATTGATTCTTTTAAGAGACACTACCATACAAAGGATATTCAAAATAAGAATGATTATCAATAAATTTTCTTTCATTTAAAATAATTCTAATACAAGTTATGGAAATTGTAGGAATGAATTAACTGTTTGATATTAATAATCACTAAGACTTCAACGAAAACTCTTGCAGACTTGCTTTTCGAGATGGAATATATGCGGCAAGTAATGCAATAATAAAAACAGTTCCCCCTACTAAAAGAAAATCGCTGATCACCATTTTTACTGGGTAGTAGTCGATGATAAAAGTATTGCCACCCAGTTTGATCAATTCAAATTTTAGTTGGATCCAACAGATGAATGCTGCGATCAACATACCTGAGACTCCGCCCAAACCTGCTAGTAGTAAGCCTTCCGTTAAAAAGATCCCTTTGATGCGATTCGTATTGGCACCCATGGCTTGCATCACAGCAATGTCTTTTTGCTTTTCAAGCACCAACATGGTTAACGCTCCGATCATATTAAATGCAGCAACTACCAAGATCATTGAAAGAATTCCGTAGATGACCCATTTCTCAATTTGCATCACGGTATACAAACTTTGGTTTTGTTCGTAACGTGTTTGAACTAGAAAACCAGTTCCTAAAACAGACTGTAGATCTTTCTTCACACGATCTGCTTCATATACTGTTTTGATATCAAGAGAGGAGTATTCGTCTTCTTTCAAATTCATCATGAAACGCAAGAATCCAATATTGCTGAATACATATTTATTATCAAAGTCTTGTTGCACCATAAAAGTACCCACTGCTTGTACATTGAATGCATTGAGTGCATCGCTTGAAACAAAGTTGCTTGCTGATCTGTTAGGCATGTATAAAGTAAGCGGGGCTGCGGGGCGTTCTACATCCACACAAGCTGCATTTTCAATTCCAGCACCTACCACGATCTTGGGAACTTCTGCAGTACCTAATTCAAATTTTCCCCTACGAATATGGTTCGAGATCTTGCTAACATTAGTAAACTGATCATCTACCCCGCGGATATATACAATGGAGGAACAATCACCATTCATCAATACCGCTTTCTCTTCTACCACAGCACTTAAACCTAGAACACCTGTTATGGAATGAACTTTTTTTAACTGCTCAGGGGATAAATGAAAGGTCTTACCACTAGATGGGGCAACCCGCACATCGGCATAAAAATCTGAATACAATCCCTTCACTAAACTTTCAAATCCATTGAAAACACTCAATACAATAATGAGTGCTGCACTGCCTACCGCAATAGCAGTAACGCTAATCCATGCAATCAGATTGATGGCATTGGTAGATTTTTTTGATTTAAAGTATCGCCAGGCGAATAAAAAATTCATAGTTGATTACTCAGTTTCGCTACTTGGTGTTTCAGTGCCAGTACTCGGTTTTTCCTCTTTTAGTTTCTTGAATACTTCTTCCATTTTGAATACATAATCCAAAGTATCATCGAGATAAAAGTGTAAAACAGGGATCCTACGCAAAGAATGTTTCACCCGATCTGCTAATTCTTTTTTGATCTCCCAAGCCCTTCTTTCGATGGTTTTCATCACAGCTTTCGGATCTTTTACTTGAAAAAGACTGATATAAATCCTTGCTTCCAAAAGGTCTGGCGTTACTTTAATGGATGAGATAGATACCATCCCACCATCAATCATATTTAGACTCAATCTTCTAAAAATATCATTCATTTCTTCCTGCAGGGCACTTGCCACCTGCCGTTGGCGCTTTCCTTCCTCCATTTTCTAACATTTGTTTGGAGGTAAAATTAGTTACTTTGCCGTGGATTAACCGTTTTTCCTATTTATGAAGCGATTTTCAAGCATAATTTTCTACCTAAAAGATAAGAAACAGCATATATTCTTCTAGGTTTTATTCAATCTTTCGTCGGTAGTATTTTCATTACTTTTATCGTATTCTTTACTCAGATCTTGAATCCAGCAAAATCATTATCCCCTTCTTTTTATAATGCACAAAGAGACAGTGCAGCTATTGCAAGAATTTAAGAAATTTTAAAGGCCCCAATTACTCTTGTAGACAATCCAAATGCAAAAGGTCATGCAATATTTAATAAAAGTATCGAGTTCAGAAATATGTCTTTTTCATATGATGATATTACTATCCTAAAAAACCCGGCTAAAATTAGCCGGGTTTAATTTTTTTAAGGGTAAAAGCACTCTTCACATTTCATTTCACTATCCTTTTTTCACTTTTATCTCTGATCTTTTATCTTCTTCCTATTCTGCTGAGTGACGAACCAATCCAAGCTTAGCCTCAAGACTCAGCGTAGCATGTGGTACTGCTCTTAATCTTGCCTTATCGATCAACTTGCCTGTTACACGGCAGATACCGTAGGTTTTGTTTTCGATACGCATAATTGCTTTTTCCAAGTGGTCGATATAAGTTATCTGACGGCTGGCCATCTGGCTCAACTGTTCTCTTTCCATACTCATACTGCCGTCTTCCATGGTCATATAACGAGCATCGTCGTTATCGCCACCCATCTCATCTTTACGTGTGATTAATCCTTGTAAATAGGCCAGCTCTTTTTTAGCAGCTTCTAATTTTTTACTGATTAATTCTCTGAAGTCGGTCAAATCTTGATCGCTGTATTTTACTAGTGTTTGATTCAAGCCGGTTTTTAATTCTTCTCTTTTTTCAAGAGGGGTATAATGTGGCTTGTAAGGAACACTAGACTTTACATTGGTCTTAGGGATTTTAATATCCTTGATGGGTTCTGGTACTTTTTTTACTGGTTTAGCAGAAGGTTGAGGAGCAGCTTTTACTGCCGGGGCCTTCGCTTTTTGTACAGGAGCAGGAGCTGGAGCCGGAGCTACAACAGTTGCTGGTTTGATCGCCGTATGCGTGGTTGATTTAGCCAATGGTTTTACAGGGGTTTTGGATATAGGGTTTGAAACCGGTTTTGCTGCCGGTTTTACAGGGGGGTTTGCAGCCGGTTTTGCTGCAACTTTATGCTTTGCTACTGGTTCTACTTTTTTGGCAGGGGCCGCCTTTACTGGGGCAGCCTTAACTGGAGCCGCCTTAACTGTGGTTGCTTTAACTGGAGCCGCTTTTGCTGGAGTCACTTTTGCTGGAGCCGCTTTCTTTACCGGTACCGCTTTTGCAACAACTTTCTTCGCAACTGGTTTAACTACAGCTTTAGGCTGTGGTTTGGCCGCAACTTTCTTAGCTGGTGCTGCTTTTGAAACTGGTGCCGCTTTTTTAGCAGGAACAGACTTTTTAGCCGTTACAACTTTATGGGCAGGCGCCGTTTTTTTTGCAGGAATAGCAGACTTAGCCACTGGTTTTGAAGACTTTGCAACAGGTTTAACTGTTTTTTTCGGAGCTGGTTTTTTTGAAGGCATACGGTTTATCCTTTTTTTGTGACTACCACTTTCAACAAAATGTCATTTACTTCTATTTCGTTACCATCAGGTAATTCCTGAACCCATTCAATGACGTCTGCCAAAATTTCGCGGCAAATATAATCGTTATATTTAATAATCGATTGCTTAATAGCATTAGCATCAAGCAATTTTACGAATATACGGTCTGTTAAATCAAAACCGCTGTCTTTTCTAATATTTTGTATCCGATTCACCAATTCTCTGGCATCTCCCTCTTGTTTCAACTCATCGGATAGTACAATATCTAGTGCAACGGTTAGTCCGCCCTTGCTCGCCACACTCCAGCCTGGAATGTCTTCGGCGGCAATTTCTACTTCATTCAGCTCAATGCTACAGGCTATACCTTCTACTTGAATCTCAATATGGCCCAGTTTCTCTAAGCTAGCAATTTCTTGCTGGGTAAATGCCACGATCACAGCACTGGCTGCCTTCATTTTGGCACCCATTTTGGTTCCCAATAGTTTGAAGTTAGGCTTGATCTTCTTCTTTATGATGCCTTCGGTTTCTGTGATATACACCAGTTCCTTTACATTTACTTCGGCAATGATCAGGTCTTGAATCAACGCTAACTGCTGCTTCATTTCTGGATTCAATACAGGGATCAATACTTTTTGCAAAGGCTGACGAACTCTGATATTCACTTTTTTACGAAGCGACAATACCAAAGAACAAACATCCTGAGCCAATTGCATCCGTTCTTCCAAGCTTGCATCAATTGCAGCTAAATTCGCTACAGGGAAATCTGCATGGTGGATCGACGCTACTTTGAATCTGTCTGAAACTAAGTTCAGATTCTGGAACATCGCATCACTGAAGAAAGGCGATATCGGCGCCATTAATCGTACAATGGTTTCTAAGCATTCATACAAAGTTTGATAAGCAGCAATTTTATCGGCTTCATATTCGCCCTTCCAGAACCGCCTTCTACATAATCTTACGTACCAGTTACTCAGGTGCTCATCTACAAAAGTTTCAATTGCCCTTCCTGCAATGGTTGGCTCGAAATCGTTCATTGAATCGGTCACTTTTTGTACTAGCGTATTCAGCGAAGAAAGGATCCAACGATCAATTTCTGGTCGCTCATTTAGCGGAATATATGCTTCACTAAAAGCAAATCCATCAACGTTCGCATAGAGTGCAAAAAACTGATAGGTATTGTATAGGGTTCCGAAGAATTTACGTTGTACTTCTTGTATGCCTGCGAGGTCAAATTTTAAATTATCCCAGGGCGATGCATTGGTGATCAAATACCAACGAGTTGCATCAGCACCATATTTTTCAATGGTCTCGAATGGATTAACCACATTACCCAAACGCTTACTCATCTTATTGCCATTCTTATCCAACACCAATCCGTTACTCACTACCGCTTTGTAAGCTACTTTATCAAACAACATCACACCCAATGCATGCAGGGTATAGAACCATCCACGCGTTTGGTCAACCCCTTCCGCAATAAAATCTGCAGGGAATGCTTCTCCTTTATCGATCAAATCTTTATTCTCAAACGGATAATGCCACTGCGCATAAGGCATGGCACCACTATCAAACCAAACATCCACTAAGTCAGCAACACGTTTCATAGGTTTGCCAGATTCACTCACCAAAATAATATCGTCCACAAATGGTTTATGCAAATCTAAAATGCCTTCGTGCAAATAATTTTTATTGGTATCGGCTCCCAACACTTCGCTTGCTTTTCTGATGCCCGCATTTAATTCTTCAATAGAACCAATACAGATCTCTTCTTCGCCGTCTTCTGTGCGCCAGATTGGTAAAGGTGTTCCCCAATACCTACTGCGACTAAGGTTCCAGTCCACCATATTCTCCAACCAATTTCCAAAACGTCCTTCACCAGTTGATTTTGGTTTCCAGTTAATGGTCTTGTTTAACTCCACCATTCTATCTTTTACTGCAGTAGTTTTAATGAACCATGCATCCAATGGATAATACAAAATGGGTTTATCTGTTCTCCAGCAATGCGGATAACTGTGTTCGTATTTCTCTACTTTAAAAGCACGATTTTCTTTTTTCAGTTTTACGCAGATGTCTACATTTACGTCTTGATAATCGGCTTCGTCCTTATAATTTTTTACATATCGATTACTGAATTCACCTAAGCCGTCTAGGAATTTACCCTGACGATCAACCATCGTAAGAATTCCAATATTAAATTTCTTTCCAACTCTATAATCATCCGCACCAAATGCAGGTGCTGTATGCACGATACCGGTTCCATCTTCTGTGGTAACAAAGTCTCCCACAATTACTCGGAAAGGTTTTGCTCCCTCACTATTCGCTTCAATTACTGCAGGGCTATTTGCTTCGTATGCTAGCAATTGTTCATAACAGCTTTCTTCAATTTGCTTGCCTTTAAATGCCGCTATGATTTTCCAAGGCAATAATTTTGTATCAGCAGTATAGTTTTCAAAATCACCATTTTCTCCTTCTGCTTTCAAATATTTTCCTATCAATGCTTTTGCCAAAACAATATTTATGGGCAATGCTGTATATGGATTAAAAGTCTTTACCAATACATAATCTATGTTTTCGCCAACAGTTAAACCAAGGTTGGATGGAAGGGTCCATGGCGTAGTTGTCCATGCCATGAAAAATACTTCTTCATTGGCAGCCGCATCAAAAAGGAATTGTGTTTTATCGCTCTTCAAAGCTTTGAACATGGCAACTGCAGAAGTATCTTTTACGTCTTTATAAGTTCCAGGCTGATTTAATTCATGTGAGCTTAAACCAGTTCCCGCTGCAGGGGAATAAGGTTGGATGCTAACACTTTGATACAATAATCCCTTCTTATACAATTCACTCAAGATCCACCAAAGCGTTTCGATATAATTATTTTCGAAAGTAATATAGGGATCATTCAAATCAACCCAATAACCCATTTTGGTTGTTAGCTCATCCCATTTATCCTTATAGCGCAAAACAGCTTCGCGACATTTCTGATTATATTCTTCAACCGATATTTTTTTGCCAATATCTTCTTTGGTAATTCCCAATTCTTTCTCTACTCCCAGCTCAACTGGTAGGCCATGCGTATCCCATCCGCCCTTTCGTTTTACCTGAAATCCTTGCATGGTTTTATAACGGCAAACCATATCCTTCAATGTTCTAGAAATCACGTGGTGTATACCGGGCATACCATTGGCGCTAGGCGGACCTTCATAAAACACAAATGGCTTTTTGCCCTCACGGAGAGAAATACTCTTTTCAAATGCCTGGCTTGACTTCCATTTTGCCAATATTTCCTGCTCGATCTTTGGCAGGTTTAAACCTGAGAATTCGGGATACTTCATACGCTAAAACACTTTACCTACCTATTTTTAAGGTTGGCAAAGGTACGAAACTGCTAACAGAAAACCCCGGTTTTTAGCCGGGGCTTTAAAGTCAAATTAAAAACGGGGGGGGATATTAAAAATTAGTGCTTCCACTAGGTTGGTAGATATATTGAAATTTATAGGCTAATTGTACAGGAGCGGGACCAGTAAATGGCAGATAATCTACAGCCAATAATTGCATTTTTGCATAATGTGTTCCATCTGCAGTGCGGAAAAAGAACACTTTACCTGCTTTTGGTACAAACGCATGTGTTAATCCATTATAATCGTACCAAGAACCATCTTTAATGGCCAATTGGGTACCTGTGGTATCATATGCATAGCCAGTTGATGGTGCTGAAGTAAGATTTGCGAATACGCCATCTTGCATGATCACACCTCCTTTACCTGGTCCGCTTGCATTGCTATTCACTAAAAAGTTAGTGAAACGAAGACCGAAATCCCATTTAGCTGTAGCTGAATCTGTATTTACAACCAGGCTACTATCTTTAAAACCAAAAAAAGCAAAAGGCTTAGTGGTACTAAAGTTTACAGTAAGGGTTTGTGTACTAGAATAAGCAGGCACTACTGTTGGTGCTGTATCTGACTTTGAGCAGGCTGTGAATAGGATAACTAAAGCCAGTGAAGCGATTAAATAAAAACGATTGTTCATAACTATTGAATTTTGTGTTTTGTGGGTTGATTGATATTGCAATTGATATTGATAAAAAAAGTTCTTCCTGGAATATTGGGCAACTGGATGGCATTGGTATAATTGAGTAAATTCTCTGCACCTACTTGTACCCTTAGAGCTGATCCGATGGATTTTGATGCGGCAATATTGAGCATCCAATACCCCGGCGTCATTTCACTTGGATTATCGATAATATTATTACCATTTTTATCCATGAAGCCAAACTGACCTCTATAAATGGTGCGGAAATAAGCATCCCAACCATTTTGAGCGTCTTCGTATAAGATCTTGAAATTAGCTGTGTGTTTAGAACGATTGGCAAGGCCGTAATAATCCTGGCGACTTGCTAAGCTCGATTGCAGGGTAACCGGATCGCGTTTGTATAGCAGTCCCTGATCAATATTTTGTAGCACTTGTTTATCCTTTGCAAGTAAGAATTGATATCCGCCAGAGATAGACCAGTGATGGGTTAATCGATATTTTACATCCACCTCAGCACCTTCTGTAAATACACTATTGATATTTTGATAACTATAAATAGGGAGTCCATTACTTCTTGCAAATGGCAGTGTATACACATCGATCAGATTCTTGATATCATTTCTGAATATGCCCCATTCTGCTACCAATTTATCAGCCGTATATTTCGCACCTATATGCACTCCAAAAGATGTTTCTGGTTGTAATTGTTTAGTGTTTGCAAATGGACTGATATTGGCGCCTGCCTGAAGCAGACCTTGTTGTTGCATTTTTTGTAACTCAGGCCAAAGGATACTCGTACCTAATAAAGAATAACCAATTTGTGCGTTATTAAAATTCAGGTACATATGCCTGAAATCAGGCGCTTTAAAACCTAATCCTGCTGAAGCAGTTAATTTCCAGTGTGCGTTTGGCTTATATGCCATGGCGATTCTGGGACTAAGATGCAAGGCAAAATCATTTCGTTTATCTGCCCGCGCTCCGGCAATCAGGGTCAATTTCTGCTGCATTAAATACCACTCTTTTTGTGTAAAAGCATAGCCTGTCGTTACCTGCTGCTTTCCTGCATATCTAGATGCATCGATCATTTCAAAATTGGCACCGAAACCGGCTACATACTGACTCTTGCCGGTCCTGTTTTTTTCATATTGCACTTCTGGTTTCAATACCGATTGAATAAAACTAGTCTCATCGAAACGCATACCATTTTGCACTAGGTTTACAAAAGATTCATTGCTATACTTATCGTAGAATCCTCTGAAGTAAATTTTACTTGTGGGCGAGATATTATATTTTAATTGAGTAAAAGCAGATTGGTCTTTTTCAGTGGTATAGCCACTAACAATTGCCGGAAGGTTTTGATAATAGATCTGATAGTTATTATCCTGGCGAGCATCGTAATTACGTAGTGATACTAATAGTTGTAGCTTATTACTAATTTCTTGTGTGATCTTTAAATGTCCATTCCATTCGCGAGAAGGATCAACTGTTTTACCATATACATTCTGATCCAAATCGTATCCATCAGAAGATAGTCGATTCACAAATAATTGAATCCCTGTTTTATTAAATCTATTCGAATAATTTACAGTTCCACCCCAGGTATTATTAGATGCACTATGTAATTGTAAACCCAATGTTTCTTTAACGGGCATTTCAGTAAGAATATTAATTACCCCTGCCATGGCCTCGCTACCGTATAAACTAGAAGAGGGACCTTTTACAATTTCAACTTGTTTAATATTCCCTGTGGCAATCCTACCCAATTTTAAAATACCTGCATTTCGTCCAACTAACGGTTCCCCATCTAATAAGATAGCAGTATAGGCTGGATCAAGTCCAAGCATCTGCACCCCCTGTCCGAACGGATTCGGATACCCATTTAATGAAGTGCCTAAAGCGCTATTTACAATTACAATGCCTGTTTGTTCCGATAAAATATTTTGTAATTGAAGGGAACCTGTTTTATTAATGGTGTTTTTGCTGATCAGGGAAGTAGGCACAGCTACATTCCCCATTTTGCGTTCAGAGCGATTGGCGGTTACCACTACCTCCTCACTTGAGCCAACAAGTGTGTCTTTGAATACCCTTGTTTGTGCAGACAATTGCAAAAAAAAGAGGGTAAATAAACTGAATAAAAAGTAGTGATTCTTTTTCATGTGATTCTATGATGTAAAATTTCATCAATTGAACCGTTAGATTGCCATGGTTTTGTAAAACAATGTTGCAACAAAAGGATATGACAAACAAATGACAGGAGCATTTTAGTAAAACTGACCATTGTCATTTTATTACTGTTCTCACACTGTTATGATTTGCCCTAAAAAAAAACAAGTGACTTATATTTGTTGTATGAAAATCGCATTCTTCTCCACCCAACCATACGACATCCGTTTTTTTAACCAACATAAAGAGGACTATGGTTTTGAACTTATTTATTTTGAATCCGCTTTAACTACTCAAACGGCCGCACTTGCAGGTGATGCCGAAGCTGTTTGTGTTTTTGTGAACGACAAGTTGAATGAAGCGGTAATTGATACATTGGCTGCCCAGGGCGTAAAAATTATCGCACTCAGGTGTGCTGGTTTTAATAATGTTGATGTTGAAGCTGCCAAGCGCAATGGTATTAAGGTTTGTAGGGTGCCAGCTTATTCGCCCGAAGCAGTAGCTGAATTTGCAGTGGCCATTATGATGACATTGAATCGTAAAACCAATAAGGCTTATAACCGCGTACGGGAACAGAATTTTTCACTGAACGGATTACTTGGATTTGATATTCATAATAAAACGGTAGGTGTTGTGGGTACCGGGAATATCGGAAAAGCCTTTTGCAAAATCATGCTGGGCTTTGGTTGTAAGGTTTCTGCATTCGATGTAATTGCCAATAAAGATCTAGAAGCTTTAGGAGTTGAATTCAAGCCTTTACAAGAAGTACTTGCTTGTGATATTATTTCGCTCCATTGTCCACTGAATGATCAAACCAAACATATTATCAATGAAACTACCATTTCAATGATGAAAAAAGGGGTTATGCTGATTAATACAAGCAGGGGTGGATTAATTGATACCAAAGCAGTGATACATGCTTTAAAGTCAGGCCAGATTGGCTATTTGGGAATTGATGTTTACGAGCAGGAAGAAAAATTATTTTTCAGGGATCTATCTTCTGATATAATTCAAGACGATTTAATACAACGCTTGATGAGTTT
>SESF01002872.1_pt1 | contig 11264 bp, 12 predicted proteins | sample 3171521 | NCBI WGS metagenome assembly SESF01 (sample SAMN10866945, study PRJNA518727) | freshwater metagenome | biome: subpolar coniferous forest; feature: holomictic lake; material: water; isolation source: holomictic Lake 227, 6 m and 8 m depth | place: Canada: near Kenora, Ontario | collected...
TGCGCGAGCAGGCTATTGAGTTCTTCAAGGAAGAGCGCTGTTCACCTGCCTGTTTCAGGAGACAAGGGTCCGACGAAGCAATTGAAGCTGATGACTGATGGTTCCATCGTAAATGGTATCACCAATTTTAATCGCAACTCCGCCAATAAACTGATCATTGAGAAGCATCTTTGCCCTGATTTTCTTGCCGGTAAAAACAGCAAGCCTCGTCATCAGTTCTTCAGACTGTTCGTCCGAAAGCTTTACAGCACTGGTTATTTCAACATTGATCACTCCTCTTTTTTCATCAAGAAGAATTTGAAACTCATCAATAATTTCAGGCAAAAGCCCGGCGCGTTTTTTTCTTGCGACCAGCTTCAAAAAAAGGAACATTTTCTCCCCGATCGAATCCCTGAAAACCTCTTCGAGTATATGAATTTTCTTGTCGCCTTTGACAAGAGGACTCCGCAGGGCATGAACGAGATCACGGGAATTTTCAAGGACCTCCTTGATCACTTGCAACTCCCTGACAATGAGATCGAGAAAATTACCCTCTTCTGCTGCTGACAAAAGAGCAGAGGCATATCGACGGCTTGCAATGAGACTTGACATGACGGTGAGCAGTTTTCAGTTACGTTTTGTTGAAAGATCCTGAATCATGCTGTCAACGATCTTTTTTTGCATGTCGGCATCAAGAGCAGTTTTGATAATTTTTTCAGCACCCTTGACGGCAAGATCAGCAACTTCATTCCTCAGCACATCGAGTGCACGGCGTTTTTCCTGTTCAATTTCATCTTTTGCTGCAGTGATCATTTTTTTCGCTTCTGCCTGCGCCTTGTCGGTAAAATCGGCACGAAGTTTTTCAGCATAATCCTTTCCTTCACGGATGATCCGGTCAGATTCGGCATCAGCCTTTGCAAGCAATTCCCTGTTTTTACGCAGAATAGCCTCAGACTCATCCTTTGCCTTGTACGCACGGTCAATGGACGACTGAATTCCCTTTTCCCGCTCTTCCAATGCACCAAGGATAGGCCCCCAGGCAATCTTCTTCAAGATAAGTAACACAATCACAAATGTTACCGCAGTCCAAAAAATAAGGCCGGGGTTCGGGCTCAGAAGACTACCGGCAAGAAGTATAATTCCTGACGTAAGCATGAACAATGTTTCCGTTAACGATTAATAAAGCCCGATTGCGGCTGAATGGCTTCAGTCCGCAATCGGGATATCTTCTGTATCGAATCTGTAAACCTGCTCAATCTTACTTAAGAGCAAGAAGCACACAGATAACTTCACCGAACAGGGCAACACCTTCGATAAGAGCCGCGGCAATAATCATGGTAGTACGGATATCCGATGTAGCTTCCGGCTGACGGGCAGTACCCTCAGCGGCTGAAGCTGCAATATTACCAATACCAAGACCTGCACCAATTACAGCCAGACCGGCGCCAAGACCCGCACCCAAATAAGCTAAACCTAAACCTTCCATCTTGTAATTACCTCCGTTTATTTGTTGTAAGTTTTTTGCTAAAGGATAATTAGCAGTTTTGAAACCGGCGAATAAAAAGCATAAGAGAAAAACGTGTCACGTTGACAATTCCTGAATCATTCAATGATGAGCAACTGCCGACTCATGCTCATCATGCCCCTCGTGCGCTGTTGCAAGACCAATAAAGAGCGCGGAGAGCATGGTAAAAACAAAGGCCTGCAGGAACGCAACGAAAAGTTCAAGCAGATAGATGAAAATGGCAAAGGGAACAGAGACCGCAATAGCCACAATATAACTTTTCAGAATAAAGCTGATAAAAATCAGACTGAGAATAATGATATGACCTGCCGTCATGTTGGCAAAGAGACGTACCGTAAGCGCAAAGGGCTTCGTAAATTGGCCAATTATCTCAATGGGGACCATGATGATCCAGAGCGACCAGTGGGTTCCGGCAGTAAGATGCTGAAGATAGCCTTTGACTCCGTGGGCCCTGAAAGCGGAAATCTGGGTGACAAAGAAAGTAAAGATGGAAAGGGTGAGCGTGACATTGACGTTACCGGTCGCGGTTGCACCGTAGGGAATGAGGCCCAGCAGGTTACAAAAGAGAATAAAAAAGAAAATCGTCAGCAGGTAAGGAAGATGCTTTTCATAGCCATGCCCGATATTTGACTTGGCCACATCAAGACGGATGAACTCGACAAGCGCCTCCATGGCATTTGCCAGCCCCTTGGGAGCCTGACGGGAACTCATGGTCTTGTATTTACCTCCAACAACAGAAAAGACAATCATAAGCGCTGCCGAGACAAGCCAGAGCATCACGACATGCTTGGTAACGGAAATATCCAGACCGCCCAACACGGGAACAAAGGCCGGTACTGACAGATGGGGAAGCGAAACCTCTCCAAAGGGCTCAAACGACAAAACATTCTTGTCGAGGATATGATGCATGATAACATCACCAGCTTTTTCCTCTTCAGGAGCCGCCTCGGCCCCGGCAGCGCCATGCACAACCTCAACGGCAGGAGATGCTGCTTCATTTCCGGAAACGCCGGAAGAGTGCTCCGCAGAAGCTGCTGCAACGCCAAATCCACAGAGGAGAAGAGGCAGAAGAACCGCAAAAACCTTGATGATAGCCTTGGGCTTTGTAACGCTTAACCGTTTCATGCAGTATTCTTTTTCTGTTTGTTTTTCTTTTGATACCCGAGAATCTCAACGATCACATAAATACAGTAAAAAGCAAAAAAGGAGAACACAAAATCATTGACAACGGCAAGATTTCTGATAATCACGACAGCAACAAGAACCATCAAAAGAAGTAACCTGACTGTCAGACCACCGAAAACAACCTTTGTAAATAGCGCTGAATCCTTGTCAAATGCATACTCAAAAAGCAGATAACCAGCGGCAGTATTACACACCACCATTATCCATGCAAGAAAGAGCGAATAGAAATCAACACCTCCAGACCCGAGAGCCCAAAAAATCGACCCCCATAAAATGATGGACAAGATACATAACTTAATAAAAAATTCAAACAATGGCTTCATGTCTACCACTTCTTTCTTGATTAACCGTCATAAAGACCGGTGAAATATGCTATTTCCTCTTGTTTGCCGCCCGCACGACCTTCATGAGAAGAAGGGCCATGCCAACCATGCCAACCAGAACTCCAAGCAGAAAGAGCCACGGTGATGTGCCGAAATTGCTGTCTGCCCAAAATCCCAGCAAAACAAAAAAGACAAAGCTCAGGGCAATCTGCAAACCAAGACCCATGTAATCAGAAAGCGCACGGGAGGAGCGCCCTAAATTATCCAAAAACCTCTCATCTTCAGGCTTTATCATCACCAATAACCCTTGTTTACATTCCGTGCGCAGATTCTGACTGAAAAAGAGCCTAAAAAAGCGCAAGCAACGAACACAAGCTCTCGTGCAAGATAATACTCTTCATGAAATAATGAACCCTTTGCCAGGAATTCTTCCTCTGAACGGCTGACCCTGCAGGAAAAATAATCTATTTTGGCTGGAGCATGCTTTTTCAACCTATCGACGACGCAACCTGCAAAAAATGGATAACCCTGCAAAACATTCGATAACCCCTGTAATAACAAGCAGTACCAGTTCATCACTCCCAACAGCACAATATCTTGTGCCTGACTGCTTCCGCTCTTGCCGTGGGCTCATTGCCCTGCAAAGCACCAGAAACGGAGGAATAAGTGATGGAGCTTTTTCCTCATTGAACCTCGGCAGGAATACGGGGGATCGTCAAGACCGAATAGAAAAAAACATTCAGCGCTTTTGTGCCTCCGCAGATATCAATCCCGAATGCCTGGTCACCTCACGGCAAGTACACGGCACGGCAATACTTTTTGCCGACAAACCGGGGAATTATGACGGTTATGACGCATTCATTACAGACAGAAAAAATCTGTTCCTCTGCATCTTTACCGCAGACTGCTATCCTGTACTTCTTTACGATCCACGTCATCAGGCTTCCGGCGCAGTTCATGCCGGCTGGAAAGGGAGTGCCGGAGGCATTGTGACAAAAACCATTGACGCCATGAAAAAACGCTTTAACACTCTTCCGGAAGAGTGCCTCGCCTATATCGGAACGGGAATTTCGCGTGAGGCCTATGAGGTTGGCCGGGAGGTTGCCCTGAAATTTCCGGCCGGAAGCTACCAGTGCTCCCCCGGCCGGAATAACGAAGAAAAATATGTGCTCGATCTTGCCCATGTCAACTATCAGCAACTGCTTGCATCAGGAATTCCTCCGGCAAATATTGAGCGCTCACCCTTTTGCTCAGTTTGTGACAGCAATCTGTTTTTTTCCCACCGACGTGATCACGGCAACACCGGACGTATGGTCAGCCTGATCGGCGTCACCCAAAATGAGCGCGCCTGACAGGTTCAAAAGTCCGAAATTTTTACATACAGCTCCGTCCATAGCAGCCGTACAGTTCATGGGCTTGACGGCAGATATCCTCACTGAAATCGGGATGCGCAATGGTTGCAAGCGCCTCAGCTCTCTGGCGAAGATTTTTGCCATGCAGATTAACAATCCCGAACTCGGTAACGACGTACTGCACATGAGCCCTGGTCGTAACAACACCTGCCCCCGGTTTAAGCTGCGGCACAATGCGCGACAGACCGTTTTTGGTCGTTGAAGGCAAGGCAATAATCGGCTTGCCTCCTTCAGAGAGAGCAGCTCCCCTGATAAAATCCATCTGTCCGCCAACGCCGGAAAAATATTTCTGCCCGATCGAATCAGCACAGACCTGACCAGACATGTCAATTTCAAGAGCACTGTTAATTGCCGTCACCTTGGGATTTCTCCTGATTTCCCTGGTATCGTTGACATAATCAGAAGGGAGCATTTCGACCAGTGGATTATCATCAACAAAATCATACAGCCTTCGAGTGCCAACAAGAAAACTTGCGACCATGATCTCCTTGTGGCTGCGCTTTTTGGAACCGTTGATCACCCCCTTTTCGACAAGATCAATCACTCCGTCCGAAAACATCTCCGAGTGAATACCAAGATCGCGGTGGCCGGAAAGAGCAGCAAGAGTGGCATCAGGAATTGCACCGATTCCCAACTGCAACGTCGCGCCATCTTCAACAATGGAGGCAATATGGCGTCCGATACGAATCTCGATATCACTCAATGGGTGACGGGGAGTTTCTGGAAGGGGATCGTCTACATCAACCATCGCATGAATTTTGCTGATATGCAGCATCCCTTCGCCATGGGTACGAGGCATGTTCGAGTTCACCTGGGCAATAACCATCTTTGCTGCATGCACGGCTGAAAGAGTCGCGTCAACAGAAACCCCGAGAGAGCAGTAGCCATGCCTATCTGGAGGCGAAACATGCACAAGGGCCACATCCAGCGGCAATATCTTGTTATGAAAAAGGGAAGGGACGTCGCTCAAAAAAACCGGAATGGCATCGCCATCTCCATTTTGAACCGACTTGCGAACATTTCTGCCCACAAACAAAGCATTTAATCTGAAGCTTTCACGATATTCCGGTTTTGCGTAGGGAGCATCACCCTCCGTGTGAAGGCTTACTATTTCCACATTTCTCAGCTCTTCCGAGCGTTGAACCATCGCTTCAATCAATCGCTGCGGCGTTGCTGCTGCAGTATGCAAAAAAACCCTGTCGCCCGACTTTATCCTTGAGACCGCATCCTCTGCGGAAAGAGTACTATAATTCATTAATTCCTTTACTTATTTTTTTGAAGATTTTATTCAGATTCCATTGTTTTTCCGGCGAAGATATGCAGGAGTGTCTGACAGCCCTTTCTGAATTTTATCTTCATGCTCTCCTCTGCCACCCACAAGAGGGGGATTGTACTCGGCATCATGACCGCTATTTTTCCTCCCGCCAACACTGCCAGTCTCGTGAGGATCATTAATAGATAACTGCCTTCTGATATAGGCAGGAATACGCAAATCTTCTTCCTGACGTTCAGGATAGAGAGATGCTGTCTGCCGATGGGATGATGGTACCTGCCCAAGCCTGATGCCCGGTACCGGAGCAACAAATTGCCGGGCCGCCGACACCGCGCCATCAGCCTGCGTCTTTCGCCTGAAACCGGTTACAATAACGGTAACCCTGATCTCGCCCGACACCTGCGGTTCGTCAACATATCCATTGATAATCTTGGCATCACTGCCGACCTGCTCCTCAATATAATTCATCGCATCCGACATATCCCTCATCGTAACCTCACCGGTAATATTGACCAATACCCCCTTGGCACCCTTTACCGATACACCTTCGAGAAGAGGACTGTTGAGGGCATCCGATGAGGCTTTCAATGCCCGTCGTTCGCCCGCAGCAGCAGCGGAACCCATGACAGCATCACCAGCTCCGGCCATAATACTGCGAACATCAGCAAAATCGACATTGACATGTCCATGACGGGTAATAATATCAGCAATACCCTTGGCCGCCCTGTAGAGGACATCGTTTGCCATATTAAACGCTTCGGTGGCACTTACCCCCTCTTCGGCAATGCTGAGAATTTTTTCATTTTCAACAAGAATAAGGGTGTCAATGTATTTTCGCAGTTCAATGATACCACCATCGGCAATATTCGCCTTTACCTGACCTTCAAAGTTAAATGGCCTTGTCACGACACCGATCGTAAGAATGCCCATATTTCTTGCAATAGAGGCAATGACCGGAGCTGCGCCGGTACCGGTACCTTTGCCCATTCCCGCTGCAATAAAAACAAGATCGGCACCCCGAAGCTGGGCAGCAATAATTTCCCGGTCATCTTCGGCAGCCTGACGACCTTTGGCCGGATCGGCTCCAGCACCCAACCCATTGGTAGCCTTCTTGCCTATTTGCACTCTTAGAGGAGCTTTCGAATTCAGGAGCGCCTGTCGATCGGTATTGAAAACGATATACTCGACACCACTGATTTTCCTGTCAATCATGTTATTTACAGCATTGCCACCGCAACCGCCTACGCCGACAATCCTTATGGTAACCCCTTTTCCCTGGTCACTGTCAAACAGGCCCGGATCAAGCTCAAATGCCATTTTTTTCAGTTCTCCGCTTTAAAAGGCTCTTGTTTGCTCTCTCATCATAGATTATCCCAGAATTTCTTCATCCTGTCCACAATTTTCTTCCCGGCAGGAGTCTGATCCTGTACCTGGGGCTCTTCCCTGCTTCCCGAAGGGGTCTCAACCGGAAGGACCTCCGGTACCGAAGCAAAGCTGTGATCAACGGAAAGATTGTTCTGAAATGCATGGGCCACAAGACCCATCACCGTTGCATACATGGGGTTATTGACGGAACCCTTGATACCGCCGGAAACCCCTTCCGGATAGCCGATACGAACATCAAGAGCAAAAATATCATGCGCAAGCTCTTCTGTACCCGGCAGAAGCGAACCGCCCCCTGTTATAATAGCACCTGCATTGAGATATTCATAATAGCCCGACCGCTGCACCGAGTCTCGCACAAGCTCCAGAATCTCCATCATCCTTGCTTCAATGATCATGGTCAGCGAACTCTTCGGAACCGATTTTTGCGTGCGACCCTCGATACCTTCGATAAGAATATCCTCATCTTCACCGCTCAGCTTGCTGTAGGCACATCCGTGCTTTATTTTCAACTCTTCAGCCACCTCATAAAGAGCCCGCACCCCATGGGCAATATCATGAGTAACATCGTTTGCTGCAACCTTGATGACATCCGAGTAACGAATCGCCCCATCAAAATAGATAGCAACCTCTGTTGTTCCTCCACCTATATCAATGACAACCACTCCGCTTTTTTTCTCACGCTCTTTCATGACCGCCATACCCGACGCTACAGGCTCAAAAGTTACGGCACTGATCTCAAGACCAGCCTTCTCGACACACTGTTTGATATTGCGGATCTTTGTCCTCAGACCAACCACAATATAGGCACTGCCCCGCATCGTTGTCCCGGCCATTCCTATGGGATCAAGAAGCCCTTCCTGATCATCAACAATGAACTCCAGAGGAATAACATGAATAATTTCATGATCAATATCAAGGTAGCGGATATTGGTCTTGGCTTTTTCCAGAAAACGCTTCACATCAGAATCATTGACAATACCTGTCTGGTTGATGCTGATTTCAGAATTACTGTGAATACAGTGCACATGCGCGCCGGAAATACCAACATTGACACCATGGATACGAATGGAGGACTCGCGCTCAGCATCGGCTACCGCAGATCTGATAGCGGCAACAGTCTTATTGATATTGACCACGGTTGCCCGTTGAAGACCGTCAGAATTCGAACGCCCTTTTCCAAGGACGTTCAACTTTCCTATTTCATCTTTTTCGGCGACCACAACGCACACTTTGGTTGTGCCAATATCAAGGCCGACGGCTATATTGCTTTTCAGCATCGTTCTTTTCTATGCATAATTATCACAGGGAAACACTCTGGGATTCAACCGGAGAGAGAATATCCCTGGTAAAAATCCTCTCTCTGAACCTCAGATCAACAGTCTCATAAGAGTCAAAACCTTTTTTGGAAACCACCTTTTGCCAGAATATCTCGAATTTTTTCAACTTTTCCTTGTAATTCCCGTCATTACCGACAATAAAACGGGCAGGAGATTGAGCCGCCCTGCACCATGCCATATTGTTGTCTGCAAGATAAAGTTCGCTGACAAGCAGGCTTGCATAATCGGTTTGTGAGAGCGCATCAAGAAAATCCCTCATCAATGCGAGATCACCCCTGTACAGTTGCCGCAACCCGTTTTCTGCAATATGCAACCGGCCTATACCTGAAATTTTCAGCAATCGGGGAGTCCGCCCGGAAAAATCCTTTCTCACCGGTAAAAGAAACCCGTCACCATCAATAACCATATCCTGACCATTGAGCACCGTAACCGCAACAGGTTCGCGCTCGACAACCCTGATTCGAACAACTCCGTTCAACTCCTTGCCAATCTCGGCACTCCGGAGATAGGGAATTGCCATTAGCCTTTTTTTCAGCTCTCTGGTATCAAGGTTCTGTAAATTTTGGCCCCTGAAGACATTCAGGCGCAATATAAGCTCCCTTTTGGAAATAATTGAGGCCCCATCGATAACAAAATCCCTGACAACCACCTCTTTCTTCCACTGCGACGCATAAAAGGCAAGCGCAACAAGAGCTGCAAGGAGCATCAGAAAAACAAACAGACGGAGAACCCAACTGCCACTGGAGGCCGACAGAGCACCGCCCCGGCTCTCCCCGGACTCCGGCAAAAAAAGAGGTTCTTCCTTGTATTTGGAATCAGACATAAAAAATTGCTTTTTCGAGCCATTCATGACACCGTGACACCCGGTATAGAGACATCGGCATCTTACGTTGATGCATTCTTTCTGCAAACATCAGCAACCCTCGACGCAAGATAGGTAATATCTCCTGCACCCATAAAAAGAAGCATGTTTCCGTTGACAGCCAACCCCACAAGAGATGAAAAAAGAGTCTCCATATCAGCAATAAATTCAACATGTTTTCCGCCTGCCTTCCTCACGGCGGCTGCGACCAGTTCCCCGTTGATACCCGGATAATCCTCAGCCTTTTCTCGGGCAGGATAGATATCGGCAACAAAAACCATGTCCGCCCGCGAAAGAGCCCAGCCATATTCATGCGCAAACTCCCTTGTCCGTGAAAAGAGATGCGGCTGAAAAATTGCAACTACCCTGGAATCAAACCATCCGCTTTTGGCCGCCTTGACCGTTGCCTTGACTTCTGAAGGATGGTGAGCATAATCATCGACGACCAGAAGCCCCTGACCATTATCATATTTCACCTGAAACCTTCTTCTCATGCCACTGTAACGGCCAAGCCCGGCAATCAACCGTTCAGGAATGATTCCCAGCTCAAGACCTGTCGAAAAAGCCGCCAGGGCATTGAGCACATTGTGGCGTCCCGGCACATTGATACAAACATCACGATACTCGTGGCCACAAGCATGAAGAGTAAAGCTGGTGCGCTGTTTTTCAAGAACAATATCTGAAGCCATCACATCAGCAGGCTCATCAATGCCAAAGGTTGTATAAAGACGGTTCATTGAGGGAATGATCGTTCTGATCTCCGGCCAATCAACACAACAGATCACCCGTCCATAAAAAGGCACGTTGTTGGCAAAGGTAACAAACGCCTGCTTCAGCTCATCAAGTGTCCCATAAGTGTCCATATGTTCCGACTCAAGGCTGTTGATAACCGCAAGGGTTGGGGTAAGCTTTAAAAAAGCACGATCATACTCATCAGCCTCAATAACCATATATTTGCCCTCACCAACAACCGTACTGCCTTTCAGATAGTCCGATATGCCACCAATCATGACTGTCGGCGACTCACCAGACTCGATAAGCATGGTAGCAATCATGGCGGTAGTTGTCGTTTTCCCATGCGTACCAGCAACGCATATTCCATATTTATAGCGCATGAGTTCTCCAAGCATCTCATCGCGCTTGATGACCGGAATCGCCGCTTTGAGGGCAGCAAGAACTTCAACGTTTTCATTCGGTCTGATAGCAGACGAGTAAACAACAACATCACTTGACGTGACCTGCTCAGCCCGATGCCCATGATAAATTATTGCCCCATGCTCGGCAAGCTTTTCAGTCACCTCGCCAGACGAAACATCAGAACCCGTGACCCTGAACCCCGACTTCAACAGCAGCTCTGCAATCGCGCTCATACCTGCGCCACCAACCCCGACAATATGAACACTTTTTGTTTTCCCCAATTCCATGTCTGTACGTATCCTCTTTCTTAATAAAATTTTGCAAGACCGACTATTCGCAGCGCAAGTTGACGAGCCGCATCAGGATATGCCAGTTTCCGGGAAGCAGCACCCATAGCCCCCAGCTTATCCCTATCATGCAACAGCTCAAGAATCCCTTTTATTGAAGCCTCCTGGCCAAGACAATCATCCTCGACCAGCATGGCAGCTCCACTCGCTACAAGCGCCCGTGCATTATGACGCTGATGGTCACCGGTTGCATGAGGGTAGGGCACAAGAACCGAAGGCTTTCCAAGATTGGTCAGTTCGGCAATGGATGATGCCCCCGCCCGGCAAAGAACGAGATCGGCGGCACCGTAGGCCGCTCCCATCGCCTCAATGTACGGAGAAATCCATAGATAAGGGGAGGGCTTAACCTGACTTCCTATACGCTCAAAATCGAGCGACCCGGTCTGCCATACAAGATTAGCAGAAGCCGTAATGGCGTCAAGCCCCTGTAACACGGCGTTGTTTATTGAACGCGCACCACGACTGCCGCCAAAAACAAGAAGAGTTGGACGGTCTGCA
>SESF01021162.1_pt1 | contig 11261 bp, 6 predicted proteins | sample 3171521 | NCBI WGS metagenome assembly SESF01 (sample SAMN10866945, study PRJNA518727) | freshwater metagenome | biome: subpolar coniferous forest; feature: holomictic lake; material: water; isolation source: holomictic Lake 227, 6 m and 8 m depth | place: Canada: near Kenora, Ontario | collected...
TTCCTCATTCCCTTTAATTGTGTTTCTCAAAAACTCTTTGATATTTACATCAAGAGGGATCTGAAAAAATTCATTTCCACTCTTCAGCGAAACCCTAATATTATTAATGATACCAACATACTTGGAAATACCATCCTTCATCAGTGTGTCAGGAATAACTCAACGAACTTTATAAAAACCGCTATTCAGTATGGAGCAAACCTGAACGCCAGGGACAGGGACGGTTGTTCCCCACTTATGTATGCAGCAAGAAACGGCAACTTGGATATCGTCCAGTTGCTGGTTTCCAGCGGGACTGTCATATCAATAAAAGATAAAAAAGGGAGAACAGCACTATACTATTGCCTTGAATCAGAAAGTGTTTTTGACTTTCTGGTCTCAAAGGAAGCCAATCTGAATTCACAGGATAAACAAGGAATGACCATCCTGATGTATACCATTGAGGAAGGCTATACCGACTTGGCTCTGTACATAATTCAATCAGGCGCTGACCTGACAAAAAGGGATATCATTGGAGAGACAGCACTTCATTATGCGGTGGATTATTCTAACCGGTCGGTTGCAGAGAGTCTGATCCTGAATGGGGCTGATATCAAAGTGAATAATGAATTTGGGGAAGCTCCCCTGATGTTTGCATGTGCAAACGGACAACAGGAACTGGTTTCCTATCTCCTACTGAAAGGCGCTGATATCAATGAGAAGAACAATAATGGCAACAATCCGCTGATGTATGCCTCGACCCAGGAAAACATAGAGATACTCAAATTGCTGATACAAAGCGGAGCCAATGTAAATGAACAGAACAAGGTAGGGGGAAATTCACTAATTATCGCCATTATTTATCAGTCATTTCCAACGGTTGAAATGCTGGTAGATCATGGTGCAGATTTGAAAGCAAAAACCCTTAGCGGGTGCGATCCCTTGATGATAGCTTGTTTCATGGGAGATCTGGTTATCACAAATTTCCTGGTAAATAAAAAAACTGATGTAAATTCAGTCGATTTACTGGGAAGGACTCCTTTGATGTATTTTTTCAGTACTGATTATTCCACTGGCAACCTGCCGGATAAGTTCCTGGCATTACCGAGCAAAGCCTTAATTGATTTGTTGATAGCCAACGGGGCAAAGATAAATGCACAGGATCATTATGGGAATACGGCTCTTATGTATGCTGCTGACATGGGGTTAATTTCTTTTGTAGATTATCTGTTATCAAAAGGAGCTGATCCTGACACTAAAAATGCTGACGATCTTACGTATAAAAAATTATTAAAAACACGAAAATTGCAAAGAATCCAAGTAGATCCGGTATTTATTAAAACAAAAAAATAATCCTGTCATCGTTCATGCATCCACCGGTTTTCTTACACGGGGTTAAAAGAAATTCATTACACTATACCGCGACATACAACAATGTGACTTCGGTTTTTTTCATATTTGCTGAAGGCAGTTGAGAACTGAAAATCATTACAAAATGGTGAAAATTATAATTTTTCTTCTCGGCATCGTTTTTACCTGCATTAATTGTTTTGCCCAGGATACGGTATCATTGAATCGTGAAAAGCAACAAACACATCAACGAGATGGCCGTTTCATTGTCAGGGCAGGTATTGGAGGACAGGGAATAGTCTCTATCATTTTTCCCAGGGATGTTAATGCTTACACGAAAGATTTTTATAAAAGCCTTGAAGATTATTTCACTGAATTCGGTTACTTCCCGACATCAAGCATGAATGTTCCGCCCATATTTATTGGATATGGTTTCTCGGTAAAAGGCGATCTTAGACTTCTGAATGCTTTCCAGATAGAACCCTGGTGGGACAAATTTTATGCATTCCCGTTGAAAATGAATGTGGATTTTTATTACCTCGATTATTATAGCAACCATAATGAACGTCTCACCGCCACTTACGAATTCAAACCTACTTACGATGAGAAAGGACTTTCGCTCATTTTCGTCCCTGGTTCAAAACGAAAAAGTGCGTTTTTAACATTAGGAATTGGTGTCGGTATTTTGAATGGTGCGTTCATCATAAAAACAAACGGGACCCACACCCGTAACGATACTATAACTATCTTATCAAAAACAGAAACATTTTCAGGAAAAACCTTTGGTTACCATATGGTTCTCGGCCTCACTTTTGTGCCATGGAATTATCTCGAACTTGAACTCCTTGCTACGGGTCGTTATGCAAGAATTCCTGAGATTAAAAATGCCGATGGTGATGTTTTCATCAATGAATTTAATGGTAATAAACCAGTATCCTTAGATTTCACCGGTTTTGATATCCGCTTTGGATTAAGGTTTATTTTTCCTTGATTCACTCAAAGCCATATCGAATGAAATAAATTAATAACAAAAAAAAATGGTCACATTGAAACACACCATCTGGCAATATTGTTTATTAAAGGTGACCTGCTACAGATATGGTGATGCAATCCAAAACCTAACAGATGATACCACATGGACAAACCATTCGACTGGAGCATTCCTCGATTATGGGAACAAAGCATCAAATTCCGTGGCCTATGGCCAATATATTATTGGTACTATGTAGTGAAGGAAGGTCAATCTAAGTGTCACCGTATTTAACCCTTGGGGATTGAAAAAATGAAAAAAAAGACTTTTGCAGTAGTTATTTTCCTTTGGCTGGTATTCTTTTCCGCAGTCACAATGTCCCAGCCGGTCATTCTCTGGCAAAAAACATTTGGAGGATCATACGAAGATGATGCATGGTCAATGCAACGGACTCAAGACGGAGGGTATATTCTTGCCGGCGGGACTGATTCACATGATGGAAATGTTTCAATTAATCATGGAAGCTTTGATTTTTGGGTTGTCAAAACAAATAATTCAGGAGGAATACAATGGGAAAAATCATTAGGAGGATCAGATGTTGACATTGCCCATTCTGTTGCTCAAACATCTGACGGAGGATATATTGTTGCAGGATCGACAATGTCAAATGATAGTGATGTCTCCGGCAATCATGGTGATTTTGATTGCTGGATTGTAAAACTTAATAACATCGGAAATATTCAGTGGCAAAAATGTCTGGGAGGGTCTGGTGCAGATGAAGCCTGGTGTGTTCAGCAGACGACAGATGGTGGTTACATTGTATGTGCTACAACGATTTCAAATGATGGTGACGTCACCGGTCATCATGGCCCGGTTGAGGATTACTGGATCGTGAAGCTGAATCCATCAGGTAATATAATATGGCAGAAAGCATTGGGCGGATTCTCACGTGATATAGCACATTCCATTTTACAAACTTCAGATGGCGGTTACATTGTAGCAGGTGCATCCTGTTCTAATGACGGTGATGTAACAGGCAACCATAGTTTCTATTACGATAGCTGGATTGTAAAATTAGACGGTTCAGGAAATATTCAATGGGAAAAATGTTATGGGGGTACTAATCAGGATGGAGCGTGGTCAATCATTCAACTGTCCGATGGAAGTTATGTAATTGCAGGAAGTAGTATGTCGAATGATGGTGATGTAACCGTAAATCATGGTCTTACTGATTATTGGATAGTAAAAATTAATTCGAACGGGAACCTGCTTTGGCAAAAATCGTTCGGAGGCGCTGATAGCGATGATGCTTTCTCAATAGCAAAAACAAGTGACGATGGTTTTGTTATTTCAGGAACATCCAATTCGAATGATGGAGACGTTTCCGGAAATCATGGTGGTGAGGATTGCTGGATCGTAAAAATTAATTCTTCAGGTGACCTTGTCTGGCAAAATTCTTTTGGTGGCTCGGATGACGATTATATTTGGTCTGTTCAGCAAACCATTCCGGATTGTTTTTTAGCTACAACCGAATCAAATGATGGAAATATTAGTGGGAATCATGGTTATTATGATTTCTGGATGTTCCAGATCACTCCTGAACCACCACCTACCTTTTCCGCCGACGTTTATGTAAAATATAACGGTCAAAACCAGGCGAATGCTGAAGTTTTTGTCAATAATGGATATGGATTGGTTTCCGCAGGTTTCACGGGTACTGCCGGAGAACCTGTACATATAAATAATCTTAAAGTCGGCTCAAAGTTACGGGCCGAGACAAAAATTTACACCCAGTCTGCCGTTAAGACCGGGCATGAAGCAGTTGGAAATACCATGTTCGAACTCTGGTTTGACAGTGAAATCATGATTCCTGCAGATGGGTCCTACAAACAATTTGAAATTCTGCAACAAAACAATGTCTATGACCTTCCGCTCATTCATCCTGTGTACAGGTATAATCTGGTTGTTTCAGCTGAATGGAATATGGATGATCTCTATTACCACAAGTTAGAAACCGGATTAAAAATGGCGTCAAAGCTTCTTTACAATGCTACGGATGGTCAAGCATGTTTTAACACTATTGTAATTTATAATAATGATAATCATGGTGAGGGGGCAGATGTAATTATCCATACTGGTGTTGGTGATTGGTTTAGAGGCCCCGGATATAATGATGACGTAGATGGAATAGACAATAAATGGTGGATAGATTTTTTACAATTTAGAAAATCTAAACATATACACATGGCTCAAAATTATTTATTTACAGATTTATTCCCGGATTGGCATGAATGGTGGAAAGGACTTGTTCATGAGTTTGGACATTATGCATTTGGCTTTTATGACGAATACCTTAATGGCAAAGGGAGGAAATGGGCTGACTTCCCGGAAGAGATATATTGTAAATGGAACCCAGGAGGGCCTGAGCACCCTGGTAATTATGGTATCATGCAAGATCAGACTCTGTCGACAGAGTTCTCTTCTTTTAATGACTATCTATTAAATTATCCTGATTATACACCTGCTTGCAAAGTTACATTACAACTTCAAAACAGACAAATGCCTTGTTGGACGTGGATGGTTCATAAAATGAATAATTATTATCAAAATGATAAAATAATCGAACCTCCGTTTGGTTGGTATCCATGTGATCCACCGCCGTATGATGGTAGATGCACAAATAGACAGGACAGACTAGGTCCGGATGATTTCAGAATTTATGTGAACACACAAATAATTGATATGCGATCGAAGTCTAAAACGATTCCACAACAATTAAAAAATCTAAAACTAATATTAGAGAAATCTGATCTTCCGGTGTGCGGTGCAAATATTTATAAGATCAGAGGGTATGAGAAAATATTTTATGGACAAACCAATTGCGATGGTACTGCAGCAGTATCAAATATCGGCGTCAGCGATACATTGCTCGTCACAAAAAAAATGAAAAACCATTTTATACAGAAAAAAATTCCGGTTTCCATGTTTAAGGGTTCAAATATTATAAACCTGGATGAAAGCATTGAGCCGAATGATGGTCTGTCAGGCACTGATCCCGGCATCGTGATTGATGCCAGGATTACCCTTACAGGTAATTATTTGAATATTGGTTTTTCACTCTGGTTTGACCAGACTGTTACTGGCATAACCAGCGCTCAATTGCATTATGCAGGGAAAACTGATAACATTTTGTTTGTTCAGGGCGGTTCATTAAATGAATTCATAGGAACGGCAAGCATTGATGCTAATACATCTGATTTCGACGGAACGGGATCACTTGATATAACCTTTCCAAATGGTTCGTTCAATAATATCACTTTCAATACCGATTTTAAGATTATTTCATTTCAGGCTACAGAATATAATATGTTCTGGGAGAAAAATTTTAATTATAATTCCGATCTGTCGAATTATCCTGTACAGGAATTTGGAATTCTCTTATCAACATCTTATCTGCCTTTCCAGGCTAATGGACAAACCCTTTATCCGGTTTCGGATATGTACATAATAAAAGCTGAACAAACCAATATTCTCACTGATTCTGCTGGATTAAACATGTATTATACTGATGCGGAAGTTCATGGATATGATGAAACAAGCCTGGGGATCTACCGATGGGATAGCATCAATACGATTTGGCAACAAGTCCCGGGTGGCGGTACAGGGTATCATTCCAATGTGACTTCGGCACTGGTCACTGAAACAGGAACCTACGCAATTTTCGCTTCACAAAAATGCACCGATTCAATCTCCCCCGGCAATGTGAATGACCTGATTGCCAAAACCGGACAGGGTCAGGCAATGATCGAACTGAACTGGACTGCCCCCGGTGAAAATAATGCGCTGAACCAGGCAAACAATTATATTCTCAGGTTCAACCAAGTACCGATAACCCAGGCAAACTGGGATTCGTCCTTTGAGATTTCATATGCCCCTACTCCCGCTCCCTATGGAAGTCATGAAACTTTTTCTTTCAAATTACCTCAGCAAGATCAGATTTATTATTTCGCCCTTAAATCAGATGATAAATGTGGAAACATCTCATCTATTTCAAATATCGATTCTGCCTATTCTTCTATCATGCCCTATACATTTTCCCTTCTGGACCCATGGTATAACGATACCATCATGACGACACTTCCCTGGTTCAGCTGGGAGGAAACTCAATTGTCTTTCCCCTTTTATTATGTATTGACATATGCGGACAATCCGGCCTTTGAGAATAAAGTGGAGATTCAGAATTTGGGTTACAATGGATACCTGATGACAACTTTTTTAAGTGGTAAAACGATGTACTATTGGAAAGTTTGTGCTGTTTCAGGAAGCGGTGATACCCTGAAGAGTATTCAACCGTATTTCAGGTTTTACACAGGGGTCAACAGTGGATTTAGTGACCAAGGCAATTCATCCAAAAAAGGACAGATCTTGTGTTATCCGAATCCATTTCATCCTGAACTGGGGAAATGTCATTTTAAAATAGACATACCGTATGAAAAAGTTATTTTTATTGAAATCATAGATTTACTGGGTAAGAATGTTCACAGAAGGGCACTAAATAATATATCGGGGATAAATACGTCAATAATTTATGATTGGGATGGACTGAACTCCAGTGGTGATAAAGCAAAAGAGGGTATTTATTTTATTAAAGTTTATTCGGCTTCTGGAGCCTTTTATTCATGTAAAGTAGTAATCAATTAAGGAAGTCAAATGGTTCTCAAATCATTTACAAACGCTGATAAAATCAGTTACTAATCAATGTTAAAATTAGGAGGAAAAATTATGAAAACAAATTTTTTAGTAATCTTGGTAGTGTCATTGTATAATCTTTGGATGTAAGAAAACGGATGACACTAGTAATTACAGTTCCGGGAAAATTACGGGTAAGGTCACAGATAAAGCAACCGGAAAACCAATAGGTGGCGCATTAATTAAGACAGTACCAATTACATCAATTATTATAACAGATGCAGATGGTAATTACTCAGTTTCAGCCAATGGGGGAATCTATCAAGTGACCGCCAGTAAAGATGGTTACGTATCAATTACAGTATCAGTAACAGTAAATGGAAATACTGCTATAGAAAATTTTCAATTAGATGAGCCTGTATTGAATCCCGGTCAGGCAAAAATTAAAGGCACCATTGATGGGTTTGATTTATCATCCTATAATGGTCAATGTCAATATGATGGTACAAAAATAATTTTAAAAACATCTTTTTCTTTTCAGACAGGTTCAGCATATTTTCAAATCGATTTGGCAAATCCAGCAGTCGGCACTTTGATATTGAATGAAAATTCACCCAGTCAAGTTAAGTACAGTAAGACACTTAATGGTTATACAAATGAATATTTTTCAACGAATGTAACACTAATCATATCTTCATTCAATCTAACAGCTAAATCTATAAAAGGAACCTTAAGTGGTACATTAGATGATGGTGGCTTTACTGAGCAAATTGAAAATGGTGAATTCAGGGGAGTTTGGCAATAGTAAATGGTGTTTTTCTAAGGATAAATGTAAGTTCAAAGGGTTCTCATGGTTGGATGGGAGCCTTATTTTCAAGACAATCGTTTTTACATATAACGCTGTTTATTGTATAACATGACAAGATGTTTTTTTATTTATCAATGGTATTTACGTAACATTTTTCGCCTTTCTATTTCACAAACATTAGTCAATTAAAAAAGGAGGATCAATCTATGAAAAAAAAATCTATTACATTCATTGCCATTCTGCTGTTATTTAATTTCACAGGGTGGGCAGGAACGAATCAGATGAAGGCTTTCAATAAAGTCGATTTTCAACCGGTCATGAAAATTGGATCTGGCAATTTATTTGCAGATCTCCATTATGAAATGGGATTTCTTGAAGCTGATCATCCTATTTCACAACTTTCCGGTTATTTTGACGGATATAACGGAGACTTCAGTGTCGCATATGGGGATTTCCTCTCTCTGAGAAAGACAAGTCCAAACCATGGAAAACAGGAAAAAGAATTTATGCCGGTTGAGACTAAAAAATCAGATTCAGGAAAATTAGCAAAAGGAATTAAAAACTTCAATTTTGGGTTTAAATTCGGAACAGCAATATTGTCCGGATTTAGCACATACTCGTACAAACCATTGTATCTTGGCGGAATTGATTTTTTTATCTGGAATAAATCAAATTTGGGGGGAGGAATTAACCTCGATATTGGGTATCAGAAGGGGGAAAGTTATCTTCTGACTGATACTATTAAATATTCTATAACCTTTGCCCATATTACAGGCAGTTTCCTATATCGAATTAAAAAAATCAAAGTTATAATTCCTTATTTCGGTTTAGGGATTTCCCCGACTTTGTTTTACCAGGATTCTGGATCAGGTAATTCATATTTTGGTTTAGGGGTGCAACCTTTGGCAGGAATAATGTTCAAAACCGTGCCGTTTTATATTGAATTAAAGTATCTTGTAACCCTTATACCCTTCGTAAAAGACAATGCATATGACAAGTCTGTTTATGGTAGCTTTATTGTTACGGCAGGCTTGAAATTCTAATTGAATATAAAATTATAAAAATGACAATGACCTTGATTTAATAAGTATGAGAACTCTGAAAATAACAATATTCACTTTATGCCTCATTTCCACTGTTGTTTTTGGGCAGAAAACAATTATGAAGCTATCATTTACTGGGATTGAAAATTCACAGCGCGTTCAGTTGGACAGAATCGATATCCGAAATCTGACTAAAAGTTGTGATACAACGTTAAATTGGCCGGATACTGCTTTAACATTAATCCCTATGGGAATTAATGAATTAAATTCATCATCTGAGCTTCTGGAGATATTTCCGAATATTCCAAACCCCATGCAGGGAAGCACAAAAATTATTTTATCCCTCCTGAGAGATGGAATTGTCACAATTACTATTTCAACGATAACTGGGGTTCAATTGTCATCCTTTAGTCAAGAACTTCAAAGTGGCTATCATTCTTTTAAATTTATATCTGGTAGTTGCGGTACGTATATCCTTACCGCAAATTATAAATCAATTTGGAAAAGTATTAGGATAATATCTGCTCTGAGTGAATCTAATACAGGATATAGCCTCGAATACAAAGGAACTCAAGATAAACTATCATCAACGAAATCGACAGATATGTCAGGTAAATTTATTTTCTCGGCTGGTGATAGTCTTGAATTTAAAGGATATTACAGCACTAAAACATCGATTATTCAAGATGTACCCTCGGTCAACAAATCTTATATTTTTAATTTCACTACATATGGGATCCCTTGTCCAGAGACACCCACAGTGACCTACGAGGGACAGATCTATAATACCGTTCAAATTGGAACGCAGTGCTGGCTTAGGGAAAATCTCAATGTAGGAACCAGAATTAACGGAGGACAAAACCAGTCCAATAATGGAATCATTGAAAAATGGTGTTATGACGACAATGAATCGAATTGTACTATTTATGGAGGATTATACAAATGGAACGAAATGATGCAGTATGTTACTAATGAGGGATCTCAAGGGATCTGCCCGACTGGTTTGCATATTCCAACAGATAATGAATGGATTACAATAACTGATTTCCTTGGAGGTTTATCAGTTGCCGGTGGAAAGATGAAATCTACCAGCGGTTGGTATGACAACGGAAATGGGACCAACAGTAGTGGATTCACTGCTCTTCCGGGTGGTTGGCGGAATAACTACAATGGTGTGTTCAGTGGCATTGGTGGCTTAGGCTTTTTTTGGAGTTCAACAGAGGAAGTTGTAAATTATGGATTAATCCGGGAAATGTTATACTATTCTAGCGATGTTACCTATACATACCATGAGAAGTATGACGGGCTTTCAGTTCGCTGTATTAAGGATTAGGTGCGCCCAGACGCACACTAAACGACCGGGAAGTAATTACAACCGGTCAATTTGCTATCAAATGAGAATAAATTAAAATGCAAATAGAATGAAACCAAAACTCTTTATATCCGTCTTTTTCTTACTTCTTCTGGTAACCAATACACTGGGGCAAATTACATTCACCTTTACCGGCATCGAAAATTCAATGCACGTAAATTTGGATAGTATCCAAATCCGGAACCTCGATAGGGACTGTGATACTACCATTATTTGGGACGATACAGTTCTAAGGATTTATCCATTGGGGATAAATTATTTAAGTTCATTTACAAATGAATTGCAGGTATTCCAAAATGTGCCGAACCCTGTGATTGAGAAAACAAAAATCATCGTTCATTTACCAGAAAGTGGGGATGTTTCCATTGATGTTTCGCTGTTAAACGGAAAGAAAGTTGCCTCTTTCATGGACAAACTTAAAAGCGGTTACCATTCGTTTATTTTTACTCCAGGCAACGATGGTGTCTATATTCTCACTGTCACTGACAAATCGGAAAGGAAAAGCATTAAAATAATTTCCACAGCTACAAACTCTTCGTCGGGATGCATTCTTAATTACAACGGATCGGAGGAAAAATCTGCTGCTTTAAAATCAACCGCAACTTCAGGTAAGTTTATCTTCTCGCTGGGAGACCATCTTGAATTGAAAGGTTATCACAACACTCTTTCAGCCAGTATAAATGATGTGCCTTCAACCAATAAAGTATACATCTTTAATTTCTCATCTTCCAGTAACCCCTGCCCTGGAATGCCCATCGTAGAGTATGAAGGCCAAATCTATAATACTGTTCAGATAGGCACACAATGCTGGTTAAGGGAAAATCTGAATGTAGGAACAAAAATTAACGGCAACCAAACTCAGACCAATAACGGAATCATTGAAAAGTACTGTTATGACGATATAGAGGCCAATTGCACAGCCTACGGGGGCCTTTATCAATGGAATGAAATGATGCAATATGTGACTAATGAAGGTGTGCAGGGGATTTGCCCGCTTGGTTGGCATATTCCAACTGATGGTGAATGGTGTGCAGTAACTCAATTTACAGA
>SESF01000606.1_pt1 | contig 11254 bp, 11 predicted proteins | sample 3171521 | NCBI WGS metagenome assembly SESF01 (sample SAMN10866945, study PRJNA518727) | freshwater metagenome | biome: subpolar coniferous forest; feature: holomictic lake; material: water; isolation source: holomictic Lake 227, 6 m and 8 m depth | place: Canada: near Kenora, Ontario | collected...
AAATCGCGGAGTATTAAGTACAGCTGACTGGAGCACGTTTAACGGTAAACAGGCAGCTCTTGGTTTCACTCCATACAACTCTACTAACCCTAGTGGGTATATATCTTCAATACCAATAGCTACTGCATCCGTATTAGGTGGGGTAAAGGTGGGTTCTGGACTAACAGTAGATGGGACAGGATTAATCGCTACAATTGGCTTATCTTTTGCCCCTACTATTATTACTACTAATACAACGGCATTAGCGGGTAATAGCTACGTAGCAACATCAGCTATTACGTTAACCTTACCGGCTACACCAAGTGTGGGGTCTATAGTTTATTTTGAGAATGCTTCTGGTGGGTTATGTACTGTAGCTAGAAACTCTCAGCTAGTAATGTCCTTATCAGAAGATATGACAATGGATGTTGGGTTCTCGGCAATACAGTTAGTATTTCTCGGTGGATCTATTGGATGGGCATTAGCAGACGCTAGCTCAACCGTTGTACAGTCACTACCAATTGCAAGCATAACTGTATTAGGGGGTGTAAAACAAGGTGCTAATATCACTATTGATGGAGCAGGAGTTATTTCTGCTGGAAATAGTTATGTTCTTCCAGTAGCTACAGCATCTGTATTAGGCGGTGTAATACAAGGTGCTAATATCACTATTGATGGAGCAGGAGTTATTTCTGCTGGGAATAGTTATACCCTTCCAGTAGCCACAGCATCTGTATTGGGTGGAGTGAAGGTAGGCTCTGGTTTATCTGTAGACGGAACTGGGTTAGTTACCACAACGGCGTCCTTTGGTACAAGTGCCGGTACCTACTGTCAAGGTAATGACTCTAGATTAAGTGATGCTAGGGTTGCGTCTGACGTATATGCTTGGGCTAAAGCAGCCACTAAATCTACTTACACATATACAGAAGTGGGTGCTCAAGCGGCAGGTACTTATGTAAATACAGTTAACGGAGTATCAGGTACTGTAACTCTTACTAACCTTGGTCTACAGAACTTTACCTCTGGAGCTACGGTTAGTGGTTCTAATACTGGCGATAATGCTACTAATAGTACTTATGCTTCTGATTACCGTGCTGCAAACTTTGTAGCAGGAACGAACTATATTGCCCCAACTGGTAGTATATCTTCTGCTACAGGACTTACATCAACTCAAGTAATGGCAGCCCTAGGGTTTACTCCAGGTAGTGCTGCTGGGCTGTCTACTACAACAATATCGACTAATACTACTGCTACTTCTGGTAGTGTGTACGTACTTACAGCATCTTTAACCCTAACCCTTCCAGCGTCACCTTCAGCTGGCAATATTATACGCTTATCAAATATGAGTTCTGTAGTAACTTGTGTAGTTGCTCGTAATGGGCAACCAATTATGGGATTATCAGAAGATTTAACTGTGGACTTACTGTACGCGGGAATATCTCTGATGTATGCAGACGCTACTAGAGGATGGGTACTAGTGTAATATTTTGGCTGCATTAAAAATTTATACTTGACAATTATTTGTAACTACGGTATAATATATCTAATTAAAACATAAGGAAAATTTATGTATGTAATACCTCCGGTTATCATAACCGACCCTAAACTGGTAAGTTCGAATATACCAGAACCAGATATAGGGGGCGGAGTATGGTCCTCAGGTAGTTTTACTGCCGGGGACTCTCGATACGTGGCCTCCACTAAAAAAATATATATAGCTAAAACTACAGGCACACTTAGTACAAGCCCTGACCTAGATACAACTAATTGGGTGGTATCCAGAAATTTAGAAGTTATATGGGTTTCTGGAACTACTTATAGTTTAGGTGATTTAGTTATACGCACAGCAATCCATAAAGTATATGAACGTATTCTAGCAGGTGCCGGAACAACAGCACCTGAGTCAGACCTAATTAATTGGATGGAAGTAGGTAATACTAATAGATGGTGTATGTTCAATACAGGTCGTAATAGTGTGACCGTATCTACCCAATCTATTATTGTAGAGTTACACCCATCTGACACGTATGGAGTAGGAAGAGCAGACTCTATAGCTGTACTAGGTCTACAAGCTAATCATCTTAAAATAGAGGTTACTGTATCTGGAACGGTCCTTCAAACATTTGAATACGATCTATCTAGTAGACCAGTAGCTAGTTGGGCGGATTACTTTTTTAAAGGATTTTCATACTCTAGTTCTATAACTAGATTCGATCTTAATAACTCTATTTCCGCAGTAATTAAGGTAACTATTACAGGACTAGGTAGTAATCCTATTACCTGTAGTAGTATTACATTAGGAACTGCAGTATACTTAGGACATGTACAAAGAGGTATAAAGTCAGATGCACTTAACTTCTCCAAAGTAGATAGAGATTTATTTGGTAATACTGCTTTAGTACCCAGACGTTCAGTCCCTAAAACAACGCAGGTATTAATGTTAGATAAAACTAAGATTAAACAAGCTAGAGACGCACGCGCTCAGTTGAACGCAGTACCTGCTGTGTGGTCAGGTTTAGATGACCAAATAACTGATGACTTCTATGAACCTTTATTGATTATGGGTATTTATAAGCAGTTTGAAATAGAGATAGCTAACCCTATTATGATTAATATTAACCTTGAGTTAGAGGAATTATAATATGGCACTAGTATCTCCAACATCCCTGATAATGCTACCTACTCCACCTAATCAGGGTGATATCCTAAATTTCGCTAGTAGGGCAGATACTTTCATACTAGCCCTGCAGCCTTTACAAACTGAGTTTAATGCTCAGAATATAATAGTATATAATAATGCAGTATACGCCTATGATCAAGGAGTGCTAGCAACTACCCAGGTAGGTCTTGCAACAGCACAAGTAGCTTTAGCTACTGCACAAGTAGCTTTAGCTACTACCCAGGCAGAGTACGCAAATACTTCTGCATTAGCAGCAGCAGCTTCTGCAGGAGCATCTATATGGGTATCTGGTAGTAATTATACTACTATAGGTACCGCAGTATGGAGTCCTAATAATAGAATAGTATATAGACTAATAGCTACAATATCAGGTAGCACTAATGCTCCTGAATCTGACCCTACGCACTGGGCACCTTTAGGCACTCTAGGACTACAAGCTGTGATAGTTTCTGGTACGTCAGTAACAGCAGTTACTGGCACACACTATATACTAACCAATGCAGCAACCACAACAGTTACTTTACCCGCTAGCCCAAATAATATGGATATAGTATGGGTAACAGTAACGAATTCTTTATTATCAAATATCATCGCACGAAATGGACAGACTATAATGGGTATAGCTGAAGATATGTTGATTGATAACCAAAATGCTACTGTTGAGTTGCGTTTTGTTAACTCTTCTTGGAGATTAGTTTAATGAGCACTTTATCTCAATTTAATAGGTCGGCACCCCAAAGCCCCGCGCGGTTCTTTATGTCCTCTACCACGTATACAACACCAGCCGCTGGGCTTTATCGTATCGGTTCGGTGGGGGCAGGAGGCTCTGGGGGTATAAGTGGTTCCGGAGCCGGCGCTGGTGGCGGAGGTGGGGGGTTCTGTGAGTCGGAGGTATGGCTTGCTGCCGGCACTGCCTTGACCATAACTATTGGTGCCGGTCAAGGCAACACCAATAACTCAGGAGCCTTAGCTGGAACAGCTGGTGGTAACACCTCTGTGTCAGGGTCAGGTATGACAACCATGACCGCTAATGGTGGGGGTGGTGGGGGAGCTACGGTCACCCCTGGGGCTACTGCTACAGGTGGAGCTGGGGGAACTGCTTCTGGAGGAACTACAGTTAATTCCTCGGGTGGTGCGGGGGGTAATGCTATCCTTACCGGCGAGGGCGCTGCTGGGGGTGGTGGCGCTGCTGGAAGTCCATTAGGTACGGGGGGGGCTGGTGGTGTCGGCAGCTACTACGGGGCAGGAGGAGGTGGTGGTATTGGTGGGGCAGGAGCAGCCGCCAACGCCAACGCCACTGGGGGAGGAGGCTCTGGTGGACCAGCTAGTGGGATTACTGGAGGACCAAACGCGCTTGGTCTTATGACCACGAGTACCTCTTATATACCACAGGATGCGGACGGGATAGTAAGAGGGGGGAATGCGGGGTATGGGTTTGGTTCGCTATCTAACCCCTTTAGATCCATAACAGGGGGTGGAGGAGTTGGGGGTGGTGGAAGCATAGGACAAACGGGGGGTTCTGGAGGAGGGGGTGGCGGCTCTCTAAATATTTTGGGAAGACTCGGGGGGGTCCTTGGAGGAGGGGGAGGGATGTATAACAACACTGGAATAAATTCTGGGGATACTTTTACAAGTATCGGAGGAGGAGGAGGAGGTTCTGGGTCTTCGGGGGGAACTACCGCCTCTAACTTAAAATCTGGTATGGGCCTCGTTACTATAGAGAGAATCGGATAATGAACTTCAAAATCAATTCCACTGGCAACACCATTGTTGCTGATCAGGCGTTTATGGATTCCCAGCATCCGGGGGACTACACACAGTTACCGGACGATCCAGCTTCAACAGTTTCAAATCCCACAGAATGGTTCATCGACGTTGGCCCGTTCTTTGACCGCTTCGGTGCGGCGAAAATGGCGGTTCTGACCTCTGCTGATGCAGGGGTGAGGGCGATCTTGGCCGACATTCAGGTACGGCACTGGATCGACCTCCAACGTGCTGACGTTATTGAGGGATTGACTTATGTGGGGTCCAAGGTCGCATCTGTGACCCAGGCCTTGCAGACCTCGATCCTGACAACGCCAGTGACACCCGAAGAGAATCTGGTACTTCGTAAACTCTACTTCTAATGAGCTACCTAACCTGGGTATTACTAGCACTGACCCTAAACTGCATCCTGCATGCGAAGGTACCAATTCTGAAGTATATTTTAACACCTATAGCAGGACTAACATTAGCTTTATCTAGTCTAATTGTATCCCCTATAGGGATGTTATTTGCAGTTTGGTTTATTAAGTGGGACAATACCCCGACTAACGGCAGCTATAATCAGAACCCAACGATTCGTGGAGATCTACCCTACTTACTAAAGTGGTTTCAGACCCCCGATGAGCGGTTTCCTGGAGGACTATATGAGCCAACTGTAAAAAATTGGTTAAATACTCAAGGTAAGTATATATGCTCCTATAAGTGGGCAGGCCTGCGTAATCAGCTAATGGGATTAGCAGCTGCGCTAGGTTGCCCAACTACAGACTATATACCAGAAAGCCCTTTAGGTTTCTGGGAACGTGGAAATATCTGGAGATATACAAAAGTTTTAGGGCCTATTAAAGTCGTTCTAGGTTGGCAAGTATACAGACGTCTTGACCTAACCTTTTTAGCAGTTCCTGTATTTACTTTAAAGAATTTTAAATAATGGACTATAAAACTGTACGCCCGCTTATTAAGTCTGGCGATCTTTTAGCTTATACTCATCGTTCTTGGAAATCCTGGACTGATATTAAGATTCAGTTAGTAAGATTTTTCACTCAGAGTGAGTATAGTCACGTGGGCCTAGCTTATGTTATGGATGGAAGAGTATTTGTATTAGAAGCTGTACAGCCTTTAGTACGTATCTTCCCATTATCTAAAACAGGCGATTTCTACTATCTACCACTACCGTCAAACTGGACAGAAGATGTTGCAGAGTTTGCTATTTCCCATGTGGGAGAACCGTACTCCCAACTTCAGGCGATTCAAGCCTTCTTCCGTCCACTAAAGCATGACGGGTTATGGGAATGTGCAGAGTTGGCCCTATCAGTATTAAGTCAATCTGGGATTAACTTAGGAAATAAAGCTACGCCTACTGCAATCGTACGAGAGGCTATGCAGCAAGGGGCTACATGTTCCTTAATCTCAAATCCATAATATGAAAAAATCCACTCTTAGGGGTGGATTTTTTTCGTATGGACATGCCCTAGCTTAGGTGGTATAATAGGACTATCTCTATGAGCAACCTATTATTTAGTCAACCCTTAGTTAGTCTATGACATTACTAACCCCTTAAAAGAGCCTTATATGACCAGTAAGTTTATTCAATCCTCTTCTAGGATTATATGGGATACAGATCTCATGTCTAGCAGATTTACCCTAGCAATAGCTGAATTTATGTGGGCAATATTATTATTATGGCCCGGTGAGGTATTTCAAAGACCTTTGTATATCCATTTAGCTAGTGTAATGGGTGAAGATGCATGGGGGCTAGTATTTTTATTATCTGGAGTAACCCAACTCACCATAATGTTACTAAATGATGTACACAGTAGATTTGCTAGGTACTTTGCTGGATGGAATTCTGTTTTATGGATGTATGTAGTTATTAGTTTAGTTATATCAGAGTACCCTCCCCCGGCATCTATAGGCGGAGAAATTGCCATGTCGATCATAGCATCATGGATATGGGTTCGACCCTATCTTCTAGCGCAAGGATACAAAAATGTCAGAAAATTACCCCGCGAATAGAAGTGTAGAGGATAAAACTACTTACGCAATTTTACTGGAAATACAGAGTATCTCTGTAGAAATTAAAGATAGACTAGCAGCTATTGAGGCGAAACAACTTACGGTAGATTCTGCTTTTATGATGAACGACTTAGGCAAGCCTGATTACGATGGACATAGAAAAGAACACATAACATTCAAAAAACAGGAAACACTTGTAGATAATTATAAGGTTTCTGTTACTAAGAAGATACTAGGCGTTGGAGCGGTAGCTATTTTAACCTTAATAGGAAGTAGCTTATTGGATAAAATTATACACTTTATTAAAGTACTGCCTACCTAACCTACCGACAATAAAAAATTCCCGCCCCTAAACTGGTGGGAATTTTTTTGCCTTGACAACTATGTGCTTAAATGGTATAATAGTGCATGATAAAAGAGGTGGTATCCTCTACTCGATATAAGGATAATATATGACCTCTCCTATAAAACTGAACTTAAAGATATATCAAGGTAGTACTTTTAGACAGGTTTTACGTTGGGAATCCTCTACAAAAGTTTATACTCCTATTACTGGAATAACTAAATCTGCACCTGTAACTATTACTGTGCCTGGTCATGGTATTCCTGTAGGTTGGAGGGCTAGAGTATCTAATGCAGGTGGAATGAAAGAAATTAACTCTACAGATTATTTTACAGTAACTACTGCAACATCTAGTACAGTTACCTTTAATCAACTAAACTCATTAGGGTTTACTGCGTATACCTCTGGCGGAGTCATAGAGTATAATGAACCAGTAGACCTACTTAACTATACTGCTCGTATGCAGATTCGCGCTAAACTGGACTCAGATATAGTATTATTTGAACTTACTTCTGAGAATGGTGGGATACTATTTGATAATGTGCTAAAAACTATTACCTTGTATATTACATCAGAGAATACTACTTTATTTAACTTTACTCAAGCAGTCTATAGTCTAGAACTACAACACTATGGAGAAATTATTCCTTTTTCTACAGGCACTATTTCTGTACAGAAGGAGATAACTAGATAATGGAACAAATTACTATAAGTGCTACGGAAACGGTAGTAGTAGATAATGATACGGCTATAACAATAGTTACCGGATTAATGGGTCCTAAAGGTAGGGACGCACCTACTACGATTAACGCGCTAGCAGATGTAGATATAACTAATGTAAAAGAGGGGTCCCTACTTATATTTTCTACTAGCAGTAGTAAGTGGCAGGCAGGAAATACGCTAGAACACCAGATACTCGAAGCTGGACAATATTGAAGGAATAAATTATGGCATCTTTAATTAAGATTAGAAGATCCGAAGTAGCAGGTAACCCCGCCGTACTAGGTGCAGGTGAACTAGCTTACTCAGCTCTACTAGATAATGGAGCGAATGGGGGTGACCGCCTATACATAGGTTCGGGAACTGAAACAACAGGTAACGCAGTAAATCATATTGTAATCGGCGGTAAATTCTTTACCGATATGGTTACAGCAGCTACTGCCAGTAATACTGCATCAACGCTTGTAAAGCGCGATGCTAGTGGGAATTTTACAGCAAGTACCGTTACAGCTGATTTAACAGGTAACGCAGCTACGACAACTAAATGGTTGACAGCACGTAATCTAAGTTTAACTGGAGATGCTACTGCTACATTAAGTTCAGTAGATGGATCTGCAGCTGTATCAGCCGCTATCACCTTAGCTACTGTTAATTCTAACGTAGGAGGATTTGGTAGTACAACGGCAATACCAATTATTACCGTTAATGCCAAAGGCTTAATTACATCTATTAGTACAGCGGCTATCTCCACAGCATTAGCTATTGCCGGTGGGACAGGAACAGATACAGTTAATGTTGGTACAGATACTCTTACCTTTGCTGGTGGAGTAGGTGTTGCAACCACAGTAACTAATAATCAAGTTAGCTTTGCGATTGGCCAAGCTGTCGGTACTACTGATAATGTAACCTTTAATAATATTACTATTAATGGTGCCCTGAACTCTGATGATATTACAGCTGCTAATATTAGTGTTGCTGGTAATGCTACTATCACAGGTAATCTAACAGTTCAAGGTACTACTACCTCGATTAACTCAACTACATTAGACGTAGCTGACCTTAATATCACTGTAGCTAAAAATGCTACTACTGCAGGTGCAGCTAACGGTGCGGGCTTAACCGTAGTGGGCCCTGTAGTTCCAGCTACTATATTATATAGTTCTACTGATGATCGCTGGAACCTTAATAAAGCTTTAAATGTATCTACTGTATATGGTGCACTAGTAGGTAATGCAGATACAGCTACAAAGTTAGCTACAGCACGCGCAATCAGTTCCACAGGTGATGCAACCTGGACAGTTAGTTTTGATGGTAGTGCTGCAACAAGCGCAGCAGTCACTTTAGCTACTGTAAATAGTAATGTAGGTAGTTTTGGTAGTGGGGTTTCTATCCCTAATATCACAGTTAATGCTAAAGGGCTTGTAACTGCGGTTTCTACTACGTCTATCCCTGCGGCTACTACTATAGCTTTAGGTCTTGCCAGTTTTGATAGTGTTCAGTTTTCTGTTACCGCAGGTGCAGTAACTATTATATTGATAGATGGCGGTACATATTAATTTTTTAATTAATCTACATCCTTGTTAGGAAATTTATGAGTAATATTACCTTTAAAAAGAGTTCGGTAACTAACAAAGTACCACTTGTAGCTGATTTAGCTTATGGCGAAATTGCCTTAAATTATGCTGATGGTAAGCTGTTTTACAAAACCTCTAGTAATACTATTGATTATATCGCTAGTACTGCACTGGTCAATGCACTCATAACTACCCCAATAGATGGACAGATTCTGAGCTATGAAAGCTCTACTGGAAAATGGAAAAATATATCTCCATCAATCACAGGGATAAACACAGGCGACGAAACCCTTGCCACGATCAAGACCAAGCTGGGCATCACCACGCTGTCTGGATCGAACACGGGCGACCAGACGCTTCCGACAACGCTTCCTGCGTCTGACGTGTACGCATGGGCTAAAGCGGCAACCAAACCGACTTATACCTATGCCGAAGTTGGAGCGCAGATTGCTGGCTCATACCAAGCCGCAGGGACTTATGCCAGCGGCACAGGTAGTGCAAGCGGAACGAATACAGGCGACAATGCTGTAAATACTCAGTACTCTGGACTTGTGACAAACGCCACCCACTCTGGTGATGTCACTGGCTCTGGGGCGCTCACAATCGCCGCCAGTGCGGTCACGTATGCAAAGATGCAGAACGTCAGTGCTACATCGCGGGTGCTGGGTCGGATAACCGCAGCGGCTGGTGTGGTCGAAGAGCTGACTGGTGCGAATCTCGCAACGATCATCGGGATCACTAATACTGCAGCAAACGTTAATTCCGTTAACGGTGCTACTGGAGCAGTTACTTTAACAAATTTAGGTTTACAAAATTTCACCTCAGGTTCAACTGTATCTGGATCAAACACTGGTGATAATGCTGTTAATACCTTATATTCAAGTTTGGTAACCAATGCTACCCATACAGGTGATGTAACTGGTTCTACTACACTGACATTAGCCTCCGTTATTACCGCTGGCGGACCCACAGGTAGTACTTCAGTAGTACCTGTCATTACTTATGACGCTAAAGGACGCTTAACTGCAGTAACTACAGCAACTATTACTCCTGCATCTATTGGAGCTCAAGCTGCGGGAACGTATGCAACAGGTACTGGTACCGCTAGTGGAACTAACACTGGAGATAACGCTACAAATACATTATACTCTGGCCTAGTCACCAATGCAACTCATACAGGTGATGTTACAGGATCTGCTGCTCTTACTATTGCTAATAGTGCTGTCACCTATGCTAAGATGCAGAATATCTCGGCAACAAGTAGAGTACTTGGGCGGATTACAGCTGGTGCTGGTAGTGCAGAAGAATTAACTGGAGCCAATCTTGCTACTATCATAGGTATTACCAATATAGCAGCAAATGTCACATCTGTCAATGGCTCGACGGGAGCTGTTACATTGACTAATTTGGGACTTCAGAACTTTACATCTGGGGCTATAGTTTCTGGATCTAACACCGGTGACAATGCAGTTAATACGTTATATAGCGGGTTGGTTACAAATGCTACTCACACCGGAGACGTAACTGGAGCTACTGCGTTAACTATAGCTGCTAGCGCTGTTACATATGCCAAGATGCAGAATGTATCTGCTACCAGTCGGGTACTTGGTCGGATTACTGCTGCTGCTGGTGTTGTTGAAGAACTGACAGGGGCCAATCTCGCTACGATCATCGGCATCACGAACACCGCTGCCAATGTAAACTCCGTGAACGGCAACACTGGTGCGGTCACCGCTGCCCAGGTTTCTGCTGCCGCAACCACCGGCTACGGGTTCACTCCGTACAGCAATGCCAACCCCAATGGGTACACCACAAACGTAGGGACAGTAACAGGGGTCACGGCAACAGCCCCGGTAGCGAGCTCGGGTGGTACAGCGCCGGTTATTAGTATGGCTGCTGCAACTTCGATTGCCAACGGCTACATGACCAGCACGTATGCGGCGAAGCTCGATGGCATTGCAGCCAGTGCGACGAATGTCACGAACACCAATCAGTTGACAAACGGTGCTGGGTTTATTACCTCGGCAGGTACCTCCGCTGCCTGCTCTGGCAATGCCGCATCTGCTTCTGTTGCAGCAACCCTTACGGGTACAAGCTGCTCCCAAAATGGCGATGGATGGTGGCGTTCAACCGGGGCAACGGGTTGGTATTCAACAACTTATGCCGTTGGTATTTACGCAA
>SESF01028277.1_pt1 | contig 11254 bp, 7 predicted proteins | sample 3171521 | NCBI WGS metagenome assembly SESF01 (sample SAMN10866945, study PRJNA518727) | freshwater metagenome | biome: subpolar coniferous forest; feature: holomictic lake; material: water; isolation source: holomictic Lake 227, 6 m and 8 m depth | place: Canada: near Kenora, Ontario | collected...
CGTTCGATGCTACGAGGGAGGAGCTTTGCGACACGCAAGCCGAATGGCATGGCAGCCTCAACGCGGCGCGCCGCCGCGAGTTGTTCAAACTAGGCCAGACAACGGGCCGTTCCAACCGCGATCCGCGGTTTTGGTCGGCTCGCCCCAGCGCTCCCACCGCCACCCCACCCAAAGAAAGCTCAAAACTATTGAACGTCAACCGCGCAGGCTTGAGGTTGCCGAGCGGCAGAGGCAAGAAGGCCGAGCGGCCTCGCGAGCCCGATCTCCGAGTGGCCGGAGGAGTCGGGGCTCGCGGGGACGCTCGCCCTCCCGTTGAAAGGTGTGCGGGGATTATTCCTGCAATTCGGCGTTCGCGATCATCTTCACGCCATTCCGCTCCACAACTTTGCCTTTGAGCGTGACCGTTTGGGCGGCCTTGGCAGCGAGTTGCTCGTTAATCGGCTGGTGGTCGCCGACGACCAGGTAGAGTTGGTCGTCCGCCGTCAGCAGGCCGACCGGGCCTCCGGCCTTAATGCATTTCTCGGCACAGCCTTTATGCTTGTCGCCTTTGGCGCCGTGGTCGAGGTAGCACATCATGTCCACGACCTCGCCTTTGATGGTTTGGGTTTGGCCACTGGCCTTCGCCTCCGCGCCGAAACTCAGCGTTGGCAGCGCCAAGCTTGCGCCGAGCGCCAGGGTCACCAGAGACACTTTCAGTATTGATGCATTCTTCATAGTTTTTCCATTCCCCTGCTTATGATAATAGTCAGGCGAGGCAATCATACACCGAATTGGGGAAGATGCGAGTCGCCACCGGAAGATTGATTGCGGGCAAGCACTTCTGGCGCGTGTCACCAAGCAGTAGTGGGGTAAGCCTCCGGCTTGCCAAGTCCGCTAACCCTCTGGGTTGGCGGGGTGGGCGCTAAGTACGCGGCTGAGCCCATCAAGCCAGAGGCTTGTTGGGACAACGCAAGCCGGAGGCTTACGCTACTACCGTGTGGTGGCAGTGCCGACATGCGCCCGTCACATGCTCGTGGAGTCGCCGGGACTTGTAATCCGCGGTTTACGGCTATTGCCGCGTGCTCACGGTGACTCGGATTTCCCGGTCCCGCGGCGGCTTCGGGATAACCAAGGCTGTGTCCGTGAACCCGGTGGCGGGCTTGCCGCAGACGCTCGCAGAGCCGATGGCGCGGCCGTTCGCCGTTCGCGGATAGAGCACGATCTTAGCGAGTTCTCGCTGCTGCTGGTCGCCTCGGGGCGTGATCTTCATCGTATAGCTCAATTGGTCGCCTGTAGGCGTGGGTTGTATCTTGAGGTCCACATCTCCGAAATGCGTGGGCAAGCCGCGGACAATAATTGGCTTGTCGCCCTGGTGCCAGCGGCGGAAGAGCGCGGGCGTTACCAGCAAAGTCGAGCCCTCCTCCATCACGAACAGGTGCCGGAACAGATTCACATACTGGGCGTCAGCCCAGAAGTGCGGCTGGTCGCCGCCGGCCATGACGTAGCCGTAGCCCTCGCCCCAACTGAGTGTGCCGCCGGCCTTGTCCACGTATGCGCAGAAATAATCGAGCGTGCGGTCCGGTTCACCCCGGAGGATGTAGCTCAGGCCCCAGTCCACCCCGATGTAAGGCCAGTAGCCGCCCTGCGCCTCGGAGAACAGTCCGCCGCCCCATGCCCCGCTCATCTGCTCCATCTTGCGCCAGGTCGCGCTCAGCATCGGATCGTGCGGGTCCAGCGCCCGGCAAGGCCAGAGCAGGCAACAGTGCGCCCAGAAGCCGTACATGCCCACCCCTTCCGGCTCGACGCCGAACCACAGGTTCCCCTCGTAAAGCCCGTTCCGCTTGAAGGTCCTGGTAAATGACTTGTGCAGGCTGGCGGTGAGTTCGTCGGCCTGCGCGGCAAAGAGCTGGTGATCCTCAGTCTTGCCCAACGACTGCGCTGCATCCGCGGCCTCGCGCAGCCCCAGGATGGCAAATCCATTCATGTAATACATGTGCATGCCCTTGCCGACCTCCATCACCTCCATGCCGCCCGGCTCGATGAGGCCGTAACGCGGGTCCTGCGGGTCCTTCACCTCCCGCTTATGCTTCTCGCGCGAGTTCACCAGCCACATCGCGGCGCGTCGGACATAAGGATACGCCGTCTGCGCCAGCCATGGCCGGTCGCCGCTCAGCTTGTAGTGCTCGACCAGCGCCCAGATGTTCTGACCCTGAGTGTCGTATTGGCCGGGCCGGGTGTTCCACAAGCCGCTTTCCAACATGCCAAGCTGCAATGGCTGGCCGTCAAAAGAGATCGGCCCCTTCTGCTTCACATCCTTCACGTCCATGCAATAGGCGCGCAGCACCCGGGCGGCACGCTCGTGCAGGCCGGCCAGGTCGTCGGCGAAGACCACGTAGGACTGGTCCCGGTAGGCGTGATCGAAATAGAAGAACGGGCTGCACACGTTATAGACCACCTGCTCGGTGATCGGTATGTCCAGGATCGCCCGCGTGGCCAGACGCGACAGGTAGATGTCGTTCAGGACCGGGTCCGGCAGTTCGAACTGTGCTGCTTTGGCGAAGAAGCCGTCCCAGAAGTCGGCCACGCGCTTCTCGGCCAGTGCCGGGTCCACCGCCTTCAACGCCGCGACGCGGTCCGCCGGGAACGGCGGCACGGCCTCGCCTGGCAGGATGTCGCGGAAGGCGTGGGCAATGTATCCCATGCTCACCGACTCGCGCCGGTGGATGGGCGGCACCTTCAGCCAATACGTCCTGATCGTGTGCGGCGGCACTTGCTGCCCGTATTGCAGGAACAGGCGGGCAAAGCCCATGTCGCTCTTGTCGTAGGTCTGGTTCTGCGAGCTTTGCTCAGGCGTTGCGCCCACATTGATATGGCGCACGCACTGGCTGTTCATCGAGCCGCTATACACGGCGGCGGGATCATCAATCTTCGTGCCCTCCGGGAAGACGTAGATCACGCTCAACCGCGTCTGCCTGATCTTGGAATTGGCGGCCACGCCTGAACGAACCTCGATGTAACCATCGCCGTCCTTGTCCGCGGCTTCGTCAAAGTGCACGCATAAGGGCTGGCTCTTCTTATGGATGTAATCCAGGTAATCGAGCGTCTGTGGCGCGCAGCCTTCCACGCGATACTCGTAGATTAGATCGCCGGTCTTCTTCGGGTGCTCCAGGTAATACCCGCCGATGTGCGGCGTCGAGACCAGGCCGACCACATACTTGCGGCCTGGCTCGGCCTTGAAGCGATAGACCACCGGCACGCCGTTGAGGCCCACGCGGTAATTGGCCACTGCGGGCTCCGTGGCGCCTGGCCCTGGACCGGCGGCATACGCCTTCGCCCGCTTATCGCACAGCCCCCAGTCGCGCAGCTTGAGCGCCTGCTCGGAAGGCGGGTCGGCGATTAGAAACGCCGCGTCCCCCAGGCCCCGCACCACGCCCCCTTCGAGCCGCATGTCCGGCGGCCCTTCGAGCACAGCGGCCAGCTTGCTCACCGCTGCCTTGTCCGTTGGGTTTTGAACCTCCAGCTTGTAGAGATCGAAGTTGCCGTTCCTCTCGTCCGGCACGGTCCTCGCGGAGACCTTGTAGAGCAGTTCGCCGTGCCGCCAGCCGCCCCAGATCGCCGGCAGCCGGTCGTTCACCAGGCCGAGGCGGAAGCTCTCCAGCGAATCGGGCATGATCTCCTTGCCGTCATCGAGAATGCGGAAGCCGAGGTCATAAGCGGGGTAGCGCACATACATCTCGCGGCCCATGCAATTGAAGTCGCGGTCGCCGATGGCGCCGAACGCGCTCCACTCGTTCGCGCCGCTGTTCCGCCCCGGCGCGCATTCCTCGAAGCTGGTATCGAACCGCTCGACGTGCTTGGCGGTGTAATCCGGCAGCTTCGATGGCACGTAATGGCCCGTGCCGATCCGCGCGAGCCGCTCGTAGCCCGGCCCGGCGGGTCCGGCTTTGGTCACGCCACGAAGGGTCATGTCGGCAAACACCCCCGGCTCACCGTCCCACGGCGAGAGATAGACACTCGCGATCCTGGCCTGCTCCCAGCCGAGGACCTGCTTCATGTCATTGAACAGGTTGCGCTCTACCTTCGCGCCCTGAGCCGGCCGGGTGTCCGCCACGAACACCTCCACCGTCGGGTCACCCGAAGGCGCCTCCGCCAGCGAGCCCGCACCATAGCCGAAATACCGCCGCTGGTTGGTCGCCGGGTTGACCAACTCAAACTGCACGACGCACACGTGCCCCTTGTCCTTCCTCCAAAACCACGAGACCGACGTGCCCGGCGTCACGAATAACGGCTCCTCGATCCGGATGCCCACCTGCTGCCCCGTGACTCGGAAGTCCCCGCTGCCGCCCTGCGGCTTGGCGACGTATTCGGGCGCCCCGCCGATCAACGGCCGCTTGATCTGTTCGTTGCCGAGGATCACCAGATCGAATGGCCGCGAAGCCGGTTCTGCGTTCGTCACAACCTCGACCGGCAGGATGAGCCGCTCCTGGGCGGCGAACACCCCGGCAACGGTCCCCAGGCATAGCCCCAGGGCGAGAATCAGGAGACTACCGGAAATGGCGATGGTAGAGGAACAATGCCGAAGGGTTGGCTTCATTGCTGCGAGCGTATCTCGCCTCATTTCGGTGTCAAGAGCGGCACGAGCGGACTCGAGAATGCAGAATGAAGGATGAATGCAGACCCACAGCCGTGCGCCGGATTTGGGATGGCAATCTTCATTCTCCATTCTGCATTTCCTTTCAAGTGGTCCGTGGTCACTGGTCCGTTTCCAGGCTTTGTTGGCGCTTTGTTGGAGCCTTATAGGCGCTTTAGGGTCGCATTAGGGAGCCTTAGGGTGGCTTTGAGGTCGCATGAAGGTGGCTTTGGGGTGGCTACCGCCTGGCTAGCAACACGCATTGAGGTGGCTTTGATGTCGCATTGAGGTGGCCTTGGGGTGGCTTTGGAGGCCAGCGGGTGGCTTGCGGTCTTCTGCTCATCGCCATCCGGCTATCAGCCGCGACGAACTTGTCCGCGGCGGCGGAAAGGCGCTCGGAAAGGCGCTCGGAAATACTTGACAGACTGGGGTTAGTGTTCACGCATGTCACCAGTTATGAACACAAGCATAGACCTCAAAAGCGCAGTGATTGGTTTGGCTGTTGGCGTTACCGGACGCTTAAGCCCCATTCCAGTTAATGCTCGCTCTCCCGGTTTGGTCAATCCCGCGAGATTGATTTCAACGTGCGCTCAAGCTCCTGTCGCAGGGCCTCGCGTTCCGCGTCCGAAGCCTGGCGCGGCACGCGGATCGGCTGGCCGAAAATCATTTCGCAGCGGGAGAAAGGCAGCGGGATTTGAAACCGGTCCCAGCTCTTGGCCTGGATCTTCCAGTCCAGGTTTTCTGTGGCCGGGATGATCGGGAGGCCGGTGATCTGCGCCAGCGCGATGATGCCTGGCTGCACCACATAACGCGGACCACGAGGTCCGTCGGGCGTGATGGCCAGATCGTAGCCGCGCTCGGCCCAGCCGGTAAGTTCCAACAGAGCTTGCGGGCCGCGGCGGCTGGAGGAACCGCGGATAGGCTGGACGCCGAAACATTCGAGGACGCTGGCCAGAAAGCCGCCGTCCTTGCTGGCGCTGACCATTGCGGCCATGCCGGGCGTCTGGTTGCGTTTCTTAGCGTAGCCGTAATACTCTATCAGGCACAGCGCCAGCCGGTTGTGCCACACGCAGTAAATGCCCGGGCCGACGGGGCCCTGGTTGAAATAGCCGGAGCGATCAATCCATTGGCAACGCAAAGTCGCCGCCACTATGCGGATCAGCGCGAAGACGAGCCAGGCGCCCAACCGCTGGTGCCAATACGGCGCATGCGGCATCACGACTCCGCTCGCTTTGCGGCGCGGGGCTGCGGCCGGTTGATCTTCGGCTTTAGGATTGGGATCGTTCATTGTCATCACTAGCAATTCGCATTATGGAAGAGATGGGGACGCCGGGTGAGGGCACCCGGCCTACAAGAGGGCGGTTTTGCGGCGGCTGTAGGCCGGGTGCCCTCACCCGGCGGGGGGATGACCGAGCTATAATGAGAACTGCTGGTCATCACGCTCCCTTTTTCAAGCAGGCGCGGACGAGGTCCTCGACCGTCGCCTTTGCGCCCAAAATGCCTTGGACTTTGCGGACCGCGTCGTGCGCCTCGAGTTGTTTGAAGCCCAGCGCCATCAGCGCCAGGACGGCGTCGTTAACCTTCTGGTCATCGGGCGAGAGGGCCCGTTGGGCGCTGGCGGCCTCCCAGGCACTGGCGGCGCCAACCTTATCCTTAAGCTCGACCACAATGCGCTCCGCCGTTTTCTTGCCCACGCCGGAGATTTGGGACAGCGACTTAACGTCACTTTTGGCTACAGCGCCGCGAAACGCGGTCACGCTGATGCCGCTCAACACGTTGAGCGCGGTCTTCGGGCCGATACCGCTGACGGTGTTGATGAGCAGGCGGAACAGGTCGCGCTCGGCGGTGCTCATGAAACCGTAGAGGATGTGCGCGTCTTCGCGCACGACCAGATGCGTCAGCAGCTTCACGTCCTGGCCGGGCGAGGGCAGCTTGTCGTAGGACGAAACGGGGATGAGCGCCTCGTAGCCGACACCGTTGACGTCCACCGTCACTTGGGTGGGCAGGGACTCGACCAATTTGCCGTGGAGAAAGGTGATCATACTCTTTTAGCTGCCTGAAAGCTGTAGCGTCCCTGCTCCTGCGCGTGCGTGAGCGCCAGGGCCAGCGCGTCGGCTGCGTCCGGTGCGGGCGTTTCCGACAGGCGCAACATACGTTGGACCATTTTGGCGACGGCGATCTTCTGCGCGGCGCCGTAGCCGACGATGGCCTGCTTCACCTTGCGGGGCGCCAGCTCGTAAATCTCCAGGCCGGCTTCGGCGATCGTTGCCAGCGCCGCGCCGCGGGCTTCGCCCATGATCAGGGCGGTCTGCAGGTTCTGCGCGAAGAACAATCCCTCGATTACGCAGACCGTCGGTTGCTGCTGGCGCAGCACGTCGCGCAGCGTCTGCACGATTTTGACCAGGCAACGGGAGTGCTGCCAGCCCACGGGGCAGGAGATCACGCCGTGCGTGAGGGTCTGCGGACAGGGCTTGGCCAGCTTGATGACGCCGTAGCCGGTGCCACGGAGGGAAGGGTCCACGCCGAGGATGACCTGATGGGCGTTGGCGCTGGCCGCGGCAGTTCGCTCGAACACCGGCCCAGCCGCGCGCCGTGGGCTGCCCAGGCGCTCTTGCATCTGCCGGAACTGCTGGGGGGTGATGCTCATTATTGCAGCCGAACCCGGTAGAACCGAGTGTTGCCTGACTGGCTGGCAGTCCAGGTCGTGGTGTTGCTGTTTATGGCGGTTGCGCCCGAGTTTGTAGCCCAATGGTGCAAGTCCGGACTGCCCAGCACGGTAAAAACCTGCCCGGTGACGCTCGACCACGACAGGGTGACCTGCGCGTTGGTAACGCCAATGTTGACCACCAGCGGCCAGGCGCTGGCCGGGGCCGTGGCGACCAGTTGTCCCTTGAGAACCATGGTGGTGTCATTGGGACTGTTTAATGAAGTGGTGTTCGTAGCGTTCACCGGGATGACCAGTTTGAGCAGGCCGGCGGTGTTGGTGAGGTAGGCAAGTGCTTGGCTGTTGGTCAACCCGCGACTCAACGGCGAGGCGCCAGACGAGCTTGGAAACAACGTTCCAACGCCATTAACTTGATAATCCAAGACGGGTGCCGGCGGGTTATTAGTCAGGAAAACGATGTTCAGCCGGGCAGCGTCGAATCCGCTATTCGTTAAGATCATCGCGGAGCTGCCTATATCCAATGCAATATTCCGGACCGCGGCCCACGCGCTTATGGTACCGAGGAATGGAATGTAGAAAGTTAGCTTGCCGCCGTAATCGGCGGGTGCGTTACCCGCGGCGCCGCCCGCCAACGGTTGCCAGGAGCCGTTGGTCTGGGCCACAATGTCACTGCCGCCGACAAACTGAATCGTGGGAGGCGTCAAATCCAAGAGCACGCTCCCGCTATAATGTGTCGTCAAACTGCCCGCACTCTGCTCGGTGAGTGGTACGCTAACGCCGGAGATAATCACCTTTCCAGAGAGGGTAATAACGCTGTTGGTGGAATTGACAGTGAAAGCGACGGGGCTGGCCGCAACCAGGTCGGCTTGAGCCAACCAGACCACGCCGCCCAGCAAACCCACCGCACGCTTTGACTGTTTCAGAAAGGACATTTGTAGCAGTGACATGATTTGCTACCGGATAATCGTGGGTCAACATCCAACATCCAACAATGGCCGCGCGCCACGGGCTGCCAAGGCGCTCTTGCAACTGCCGAATCTGCTGGGGGTGATGCCCATCACGAATATCCTGCCACGAGAGTCCATTCGGCAAAAGGAGAAAACAGGGGCAGGGGAGTTGGGCGAATGCAGAATGAAGAATGAAGAATGAAGAATGCCAGGAAACGCCACCACGGTGCCTGCGTCTGGCCAGCATTCTGCATTCCCGGGGCGCTCTGTAGTCGGCCAGTTCCGTCCCCAAATCCGAAGTCCCGAAACCCGAAGGAAATGCGTTCCCCCCAGGCTGCCGTGCGCTGGGGCGGACCCTTTTCGGATTTCGGGGTTCGGATTTCCTTCGGGTTTCGGGTTTCGGCCCTCGGATTTCAGGGCGTTTCGCTGCTATCGCCCTGCCTTTAGAGCGCCCCTGTGGTGATACATCCTCCCGGATTTTGGCTCGCGCGCGGGCGGGCAGTGAGCTAGGCTTTCAGCTCCGACATTTGTTATGAACCGAAGTTTCGCTGGCTTGAAATTCGTGAGTTCCCTATTTGCCTTGGCCGCCGCTTTCCTGGCACTGGTTACCGCCGGGGCAGCGCCGATTGTTCCGCTTCCGGAGAAAGCCGTTGCCGCCGTTCCGGACCGGCAGGACGCCCAGGTGCCTGACCGTGTGCAGTTGTCCGGGTGGATCGGGCAGCGCATCCAGGCCAATGAAGCGAACCGGCTAGTGAAGCTCGACACGACTCGGCTGCTGGAAGGCTTCCGCAAACGCCCCGGCCGCCAGTCCTGGGACGGTGAGCACGTGGGCAAATGGTTGCATGCCGCGACACTGGCATGGGTCAGCACCGGCGATCCGGCGCTCCGGGAGAAGCTCGACTACGTCGCCGCCGAATTGTGCAAGTGCCAACTCGAGGACGGTTACCTGGGGACTTACGAGGAGAAGAACCGGTGGAAGTCGTGGGATGTGTGGGCTCACAAGTATAATCTGATTGGGCTCCTCACTTATGTGCGTTACACCGGCAACACCGCGCCGCTGAATACTTGCCGGCGGATGGCGGACTTGCTCTGTAACACGTTTGGCGAGGAGCCTGGCAAGCGGGACATCATCAAGGCCGGCCCGCAAGTCGGCATGGCCCCTACCAGTGTGCTGGAGCCGATGATGCTGCTCTACCGCCTGACCGGCGAACCGCGCTATCTCGACTTCTGCAAGTACATCATGCGCGCCTGGGAGCAGCCGAACGGACCGAAGATCATCTCGACGCTGCTGACACTCAAGCGCGTGGACAAGATCGCGAACGCGAAGGCCTACGAGATGCTCTCCTGCCTGAACGGCGCGCTGGAGTATTACCGGACGACCGGGGAAGCACAGATTCTTCAGGCCTGCCTGAACGCCTGGCAGGACATTGTGGATCACCGCATCTATCTCACCGGCGCAGCCAGCTATTGGGAGGTCTTCCATGACGACTACGATTTGCCCAACGAGAACCTCGTGGGGGAGACGTGCGTGACGGTGACCTGGATCCAGTTCAACGCGCAGTTGCTGCGTCTGACCGGCGAGGCGCGGTTTGCCGACCAGCTCGAGCACGTCATCCTGAACCAGTTGTTCGGCGCCCAGAAATGTGACGGCTCGGCCTGGGGGTATTACGTCCAGATGGAGGGGCGGAAGCCCTATACTGCCAACCTGGACGGCCAGTGCTGTCTATCCAGCGGCCCACGCGGCGTGGCGCTGATCCCGACCTTTGCAGTGACCACCGATGCGGAAGGTCTGGTCGTCAATCTTTATGACGCCGGGACAGCCAACCTCACCTTGCGAGATCACACGTCCGTGGCCCTCAGCACGGAGACGAAATACCCCGGGGATGGGCGGATACGCATGAGACTGGAGCCCGGCGAAGCAAAGGCCTTTGCGGTCAAGCTTCGGGTGCCGCGCTGGTGCGGGAACGCAGAGGTGGCCGTTAACGGCAAGCGGATCCAAGGACGCCCGAATACGCTGGGCTACCTGGTCCTCGATCGGGTTTGGAAGCAGGGTGACAAGATCGAGCTCCGGCTCAAGCTGGAACCGCGGCTCATTACGGGTGATCACGGCAACCGCGGCAAGGTGGCACTGCTGTACGGCCCACTGGTCCTTGCCGCCGACGAGGCCTTGCTGGGGAACAGTGATCCTGCGCGGCCGAATAAGGCAGCAACCCTGCCGCTCAACGCGATTGCCGCGGCCGGGCCGAAGCTCTCGATGCTGAAGGTCACAGCGGAACCGGCGCCCGCAGCAATGAAATCCTGGCCCGGCGCGCAGGTTTTTCGCGCCAAAGCTGTCACGCGCCGGCAGGTGGGCTCATTCAAGACCGGCACGCCGCTGACGATCCGGCTGGTTCCTTTTGCGGACGCCGGCGGGAGCGGCAGCCGTTACAAGGTCTGGCTCCCGCTGCCCCGCGACCTCTACAGCGGCAATCTGCTGCTTGAAGACCAGGAGAGCCGCTCGCGCCCGGGTGATCTGGCCGGCTGCATCATTGATGAGGACTTCGGAACCGCGGTGACCACCCGGGACGGCAAGATTGCTGAGGAAGACTGGTTTGCCGTGCAACTGCACGAACCGGTTATGGTGAAGCGGGTGCTCTTCGCCCACGGCAAGACGTTTCACGACGGCGGTTGGTTCGACGCGACCGCTGGCAAGCCGCACGTCCAGGTGCAACGCACCAAGGATGGCGCGTGGGAGACCGTCGCGGAGATTAAGGACTACCCGGCTACGACCGCGAAGAACCCGGAGGAAATGGAGGGCGGGGAATCCGTCATTTGCATCTTGGCAGAGCCGATCAAGGTGTGGGCTATTCGCGTAGCCGGCAAGCCGGCGTGCGGTGACAATCCGCAACAGGCCTTCTCGTCCTGCTCTGAACTGCAAGCGTTCAGTGAGTGAGCGGAGCGCGGAATGCCCCATGATTACATCTCGCATTAAGCATCTCCAGTAAACAAAAGCTGTACACCATTCACCCGAAACCAAGACACTCCTCAGCCGCT
>SESF01018476.1_pt1 | contig 11253 bp, 8 predicted proteins | sample 3171521 | NCBI WGS metagenome assembly SESF01 (sample SAMN10866945, study PRJNA518727) | freshwater metagenome | biome: subpolar coniferous forest; feature: holomictic lake; material: water; isolation source: holomictic Lake 227, 6 m and 8 m depth | place: Canada: near Kenora, Ontario | collected...
CTATCTCATAGATCGCGCTGAAATCCCGGCCCCTGTGGTGTACGTTAACCTCCTTTTGATGATCTGCCGATAAAAAAAAGACATGTTCTAAAGAGCGGGCATGGATTACAATTCTGGCCTGTTTATCTAATACTTACAGGGTTTAGCGGGGTTGGGGCACTCTATACAGCGGCCATGCAAGCCATTCTAAATGCGCCCGCCAGCGGCCCTTCTTAAATCCGGCTCTCCCCGGCTCTTCCCCAACAAACGTGGCAATAGATTTTCTCAAAAAACCGTCGATATTTTCCAAAGCAGTTTTTCGGAGTAAAAAATCAACCGCGGGAAGTAAGTTTTAGTTTGAGATATTGTATGATATTCTATCGTTATGGGAAAACACAGACCAAAGGATATTTTGTTTGACGTTCTAACGCCGCTTGGTTTCCATGTGCGGGTCAGCCGTTCCTATTGGTAGATCATCATTAGTGTTAAACATCCAGTCATGGCCGGGCATGAAAAGGAAGTCAAGGCGGCGCTTCAGCATCCCGAAGAAATCCGTCAGAGCAAAACAGCTCCGGCTATATTTGTTTTATATTACCCAGCATCAAGGACGCTGGGCTTGCGCCGTCAGCAAGAAATTAAATGGAGAAGGTTTTCTGATAACTGCTTATCCAACCGATAGCATTAAAGCAAGAGAAAAAATATGGCCCAAGTAAAAGTGTTTTATGATCATGCGGGCAACACTCTTACGGTTTGGTTTGGTGATCCGAAGAATGAATATGTCTGTGAAGAAACATCGGAAGAAGTCGTCTTGATGAAAGACAAAACCGGGCATGTTTTGGGTTTTGAGAAATTGAATTTCGAAGTCGCCAAGCCGGATCAATTAAGGGTGGCTTTTGAAACAATTTCCTAGCAAACGTCTACTGAGTCATCGTTCTTATGAAAGCCAAGGAAGATTTCAAAAATGCAGGGGGCGTCTGGTTAAGCCTGTACTGTTTTGATGCAAGCACTTCTAAATTAGGCCAGCCAGCCGCCCAGCTCCATGAAGAAGATTAAGAGTTATTCGTCACTCTTCATTACCGGTCACGACAATGCAGGGCTCGATCAAACAAGTCTCCTAAGATCTATGGCTAAAAAAAGCAACGACCGTATCAAGAATATTTCGTTTCTCGCCTTCGCCTTTTTTGTTCTGGCCTGTGGTTTTTGGATTGTCCGTCACATGATCCCCATCGCTGACGAAGAACTTCACTACAAACAGATCATGGGCATCGTAGAGGGCCGCAATTACTTCCCCGACAAGTGCCCTTATTTGCCGGGTTACCACTGGACAATGGCGTGCTTCAGCATGCTCGTCCACAAGGCTTACGGAATTACTATGCGCATATTCACGACCCTGCTTTCTTTTCTCTCGGTCACGAGCTTTTTTTTCCTTGCAAAAAAAATCGATCCCGAATCCGCAATCCGGAAATCCTTGCTGTTCGTTTTTTTTCCGTTCTTCCTCCCCTTCTTCCCGCTGATCTACACGGATATCTACTCGATGATGTTTATCTTCCTGTCGATGATCTTTGCCCTGAAAGGCCGCTTCTGGATCTCGGGCCTGGTGGGGATCCTGGGCCTCCTTGTGCGCCAGAATAATATCATTTGGGTGCTCTTCATCGCGCTGATCGCCTATTTTGAGCACTGCCCGCCCCAGCAACGCTGGAAAGACATAAAATCGTGGATCCCTAAATTCACATTCTTTTTCCTCGCAATCGCGCTAACCATCGCATTTGCGCTATGGAATAAGGGCTTAGTCCTTGGCGACAGGACCCATCACGAGCTATCCCTGACATGCGGCAATTTATTCTTTATGCTCTTCCTGTTCTTTTTTCTTTTCCTGCCGCACAATCTCTCGAACTTTCCGAAGATCGTACGGTTCCTTAAAGACAACAAACTCATGTGGCTCGTCCTGGCCGAGATCTTCCTGGTCTACTTCCTTTTTTTCAAAGCCAACCACCCCTACAATCAAATGGGGCGGTTTTTCCGCAACTTGTTTCTCTGGGAAATCCTGCGGACTCCTGTCAGCAAATCCCTCTATTTTTTACCGATAGCCTACTCCATCCTTTCTCTATGCGTGACTCCTCTCAAGAGCCGATCCTTTTATCTCCTTTATCCCTTCACGATCCTTTTTCTGATTCCGCTCCCGCTCATTGAGATCCGTTATGAATTCATACCGCTGGCCTTGTTCCTTCTCTTCAAGGAGCCCGACTCTGAGAGGATCACGGTTTTCACACTCGCAACCTACGTTGTACCGAGCGCGATCATCATCTACTCCATGACCGCCGAAATGTTTTTCCCCTAAAAGTCATCGTGGTCCTGTTTCCGGAAGGCAATTCCTTTCCCTAATCCTTCCGCCAAAAGTCCTTTTCTCCATTTCTCTAAGTTCGGCTTGAGTCGTTTGACAGAAGTACCTATAATCCTTCCGCGAAAGATAAACGGGGCGGCGCTTGCTTTATTTGTTCCATAAGTGACCGCGCAACCGAATCGAGAGAATCCATGACCACGAACGCTCCTAAAATTACACCTGTCATCTTATTGTTCTTGGCCACGGTTTTTTTTCTGTCAGCAGGCTATTTTTTCACGAAGGACCTTCCCCAGATAGCCGATGAGAATGTCCATTACCGGCAGATCCTGAACACTCTTGAAAGAAGCCCTTTTACGGTCGATCCTTATACCGTTATGATCCCTGGCTATCACTGGACCGTGGCGCTCCCTAGCCTGATACTTCATGACAGCCGGGGGGCAACCCTTCGCCTGACAACGACGGTCCTATCCTTTTTCTGCATCCTGGCGTTCTATCTTCTTGCCGCAAGGATCGATAAAGCTTCCGCCGTACGGAGATCGCTGCTATTCCTTTCATTCCCTCTTTTTTATCCGTTTTTTTCTCTTCTTTACACGGATATCTATTCGATGATGTTCATCTACCTGTCCTTGCTCATGGCCCTCGATCGGCGGCTCTGGCTTTCCGGTATCATCGGGGTCCTGAGCCTCCTCGTCCGGCAGAATAACATCGTATGGATTGCCTTCATCGCGCTTGTCGCCTACATGGAAAATTATTTCCCGCAGTATCGCTGGAAGGATGTAAAGCCCTGGCTCTCAAAATTCTTTTTTTATTTCCTGGCTTTAGCTCTGCTGATCGTGTTTTTTATTTGGAACAAAGGATTCGTCCTGGGGGACCGCACGCATCAGCCCTTCTCTCTGAATTTCAACAATCTATTCCTTCTTCTTTTTCTGTTTTTTTTCCTCTTCCTCCCTTTCAATATCGCCAACTTCCGGAAGATCGTTGCCTTCTTGACCCAACACAAAGGGATGTGGCTCGTCCTCGCTGAGGTGTTCCTGGTGTTTGTCCTCTTCTTCAAGGCGAACCATCCCTACAACCAATTCGGCCGGTTCCTCCACAACTGGATCCTCTTTGGCATGGCCGGATCATTCCCGAGCAAATGTATTTTTTTTATTCCGATCGCCTATTCCATCCTCTCGCTTGGCGTCACGCCTCTCACAAAGAGATCGTTCTATCTGATCTATCCATTCACGATCCTCTACCTGATGCCGAACGCCGTGACCGAGATCCGTTATTGTTTCATACCGTTCTCACTGTTCCTTGCATTGAAAGAGTCCGATTCCCCCAGGATCTCCCTTTTCACACTTGCAAGCTACATCGTTCCGGTCGCGATCATCATGTATCTTCTTTGCAATCTCACATTTTTCCCCTAGGACGCGCCCATGAAATCAAGCATCGAGGTCCGGAAAAACTCCAACGTCATACTCCTTTTCGCATTCGCCGCGGTCCTCTTCACCGGAAGTTTTCTGCTCGCGAAGAACGCGCTCCCTATCGCCGACGAACCTGTCCATTACGGACAGATCATGGATATCCTGGAAGGCAGGGATCTGCTACCCCATGTTTGCCCTTACCTCCCCGGATATCACTGGACGATGGCCGGACTGAGCAGGCTTTTTCATGACAGCCGAGGTCCCGCTTTGCGTTTCTCAGCAACGCTCCTTTCCTTTTTTTGTTTTATTACTTTCTTTCTACTCGCGAAACAGATCGACAGAGCTTCGGCTATTCAAAAATCCCTTTTATTCATCCTGTGTCCGATCATTTTTCCGCTCTTTCCCCTTATCTACACGGACACCTATTCGATGGCGTTCGTTTTCCTTTCGCTATACTTCGCCCTGAAAGAACGCCTCTTGCTTTCCGGTATCGCCGGGATCCTGGGTCTTCTTGTCCGGCAAAATAACATTGTCTGGCTCGCCATGATCGCACTCATTGCTTACACGGATCGTTATTTCCCTCAATACCGCTGGAAGGACATAAGGCTTTGGATAGGTAAATTCGCATTCTTTTTTCTCGCGCTGCTCCTGATGGTCGTCTTTTTCTTCTGGAATAAAGGCTTCGTCTTCGGAGATAAGCTGAACCACTCGTTCGTTCTCAGCTGCGGCAATCTGTTCTTCCTCCTTTTCTTTTTCTTTTTTCTCTTCCTTCCGTTTCATCTGGCCAACGCCCCCAAGATCCTCGCTTTTCTGAAAGCCAACAAACTCATAGCTCTGGTCCTGGCGGAAGTATTTCTGTTCTTTATCCTTTTCTTCAAGGCGACCCATCCCTATAACAGTATGGCGCGCCATATTCATAACTGGATTCTCTGGGCCATGGCAAGCCCCAACTTCCTTACGAGATGCCTTTGCTTTCTGCCGGTCGGCTACTCCATTCTTTCACTCTGCGTGACACCGCTCCGCCAGAGATCCTTTTATCTTCTTTATCCGTTCACGATCCTTTTTTTGCTGCCAAATGCCGTGATCGAGATCCGGTATTGTTTTGTTCCCTACACGCTCTTCCTTCTTTTTAAGGGAAAAGACTCGGAACGGACCCTCTTCTTCACCTTAGCGACCTATGTTGTCGCGATCGGATCCATCCTCTTTCTTATGCGCGACCAGATGTTCTTCCTCTGATCGCAATTAAGGCACAGCTTCGGAAACATGCTCTTTCTTCGAAATTCTTTTTCCCCTATAATGCGTCCTATGAAAAATCGGATTTTTCTTCTCACATTCTTACTCACGTTGGGTTTTATCTGGCCGGTCATGGCGAAAGATCCCGCGTCACCGCTGCCTGAAAATGTTCCGGAACCGGGAGCAAAGGTCCTTGTGATCTTTGTCGACAGCCTCCGTCCCGACATTGTCGATGCCATGGTCGCGAAGGGTTCCCTCCCCAATATTAAGAAACACTTCTATGACAAGGGACTCCGCTTTCAGAATTTCTTCAGCACTTTCCCTTCCCTGACCGTCAACGCAATGGGATGTTTGATCACAGGAAGATGGCAGGACCAATCGGGGCTTAAAGCGCAATCCCTTTTCGAACGGTTTCCCGCCCGGAAGCAAAATATTCTGACGCGCATGTTCACAAGTAAAGGGAAGTACCCCCGGTTCTTCAACATGCTCACCAAAGTGGAAAAAGCACCGGACGTCATCAAAGCAAATAAAACCAGGGCTCTCTACGATTACCTCGGTGAAAAATATCACACCACCCTCGTACCTGTAAGTCCGACAGCCCTTCCCTGGGCCTGGCCTCATCTCGCCGCCAATGATGTCAATCGCCCTTACTTTGTCGCGGCCGATGCTCCCGAAATTCTGGATGATCTAAACGGCAAATACGCCCTGCGCTACATGGTGCCGGACACCCGGAGCAAACTTCTGCTGATCTGGTTTTCCCAGATGGATACAGAACAGCACCACTACGACGGAGGGCAGTTCAGCCCCGCGGCCCAAAAGCGTTTGGAAAACGTCGACCAATGGATCGGTAAACTCTATGAGGGGCTGGTCAAGGAATCCGAAGGCCGGCTTCCTTATATCATCTTGTTCTCCGACCACGGATCCTACGGCGGTGAGAATAACGTTTATAATCAGCCCTATTTCCTGGGCCACGATTTTTTTTACAAACAACTGAAGATGAATGTTCGAGGGCCGGATCATTCAGTCCATTATCCCGGCTCAGACCTTGAATCCTACACGTACATTGATAATATGGGGCGCGGCCAGGCGCGCATCTTCCTTCCCGTGGGTGACAGTCTTTCCGGGAACTGGGAACGCCCCAACACCCTCTACGAACTTGAACATTACGGCCTCGGACCCAATCGCAATTCCGTCAACCTGATCCAGGAGCTTCTCAATATCAACCTTGAGTCAAGAAACGCCTTCCCTGGAACGATCGACCCTCACCCCGTTGACCTCCTATTCATAAAAATCTCGGAGAATCTTCTTTATGTGATCCATCAGGGGGGCGCCCAAGCCCTCATTGAAATTGAACGCGACGGCAACAATCTTCGTTCCCGCTACAAACCCGTTGAAAATCTGGTTCAGGACGAGAACGGTAAACTTACTTACACAGAAACTATCGCTCAAGACCCTTTCGGCTACCTCAAGGATTCTAAGCTCCACGCGTCAGATCCGGCAAAATTCATTCAGGAATTCCACACGGACCAGGAGTGGCTGAAGGCAACCTATGAAACGGCTTATCCGGATGCGGTCACGGCGATCACGCATGCAATGTCGTGGAAGCCGGAACTCGCCGCGCTGGCCAAGTCCCAGGACCCGGACCTTTGGCTCTCGGCCGCAAAAGGGTGGAATTTCCGGTTCGAAAAGATCAACGGCGCGGATCATGGCGCGATCTTGGCTGATTCCATGCGATCCACTTTGATGATATCGGGCCCCCATATCCGGACCGGGGTCGACCCTACGCCTCACAGGATCATTGACGTGACCCCGACCCTTCTCGAGCTCATCAGCTACAAGGGCAAAGCGGCCCTGGATTCTGTCCCCCTCGAAGGCATCTATGAGACTGCGTAAGCTCTCCGGTCTCGCGCTCCTGCTTTGCTTGGCATTTACTGCCAACACTTGGGCGGTCACTCCCGTCGAAGGCTCAGCAGAAGACCTTTATTGGGCGGATCCCATGACAGTCCATGACTTCAAAAAGAAATCCGACTTCCACAGCGTTGCGATCTCCGCCATGGCCCTCACCGAATTACAATTTGTCCGGTTGGGCGACGGGCTGATCAACATGACCGCCAAAAACAAAAAAAGTCCCATTTCTAAATCCCTGGATTCATTGGAATATGCTTATTCCCGTCTCCCGCGGATCGAGCCGGTCCGGCGTTTCGGCCAGTTTTTCAACGCACTCCAACTCCGCCAAATATCTCTTTCAGACGCCCGAGTGCTCGGTTCGGTCCTGATGGGCGGGATCGGCGGCGTAACGCCTATCATGCAGGTACGCGTCTACAATGTTGTGGTCTGGCTCGAAGACGTGGTTTACGACCTGGACAGCGCGGTGATGGCCCCTGTCAATTGGAGCGTTTCTTCTCTCCGCGAAAAACCAACGCGCATCAAAAGTCTCGGCTACGCCGCCGATGGTCTCGGCTATCTACGCTGGGAAATCGCAGGAGCCGTCAAATATCTAAACAGGAAGATCGCCCGGTTGAGTTCCGATGCCATGCTCGGTGTCGAAAAGATCCAGGACGCCGTGATCCGCAGCCAGCGGCGGAAGAAAGACGGCGACCTTCAGGTCTACGCCAAGATGCCGCTCTCCGTTTTCCAGAAATACCGACCCTATTTCACCGGCAAGAAGGCCAACGTCTCCGCGGGAACCCTGCCGGAGTGGTCAAAAAAGATCCTTTTGGATCCTGAGCTCCTCCCGAAAGATGTTCAGGGCGCTGAGCTGCAATTTATCAAGGTCACGCGCGAAAGGGATACTTCCCAGGAAATCATTCTTTCGTCTGATTATCTGACGTGGGAAAAGACTCCCCGGGATCTCAAAAAATACGTCATCACCTCCGAGGAGTTTACCGAGTTCATCCGGAATGGACCCGCTCCGGACATTACCGCCGCGACATCATAACCGTCTCTTCCGGCGTTCAGAATTTCCTTGCATATTGTCTACTCATCGATAGAATTCTCACCGCTGCATATTCTGAGTCGTTTTAGATGAAGTTTGCTGCTTTTGACTCCTCGGTCCAAGGCAGAAGTCGCTTCCCCAGATCGCAAAATCAAAGTTAACACTAATGGAATCATAGGATTAAAACATATTATGAGCAGTTCCGAAAACCTTGAGGAAAAGACATTTCTGGCCAGGATTGAGATGATGAATGAACGGATCCAAATGGCCAAGGACCAGGATGTCTATCCCTACATGCATTCGTCGGACGCAGTTCAGGGAGTTCATGTCACAATTCAGGGGCGATCGATGCTCCAATTCGCGTCTTACTCTTATCTGGATCTTTTGGGTCATCCCAAGATCAACGCCGCGGCAAAAAAAGCTATTGATGAGTTCGGCACAGGCACCCACGGTGTCCGTTTTCTCACTGGAACCACCCGACTCCATGTCGAACTTGAAAAAACCATCGCCGCGTTCAAGCACACCGAAGATGCCGTCGCCGTCGCCACGGGATATGCCGCCAACTTCGGAACCCTCGCGGCGCTTCTCGGCCGTAACGACGTCGTCATTTCCGACAAATTGAACCACGCGAGCATCGTGGATGGCTGTCTCCTTTCAAGGTCTCATTTCGTCCGCTTCGAACACAATGATATGGCCGCCCTTCAAAAATCTCTCGGTGAAGCTCCCAAGAAAGCCTTCAAACTCGTAGTCACCGATGCCGTGTTCAGCATGGACGGCGACATTGTCAATTTACCGGACATGATCCGGATCTGCAAAGAATTCAACGCAACACTTATGATCGATGAAGCTCATTCTCTCGGAGTCCTCGGTGAAAAAGGCACTGGCATCGAGGAACATTTCGGAATTGACCCTGAAGAAGGCCTCATTGATATCAAGATGGGCACCCTAAGCAAAACGATCCCGTCGATCGGCGGCTACATCGCCGGAAGCTCCAAACTCGTCAATTATCTGAAGCACTCCATCCGCCCGTTCATTTTCTCCGCGGCTATTCCCCCCGCTTCAGCTGCCGCCGCCAGAGCGGCCTTCGAGGTCATGGAAGAAGAACCGTGGCGCGTCATAAAGCTTCGGGAAAACACAGCTCATTTTCTTAAGGCACTTCAATCCCGGGGTTTTAACACTCTCAACAGTCAAACCCCTATTGTTCCCATCATCATTGGCAATGAGTCAAAAGCACTGGAAATGACCCGACTTTCGCGAGAAGAAGGAGTCTTTATCGTTCCCATTCTACCCCCGGCGGTTCCACCCAACACGGCGCGCATTCGTGCCACCGTTACGGCGGGCCACACAAGCGATGAGATCGAACGGGCGGCGATCCTTTTTGAGAAGTTGGCTAGATCTCTCGAAGTCCCTCTCAGAAAGTCCTAACACACACCGGGTCGAACTCCCGCGTTTTCTTGAAGCTACCCCTGCATCACGGGATATACTCAGTCGAGACAAAAACCACTTGCAAATTCGATTTACATCGGTAGACTTCACCGCGTCCAAACTATATATTTCTTTTCCTGACCGGTCAGTTTGGACAGCCCCAATCACACGAAATCTCTGAGGGATTGGTATTGGGACAGGACAATTCAATAAATTCTCTCTACAAAGGAGTTCGAAAAATGGTGACGCCGCTTGAAAAATGGGTTGCAGAACAAGCCAAACTGACCCAACCTTCCAAGATCCACTGGTGCGACGGCTCAGAAGCCGAAGCACGCAAGCTGATCGAGATCGGGATCAAGGAAGAAACGATCAATGGTCACCCCGTTTTTCAAAAGCTCAACGATAAAAACTGGCCTAACGCGTATTACCACCAATCGCATCCCAATGACGTTGCGCGGACAGAGCAATTGACGTTTGTCTGCCATCCTGACAAGGAAACCGCTGGGCCAAACAATAATTGGATGGAACCGAATGAGGCCAAGGCCAAGATGGCGGCCCTCTTCGACGGCTGCATGAAAGGCCGCACGATGTACGTCATGCCTTACATGATGGGTCACCCTAAATCCCCTTACGCCAAGGCCTGTGTTCAGATCACAGACAACTGCTACGTGGCCGTCAGCATGCGCATCATGACCCGTATGGGAAAAGAAGCCCTTGACCGCATTGGGAACTCAGAGAATTTTGTCCGGGGCCTTCATTCGGTCGGCGATCTGAATCCCGAACGTCGTTTTATCATACATTACCCTCAAGATAATTTGGTGCAGAGTTTTGGCTCAGGCTATGGCGGGAATGCACTCCTCGGAAAAAAATGTTTTGCGCTGCGAATTGCATCCTGCCTCGGGCAGAAAGAAGGCTGGCTGGCCGAGCACATGCTGATCATGGGGATCGAAGACCCAGACGGAAAGATCACCTATATTGCCGCCGCCCTGCCATCCGCCTGTGGAAAAACGAATCTTGCGCTGATGCAGTCCGCTCTTCCCGGTTATAAGGTTTGGACGATCGGTGACGATATCGCATGGCTGAATGTCGGACCGGACGGACGGCTTTACGCCATCAATCCCGAAGCAGGATTCTTCGGCGTGGCTCCTGGAACATCGCACAAAACGAATCCCCATATGGTGGAAACGCTACAAAGCAATAAGTTCTTTCCCACCCTTTTCACCAATACGGCAATCAACAAAGACACGAATGAACCCTGGTGGGAAGGATTCGATGGCGCAGTCCCCAAGAATATCGAGGACTGGCAGGGTAATCCCTGGGACGCTTCTAAAGGAACCAAGGCCGCCCATCCCAATTCCCGTTTCACTGCCTCGATGTATAACTGCCCCAGTCTCTCCACGGAAGTCGATAACCCTCAAGGTGTGCCTATCTCGGCGATCCTCTTTGGCGGAAAACGCGCGAAACTCATACCCCTGGTCTCAGAATCCCTCAACTGGCAACAGGGCGTTTTTATCGGCACCCGCATGGGCTCCGAAATCACTGCCGCAGCTTCGTCTCTTACAGTCGGCGCGACTCGGCGCGATCCCATGGCCATGCTTCCCTTCTGCGGCTACAATATGGGCGACTATTTTGCTCATTGGCTGAATGTCGGAAAAAAGCTTAAACACGCACCGAAGATATTCTCCATCAACTGGTTCCGCACTGAAGAAAACGGTAAATTTATCTGGCCGGGATTCGGAGACAATATCCGCGTTATGAAGTGGATCATTAACCGCATTGAAGGCAAAGTCACTGCCAAAGAAACGCCCATCGGGATCATCCCCGAAGCAAAAGATTTCGATGTATCGGGCCTCAGTCTCACGAGGGACATGATAGATCAACTTTTTGCGATCGACCCCTCGGAGTGGGCGAACGAGCTTCAGGAGATAGAGACC
>SESF01005373.1_pt1 | contig 11252 bp, 4 predicted proteins | sample 3171521 | NCBI WGS metagenome assembly SESF01 (sample SAMN10866945, study PRJNA518727) | freshwater metagenome | biome: subpolar coniferous forest; feature: holomictic lake; material: water; isolation source: holomictic Lake 227, 6 m and 8 m depth | place: Canada: near Kenora, Ontario | collected...
AGCCACGCCCTTCTTGGTGGCGTCCCAATCAGATTGCAGCTTCTGCAAATGAGCTTCGATCTCATCCTTGGGGATGCCGTCGCCTTCCATCTGCTTCCTGGCATCGCGTAAGCCCTGGGCGAAAGCGGATTCCTCATCCATCGCCACGCCCATCTTGCGACGATCCGCAGCGGTGAATTTGGACTGAAGCTCGCGGTCAACCTCGCCGTAGACCCACTCCACCCGGCGCATCTCGTTGGCGAACCGCTTGGCAACTCGGCGGGCTTGGTCAGTACCAACCGCCATCGGGGCGACCTTCATCAACAGGTCGTCTTCCCATTTTTTCCAAGCGTCCTTCAGCGCCGGTTCCCACAGCTTCTCCGACAGCCACTTCAGCGGCGGAATCTTGCCGAGTAGGGCTTGGCCGGAGAGCAGGCGCTCCCCGAGGGTCTTGGGGTCGCGGAGGGAGTACATCAAGTGATATGCAGGGAGATACTCCGAAATAGCCTCTCGGCCATTCTTTACAAAGTCAGGAACGCTATCGGGGTATATCGCGTTGTCAATAGCATAATCCTGAGCACGCTCTCTGTTAAGAAAGTGACCTTTATCGTTTACGAATCCTCTATTATTCCCATCTCCATAGGCATACTTTTTCTCATCACTAGGAATCTTATTTAGAGCAGCTAAATGGTCTTTAGTGCTAATATATACCTTTCCATTGTGCTTAATAGCTGGCAAAATGAATGGCGCTTCTGGGATGCGCTCTCCAGAATTTTTTAGATCACGAAGAGAGTAACTTACTCCGCCAGAGCCTTCTTCGTCTCTCGGATTAGGATGGCCGCTTTCCGAAGATTCTCTGCCTTCGCCGCCAGCGCCTTGTCCAACTGCACTGTCAGATCGGATGATGCGTCGGAGTTCTTCGATCCGGTCGGCTTTTTTGAGAAGGATGGTGTCATAGCTCTGTACCTCTGACGGGTCGATACCCTTGCGAACCTGATTCGCAGCCCATAGCGCAGCCTGGACCTCGCGGGGCTCCCATCCTAATTTACGCCCAATTTCGGAGATTGTCGATTGTGCCTTCTTGATCTGAGCGCCGTTTGGCGTTTTTGTGCCGAACAGCAATTCAGAGATATGGCGATCAACCGCAATAGCGGTTTCCTTGCCTTCGTTGGCATCGCCATAGGCGCTGATCTTCGGACCAGACATCCGCTCGTTCTGGACAATACGCTCAAGGTTTTTCTGTACGCCGAGAAGGTATCCAGAGAAAGGTTGGCCGAGTTGGTATTGCTCGAACGCCTTTAAGGCAAGCCCGACGTTTGATTTGACAGATGCCATCTGCGATGTTGCAGAAAGAAACTTTTGGAAGATTCCTGCGTCATCACCGAACAGTTCTTTAATGACAGTCTGATGCCGGGTGTACCAGTTTTTCCATGACGACATAGACAAGGCGTCGTCTTTTAATTTATCAATACCACGCTTAAGCCGCAACGAATACATCGCATGGATCGTCGCGTCCTTATCATCGAACAGGACATAGTTATGGCTGTCGCCGGAACCGTCTCGGCTGGAGGCGTCTAGGTACTTGATGCCACGGATTCCGGCTTCGCGAAGCATGCTGGAGACTTCAGCCTGTGAACCGGCCCACTTGTCCCCAGATAGGAGTTGATATAACTGGCTACCACGAATGTCACCATCCAGGGAGTTATCCCTCGGAAACATTGATTTCGCTTCAGCGCGGACCTTCTCGGCTGCGATCCGCACCTTCTCCGGCTGCTCACTCAGCGGCTTATCCCACAGCAGGTATTCGCCTTCGTCCGGGATATCTACGTGGTAGAGGCGGCCTTGATCGTGCCTGAAATCATGTGGTGATAATTTATAGATTTCATTCAGCGTCGCCTTATATCCATCTATGCGGGCTTGCGTCGCCTCTCTCGCAGACGCTGATTGAGTCCTGCCAAGCCAATCATCCGCATCACTAATAGCCGACTTCATTCGGTCTATTGCCTTAGCTATCGCTTCTTTGGCCGGCATGTGTTCCGTAGCAATAATGTGAGCGACAGTCACAAGTGCAGCATTATCTGCTCCTTGATTGTACCGATTCTGAACTTCCTCGCCCTTGTGATAGACGGTCTGCGAAAGAGACTTCCGGTAGAAATCAGCAATCTTCTGCCTTGATGCCATGTAAAGCCCATGCCCATAAGCCTGCGCCCCTTCACCCGTTCCAATCTTGGACAGGTCAAAGCGGTCGAAGGTATGGGGACTGCCGTGGTAGACGCGGAGGGAGTAGGCGGGGTTTGCCTTGTCACCTAATTTCGGCGTATGGACAGGCGACTGACTTTCTGATAGCCGCTCCGGCCCTTCCCGGTTAATGACCTGTCGCAGCACATCGAGGCTGGTGCGGTTATCGCCGTCGCTGACGAAGTTGCGGATGCCATCGAGGAAGTTCTTAATCTTGCCAACAGCCACCTTCACCGGACCCTGGGGAGCCAGGTCTCCGGCAAGCACACTCTCTCCCCAGTGGGAAATCTCTTCGGCATCCAGCAGCCGCTTAACGGCATCGGCTTTTTGCGGCTTAGTCAGATCAGTACGGAGATTGATCTTCTCAATCTGACCGGCATACTTTTCTGCTAACACTTGGCGCCGCGTTGTGCCATCCGCCAGCTTCCTCGCACCCCAGGCATTGGCGCCCTGCTGAATGCGCTTGATAGCCGTGGGATCAATGCTGGACGTGCCAAGCGCATTGGCGTTATCGGGATCAGTCAGGACATGCAGCGCCTCATGGAAGGCAGCCTTGTAGAACGCCCGAACGCCGCCATTCGGATTGCCCTCGCTGGGAACGAGGGTGTCGAGCGCGATATGCACCACCTTCGCATTGTGGTCGACCACAGCGTTAGCGGCAATCGGATTGCCGTCTTTGTCGACGCCGCTGAGAGTGTCCACCAACTTGACGAGGTAATCCTGGGGGACGCCCCACTTGCTATATTGGGTCTGCACCCGCTGCTGTAGGCTATTCAGCGCCTTCTGCCGCTCTTCCAGAAACTGGGCATGCTGGGGCGATATCGGCGGGGCCACAGACGGCTCAGCAGGAGGCTTGGGAGCCTCAGGCGGCACCACAGGGGGCTTGGTGACATCAGCGACAGGCGGAGCTTCAGCGGGCTTCTCAGGCATGCCTGTAGCCGCTTCAGCCGCAACAGGGTCGCCACCAACATCAGCAGCACCCTTGGCTTCGGCTTGGTGGACTTCCTGCAATGCCGGGTTCGGAGCGCCAAGGGTGTCCGGCGTGCTCGCCATCAGACTGCGGATGTAATAGGCGCCGTCAGATTCACCCTCGCGCCGTATCAGAGGTGTTGACGGCGGCGGCAGTTCTGCTCCCGTCTCACTGTCGTATGCCTTGCCTTCGGCGACATCAATAACCCGAGTTGGGAAAATGAATTTGTTCGGGTCATTAGGGTCTTGCGTCCCATACTTCTGCGCAAAGTCCTGAGCCTCGTCGATAGTCTTGGTGTCGAGCTTGACGCCGGGGGGAGTGAACAGCCGGTGCGTCGCACCAATGCCAGCGCCCATGACAGCGCCGCCAACCGTGCTGTTGATCTCGTCAGACATCGACGGGATCACGTCATTGGGATTGCCGCTGGCAACAGCCTTTGGGATATTCTCCAGGGCGGGAGACGCCGCGCCAATAACGCCCATGCCAGCCGCATTGCGGGCAAGCTGGTTCGCCAGTGAGCGGCCTTCGCCCTTCATGACGAAGGGAGCCGGAGCGCCAGCTAGAGCGCCGCCAACCACTGCGCCAGCAGCCGTTGCCGCAGGGTCTCCATTGTACTGTTCGTTCGCCGTTGTGCCGCCACCGAGAGCGCCAGCAGCAATCATGCGGGGAAGGCCAGCGACGGCATACTCGCCCATCATGACGGGGACTTCAGGAAGCTTGCCAGCCAGATAGAGGCCACCAGAGCCGATGCTGTTTACATCAGTCGCATTCGGAACCGCGGCGCCATAGTTCTTATTGGTATTCTCATCGAACTCCTTGAGAGCCGCGGCATCCTCTGCCGCCTTCTGCTTAATCCAATCGCTGCCGGTATAGTCGGCAAGCTTCTGCTCAGCCAACTGGGCAGGGTGGTGCAGGTACTCGGATAGACCTTGACGCCCACTGCGGACGAGGCCCTTGTAAGCCTCGCCGAGGACGCTGGGGGATTCAGCCTGGTCAACAAACGGATCATAGTCAACGGGGACGAGTTTGGACGATCCTTGATCTGGCTGTCCCGCAAAGGGGTCATAATCAACGGGGACAAGTTGAGGTCCACCAGCGCCGCCACCGCCTCTCCTACGGGCTTCCTCCATCCTGCGGCTATGGATGTCCCGCCACATATCGCGGAACTCACCAACCGTCATGTCGGGGTTCTTATACTGATCCGGGGTATTACCAACGATAGCGGACTCGGCTACCCGCATGTTGGGGTAATAGCGAGAGACAACATCAGCCGCACGTTCGTCAGGATCAGCCGCGAGCAGAGCCGGGCCACCAGCTACACCCTGTTGATGGGTGAAATAGGTTTCCCAAGGTTCAACATCACGTCCCAGATTATTGGATAAGTTCCCTTTCGTATTTGACAACCACTGAAGCCCAGAGTGTATCTGAATAAGGGGGTCGTTGCGCAGATGGCGGGGAACACCTAGTTGGTTATATTCGGGATCGCCTAACTGGTATACCCCAGTATTGCGGCCATTGTTCATGCGAGGGTCTGCGCCGAGATTGCTCTCGATCATAGCATTAGCAACAGCCTCATCAGGATCGAGTCCATACTGAGGCGCTAAGGATCGGATCGTCCCTTCAACATCGACATCGTTCTGTGAAGACCCAGAATCGAACGGGTCGTAGTCCACCGGAACCAGAGTGCTATCAGGCATAGCTGATGCTTTCCTTACTGTTGGACTTTAGAGACAGAACCATCTGCATTCTTGACATACCAACCGGGATTACCCTGGGGGTCTTTCCCCATGCGAGCACCAGGGACCGGAGGCTGGGACGCAGGTTGCTGAGTGGTCGATTGTGACCCATTCCCCATTGCCCGCTGAGTGATGATGCCGAGATGATCGACAAGTTCCTTGCGCTTCGCAGCAAAGTCAGCTCCACGCTGAGACGACGGGGTATTGTCCATCGCTTTGATCTGGTCAGATATCGCCTGCCTGGCTGTCGTCAGATTTCGGGCATCGACATACGATCCATTACGCTGCGGAGCATAAGGTGTTCTCGCCCGCGCTCCCCAGTAGTTCGCCTGCTGATCCATCAGACCACTATGATGAGTGTTCAGGTCTTCCAAAGCATCGGCCCGCTTCATCGCAGCCGCTGCCATGTCTTTCTGTACCTTCTGACGCTGCTGGTTGAAGGCCATCTGCTGCTGATAACGCTGTGCTTCGTTCATGTAGTTGAGCGTATTCTGCCCAGCCTGCCCAATGTTCGCCAGCGCATTACCAGTGCGAGCGGCCATTAAGCCAAGGCCGAGGACCATCAGCGGGTTCGACCAAGACGGGGCGCCCTGCTTATTGGCTTCGCCGATGATGCCGGAAGGCGTCTGAGCACCCGTCTGTTCCTGTACCTGCTGCACTGCACCCTGAGCCTGTTGCAGTGTCTGCTGGTAAGCAGGGTGGACTGCGGCGATGCCGGACGGATGCAGTTGGCGAGGTCCGCCGGGCGATGTGCCATAGGTGGGGTCGAGTGGCGCGGCATGAGCGGGAGGCACTGCTGGCTTCGCGCCAGGAGCCATCACAGTAGGCGCACCAGGGGATGTCTCATCAGACGGACCACTGGCAGACGGTAGCGGACCATCAGTCTCTGGAGTTGACGATCCGGCATAAGTTGTAGCTGAAGGCAGCCCGGCAGGCGGGACTGTCGCCGGCGGGAATCCTGGCTGGACATCGCCATAGGCCGGGGCTTCATCAACTCTCGTTGCTGGCGTCGGGGGGATGCTACCAAGGCCGGCTGACGAAGCAGGAGCAGCGTGTGCTCCAGCGCCACGGCCAAGCCAATGGTAAGCGTCGCTAGCAGCACCCTGGATGACATCAAAAACAGGATACCCCTGCCCAGGTTGCGAGTTTGCATCACGAGCCGTTTGCGCGTTCTGCATCTCCAGAAGCTGACCGCCAGTCGGCATGGCCAGAGCATAGCCGGGGGCATCCGGGTCAACCCCGCTGCTGCCAGTCGCATACCCAGCCCGACCACCCCGAGCATACAGCGAACCCACGCTGTCATTGCCAGCCAGATAAGCTGCATTCGCCGTCACGCCAATCGGCGCCGCCCTGTAGGTGTTGCTGTTGCTGTCCAGGGACTGCTGGGTAATCGGCACCATGTAGCTGTTGAACTTGTACGGGCTGTTGCTGGAGTAGGGATTAGCGTAGCCGTAGGCTTTCTGGTAGGCGTCATCATCGACAGCACCACCGTCTGCGTAGCCAGCGCGACCACCACGAGCATTATTCTGAGATGCCGAGTTCATCGCCGCAGTCACGCCCGCATCTTGAAGTTCGTTCTTCACAGCACTGGAGAGATCGCCAATACCACCGCCGCCAAGGCCAATCCCGCCACCAGCACCATTGCCACCGGCAGAACTGAGATTTCCCATGGAACCCATGTTGACGTTCGGTCCCATAGTCGGCATGGCGATGCCGCCACCGGCATAACCAGCGCGGCCACCATGGGCAAACAGATTGCCAATCGGGGTTCCTGTGGCACCATTGATAAGACCAGCCGTGCCGGACGCCTGCATGCCCGGAGGCAAGTTGGCAGAAACGTCAGCGCCAAGGCCCTTCATGTTGCCGCCGAAAAGATCGCCAACGGTTTGACCGGCATTAGCTCCCGCCTGAGAGCCAGCCATTGCACCGCCAGGGCCACCGAAGAATCCCCCGATACCAGCGCCGATAATCTGACCGGGAAGCTGCATACCGGAGTTGGAATGATCGCCTTTAGCGGGGTCATTCATGCTGCCGCCAGCTAGGCCATCCAAGGCATAGGACGGCATGCCAAGTCCGCCAGTGTTGCCGCCACCAGCGAATCCAATACGACCGCCGCGCTTGGCAAGCATCAAAGGAGCCATCTCTGCCGCGGTTTCTAGCCCAGCGTCGATAGCAACCTCGGAGCCAGCCGCCAACGCGGCATCGGTTCCTGCCATGATAGCGGCATCTTCCAGAGCAGCCGAGCTAGCGGCTTCTGCCCCAGCTTCGCCAGCAGCGCCGGCAGCACCTTCCATCCCACCATCAGCACCAACAGAGAGGGCACTGCTGCTGAGATCGGCAGAGGGAAGAGACGCAGACGCATCAGCACCGCCAAGGCTACCGAGGCCACCGCCGCTGCCACCTTCACCAACGCCACCACCAGAGCCAGCCATCCCACCGGGACCGCTATCAACACCGGCAATCCCCTTTTCAGACGACGCAACAACATCGGTCTGCATGTCGGCGCTGGCACCGGGATAAGACGATAGGCCACCACCATGCCCGCCGTTCATGCCGTTGACGCCAGTACTACCCGCACCACCGCTTCCGATGCCACCACCCATGGGGGCTTCTCCAGCGGGGGGAGCCAGCGGAGTAGGAGCACCAGTCGCCGGAGCCGTGGGAGAGGTCAGTGTTTGGGGAACACCAGAGGTCGAGACAGGATTGTAGAGAGGCGTCGGAGCGCCAGGGGCGGGTGCGCCCGGAAGCGTCTGCACCGGACCAGTCGGCACGCCAGTAGCGCCGCCAGGCTGCATCTGGGGCATCGCTTGATAGGGGACATTTCCAGGGTTCTGCCCAACAGGGACCATCTCCCCATTGGAACCCGTGATGTCGGCCTTGGTCAGAGAGCCAACGCCCTTAGAGTCGTAGGGCGAGAAGCCATTCACGACGTAGTGATAAGCATCGCTAATCCCACGGCCAACAGCGGTGTCTCCAACCTTATCAATCATCGCCGGGATCAGCTTCTGCCCAGCAATCCCAAACAGCGGGTTAGGCGCACCACCTGACCGTGGCGCCGGAGCAGGCCCATGCGATGTACTGCCCTGATTGCCACCGTTAGAAGTCGGAGGACCAGGGGACTGCATAACAGGGACAGGAAGGCTGCCATTCCCCCCAATCCCGCCTATAGCCTGCTGTCCAAGCGGGGCAAAGCCACCTAAGCCTTGGCCTTGTCTCGGCTGATAGTAATACCCACCATCGTCATGACCGTTCGGCGCAAAATCGCTGTATGTCGTTCCGCCACCATAATACCCAGCACGCCCGCCATCAGCATGCCCTACGCGGCCACCGTGGGCGCTGGTATCTGTGGTGTTGTTCCAGTTGTAAAACTGGTTGTTCGACGCCTGAGCCGCCGCTGCCTGTTGCGCCGCATAGTCAGACGGGGACGTGGTGGAGAAGTTCCCATTGGTGATATAGGGATGGTTTGCCGCCACAGACGACACACCGAATCCGCTGCTGGCACCCTGCCCACTGCTGAAAGCATCAAATGCCCCCAACTGGTCGAGCAGAGACGCACCAGCCAGACCGGCACCGACATTCGCCGTCCACGAGGACGGGTAGTTGTAGTTGTACGATGTGCCCTGATTGCTGTTCGTCGTCGTCAGCTTAGTCAGCGGGTTCGAGTAAGCGACGTTCGCCGCAGCACTCAGGTTCTGCAACGGATAGGCGGCATATGATCCGCCCAGCCCTTCCGCGCTGTTCGCCAAGCCCATCATGTTGGCGCCGGTCGCGTTCTGGAGATTGGACGCGCTCAAGCCAGACTGGACGTTGGCCTGCATGTTCTGCTGGTTCGCCATCTGAGTCTGTTGTTGGCGAGCAAGGTCAACCTGGGCCTGGGACTGCGCATTGCCGAAGTTGCTCTGATACAGACCGGCGTCCGTCTGCGCGATCTGAGAGGCGCGGTTGCGGTCATTCTCAGCCTGTTGGATCGCAGCCCGGTCGCCACCAAACGCACCAGCACGAGCCGCCTGACCACTCAGGGCCTGACCCTGCATGTCATAGCTGCGGTTAATCTGATCGTTCGTGGTGTTGATGACGTTCTGGGTATAGGGATTCATGTACCCAGACAAATCAGTCTGGTTCAGATTCGGCGCACCGCTGATGTTGGCGTAGCCGTTCCCCATGTTGCCTTGAACCTGGGAGGCAAAGCCGAGGGCCTGCTGACCGGCTCCGAGGCCGCTGCCAAGCGCCTGATATCCGGCATTGTAACCGTAATTCTGAAGGCCATTCTGGTTAGGATTGATGGCGTTCTGAGCCGCCTTCATATACGGCTGGAGTTGGTCCTTAGTCCCTTGGTCAAGGTTCAATCCGGTGCTGCCAGCGAAGACCTGACCAGAAACAACCGGGTTCGGGTTCGCAACCGTGTTGGTATTGCTGCCGCCACCGGAGCCGCCGCCAGACCCGTTGCAGAACATGCCATCAAGAAACTCGGCAGACTCTTCAGCGGTATACCCGCGCATGCCCTTGGTGACGAAGAAAGTCATCTCACAAGCCCTTCATATAAAACACGCCATCGGTGGGGACATCTTTCATGACTCTTGCCCATCCACCGCGAGCGGTAGCCTGAACAAAGTCACATCCTTGTTGCTTAGCCCAATCCTCGACAAAGGGCTTCATTAGCAAAATCTCTTTGAGATTGCCGGCAACGAGAAAGATGTTGAGAGACTTCTTGCGAGGGTAAAAAATAAACTCAGTGACAATGACGGACTTCTGCCCAGGCCAAAATTGATACTGACCGGAGGCAATGCCGTCATAGATATCGGAGACAAGGTGCGTGCCGTGGTTTCGCTTCAACACCCGCTCAATCAGATGAGCGCGCTCAGCAAACACGGCATCAAAGTCAGAAGTCACCGGGGCGGCGGCATCTGAGCAACGGCCTGCTGGCTCTTCTGGCGAATGCCCTGCACCAAGCCGTCAAGCTGAGCCGAGCCAAGCTGCATCAGCATGTCGGGGGTCACAGCAAACTCGCCACTGCTCAGCCTGACCTTGGCATCCTTGGTCGGCGCGGGAGACTTTGGCAGCTTTGAGAAGATCGCCTGGAGGGCCTGCACACCGGCATTGGTGTTGCCCTGGCCGAGGCCGCTGACGACATCCGCCGGGATGATGTAAGTGCCTGACGGCACCGTGGCGTTGACAGTATCAGCCCGCCCAGGTGCAGCACCGGGGACAACGCCGCCGGTATCAAACTTCACTTCAACGCCACCACGAGAGCCAGGACCGCGGGCCTGCAAGCGAGGTTCCCGCATACCTTCGTGCATAGAGGGGGTATGCAGCCCAGCAAGGCCGGGCGGCCTGGAAGCCATATTAAACATGGGGAACCTCTATTGAAGGTGGCCGGCGTTCTTCAGGTCTTGGATCAGCGTCGCCGTTAACTCAGCGAGTTGCGTTGTCGTGCCTGATGCCGTGTTGAACTGACGCAGCTTGACGCTGTTCGTCATGGTGTAGGGATCAATCGTCCCGTTCGACTTCTTGCCGGACACCGGCTTGGAGACGTTGGTAATGGTGGTATTCAGCGTGCGGGTAAGCTGATCCGCCCAAGTCTTGACCTGTTCCGGCTTTGGTTTGGCCGGCATCACCGGCCATGAGACGCCACCACCGACACCCATTAGCGTCCTCCATCCGCAGAAGAGTTCATGCGCAGCGCACCAAGGCGCCAGTTCGTACCCGTGACACCAGCCGACTCAAGCCGGATCGCTGCCTGTCGTCCGCGTGCTCGGAAGTTAATCCAGCGCGTGGTAGGCGCCACCGGGAAGGGGCCTTTGGTGGTAGGGGTATCGTCGGGGTAATTCAGCGTCTGAATGCTGATGTTCATCAGGCCGCTGTCAAAGTACATATCCGGGATGAGACGATCCGCATAAGTGAAATGCGTGCCATCCGCCATATCGAAATAGCCGGATTGCAGATACCACGGCATGGCCGAGCCATTGGCATCCCAGCCAATCTCATGGAAATACAGGTTACCATTGGGATCGCAAGCCAGCGGATACTGGAAGCATGACATATCCTCCCAGCAGGTACGGGCAAGATTGCCGCTATACCAAATCTGTTCGGAATAGTTATAAGTGATATAGCTATCATTCTCGATGCTGTTGATCGAGGGATAGTACCATGTCACTTCGTTGTTCTGCGAGTTAAGGCCGCAGTAGACCTTATCCAACTGAGCCTTGTTTAGATTGCTAAAGACGTAGCGATGCTCTTTGCATTCCAGGGCAACCGGGGCAGAACCGGCATAATGGAAGATATTATCCTCGCTCATCCAGTAGGTGGTGCCCTCGATGCAGACGGCAGCA
>SESF01027975.1_pt1 | contig 11252 bp, 8 predicted proteins | sample 3171521 | NCBI WGS metagenome assembly SESF01 (sample SAMN10866945, study PRJNA518727) | freshwater metagenome | biome: subpolar coniferous forest; feature: holomictic lake; material: water; isolation source: holomictic Lake 227, 6 m and 8 m depth | place: Canada: near Kenora, Ontario | collected...
CCGCATTTAGAACAGCTGGGCATGATGACGCAGTGTTGCCGGCGAGCTAATTTCGTGGTAGTGTGTGCTTTGTTTCGTAATGCGCAGCACTCGTGGACCGAAACTTTACCTCTGCAACATCCCTTGCGGCAGGTCGGACAGGGTGAGGCAGAAGCCTCTTACCCCGGCATGCATCTTCCAAGAATGGAGGGGAAGCCATGGCAAACACGATCGACACGGGGGCCAGCTCCAGCGCGCTGTCCTTGTTGCAGAACGCCTCGCAAGGCGGCAGCGCAAGCGGTATGTTCTCCGCAATCAACAGCGGCTCCAACGGTGCCAGCCAAATTTCCCCGTTATTTGCCGCGATTAACGGCGGCAACTCCAACCCGTCCAGCGTTCAACAGATTACCCGCGACCAGCAGATCAAGAACCAGAAGAGCACCATCTTCACCAATATCGGCAAGGCTATCAACGCGGTCGCCACCGGCCAGATGCAGCCGACCACCGACTGGTTAAAAGTTGCTGGCTACTTTTCCGCACAAGGCATGCCTTTTATCGTATCAATGGACAACAAGGGGCAGCCGCTCATTACCGACCAGACCCAAATGGATCTGTCGAAATATTCAAATACCCAGCAGAATACCATGATCCAGGCTCTGCAACAGTTGCAGAATCTCGGGCCGAAACTGACCGCAAACGCCGATCATCAGGGGTTACAAAATACCTGGGATAGCGTGCCGGTTAAATTAACTCAGGACATCGCTGGAAACCGTGTTCCGGATACCGCATGGGAGCAACAAGCCCAAAATTTGTATTATCAAAATATTCCCTTTACTTATAATATGGATGAGAAAGGCACCATCTCTATCCAGGATCAGCGCTTTGATACCTTTTTCGATAAGCCCTACCAAGTCCAGGCCCCCCTGCATCAAGCGGTCAAAGTCGTTCAGGATGCGATGAAAGTCGACACTGAATATACCAACATGCTCAGCCAAATCGACCAGACAAAAGCCTATAACGCCGCTCATACGGACCAGCAAACCGTCCCGGAGATGCCGACCGAGCTTTATAATAAGTGGGTCGGTTACCAGAAAGACCCGTGGGTTCAGGACGCGCTCGCCTACAAGGCAATGGGGGTGCCGTTCTATCTGGATGCCGATACGACTCAGACCGACATTTCCGCTTTTTATGTTCAAAAAACGCAGAAGACGGTCGTAACCAAAAGTGACGGGACACAAGTTACCAACACCACCCTCGCCGCCGTCTACAACAATGGCACCGACTCGAACGGCTTGCCTGATACCACGACCAACGCCACGAGTCCGGAGCCGGGGACGAAAATTCCCGATCGGGTTAACACCGGCGCGGCGACCGACGCCGCCGGCCAACCGTTGACGATTGCCGTGGTCACCGCGCCCCATTACGTTCAGAAAAATGAACAGACGGTCTGGACCAACAGCGACGGCACAACGACAAGCGAGCAGGCAACCGCCACCGTCAATAAAAACGGGGTAGACTCGCTGGGTTTGCCTGACAACACCACTGACGCCACCGCCCCGAATCCCGGCACGTCGATTCCCGACCGCGTCAGCACCACGGCAATGACCGACGCCAACGGCCAACCGTTGACGATTTCGCTTCAGACCCCGCCCCATTACGTCCTGAAATCGCAGCAAACCGTTACCACGCTTAGCGACGGATCAACCACAACCAGTGCGTCAAGCGCCATTGTCAACGGGAACGGTTTCGACTCGCTCGGACTTCCCGATACCACGACCAACGCCGCGTCACCGGCCCCCGGCACCACCATTCCCGACCGCGTTAACACAGCGGCGGTGACCGATGCCAACGGTCAGCCCCTGAGCATCACCGTGCTTGACGCCGCCACCGGCCAGCCGCTGCTGGACGGCAACGGCAACCCGGCCTTTTCGTCAAACGGCCCGGTCAGTTACACGGTCACCGATCAGAACAACCTGACCATTTCCGACGCCAACGGCAATTTGCTTTACGATTCGGCTGCGGCCGGCACTGCGGTCAACTTGTCGATTTCCGACTCGCTCGGCAACACCACCACCACCGACGGCACACCGGCCAGCAAGGACGTCTTCCAGCGCAGCACCGCTCACACCACTTGGGATGCCGCCGCCAGCGCCTATACCACCGTCAATAGCACCACCGGCTTCGACCCCGCGACCGGCAACGCCACCGGTGACAGTTCGACCTCGGTCACCACCGTCAGCTACAGTAACGAGACCGCTTCCGCCGCCTTTCGGCAAGCCCATCCCGACGCCCTGATCGATCCCGGTGGCCCGCTCCTCGATAACAGCGGCAATCCGGTCTTTTCATCGAACGCCGCGGTGTCGATCAACGTCACCGACCCGAACAACGTGACCATCACCGACACCAACGGCAACACGCTCTATGATTCGGCGGGAACCGCGGTGAACGTGTCGGTCAGTGATTCGCTCGGTCACAGCTGGACCACGGACGGCACGCCGACCGCCAAGGAGATCTTTTCGAAAAGCTCGACCTCCACCACTTGGGACGGAGCGGCCGGAGCCTATAATGCCACACAAACCACGACCGGCTTCGACGTCACCACCGGCAACTCGACCAGCGATACCAGGACCGGAGTCACCACGGTCACTTATCAAAATGTCGCCGCCACCAGCGCGTTCACGCAGGCTAATCCCGCAGTCAATGTCGATCCCGGTGGGCAACCGGTCCTTGATGCCAACGGCAACCCGATTTTGTCGACGACCAACCCGGTAACAATCAACGTCACCGATCAAAACAACCTGACGGTTAATGATGCGAACGGCAACCCGCTCTATACTTCAGCGGGAACCCCGGTCAATGTCTCGGTCACCGACTCGCTCGGCCATGCCTACACCACCGACGGCACGCCGACGACCAAGGACATCTCGGCAAAGACCTCGACTCAACTCGCCTGGGATTCAAGTGCGCAAGCCTATAACGGCACCACCACGACAACCGGGTTCGACATTGCAACCGGCGGGACGAAAACCGACACATCGACTTCCGTCACGACGGTCAGCTATCAAAACATCGACCTTCCCAGTCCCGACGCCTTCCGGCGAACCTTTCCGGATGTCAAAATCGACCACACCTATAGCCCGCATATTATGGCCAAGCCGTTGACGGCGCTGGAATCACCGGCTTGGGTGAAGACCGATCCCTATTCGTCCGCCGATCTGAAAATCGGCACGGACCAATGGATGCAAGACGCCGCGAAGTTCATGAAGGCGGGCTCCCCCTTCATGCTCGACTTCGACCAGACCGGGAAACTGATCACCAAGGAACTGACCCCGACCAACATCGTTGCCTATAACAACCCGCCATCCTATTTGCCGTCGTACAGCAGCAGGGGCTCGACCGCTTCGTATCAGTATTCCGGAGCGACTCAGGTGCTTTCGGTCATCGCGTAATTCTTTACTGAAGCTCGGATAGACGCGAAGCCTCATCTTCGGCAATCAGAGCGTCGATCACTTCGTCGAGTGCTTCGCCGACCATGACTTTGTCAATCTTGTAAAGCGTCAGATTGATTCGATGATCGGTGACCCGGCCTTGCGGAAAATTATAGGTCCGAATCCGTTCCGAACGATCGCCCGAGCCAACCTGATTTTTACGATTAGCCGCCCGTTCGGCATCAAGGGCCGCCCGTTCCAGATCGTACAATCGGGCGCGCAAGACCTTCATCGCCTTGGCCTTGTTCTTGTGCTGTGACTTTTCGTCCTGCTGCGACACCACCAACCCGCTCGGCAAATGGGTGATTCGAACCGCGCTATCGGTGGTATTGACCGACTGACCGCCGGGACCGCTGGAGCGGAACACGTCTATGCGCAAATCCCTTTCGTCGATCTGGATATCGACATCCTCGGCTTCGGGCAGCACCGCCACCGTCGCCGCCGACGTATGGATGCGACCGCTCGCCTCGGTCTGCGGCACGCGCTGAACCCGGTGCACGCCCGATTCGAATTTAAGCCGGGCGAACACGCTGCGTCCGGTAATCGAGGCGGTTGCTTCTTTGAAGCCGCCGATGCCGGTTTCGGAAACATCCATGGTTTCGAAGCGCCATCCGCGCAGACCGGCATAACGGCGATACATTTCAAACAGTTGGGCCGCAAACAGAGCCGCCTCGTCACCGCCGGTACCGGCCCGCACCTCTAGAATCGCATTCTTTTCGTCGGCCTCGTCCTTGGGCAGCAGCGCAATCAGGGTGCGGCGCTCCAATTCAGGCACGGACCGGGCCAGCACCGCGAATTCCTCTTCCGCGAGCGCGCGCATATCGGGATCGGTGCCGGGATCGGCAATCATGGCGGCAAGATCGGCGGCTTCTCCACGCACTTTGCGCACCGCGCCGATCGCCTCCGCAATCGGGGTCAGATCGGAATATTCTTTGGACAGGCGGGCAAACACCGCCGGATCGGTTGCCCCGCGCGCCAGCGTGTCGCGCAACTCGTCGTAGCGGGCAACGACCCTGTCGAATTTCTCTTCCATATTCACGGGCCTTCGTCCTCTTTATTGGTCGTCTCGTCGAGACGAAACAAATCACGCAACAGCCGCTCGGCCGCAACCTCTTCCCCGTCGGCGGCTTGGCGACGCAACACCTCGCTCGGATCGTGCAACAGCCGGTTGACCAACCGCCGCGTCGCCTCCTCCGCGCCGAGCACCCCCGCCTCGAGCAAGACCTGCCGACGCGCCGCTTCGAACCGCCGCCGCAACGCGATCACCACCGGGGATGCGGTCCGTTCAATGCGCGCCCGCACGAACTCGGCAACCGCCTGATCGACCAGCGCCCTTGCCTCGGCCGCCGCCTGTCCCCGACCGACCCGCCCCTGTAACGCGACGCGCTCAAGATCAGCAAGGTCATAAACGAAAGCGGCCTCAATGTCGCCGACCGAAGGCTCAACGTCGGTCGGCAAGGCCGCATCAACTATAAAAACCGGGCGCCGACGGCGCATTCGCACCGCGGCCGCGATCGGGGCCTCCGTTAGGATATAGCGCCCGAGTCCGACCGCCGTCACCACGATATCCGCGGCACACAGCGCATTATCCAATTCAGCGAAGGGGGCATAGTGGCAATCGAGCCTGCGGGCCGCCGCCTCGGCCCGACCATCGGCCGGCATGGTTACCGTCAAAGCCTTCAACCCGGCCGCGCGCAAGCGCTCGACCATCAGCAGCCCCATATCGCCGCCGCCGATCAGCAGACCCTTGCGCCGCCCCAGATCACCGTGCAAATCCCAGGCGATATCGACCGCCGCCGCCGCAATCGAGGTCGGGCGCTCGGCAATGGTGGTTTCCGTACGCACGCGCTTGGCGACGGCAAAAGCCGCGCGCATCAACGCATCAAGTTCCGCCCCGACCATTCCGGCGGCGACCGCGGCCCGAGTTGCGGTCTTGACCTGCCCCAGCACATGCGGTTCGCCGGGCACCTGACTGTCGAGTGACGCCGCCACCGCAAAGACGTGGCCGACCGCGTCGGGACCGTCGCGGGTGTAAAGCTGTTCGGCCAAGCCGGCAACCTCAACACCCGCCCGCTCCGCCATCAGCGCAGCCACCGTGAGCGCCGCTTCGGCAGGCCGATCGTCCGCCGCCACCACCTCGACCCGGTCACAGGTTGACAGCCACAGAGCCTGGCTCAGCCCGGCCGCCCGCAACCGATGCAATACGCCGGGCAATTCGGCGTCCTCGGTCAGCAGGCGATCCCGCACCGTCCCCGTCCAGGTCCGGAAGCCGGTCCCGACAACAACATAGCGGGCGGGCACGAAAGCCGGCGCCTCTTCGCTACCCTTTACGCGCGGTCGCCACCACCTGCTTGAAACCGGCGAGGTCCATCGCACCCGGATAAACCTCGTCACCGACGACAAAGGCCGGCGTACCGTTGATCGACAACGACTTAGCCAACCCGTGATTGGCCTTCAGCGCCGCCTCGACCGCCGCACCGGCCATATCGACCTTGAGCCGATCGGTATCGAGCCCGACCGAGCGCGCCAGACGCATCAGACTCTCTTCGGTGAACTGACCACGCGTGGTCATCAGAATATTGTGGAATTGCAGATACTTGCCCTGAGCGCGTGCCGCCAGCGCCGCTTTCGAGGCCATCTCGGAGGCCGGGCCGAGCACCGGCAGCTCCTTTAGGACCAACTTGATCTTGCCGTCAGTCTTGAGCAATGTCTCAAGGTCTTTTTCCACCGACTTGCAATAAGGGCAGCCGTAATCGAAGAATTCGATCATGGTGACATCACCGTCGGGATTACCGGCTATCGGAGCATCCGGATCATTCAGCAATGCCGCCCGATTTTCCTTTAGTCCTTTGCGGCGATCGGCGGTTTCCGCCTGCGCCTGACGCTCGCGCAATACGCCCATGGCCTCGACCAGAACTTCCGGATTCTTTACCAGATAGTCATGAACCAGATTTTCAACGGCAGCCTTCTGGACCTCGTTGAGGGCCGGTGCTTCGGCGCGGCAGGGAGAGCCGACCAGGGCCGCACCCAGTCCGACCAGCAAACAGACAAAAAACCGAACTCCGGGCATTCTGATGACTCCAGGCAAAACAGGAACGATTACAGGGATTGTGGTCCACCGAAGCGCGCGGAGCAAGCCCGCCTTATTCCTTCGGCGTAGATTTTATAAGCGACGCACTCTCAGCGCGTGCCTGTCCTCGCGCTCCGGCTCCGACGGACCGAAGCTCGGCTCCACCCGGACAGCGCCACCGCCGGCTCGAGTCGGTGGTCCCCGGTGGCGACGAACCCCAGGCTTACGCCCGCTGCGCCACCACAGCACACCGAAGCCGGCAAATATGAAGAGTATCGTCCCGATCAGCGCGGAACGAACCCGGGACGATACCTCTAGCCACGAGGACTCAGCAGCCGGGTCGGGCTCCACCGAAGCACCCTGCCCCGCCATCAAAGCCGCCGCCGGACCGGCCACCGGAAGCGCCGCTCCCGCCCCCGCCACACCGACACTGTCGATACGCCCGGACGGAGCCGCCCGCGGTGCCAGAGCCGCACCATGCGGCACCGATCCTTGAGTCGGGTGCGGCGCCACCGCACCGGCCGTTCCGCCGGCCGTGACACCGAGCGTGCCCGCATGCGCCGGCGCCGGACGCCCGGCCATCAGCGCGGCCGTGGTCGCGGCGTCAAGCTCGCCGGTCACCGGTAGCCCGCCGGAGCGCTGAAACGCACTGAGCGCCGCTCTGGTTTTGGGCGTCATCTCGCCGCTCGGCCGCCCGGTGTCGAAGCCGCGCTCCTTCAAAACCTCCTGCGCCCATTGCAGGTCGGCCGAACCGCCCGGCTTTGCCCCCGCCACCCCGGAACCGAGGGCGGCTAAAAAAAGTAGCCCCAGCCCCGCAACCACACCTGCCCGTATCTGCTTCACGGCACCAACTCCTTGCGGTATTGTCGATAAGCATAGTCTCCCGAGTCGCCCGTTTTCAATGACGCGAATTCGCAACAGCCGGGATCGCCCGTGAATGCCATCGTCGCCTTTTCCCGTGCCGTCGATTTTGCCGCCCGCAAACATGCGGATCAGCGACGCAAAGGCGCCACGGCCGAGCCCTATATCAACCACCCGATCGAAGTCGCCCGTATGCTTGCGGAAGCAACCGACGGCAACGACCTTGATCTGGTGATTGCCGGCTTGCTGCACGATATTCTTGAAGATACCGCAACCGGCCGCCCGGAGTTGGAGGCTCTGTTCGGCCGGGTTGTCGCCGAACTGGTGGCCGAGGTCAGCGACGACAAAAGCCTGCCCCAAGCGCAACGCAAGCAACTTCAGATTCTGCACACCCCCCAAAAATCCGTTCGAGCCAAGTTAATAAAAATCGCCGACAAGACCAGCAATATACGAGGGATCGTGACCGGTCCGCCGGTCGACTGGACTTTAGAACGAAAGCACGATTATTTTACATGGAGCCTTGCGGTGATCGTCGGCTGCCGCGGCATCAATTCCCGACTTGAGTCCCTGTTCGACGAAGCTTACCACAGCGGCCTGGCCCAACTGGGTCAACACAGCCCCGGAGCATAACAATAAAGTCTGGTCGCCCGACCGTCATCGACGTCGATCACCGCGGACGGTGTCACTTCGGGAACCGGAAAACTGTTGCTGACCAGGATCGAGCCCGCTTTCATCTCCGCACATGCCTTTGCCCACAGCGCCGGCATCGGTTCGGGCGACAGAAAGGCGTACACCATATCGAAGCCGCTCAGATCAACCTGCCACATATTGCCGTATTGCCAATCGACAGCCGCAGGTCCGCGCACGCGCCGGATCACCGCCCCGACCAACCATGTCAGCGGCGCGCTTTCAACGCCGGTCACCGCCATGTCCGGTCTGATCCGAGCCACCCGGAACGTAATACTGCCGATGCCGGCCCCGAGATCAATCAGATGCCCGACCCGTCGTTCTTCGGCCAAACCGGCGAGACGCACCGCCGTGCGGGCATTCGACAAGTAAAGCGGCACCCGCCCGGTAATCGCCCCCCGGTAAACCAGAAGCAACCCGATGAACGCCGCCAGAAACCAGCCGGGCGCAATACCGAGCCGGCCGACCACCAGAGCCAGCGGCAAGAAACCGGCATGAATAAAGCGCCACCAGATCGGTTGCCGCGTCAGCCACGCCAAGCCGGCCGCACACAAACCGGCGGCAATAACGAGCCCGTCCGGTTTATTAAGCGGAAAAACTGCGGCAAGTCCCGTGGCTGAAAGTAAGCCAGCCACCTGAATCAATAATTGAACCGGAACCGGAGGCATCGACATGACGGCGCCGCCGCGCGTTCAGCACACCGCCGGCTCAAACGACCGGGCCAAGTTTTCATAGCGCCCGCGGAAATACAGCAACGGCTCGCCCCGGTCCGCCATCTCCACCGCCTCAACCGCTCCGACCAGAATAAGATGATCGCCACCTTCGTGGATGGCCGACACGCGGCAGCGCAGCCAGGCAAGGCAATCGCCCACCATCGGAGTCCCCGATTCGGTTCGCCGCACCGGTACCCCCGCCCACTCTCTTTGCGTGGACGAGACCGCAAACCGCGATGACACCGCTTCCTGACCCCGGCTCAGCATATTAACCACGAACTCGCGGCCCGACTCGAAGCACCCCAGATGCCGCGACGATCGGCCCAGGCAAAACAGGATCAGCGGCGGGTCCAACGATAGCGAAGTAAAGGAGTTAACCGTTATCCCGATATCGCCCGCCCCCTCCGGCCCCGCCGCGGTAACCACGGTGATGCCCGTGGCGAAGCAACCGAGCGCGCGGCGAAAGCTCTTGACATCAAAGGCCATGGCGACGACACACTCTCACAATGACAGGTCGGTGGACAAGGCGGCATAGCCCGCCGAACCCGTAAGTGCAAGCCCGAAGTGACCGCCTTGCCCGTGCGGGCGTCAATCGTCTGATATCACTACGACCATCAGGTAACCGGGTGCATCATGCTTCTCATTGCCGGCTCAGGCATCGTTATCTTCTCCGTTTTCGGAGGCTATGTTCTCAATAATGGCCATGTCGCCGTGTTGTGGCAACCGTTTGAATTCCTGATCATTCTGGGAGCCGGCATTGGTGGTTTTATCACCGCGAATACCAAAGTGATCATAGGATTGACCGGCAAAGAAATCGGCCACCTCATGAAAGGGCCGAAATACGGGAAAGAACATTATTTAGAGTTACTAACCTTACTTTTTCAAGTCTTCAAGATTGCTAAAACAAAAGGCTTGCTTGCGCTTGAACAGCATATTGAAAAACCAGAAGAGAGCCCGCTGTTTCAGCAATTTCCTAAGTTTTATTCCGATCATCACGCAGTCGTGTTCTTATGCGATTATTTACGTTTAATGTCGTTAGGGTCGGATAATCCGCATGAACTGGGTGACCTGCTTGACCAGGAGCTGGAAACCCATCATTATGAACAATTACGGGTCGCTGACGCAGTATCGAATCTTGGCGATAGTATTCCCGCGCTTGGAATTGTCGCCGCGGTGCTGGGCGTTATTCATACCATGGGTGCGATCACCGAACCGCCTGAAGTATTGGGCCATCTGATCGGCGGCGCGCTGGTCGGTACCTTTTTCGGCGTGTTCGCGACTTATGGCTTTATCGGCCCGATGGCCGCCGGCATGCGGGCGATTTTCGCCAGCGAGGGCAAGTATTTTCAATGTATAAAGGCGGGACTGGTGGCGCATCTGGGCGGATACGCACCGGCGATTTCGATCGAATACGCGCGGAAAGTCTTACCGTCTGAATTACGGCCGAGCTTTACCGAAGTTGAAGAGGCTACGGCGGCGCTGCCGCCGGCCTGACGGGAGACCAGACGGTGGCCAAGGGCGGTAAAGACGAACGGCCTATTATTATCAAAAAGGTCAAGGGGGGCCATGCAGCCCCTCATGGCGGCGCCTGGAAGCTGGCTTATGCCGACTTCGTGACCGCGATGATGGCGTTCTTTCTGCTGCTTTGGCTGTTGAACGTGGTGACCAGCGATCAAAAGCGCGGCCTGTCCGATTACTTCGCGCCGGCCAGTGTATCGCGCGAAAGCAGCGGCAGCGGCGGCGTGCTCGGCGGCCAGTCGCTGACCGTCAAGGGGGCTTTGGTTAATCCGACCTCGCCCCTGACGGTCGATGTCCCGGGCGTCGGCCCTCCCGGCTTTGCCAGTGAAGAATCGGAAGCCGCGGTCGAAGCCGCCGAAAGCAGCTCGGCTCCGGGCCAATCCTCCGGTCCGGGCAAAAAGACGGCAGGTGAATCCGACCTGAGCCGAAAGGCCGGCGAAAGCGATAAGCAATATGCCGAGCGTTTGAACAAAGCGGCCGAGCGACTCGGCCTGCCCGGCAAAGCAATTCCCGAACGGCTGGAGGATTTTCTTCGCCGCTTGTATGATTCCTCGCCCTCGTACCTGCGCCAGCGCAATGATGAAAACCGCGCGACCTATCAGCGGCGAATGGATCAAGCGGCCAAGGATATGAACCTTCCCGGGCAGCACCCGGGCGAAGCCCTGTCCGATTTCGTCAATCGCGTTCTCGACGCCGCCGACCAGGCGCAAAAACGCATGGAGGAAGGCAAGCAATTCCAGGAAGCCGCCAACGATATTCGCCAAGCCATCCAATCGATTCCGGAGCTGAAGGAACTTGCCAAGAGTCTGCTGATCGATACCACGCCCGACGGGCTGCGCATCCAGATCGTCGACCAGGAACAAACCACCATGTTCGCCGCCGGCAGTAACCAGATGACGCCCCAGGCGAATGATCTGATGGCGCTGCTGGCCAAGG
>SESF01003089.1_pt1 | contig 11250 bp, 4 predicted proteins | sample 3171521 | NCBI WGS metagenome assembly SESF01 (sample SAMN10866945, study PRJNA518727) | freshwater metagenome | biome: subpolar coniferous forest; feature: holomictic lake; material: water; isolation source: holomictic Lake 227, 6 m and 8 m depth | place: Canada: near Kenora, Ontario | collected...
TCTCCCCTCCACTGGCCGGATTTTAGAGCAGCCCTGGAGGGTCGCCAGACGCAGTCGAACTTTCTTGAACGCAGCATGGCCTGTTGGATTTGACGAGTAGATTTAACCCGTGTTAAGTTCACCGTATTCAATATGAAAGCAGCGCCCAGAGATTACGCGGAGATCGTACGAGCCAAGCGGCGGGCGCGGGGTTGGACGCAGGCAGAGCTGGCGGAGAGGCTTGGGCTGACGAATGTCACGATTTCCAGGTGGGAGGGGGGCAAGGTGGAGCCGCTACCGATCTACTGGGAGAAGTTCCTGGACGTCACGAGCGGGGAATCCACTCTGGCTGCCGTCAAGCGCAAGGTTGCGGCGCCTGAGGTGGTGGATTTCATGGGGGATGGGTTAGCGGTCCGGGCGATGGTGGAGGGTGAACGGTTGACGTTCGGGCACCTGGCGAATCCGGCGTTCGCCACTGAGGTTTCCAAAATTGATCCCTTGCCGCACCAGCGCATTGCGGTTTACGAGCACATGCTCAAGCAGCCACGGCTGCGTTACCTCCTGGCCGACGACGCCGGCGCGGGCAAGACGATCATGACCGGTCTGTACATCCGCGAGATGCTGGCCCGGCGTTTGATTCGGCGCATCCTGATCGTGCCTCCGGCTGGGTTGGTCGGAAATTGGCAGAACGAGCTCCACGAGTTGTTCGGTATGGAATTTGCCGTGGTCACCGGCGCTGACCTCGGTCCGCGTAACGGCAATCCGTTCGCGACCGGCCCGAACTGCGACCGCGTCATCTGCTCCGTGGATACACTACGCGGTGAGCGGGCGTTCCTGCGGCTGGCGGAGCCTGCGGTGGTGCCTTACGACCTGGTGGTGTTCGACGAGGCGCACAAACTTTCGGCGCGGCAGGATGCGGACTTCACCATACGGCGGTCGGCACGGTATGAGTTGGCGGAGGCACTGGCGGGCGTGGCGAATCGCAAGAGCGAATGGAATCTGGGCTGGAGCGCCCGGCATCTGCTGCTGCTGACGGCGACGCCGCACATGGGCAAGGACTACCCGTTCTTCGCGCTCTGGAAACTGCTCGACCCGCAAACCTTCAGCACCATTGACGCTTTTCAGGCGATGCCACGGGAAAGTCGCGAACGGTTTTTCATCCGCCGCACGAAGGAAGAAATGGTGACGTTTGAGGGCAAGCCGCTTTATCCCCGCCGCACGACGGACACGTTTTCCTACGACCTCACGCAAGGGCCGGTGAGCGAGCAGGCGCTCTACGATCAGACGACGGATTATCTGCGCTTCATCTACAACCGGGCGAAGATGCTGAACAAGACAGCGGCGCAACTGGCGCTGGGCGTGTTCCAGCGGCGCATGGCGAGTTCAACCTACGCCTTGCTGCGCTCGATGGAGCGGCGGCTCGAAAAATTGGACAAAGTGATCGAGGACGTGGTCGCCGGTCGGGTTGATCTGGTGAAGCTCGCCCAGCAGGCGAATCGCCTGCGCGATGATGATGATCCGTTCGACTCCCACACTGCCGATGAAGAGGCTGGTGGCGAAGGCGAGGAGGAGAACGAGCGTTCCGAGGCGGAAATTCTCGGCAGCTTCGTTGCGACGACCATCGCCGATCTGGAAATCGAGAAGGAGCACGTCGCGAAACTGCTGGTGCTAGCGCGCAAGGTGCAGGAGTTGGGGCACGAATCGAAGTTTGAAAAACTGCGGGGCATCATCGAGGACAAAAAGTTTCGCAACGACAAGCTGCTGGTGTTCACGGAGCACCGGGACACGTTGACGTATCTGAAGGGGCGGCTGGATGGGATGGGCTTCACGGGACAGGTCGCAAGCATTCACGGCGGCATGAATTACGTCGAACGCGGCGAGCAGATCAAGTTCTTCAAAAAGCCCGTTGAGGATGGGGGCGCGCGCATGATGGCCTGCACGGATGCCGCCGGGGAAGGCATCAACCTGCAATTCTGCTGGGTGATGGTGAACTATGATGTGCCGTGGAATCCAGCGCGGCTCGAACAACGCATGGGGCGCATCCACCGTTACGGACAGAAGCGGCCAGAAGTCTTCATCCTCAACCTGATTGCGGGCAAAACCCGCGAGGGCAAGGTCGTCAAGATTCTGCTCGATAAGCTCGAGCTCATCCGCAAGGAGCTCAAATCGGAGAAGGTGTATGACGTCATTGGGCGCGTCTTTGAGGGCAAGAGCATCACAGAATACATGCGCCGTTCCCTGGAGGGCGAAGACATGGAGCAACTCACCCTCGACATGGGCGGGATGCTGACCAAGGAACAGGTCACAGCCATTGCCGAGCGAGAACGCATGCTTTATGGCGACGGTGGCGATGTAGCACGGCAACTGCCGGCGCTGAAAGAGAAGATGGCGACGGAAGTGTATTCGCAACTGCTGCCGGGGTATGTGCGGCAGTTTGTCCAGGACGCTATGCCGTTGCTCAATCTGAAGCTGTCGCCACTGGAGGAAAACCGTTACCGCTTGATTCCGACGCGGCCACGGGCGCTTGACCCGTTGCTGCCGATGCTGGAAGCCAAGACCAGCGACCATTTTGACATCACGTTCACGCGCCCGGAACGTGGCGTGCAAGGGCCGGTATGGATTCATCCGGGCGAGCCGGTGTTCGACCAACTGCGGGAACTCGTAGATTTCGCAGCGATGCCTCACGCCATGCGCGGCGCGGTGGTCGTTGACCCGTCCTCGATGCACTCGTATCTGCTGCATCTGGCGTCCGTGACGATTCTGCGGCGGGCCGATCCGTCGCTGGCGGCGTTGCAAGGCGACGAAGTTCTGGAGCAGTCCCTTGTGGCCGTACGCCAGCATGAAGACGGCACGATGACGGTGCGGCCGATTGAGGAATTTCTGTTGCTGGAGCCGCGCACGGGCGGGCTGCCGTTGGACGCGCAGCGGCTAGCGGTGTCGGCACAGGGCCGCATGGAGGAAGCTCGGGCGTTTATGGTTGGCACCGTGGCAAAGGAATTCACCCAGAAACACCGCGACCGGTTGAATGCGGACCTGGCCTCGCGTGTTGAATTTTTGCGGCAGGGCTTTTTCTACGAACAAAAAGAACTTGTCGAGTCGCGCACCGTGTGGAGCAAGCGGCGCAACGAAGGCCACCCCTCGGCGGAGCGGGAGATTGCGCGCATCCGGGATTTGCAGCGGGCGTGGGCCGCACGCTCGCAGGACGCGGAGCAGACGGTGCTGCGCGAGCCGGCGCTGATCGGGGTCGGGCCGGTGGAGTTCCTGGCGCATGTGCTGGTACGCCCGGCGGCGAACGACGAGGAAAGTATGCGGTACGACGCCGAGGTGGAGCGCGTGGCGATGGAACTGGTGATGGCGCACGAGCGGGCGATGGGGGCGCGGGTGCAAGATGTTCACTCGCCCGAGCTGTCGCTGCTGGCGGGGCTCAACACGCCCTGGCCGGGGTTTGATGTGTTGAGCCACCGGCCAGGAGACAAGCGCCGGTGCATTGAGATCAAGGGGCGGGCGGGGATGGGGAACGTGCATATCAGCACCAATGAGTGGGCGGCGGCGGCGAACCGGCGGGAGGAATACTGGCTTTACGCGGTGTTTGATTGCGCCACGGCGGCGCCACGGCTGGTGGCGGTGCAAGACCCGTTTGCGAAGCTGGTGGAGAAGGCGGCGGGATTTGAACTCAACGCGGGTGATATTCTGGCTGCTGGGGAGCAGGTAATTATATGAGAACGAAGAGTGCAGAATGCAGAATGGAGAACCGCGAAACACGAAAAAGAAGAATGCGCCGAGCGGTCTTTCCCCCCGCGGCCGGGCAAGAAAGCTCAACCCTCGGCGCAAATTCGCAATATCAAGCAGGCGAAGAAAACATAAAACCCATGTTGACGAACCGGGACTGGCCGGTTTATATTCCTGCATCATCTTCCCTGCTCGCTTCGGCGGCAGGGCGCGGGGCAGCTTCTTCGGAGGCTGCCCCTGCTCATTTTGCAGGTTTCGCTGGGCCACCGACGGGCAGAAATGAACGGAGGCTGCCATGAGAACGGTGGTTTACTTTGACGCCTTCAATTTTTATTTTGGGGCCATCAAAGGCACCCGCTTCAAGTGGGTTGATCTGGGCAAGCTCTGCTCGCTCCTGCTTCCGAACAACCAGATCGACGCCATCAAGTATTTCACCGCCCGGGTTCGTGCCCAACCCCACGACCCGGACCAGCCACTGCGGCAACAGACTTACTGGCGCGCCCTTCGCACGATTCCAAACCTCTCAATCTACGAAGGTCACTTCCTGATTCACACCGTCTCCATGCCCCTGGCTCAACCGCCGCCCGCCGGATCGCGCTTTGTGGAGGTCATCAAGGTGGAGGAGAAGGGTTCCGATGTGAACCTGGCCACACAGTTTCTCTGCGATGCGTTTCGGAACAATTTTGACGTGGCCGTGCTCATCACCGGTGACTCCGATCTACTGTCACCGATGCGCGTCGTGAAGGAGGAAATAGGCAAACGGGTCGGTGTGCTCAACCCTCAGACCCGGCCATGTAAGCCCTTGCGCGATCACGCCACCTTTTACCGCCAGTCCATCCGCGCCGGCGTTCTTGCGGCCTCGCAATTTCCGCCCATACTGACCGATGCCCACGGCACTTTTACAAAACCTGCTTCCTGGTGACACCATGAACGACTACCCACGATTGATTGAACACGCCTTCCCGCTGCGGCAGGCTTCCATTGACTCACTGCATGAAAAGAACGTGCGGCACGGGCATATTTCCACACTGCACATTTGGCCGGCGAGGCGTCCGCTGGCTGCATCGCGAGCGGTTTTGCTGGCAACGCTGCTGGCTGATCCCGGCACGCCGGAGGGGCGGAAGGAATTGTGCGAGAAGATTGGCGGCAAGCTTGCATCGGAGACGGACAAGGAAGGTCGGGTGAAAGAAATTACGGAGGGTGGGATTCTCCGCTGGAAACGCGAGATCGAAAACAAGGAATTGCTCGACTGGTTTCGACAAGAGATCCGAAAAGCAAATGGTGGACGTGCGCCGAAGGTGCTCGACCCGTTCTCCGGCGGCGGGGCGATTCCGCTGGAAGCGATGCGGCTGGGCTGCGATGTGCCCGCCGCCGATTTGAACCCCGTGGCTTGGTTCATCCTGAAATGCACATTGGAGTACCCACATAAGCTCGCGGGGCAAAAACGGCTGCTACCCGAATTTATTTTACGCGATCGAGAGTTCATGGGGGATTTTCTAAAGGAGGTCAAAGGCCTCAAAGGTGCGAAGTTACGAAAGACACTCGAAGCTCTGGGACATCGTTCGCGCGAGGGCGAACACCACCAGGAGGAGTGGGATTTTGAGCAGGCTGCCGCGAGTGCCGGGGTGACCCTAGAAGCCGATCTAGCTTGGTATGTCCGCGCATGGGGAAGGAAGGTTGTGGCCGAGACGCGCAAAGAACTGGCGCACTTCTATCCCACTTACGCAGATTGGCAACCACTGCAAACTGGTCTGGCTTTTGAGCCACAGCCAATGCGGTTGATTGAGTTGAATGAGAGCGGGGAGGCGAATGTCGATGCGCTGAACGCTGACCTCACTGAGGATTATTTAGGCAACAAGCGCAATCCACGTTGGGTGGCCAAGCCGCCGATTGCATACCTTTGGGGGCGGACTGTGACTTGTAAGAACTGTCGCGCCACGATTCCCCTGCTCAAAACGACCTGGGTATGCAAGACCGAGACGAAGCGGATTAGATTGCTGCTCGAACCGAATACGGATCGCACGGGAGTAATCTTCTCACTAGAATACAATGTCCCTGAACGTGGTGGTAATGCGGCGCAGAAACGTGAAAACGATAAGAAAGTCGGCGCGGGAACAATGACCCGCGCTGGGGCTCAGTGCCCCTGCTGCCCGACGATCATGGAGACGGAGGATATCCGATACGAAGGAAAGAATGGCAGGCTCGGGCAAATCATGACCACAGTCGTTGTAGATGGCCCGAACGGAAAGGAATATCGGCTGCCCACTGACCTCGAGCTAAGCGCAACTCAAGTTAGTGATTCGGATTTGCGGAAAGCATTTGAGAACGTGCCTTTCGGCCTGCCGGAAGAGCCGTTACCTCCAAAGGAAACCTTGGGGTTTCGTGTGCCGCTGTATGGAATTGATCAGTGGCAGAAGATGTTTACAAGGCGGCAGCTCGTTGCTTTATCAGCCCTGCTTCGCGCAACTCGAACGGTCTCGCAATCTGGGTGTCCAGGTGAGTTTGTGCCGTATCTTGCTTGTGGCATCTCGCGCTTGTTGGATTATGCAAACACTGGTGTTCAGTGGAAATTGGATGCGGATACACTTAATCATTACTTTGCGCGCTTTGCCATGCCCATGGTTTGGGATTTTGCCGAAGGCAATGTGCTTTCCTCATCCGCGGGCGCTTATTTGCTTTGTCAGGATCGCATCGCTACTGCGCTAGACAATTATGGCACTTGGGACATGGGGGGCATTCCACCTCACGTAATCCGGCGTGATGCGGTTAAGTCTGCAACGGAGAAGTTTGATGTCATCGTGACTGATCCTCCTTACTATGATGCAATTCCATATTCGGACTTAATGGACTTCTTCTACGTGTGGCTGCGGCGGACTCTTAACGGATTCAGCGTAGAATTGGACGAAGCGTTTCGAGAGCCTCTTTCCCCTAAGTGGAATCATGAAAAGCAAGAGGGGGAACTGATTGATGAGTCCTCGCGCCATGGCGGCGACAAAGCAGTTTCAAAACGAACCTACGAAGAGGGGATGGCCCGGGCGTTCCAGGCGTGTCACGGTGCACTGGTTGAGAACGGTCGTTTGGTCATCGTGTTCGCCCACAAGCATCCAGATGCGTGGGAGACTCTGGTCACTGCCATCATTCGTGCTGGCTTCGTGGTGGGTGGTTCATGGCCGATTCAAACGGAACAAGCATCACGGATGAGGGCGCTTGCTTCGGCTGCGCTTGCCTCCTCAGTCTGGCTGGTTTGTCGCAAGCGAGACCCGCTGGCCAAGGTCGGTTGGGACAACCGTGTGATGGCTGAAATGCGGGAGAACATCGCCACCCAGTTGCGCGAGTTTTGGGATTCTGGAATCCGCGGACCAGACTTTGTGTGGGCGGCGACCGGGCCGGCAATGGAGGCCTATAGCAAGTATCCGGCTGTGAAGAAGGCCAACAGTCCGACGAATGAGTTTCTGTCCGTAAAGGAATTTCTCAGTGCTGTGCGCCGCATTGTCATCGAGTTTGTTGTTGGGCGCGTGCTGCACATTGAGTCCGGCACAGAGCGGCTCGACTCCGTGACGAGCTACTACTTGCTCCACCGAAATGATTTTGGATTCGAGAAAGCACCTGCCGGGGCGTGCATCCTGTATGCGGTGAGTTGTGGTCTCTCGGACGCCGAACTCGAACGGACCTGGAATTTGGTGAAGGTGAAAGGCAGCGCTGTTCCTGCTTCGGAGGAAGTAGAAGCAGAATCCGGCGATGAGACTGGTGAGGCGGCCGAGGAGATGAGCGGAGGAGAGTTTACCCTTAGGACATGGAAGGAGCGGAAGGAAAAGCGGATGGGCTTTGAATCCGTGGGTGGGCGCGAGATCCCGCTGATTGACCGGGTTCACCGGCTCATGCACCTGTGGCACGACGGCGATGTGCGCAGGGTGGACGATTACCTGGACGACAATGTGCTCCGCAGCAATGAGCTGTTCGGTCGGTTGATTCAATCACTCATCGAATTGTCCGAGCGTGGGGGCGAGGAACGTTCCATGTTGGAGAGCCTGAGCAACCATCTTGGGGCGAAGGCCACCAAGGATAGCACGCCGAAACTGACGGGATTGGACGTAGAGACCTGAATTTAGCACACTGACCGAACAAAGAATTTATTATGCCGCCCGCACTCAAATGGAAACCGTGGCACGAGGTCACGCCGCTTCGTGAAGAACTTAAAACCGGCGAGCTTTCGATGAGCATGTTCGCCGCCGACCTGGACGAGGTCATACTCCAGAAAGGCAAGCGCCCGATTTACGAGGACCCGGCGAAGTTCTTCGCCCTAACCTACCCGACCTACAACCTGCGCAACCTGGCGCGGGATGTGGTGCGCCGGCTGGCGGGAAAGAGCGACAAGGCGGTGCGCCAATTGGAGCTGACGTACGGCGGCGGCAAGACGCACACGCTGATCACGCTGTTCCACCTGGTGAACGATCCGGCGGCGCTGCCGGACCTGCCGGCGGTGGAGGAGTTCCGCACGCACATTGACCTGGGCAAGAGCCTGCCGAGGGCGCGGGTGGCGGCCATCTCGTTTGACAAACTGGACCTGGAAACGGGCATGGAGACGGCGGACCCGGCGGGGAAGGTGGCACGGCTGTTTCACCCCTGGAGCATCCTGGCGTGGCAACTGGCGGGGGAGAAGGGGCTGGAAATCCTGAATGGCGGCAAGGGGATGGCGGAGCGGGACAGCGCCCCGGCGGAGAATGTGATGCTGGATTTGCTGGCGATCCCGAACGCGGAGGGGATCGCGTCGTTGATCCTGCTGGATGAGGTGCTGATGTATGCGCGGCAGAAAGTGGCGGAGGACAAAAGCTGGCTGATCAAGCTGCAATCATTTTTTCAAGCCCTGACGCAGGCGGCGGTCAAGACTGACCGGTGCGCGGTGGTGGCGTCGCTGCTGGCCTCGGACATTGCGGCGAACGACTCGCTGGGCAAGGAGATTGTGACGGCGCTCAAGGAGATCCTGAAGCGGCAGGAGGAGGAAATGGTGGAACCAGTCGTCAAGGAGGACGTGGCGGAAGTATTGCGGCGACGGCTGTTCAAGCCGTGTGACCCGGCGGAGATGCGGACGAACGCGATCACCGCGTTCAAGGGGGTGTGCGCGCACGATGAGGCGCTGAAGCGCGAGGGGGCGAGCGCCGAGAAAGCATTCGTGGAGAGCTACCCGTTTCACCCGTACCTGACGAACATCCTGTATTCCAACTGGACGGGGCTGCCGCGATTCCAGCGGACACGCGGCGTGTTGCGGCTGTTCGCCATCGCGCTGCGTGACGCGGCCAAATGGGACACATCGCCGCTGGTGGGGGCGAATGTGTTGCTGCGCAAGAAGGGCGAGCGGGGATTGTCGGACAGTCTGCGCGAGCTGGCGAACATAGCGAATGCCCAGGCGACCGATGGGCAGGCCATTTCGTGGGAAGGCATTCTGGACCGCGAGCTGGGGTTCGCGTTCGACATCCAGCGCGATCTTTCGGCGATTGAGCATCGCGAGATCGAGCAGGCGGTGGTGACGGCGTTCCTGCACTCGCAGCCGACCGGGCAGAAGGCCTCGCTGCGGGAGCTGCGGGTGACCATTGCGCCGACAAACCCGGACCGGATTGATCTGGAGAAGGGGCTGGCGCGCTGGGCGCAGGACAGCTACTGGCTGGATGACAAGTACACGGCGACCGAAGGCGGCGCACTGCCGGAAGACTGGCGTTTGGGCAACAAGCCGAACCTGACGCAGATCCAGCGCGAGAAGAAGCGGCAGGTCGAGAGCGACAAGGGACTGATTGCCGTGCGGATGAACAAGGCAATCGGGGACCTAAAGAAGCTGACCGAGGGCGCGTCGGCGCTGGGGGTGCGGACGCATACGCTGCCGGACAAGCCGGCGGACATCGAGGACGACGGCAAGTTCCACTTCGCGGTGCTGGGGCCGGAGGCGGCGTCGGAGTCCGGCAAGCCTTCGGCGGTGGCGAAGCGATTCATTGACGAGACGACGAGTGGGGCCAAGCCGCGGGTGTATCGGAACGCGGTCATCCTGGCGGTGCCGTCGAAGGAGGGGCTGGAAATGGTGCGCAGCCGGATTGCGGACCTGCTGGCCTGGGAACAGGTGGCGCTGGAACTGAATGACAAGGCGAAGAGCGGCAGCGTGGACGCGCAGCGGATGCAACGGCTGACGGTGGAGCTGGAGACGGCGAAGAAACTGGTGCCGGACGCGATTCGCCAGGCGTGGTGCATGATGGTCACGGTGTCGGAAGCGAACGATGTGCAGGCGTTCAAGCTGGGCATCACGGATGACTCGCTGTTCACGACGCTGAAGGGCGACCCGCGGTCGCGATTGCAGGAGACGAAGATCACGGCGGAGTCGCTGCTGCCGGATGGGCCGTATGATTTATGGCAGGAGGGGGACAAGCTGCGGCGGGTCAAGGACCTGGCGGGGGCGTTCGCGCAACTGCCGCACCTGCCGAAGATGCTCAATGCGTCGGCCATCGTGGATACGCTGGTGGACGGCTGCGTAGCGGGCGATTTTGTGCTGCAACTGAGGCGTCCCGATAAGAGTTTGCGGACGTGGTGGCGGACCCGGCCGGACGAAGAGGCATTGAAGGACGTGGACATGGAAGTGGTGCTGAGCACGGGGGCGGAGCTGGCCGAGATTCCGGGCGCGTTGTTGCGCAAAGGAGTTTTGCCGGGCCTGTGGGAGACCAGGACTGAGTTGTCGGTGTCGGAGATAAAGGCGCACTTCGCCGGGGGCAAGGTCGTCCAGGTGGACCGTGGCGGATATAGCGAGGGCCAGCAAGTGCCGAAGGCGAGCGCCGAGGTGGTGAGTGCCTCGGTGGAAAAGGCGGTGGCCGGTGGCGACCTGTGGTTGGTGTCCGGGCCGACGTCGCTGTTCAAAGAAGGGATTCCGGCAGGTGTGCTGACCGACACGGGCCTATTGCTGCCTCCGCCGGAGCCAATCGTCGCAGCGGCGATTTTGCAGGCGAATGTGTCCGCAGCTTGGAAGGACGGGAAGGCGAATGTGGCGGGCGTCCTGGCCCAGCTTTCGGCGCAACGCGGGAAGCCGGTGCCGTGGTATCAGGTGGCGCAGGCCGTGGATGGTGCATTGCGGGCGCGGCTGGTAGAGCTGGATGCGGACTCGGCCGGGTGGCCGTGCGACCCTTCCGCTGCCGCCAAGGTGGTGCTGAAGGCGGTCGCGGGCGCTGGGGGAGGAGGCGGGGGCGGGGGCGGGGGCGCGCTGAACGACAAAGGGGTGACGTATCAGGCTTATCTCCAGCCAAACGAACTGCAGGACCTCGCCGATGGCCTGACAGCGCTCATGGAATTGCAGGCGAAGTACGGAATCAAGATACGGTTCAACCTGTCGGTGGAGGTGACGACGGAAAAGGAATTGCAGCCGGAGGCGACTACGGAGCTGCGGAAAGGTTTGGACGATGTGTCCGATGCGTGGCATTGAGGGGCTTTGAAGAGCAGGTCTTTTCCTAGTAGGCGGCGTTCTTGGCTTTGATGGTGATGCCCTTCTCACGTTCCAGGTCCATCGAGTCCATG
>SESF01027397.1_pt1 | contig 11247 bp, 7 predicted proteins | sample 3171521 | NCBI WGS metagenome assembly SESF01 (sample SAMN10866945, study PRJNA518727) | freshwater metagenome | biome: subpolar coniferous forest; feature: holomictic lake; material: water; isolation source: holomictic Lake 227, 6 m and 8 m depth | place: Canada: near Kenora, Ontario | collected...
ATTTTTTTGCCCTTCTTATAACGGGCAACAATATCAACGACCTGATTATTCTGCAAGATGGCAGGATTTAGTTCGATAAATTTTTTCAGCAATTTTGGCGCTTTATCCATTGCCATTTCTAATCTGAGTAGGGCTTCCTTTGTCTTACCATTTACAAATAATACAGTACTTTGATAGAATAGGAAGATTGGCTTGCCATCTGTTGCTTTCATCGCAGCGACTGACTGTGTAAGGGCCTCTTCATAAAATTCGGCTTTTAATAAACAACGAATCAATGCTTCCCAACCAGCCACATTTTTTTGTTTCTGTCGAACAACAACACTAAAATATTGGATAGCCTCTTTAAACTGACCAAGGTTCATGCGGCATTCGCCCATGGCCAAATTGTATTCAGTAATAGTTCTTTGAATGCGCATGGCATTTTCAAGGTGTTTGATGGCACTTTGCCATTGCTCTTCGAGCATATACGTAACTGCGATCTTATAATGTAGTTTGCTATCCTCGGTATTAAGGTGTACCGCTTTTTTATAATGGAACCTAGCCTGGGCATAATTACCCAAACGATGAAAACAGTGACCAATCGCTTCATAGATTACATCTTCTGGTCTTGATAACTCCAAGACCTTCTCTAAGACTTCAATAGCTTCCTTATACTTACGCAGACGCAGGAAAGCATCGCCCATATTCCGATATGCATAATCGAATTTCTCGTCAATCGCTACGGCATATTGATAGGCATCAATTGATTTTTCATAGAGTTTCAAACCTTGAAACGCTGCAGCCATATTGAACCAAGCAAGTTCATTATATGGATACTCATCTATGATTTTCTGATGAACCCGGATACTCTCTTCGTTTCTTCCGGTGAAGTCGGTCCAAAAACAAATCTTATAAAGGGCTTCTTCATTATTAGGTTCTTCCTCTAGAATTAGCTTTAGACAATCGAAAACCTTATCAAATTCTTCATAATCGTCATATACATCCGCCAATTCAAACAATAGATCTAACCGCTCTTCCCCTTCAAATAGGTTCAAAGCAGCTTCGAGCAATTCCACAGCCTTTGCTTGTTGATCTAAAGCCAGATAAGCATCTGTTTTTAAAATATAGAGATTTACATCATTACTATCAAACAACTCAGCAGTTTCCAAAATGTTTAGGGCCTCCTGATATTTTCTATTGGCGAGCAACAGATCAGCTTTTTTTAACATAAGAAGTGCGGAATAAGGAAACTGCTCTAATGCGATCTCTGAAGCTTCCATCGCAGCGTTTATATCGTCTTTTTCATCATAATAGTCAATAATCCTTTCAAAAGCATCTTCTTCTAGAAAAGAATGACTATTCCCTCTTTTGAGATTCTGGTATTGCTGCAAGAGTTCTTTGAGTTCCTCTCGGTCTTCGCGGTATGGATTTTCTCTCATTGGACTATCGGTTTATTGAATATAAAACTTTTTTTGACTTTATTTTAAGTCTTAGGCAACTTTTTTCATTTTCACGCGTCTTATTAATATTAGGTTAATTGTCATATAATTAAGAAAAAGAATTACCTTTACTATAATGAAAACAAGGCAAAACATACAAAAATTCGGATTTTCCATCCTTTTGGTGATGGTGATTCAGATGGCGTATGCAGCTTTTTCATTCACGGGTATTGCTGATGAACACTCAAAAAACAGCAAGTATTCTTTAAAAAACCTTGGTAGCTTTTCTAGAAAAAGTCTTACTTATTCTTCTATGAAGGGGAGTTTACAGTTTAGGGGAACTCAATTATTACAATCTAAAGAAAATCAAAATAGTACGGAAATCAATTCTATGTTACGTTTTGATAATGGTAATGCAACCTTTGTATACCCTTATAAATTCAAAGTGAAAGTTCCAACCAAGTTCAAGACTCCGGTTGCCCCACACCACTAATTCAACAATCTATAGCCACTCGTTGGAATATCGTACTTAGAAGCCGGTACTGGGCTTAAGTTAATTTTTGTTGCTATATAGCTAACTACCGAAGTACTACGTTCCATAATATCGAATTCTAAAACAAACCCTGGTACATCTTTAAACTGATATTCAAATTCACGAACAGAGGGAATAATGGCGGTTGCATAATAGATATTGAAAACACTACTATCTCTTAAATTCAACACTGCTTTCTTGCAGTCATATCCCAGGATGGTTTTTGTTTCGTTGATTAAATGAATTGTCATCCCTTCAAACTGCTTATTTGCCTCCTTCCATTCTTTGCTACTTAGGCTTGTCATAAATTTATTATTCCCAAACTCTCTTAAGATTACCGCAGATCCATTTGCCTTATCATAAATTACAGATTGCAAAAGAGAGGGACTATTTAAATCAACACGACTATCATTACCTTTTATATATACTGTCTTTGAACTTTGATGAAGGGCATTCTGAACATCTTTATTCTGATCAGCATCTTCCATACTTATTTGATAAGTAACTGTACATTCTGCTACAACTCTCTGTTGGGATATACCGCAGACAGTCATACTTAACAAAGCAAAAAGCAAACCGATTATTTTCATATAATTGATTCAGGTGCTTACAATTTCATAACAATGATAAAGAAAGCCCTCTGAAATTCAGAGGGCTAATCAATTTTATTTATTTTTTTTCTGAGTGCGTTCTTTTAAATCCTGCACTTTTTTATTGCTATCCATCATGGCATCGTATTTCTCCTGCCATTTTGTTTTTGTCTTCGGAGCTTTCCGCTTAATCTCAATTTTAGCCAGGATCTTGTCATGGTTAATAATATAATTCTGAATTACAAACTGCAATCCCAATGTAATGATGTTCGACACTGTATAGTACCAAGTTAAAGCCGATGGTAATCTATTAAAGATGAACAATAACATGAATGGGAAGAAATAAGGCATGTATTTCAACGCAGGATTATCCTGAGTTGGCGTCATACTCATATTGTAAATCGAGATCAAGAAGCTAGTAATTACTGCGGTTATAGTAAACAAACTAATATGATCACCGAAGCCCATGGGCACATTGAAAGGTAATTTAGCGATCACGTCGTAGGATGATAAATCCTGACTCCATAAGAATGCTTGTCCCCTCAGTGCAATATTCGAATTAAAGAAACTGTATAATGCAAAGAAGATTGGAATCTGCAATAATGCTGGAATACATCCGCCTAAAGGATTTACACCTGCTTCTCTGAACAGTTTCATTTGTTCCATTGCAAAACCTTGCTGATCATCGCCAAATTTTTTCTTCAAAACATCTAGCTCGGGACGCATTACTTTCATTTTAGCACCACTCAAATAACTGCTATAAGTAAGAGGAGCAGTAACTAAACGAATGAACAAAGTAAGGAGCAAAACCACCCAACCAAAATTCTTTACAAAGCCTGCAAAGAAATTAAATACATTCATAATAATGTATTTATTGATAGGGCGAACAAAAGAATACATGTCTCTTCCAAGGTTCACAATTTTGTCCATCTCTGGTGCCTGCTTCTTTAGAATATTAAAGTCACTCGGCCCATAATATAATTGAAAAGGAACCGCTACGCTTGCTGTAGCAGGTAATTTCATTTGAAGTGAGGCATTAACAGTAGCTAGCTGAGCGCTTGAATCAGTTTTACGAATAAAACTAACAGAACCAGCACTAAAACTATTCTTAGCAACTAAAGTGGTATTGAAGAACTGTTGTACAACGCTTAACCATTGTACTGGTTTTTCGAACTTTCTTTCACTCTTAGCAGAGATATAATCAAAATCATTTCCTTCGGAGAAACAGATATTCGACATCTGACGCTCATACACTGCAGTCTTTTCTTGCTGGTGCGTTGTAGAATTCCATTGCAAATTCAACTGACCCTGACTCAATAATTTATCGGCACCGGTCAAAGACAGATTCCAATCGATCATGTATTCATTTGGTCGTACAATATATTCATGCACAATAGATTCACCATTTGCAGATTGTAACGCAAAACGAATAGTCTGACTACCATCGGCATTTTTTACAACGGGGTTTCCAGTAAAAAATAATTCAGCAGTTTGGGCAGACTGATTTGTGCCTGTATTTACGGCATAACCAATTTGATCTGTTCCACCAGAAAGTGTTACAAGATTACCATCCTGGGATTTATAATTTTTGAGAATTACACTATGAACTATACCACCCTTGTTAGAGAAGTTCACTTTCATTAATTCGTTCTCAACAACAATCATTTGTTCAACGCCTGTTGCAGCAGTGGTGAAATTACCCGCAGCTGAAACTCTAAACGCAGCATCTCTTTTTACTGAGTCAAGTTTTGCAGTAACTGTATCTATTACTTTCATCCTTGCAGCCTGAACAAGCGCAGTGGAATCATCTTGTTTTTTCTTTATTTCCGCCAAGGCAGATTGTTGCTTATTCGTATACCAGAAGTATAGAAAAAACAGAATGCCCAACAGCACAAAACCAATAACCGAATTCTTATCCGTCTTCATATCAAATTTTATTGAGCGGCAAAGGTAGTATTCTCAGTTTAGATTGGGAATCTGTGCCTATTAAATTTATAAGAGCGTTAAAATAGCTTTAAAAAGGGCAATTGGAGGGGAAATCTGGTATTTTACTCGTTTCTTTAACTTCTTCAACCAGGAAATTCTCCAGCTCAACCATCACATTTATAATTTTATTTATATGATGGAGCATACCTCAGGTATACTCCCGGGCGATAGCTATGCCGCGGGAAAGTTTGAAAAGTTTTTATGGTGGTTGTCAACCGCTGAAGAAGCATTAATTGAAAAAGCAGTACTTGATCGTAACCGTTATGCAATTACTGGAATGACTGTTTTAGGCACTTGGCTCTTTGCTACCCTTGCATGGTCTTATTTTTTTAGTACGGTGGTATCAGAAATTTGGGCAGCGCTTGCTCTGGGCATTTTTATGGGGGGAGTTATTTTAGGGATCGACCGAGCGTTGATCAAGGGCATCAACAGAAATAACAAACATAAAATTATTCCTATTGGATTTCGGGTTGTTCTTGCATTTACGATTGGATTATTTATGGCCCAACCAGCCCTACTCTATTTATTCAACAAAGAGATTCATACACAAATCTCGATCGACAATGAGCAGCGCAAAAGAATCAAATTACAAAGACAGGATAGTGTTTATGCAGGCATTAAACAACCACTGCTAGGGCAACGTAACCAGCTAAGAGCACAACTAATGGCGAAGGACAAAGAAGTTTCTGCAGCACGCGAAAGTTTTATTGCAGAAACGGATGGAACTGGTGGCAGTAAAAAAATTGGTTTGAAAGATATTGCAAAAGCCAAACAAGCGGCTTATCTGAAATTACAAAACGACTATTCATTGCTCGAGCAATTGCTGATGCCAAGCATTCGTGCAGCCGATAGTAGTCTCTCTAATATTGATGCTGGAATATTTAAAGAGCAGGCAGCATTTGAGACATTATTGAATGATGGATTTATCACCAGGATTGAAGCTTTAAACAATCTAATCCAAAACAATTCGGCAGTGGCTTTCAGATATTATTTATTGGTGGCAATATTGATGTTGATTGAACTGATGCCAGTAATAGCAAAAACGCTTCTTCCAACAGGCACTTATGATGAACATGCAAGATTAAGAGAAGCTTATGAAATAAAAAGTCTCCAGCAACTTTATCAAAAAGCAACTGAAGACTTAGATAATAAATAGTAAGAAATTATTTAGCTCCGCCCGGGCAGTTTCGCTTTAGATAATCGGTATATAATTGCGTTAAATGATTGAAAGTTCCAGCGCCTTCAGAAATGCTATGCGTGCGATTAGGATAGCTCATCATCTGAAATTGTTTTCCGTTTTTGATGAGTTCATTGACGAGCATTTCCATATTGGAATAATGCACATTATCATCGCCAGTGCCATGAATCAACAAAAGATTTCCTTTTAAGTTTTTAGCATAAGTAATGGGTGAACCTTTGATGAATCCTGCCTTATCTTCTTGCGGCAGACCCATATATCTTTCTTGATACAAATTATCGTATGTCAATTGATTGGCAACGCCTGCAACTGCAATTCCTGTTTGAAAGATCTGAGGATATTGGAACATTAAATTTTGAGTAGCCGATCCGCCACCGCTCCATCCCCAAACCGCCACCCGATTGCTATCAATATAATTCCATTTCAAGATCTCTTTAGCAGCCAATGCTTGATCCCGAATATTTACTTGGCCGATCTTTTTATAAACCGACTTACGCCATTCTCTTCCTTTAGGCACAGGTGTTCCACGATTGTCGATCGATATATAGAAATAGCCATCAGCCGACATATCGCCGCGATATAAAAAATTATATCCTACGCCATATTCATCTTTTACATTTTGTCCCCAAGGCTCGGTATACACATAAAAAACCACCGGATATTTTTTACTCGGATCAAAATTATTGGGCTTCACCATCCAAGCATCCATCGTTACATTTTCTGAGGTTGTAACCGTAAAGAATTCAAGATTCGATTTAGTTTTATCGGCCGATTGCACAGCTTTATTTACTTTGTCGCCATCAGTAGCAATATGATCGGGCAGCTGAACCCATTCAGTAACATTCGGAGTAAAATAATTAGAAAACTTATGTTGTGCAAAACCGGCTTTTGGGGATAACTCATATTCGTTGGTGCCCGACTGATTATTTGGTGTTACGCGTAAGGCAGAACCATTGCCATCCAATTTTGTTTTATATAAGTAGCGCTGTGTAGCATTATCAGGAGAAGCTTCAAAATACAGATATCCGCTTTTCTCATCAATCGCTGAGATCCGCATCACATCGTATTTGCCATTGGTAATGCATTTTACTTTTTTCCCATCCCTACTAATTCTATAAATATGTCGCCATCCATCTTTCTCGCTCGACCAAAGAAATTCATTTCCTTTTTCAATCCAATCCCAACCACCATAGGAATATTTCTCATCCCATAAAGCTTGAATATCAATCCACGCAGAATCTTCTTCATGATAAATCGATGAAACCTTTCCACTATTTGCCTCACAAAGTAAAATAGCTGTTTGGTTTTGTCGTCGATTCAAATGTTGCACAATCAGTTCATCGCTATTTGCTGCCCATTCCATTCTCGGTAAATAAGTTTCTAAAACAGTATCGTTAGGAATATTCATCCATCTTGTTTTGCCAGTAGTTAAAGGGACCACACCTATTTTAAAAGGAGAAGGTTTTTGTCCCGCCACAGGATATTCTACAGGCACAGCGAATGGATAAATGGAATCTGTATTATTGATCATTAAATGTTCTCTGGTAATCTTAGCGTCCATTTGCCAATAAGCAATTTGCTTGCTATCCGGGCTCCATCTAAATCCATCTCTACAGAAAAATTCTTCTTCATAAGCCCAATCAAATGTTCCATTAATTTTTTTACGGCTGCCACCAACTGTTAGTGCTTGTATTTTGTTTGTTGTAAGATCTTCGACATAAATATTATACTCACTAACATAAGCCACTTTCTTATCATCGGGTGAAAATTTCGCAAACATTAAAGAGGATGCGGGTTTGTCTTTCCCTAATTGTTTTAAGCTTTTGTCGTTTAAATTTAGAACCCAATAATCACCTCTTGTATCATAGCGCCAAACTTTTTTTGAATTAGTATAGATCAAAAGTTTACTCTCATCATTCGAGAAGAAAAAATTGCGAACAGTTAAAGGCTTCTCTGCAGCATCAGGTGTAAGTTGTTTTTTTGTAATCACCACCAGTTTGGTGTTGGCAGATAAATCAGCATAGGAAATCTCCCCATTAGCAATTGAATAATATCCATTCCCATTTTTGCTCCAATGGATCCCGGAAGGAGGTTGCGCAAAAATCAGATTGAACTGAATAAAAAAACTTAGAATTAAGATGATAGATTTTTTGTTTGACATACAGTATGATTAGGAAACTGAAATTACTAAACTAAGTCATAACATGTAGGTTATGGCATAAAAAAGTCCCGCTGCTCAACTACAACGGGACTTTCAATAATTAAAGCATATTAAACTAGTACAGTTTTTTTACTATTGCTATGCAGTTGATCATTGTACTTTTTAGCAGCACCAATGAATGCAACAAATAGCGGTGCTGGATTCTCAACTGAGCTTTTTAATTCTGGGTGATATTGAACCCCGATAAAGAAAGGATGGGTAGGGATCTCCACTATTTCAACCAACCCGGTTTCTGGATTTACACCACTGGCAATCATTCCATTTTGCTGGAACTGATCCAGATATTCATTATTAAATTCATAACGATGACGGTGGCGTTCTGAAATGTTGGTTTTACCATATATTTTCTCGGCAAGACTTCCTGCTGCTATTTCACAAGGATAAGCACCCAAACGCATGGTTCCACCCATCATCTTGATTTTTTTCTGTTCCTCCATCATATTAATAACAGGGAAGGGAGTATTTGGATCCATTTCAGTAGAATGTGCCCCATTCATACTAAGAATATTTCTTGCAAATTCAATCACAGCCATTTGCATACCCAAACAGATACCAAAGAAAGGCAAGCCTTTCTCACGAGCATATTGAACCGCTATGATTTTACCATCAATTCCGCGAAGTCCAAAGCCAGGTGCCACTAATAAACCATCAAGGCCAGATAATTTTTCAGAAACATTTTCTGCAGTAATAAATTCACTGTGCACATTTACAACTTCCACTTTCACCTCATTCATTGCGCCAGCATGAACAAAGCTTTCTAGAATTGATTTGTAAGCATCTTGCAATTCAATATACTTACCAATCAAACCAACAGTAACTTTGCTCTTAGGATATTTTAATTTATCTAGAAACCCTTTCCATTTATCAAGATTAGGTTCAGGTAATCCAGTAATATTCATTTTGCGTAAACAGATCAAATCTAATTTTTCGCGAAGCATTAATAAAGGCACTTCATAAATAGTAGAAGCGTCCATTGCTTCGATAACGGCTTCTGTTTTTACATTACAGAACAAAGCGATTTTACGTTTGATATCGTTGTTTAAAGGTTCTTCTGTTCTACATACTAAAATATCAGGATGCACTCCTGTTTCGCTCAACATTTTTACACTGTGTTGTGTAGGTTTTGTTTTTAATTCTTTAGCAGCTTTTAGATAAGGGATCAGCGTAAGGTGAACAACAACCAGGTCTTCATCAGGCAATTCCCATTGTAATTGACGAACAGCTTCAATAAAAGGTAAACTTTCAATATCACCGACGGTACCACCCAATTCAGTGATGATAATATCATATTTATCGTCTTGACCAAGCAATAGCATTCTACGCTTGATCTCATCGGTAATATGAGGAACAACTTGAACAGTTTTCCCTAAAAAGTCGCCCGCTCTTTCCTTATTAATTACAGTCTGATAGATTCTACCAGTGGTAACGTTATTGGCTTGAGAAGTATAGGTACTTAAAAAACGCTCGTAGTGACCAAGATCTAAATCAGTTTCGGCTCCATCTTCAGTTACATAGCATTCGCCATGCTCATAGGGGTTTAAAGTGCCAGGATCCACATTGATGTAGGGATCGAATTTTTGGATGGTCACTTTAAGGCCACGTGCCTGTAATAATTTTGCAACTGAAGCTGCAATAATTCCTTTACCTAAACTACTGGTAACTCCACCAGTAACAAAAATGTACTTAGCCATAATAGCGTTTATTGATCAATATTGAATAACACGAAAATCAGCTCAAAAAAAGCAGTGCTTTGATTCAGCTTAGGAATAGTTTACTTGACCAAGGGAAATAAATATGAAAATTCTCAGAGGTCGTACAAACCTACTTCAAAAAAACTGAGGAAAAAAATACAAGGCGAAAATCAAACAAAGGCTTTGAAGAAGTGTTAATTTGAAGTGCAAATCTTTCCCACCAAAAATTATAAAAAATGAAAAAACTATTATTTTTAACGCTGGCGGCATTTTCTACTGCTTTCCTATTCAGTTATAGCTATAAGACTCCTGCACCCAAATTATTGAGTCCGGATTGCTATATCAGCTGTTATAATGCAGATGTGCGTGACCTATTTAGGCAGGAAGCCAGCACCATGGCATTTGCCAATCTGCATCCAACTCCCCTACCTTTTCACCTGGAGGGTGCCATTGGAAAAGCGGTAACTTTTAAAGCAGCAGATGGTTCTGAAGCTATGGGCTATGAGATCCTAGCAAAGAAAAAGACCAACAAATGGATCTTTGTGATACAGGAATGGTGGGGATTGAATGATTATATCAAACGAGAATCAGACAACCTTTCAAAAGAACTGGAAAATGCGAATGTACTTGCAATTGATCTGTATGATGGCAAAATAGCAGCTACCCCAGATAGTGCCATGAAACTTGTTCAAGCAGCTAAGACAGAAAGACTTGAAAATATTATTAAGGGTGCACTTGCGTATGCCGGTTCAAAATCAAAGATCTATACTATTGGATGGTGCTTCGGTGGCATGTGGAGTTTACAAACCACTTTATTAGCTGGGAATCAGGCCGCAGGCTGTGTGATGTATTATGGAAGACCAGAAACTGACCTCAATAAATTGAAGGGTTTGAATTGTGATGTGATCGGTTTCTTTGGCAACAAAGACAAGAGCCCTTCTCCAGAGATGGTCACTAAATTTGAGCAGGACATGCTTAGCTCAGGCAAAAAACTAACTGCCTTTAAATACGAAGCTGGTCACGGATTTGCGAATCCTAGCAATCCAAGCTTTAATAGGGATGCAACGGCTGATGCACATGAGAAAGCCATTGCCTTTTTAAAAGCGCATATGTAATATAAATTGCAATAAGAAAGCCCGTCGCGATCATTCGTAACGGGCTTTTTCATTTTTCACTATTCACTATTCACTATTCACTTTTCACTTTTAACTTATTAAAATACCTCCCCAAGATTAACAAAGAATCCTCTCGATCCATCTTTCCCAAATCCATAATCGATACAAAGGTTCGCTCCGGAATGTTTGTTAAGTTTTAAACGAAGTCCACCCCCATACCCAGGTGAAATTACCTGAAACTGTGGCGAAATTTCAGGCGTGAAATATTGCAGGTTTCCAAATAGCACCCCACCTAAGAAACCATTCCTTGAAATATTAAAACGGTATTCACTTTCAAAGTAAAACATATTGTTTCCTCGAAAGCGACCTTGAATATATCCACGTCCAGTATTATATTGATCATCCCAACCGGTACTTGGCATTAGTAAATAAGGTGGTGTTCCCCCTACTGTCAACCAATTATAACTCCACAAAGCCAGTGTATTCTTTGAGTGCG
>SESF01005617.1_pt1 | contig 11242 bp, 7 predicted proteins | sample 3171521 | NCBI WGS metagenome assembly SESF01 (sample SAMN10866945, study PRJNA518727) | freshwater metagenome | biome: subpolar coniferous forest; feature: holomictic lake; material: water; isolation source: holomictic Lake 227, 6 m and 8 m depth | place: Canada: near Kenora, Ontario | collected...
CCTTGCAGTTCCATATTGCTTATTTCATCTGACTCATATTGGCTATCATTTCTGCTCTGCCGGGGGCGCATCCACGAACACCCCGGACACTGCGGCATTAAACCCCTCGGTCTTGCGCGCGTGGATGGTGACGGCGCCACTGACTTTCCAGGTGAGATAAATGCCGGCGGCGGTTTCTTCCTTGGTAGCGCGCTGCGTGTCGAGGACTTTGCCGTCGCGCGCGCGGAGGGAAACCTCCATGGCGCGGGCCGGATACCGAACGTTATCATAGTCCATGAGATAGACGGTGAGCTTGTAGGAGTCGGAGCGCTTGGGCGACTTGAGCCGCAGGTCGAACTCATCTCCCGCAGTCCAGCAGGCGGCCAGTTTGGAACCCGCCGCGCCCGGCGGCAGCTCCAGCACGCGCGCGGTCTGGTCGTCTTTGCCCCAAACGTAGGTGGTCCCCTGCGACAGGCGCAACGAGTAGCCTTCTGGAGCGGTGGGGGGGTGCCCGGCCAGCCAGGCGGCGGTGCCGCCATAGGTGCCGCGCCACTTGCCGGCGGTGGTGGCGTCGCGCGCGGCGAACGCAGCGGTCGAAGGCTGCGCGGGGGACCCGAACGCCAATGGCTTCGCGGGGTCGGTCACCGTGGTGGCGTCGAATTCCGCCCTGCCTCTGCCGGTGCTGTCGAGTTTCACCTCCCGTCTTTCCACGCCATGCGCAGCGGGCTTGAAAACAAAGACGCACGCGCTGGAGTTGGCGGCGCCTTCCAGCTCCACGGCGAGTTTGGCGCCGCTGGCCTTTTCGGTATAGCCGAAGATAGCCGCATCCGCATAGAGCACCTGCGGCTTGCGAGAAGCCTTCTCCTGAATCCAAAAGGCGGCGCAAGGCTCCGGTCGGTCATCCAGGTCGATGGGCAGCCCCACATTGACCAACTGCCGGCCGCCATATTCGCCGCGGCAGGAATAGGCGAACTTGCCACCCGGGGTCTGGGTGATTTCCTCAATCAGGTAGGTCTTCGCCGGATCCAGCCCGCGCAGCTTCGCGGCGAACTCGTTATGGGTCGTCAGATCGAGGTGATTGATGGCGAAGAGGAGCGCCTTGGTTTTCTGTTCGCCGGTGAACATCCACGCCCACGGACCTTCGTTCTTCAGCCAGTCGCCGCCGCAATACACGGGCCGCAGCAGTTCGTTGAGCACGGCCTTGATGCGTGGGTTCTTGCGCCAATCGTTGAAGACACGCAGATGGGCGACCGAGGCCTCGGACCAGTCGCCCGGCCAGGAGTAGATGCTGGTGTGGCGGGCGAGCAGGAATTGGTAGTACCACAAGGGGGAATCTTTCCAGGCGGCTGCGGCATTGCCGTCTTCGCCCCAGGTTGACAGCATGCCTTCCAGCGGGAACATACCGACGGCCGCGATGAGGTCGCGCACGTCGTCGCGGTATTCCGTGCGGCGAAACATGCCGGCAATGCCGTTGTCGGCCAGGTGAATCAGGCCGACATTCTGATTGCCATGGGAAGCCCCCGAGCCCGGCCCGGCCGGGTTGTCCACCTCGCAGGTCGTCTGCATGATGAAGCCGGGTTGCTCGTGTGCGATGGTATTCATGTAGCGGCGCATGCCCAGGATCTTCCGGTACACCGAATCACTCGGATGCGAGTAAGCCGTTTCCTCGTCGGTCTTCCAGAGCAGCCCGGCATCCACCTGGTCCCACGCGCTGTGGTACTTGCCGATGAGGGTTTCCCGCATCTGCTTGAGCTTGAAATCCACGTTGGCCGGGTCCGCGCAGTCGCGACCATTGCCCCACCCATTAACACAGTACTTACCTTGGAGGCTGAACCAGTGGCCGGGCTTCATGCCGTTGGCGACAATGAGGTCGCACAGCGCCGGCATGTCCGTCCATTTCTCCTTCGGCTCAACGCCATCTTCCGGCTGGTACCAGAAATCATCTATGTTGATGCGGTCGAAGCCGGCCGCCTTGGCTTTCGGGATGACGATGTTGCGGTAATCCGCGTCCGTGCGCCTGCCGCCCTGGCCGCCCCACTGCCAGTCATTGACCGAGAGAACCTGGGACGGGTCGTGGAACTTGTAACTCTGGCGCAGGTGCTCGGCCACCGCCATGCGCGCGTCCAGGACCTCGCCTTTGAACACGCCCAGGTTCACGGCGAAGTATTCGACTTCCTCCCGCGGGAACAGCACCAGTCGCACTGACTTCGGATTCGTCGCCACGCGCACGCCTTTCTCGCCGGCCCAGGCGAAGATGCCGAGCAGCTTGTCCTGACTGTGCCCCTTGGACGCGCCCGGCTCCAGGCAGGTGGCCCAGTTATTTTCCGGGACGACGAACCAGCCATCGCCCGAAGCGTAGCGGACCAGCGCATTGCGACCGCCGTTGGTCAGTCCGCCATTCGTCGCCTGCCAATTCACGATGCCTTCGATGGAATACAAGGTGTGCGGCCGGTCGGGCAGCTCCAGGCTCAGCACATCGGAGGCGTTGACGATCAGCTTCTCGTCCGTGGCATTCCTCAGGAATGAAAGACAGCACATCCCCGCCCGGCCATTGTACACCTCGAAAACCTGTCGGACGGAGAACGCGACCGGCTGCTTGCGAGTCAAAGTAAACTCGAGCCGTTTGCCCCATTTGATCCCATAATAGTCAATGTCGGTGATGGTCGCATCGGCGAGCGTCCAGCCACCATCATTAGCCGTGGTGGTCTGGCCGTTGACCACATGCGAGAACAAGGGCCCCGGTGGCCGGTCCTTCAGATAATCCACTTTGGCCTCGCGATTGTAGAAGCTGGTCAGGGACACATTACCGCTGGAGAACGTGACGGCGGCTTGCAGCGACTCGTTGCGCAACGTCCAGGTCTTCCCCTGTTCGGTGACCGCCGCCGGCTCGGCCGCGTGAGACCCAAGAATGGGCAGAATCGCAATGATCGCAATCACCACAAGCAGCTCGATCGGAGCAAAGGTCCCCCGTAAACCGGAGCACCGGCGCGTTGCCGGCTTTGCGCGTTCGGAAAGACAACGGGGCGTCCCTTGGGGATGGGCACCGTAAGCCGGCTGTAAGCCGGCGCTCCGGCACCAATTCAAATTCGACATCGGTTGTTTCACTGTTTTCATTGCGATAGACGTGCCCCTATCGGGCTTGAAATGATTGCTATCGTTATCATTGCAATAAACATGGCGCTCTTAACAGAGCTTTCCGATTCAGGGGATACCGGAAAGTTCATGATCAACCGCACCGGCTGCTGCTGCTGGCCGGGCTGCAGCGTGAAAGTCCGGTGCCAGCAGCAAGCCGACGAGGGCGAGGATGGTCGGTTTCATGGTCGTGACGAGGGCGTTGCCCGGGTTGATGTCGCGGTCGCACCGCCGATTTTCGAGTCGCTACGTGGGTGAACCAAAGGGCTGCTAATGCGCCACAGCTACCACCAGAACGGCCTGCCCTGAATGGTGCGTATGGTCATCGCGTTGAACTTTCGCCATTCAACGTGATTGTCCAGCATAAGCAAGTTGCCCCCTGCAGGCATATTGCCATTCAGATGCGGACTTTGATGAGGGAGCTTGGGAAACGCCCCCGGTATTCCCACATAGGTGTTTTGGCTGCGATTCGCGATGTCCGTTCCGATGGACAGGGTGGCATCTGCGGCCATTACCGCATCCGACACCGATGGAACGGTTTTCAAAACGGTATTGCCTGGGGTGGGACGCGGCGTGGGAGAGCTGATCTTTGCCTGCTGTTCGTAAGCAGGCAAGGGTGTGTTGTTGATTAAGGCGAACTCATACCCCGTTCTTCTTTACGTCCCGTTCATGCCGCGTTCTTGATCGGTGGTGATGCGATATGGTTCTCTTGGCTGGAGATTGTTGCGGCGCTTATTACCGCCATGCTTTGCTTTTCTTCATTTTGCGTCTCGGGTTGACTGTCGCACTTGATTGCGCGATGCGGAGGAAACTACCCGACACGCCGTAAGCTTGTAAATGGACGATAACGCTTTTTACATGGACTTAAACGACCGCCTTCGTATGCTTCGCTGGTGGCGAAGCGAGTGAACGCGATTGGCAACATAGACAAAACAGCGCGAACGGCAAGTGGGTGGAAACGCCGCCCCCCGGTAGTCTCCGTGCCTTGGGAGACGGCAAACGAACCGCTCTTCACCAAGCAGAGAAACCAAATGAATCATCCACTGTGTCCCCTGGGCAGCCAGGCTGTGGTGGCTTCAGTTGCACTGGTGGGCCTGCTGCTCGGGGGCACATTGGCCGGTGCGAATGACAATCCACCGCCGCCGGCAACCAGTCGTCTTCGGCTCGCGGTCATTAAGACGCTCGCACAGCCGGTGATTGCCAGGAATACGCCGGGGGCCGAGCAGATTGCTGGCGGGTTTGAAGCTGGCACCACGGTCAAGGTTACGATTGATGGCAAGCCCGAATACCACTTGTTTTCCCATGCCTTTCAAACGCTGGGTTGGGAGCGGCCCCAGGCGGATCACTGGTTCTCACAAGATGGCTTGAAATGGCAACCTGGGGGCGCGTTGCTCACTCCCAATACGGACCAAAAGACCGGGCTGTTCTGCACCTACGGCCATCCGACGCCGTTCTATGTCGAAAAGGAAAGCCAATGGCATCTGTCGTACAGTGTTTTCCGCAATAGCAAGCCGGGGTGGACGGGTGGCAACACCATCGTCTATTCAGCGAAATCCAAAGTGCATGGTGCCAAGGGGATCTACGGCCCGTGGGACTTCCCCGGTGAAGTGGTGTTTGTTCCCGGAGTCAGTTCGCCGGCAACAAACATGGTTGCGGTTTCTATTAGCTGTCCCTTTCAGGTGAAGGATGGGCGGTGGGCCATCTTCTTCTGTCCCTCGAGGGATGGTCATCCTATTCCGATGTCCTCCGCAACTCAACCTTGGCCGGTAGCGCTTAGTTTTGGCCCCTCTCCCACGGGGCCTTTTACCTGCCTGGATCCATGTGAGCCTATTCCAATGATCGATCCGCCTGATTTCACGGAGAATGTCTTGCCGATCAAAGTCAGGGGGCCAAAGAGCGGTCGCGATTACTGGGTGGCGGTCTTTGATTTCCTCGCGCCCGAGGTCTCCGCATATACCCCCAAGAACGTGTTCGGCTTCTCCTGGTCCGAGGACGGCGTGCATTGGCCCAAAGAACACGGTCAGGTGGTCAACGTTGACGACGGGCTCGCACCAGGGGAGCGGGGTTGGTGGCGGGGTTCCTGGTCCATCCGCACACCGCACCAGATGATTGATGAAGGCGGCGGCACCTACACCGTGTTCTTCACCGGCGGCACGCACGATAGTCATTTCGATGACTTCCGAGCCGTGGGGATGGTCAAAGTAAAGTTGGTTGAAGACTGAACTGAGGGGTTAGCCCATAGTGGGTTTCGTAACTATTCAGGCCGGCTCAACTCACGCGGCAGGGGCAGAGACGGCTCGTCCCCGCGTATTGCTGATTGGCGGATCGGCGAGTTCCGAACCAACGCCAGGAGATCGAATTGGCCGCTGGGGCTCGGCTCATCGTGAGCCGTTCATCTACCGTCCGCCGAGCCGGGATTGCAGTACATGCGGTTCTTCCCCGGCATCTCCGCTTCCCGACGCCAGGCGTCGTACTTGATAAACTCAACCCGGCCGTCGAAGCCGAGAACGACACCGCCCTTCTTGCCGTGACGCCGGCCCAGGCCACCGTCCGCAGCCGGGTCCGGGTAACTCGAGCCGTCGTTGTAGGTCCACTGGACTCCGATCGTGGTGTCTTCCTGGGCGGGTTCCCACGCCAGGAAGGCGTCCTGACGGAAGTCCCCCTGGCGGTAGGTGTTCGCGCCGCTCCGGCCATAGCCACAGATGGCGCCATTCTCGACGTAGGTGCTGAGCTGATTGAGACGCAGCTTGAAAAGTGCCGTGTTGGTCTTGTCCAAAGGGCAGCGATACACCCCCATGCTCTTCAGGTAAGGCCAGTGGAGACCACCTTGGTAGGCCAGGAGGGGGTTGGCATTATAGGGTGCGGACATGAGGTTGGGCGGGGTGGTATCCGATACGGGCTGATAGAGCCAGCCCGGGACCATTGGTCCGACCCAGTTGCAGTAGGCCAGCCGGTCCTGATTGTCATTGCAGTACATGTGCGCCGCCAAACCGAGCTGCTTGTTGTTGCTCGCGCACGTAGTGCGGTTCGCTTTCTCCTTGGCGGTGGACAGCGCGGGCAGCAGCAGCGCGGCGAGAATCGCAATGATCGCGATGACCACCAGCAGTTCGATCAAGGTGAAGGCGGCGCGGCGCGGTTCCGCCCCATCCCGAAGTCCCGAACCGTTCAAATTACAGAAGGTCGTCACACGTAACTCTTGCGGAAGCATGTCCCACGGTCAAGTGCGATGGGGGGTGGCGATGCGGGGCCAGGGACCAGCTTGATGGTGCCACTGTAGCATTGGAGCGCAGCCTTCAGGCTGCAGAAACGTGAAAAGCACGGAATGGCCTGTTGAAATCAGCCGCTGCCGCAGCCAAATCCCGCATTCCTGCAGCCTGAAGGCTGCGCTCCAATGCTCGTCTCGCCACGCCACCGCCTGATGACAGCAAAACATCTTCGTCCTGAAGCAGGGGGCGGCAACTACGGTCACCACCTTGGATTGGCTAACAATTGGCTTGTTGCGGGGTTGGCGGGTGTGTTAGTTCATGGGCTATGACGCCAACACGGCAAGGGTCCATTCGCCTATTCCGCTTTGCGGGGATCGATCTGTATTTGCACTGGTCGTGGTTCCTGGTGGCCATTTACGGCATCAGCGGCCGGGCGGCGCGGTATTCCTCGATGGTCTGGCCGGTGCTGGAGTATCTGGCGCTGTTCGGAATCGTGCTACTGCACGAGTTCGGCCATGCGCTGGCCTGCCGGCAGGTGGGCGGGCAGGCGGACCAGATTGTGCTCTGGCCGCTGGGTGGAGTAGCTTACGTAGCGCCGCCGCAGCGACCCGGCGCGATGCTCTGGAGCATTGCGGCCGGGCCGCTGGTGAATGTGGCGCTGGCGCCGCTCCTGAGCTTGGCCTGGTGGCTCAGCTACTCGGCTGGGTTGGGATCGGCCATGCCCAACGCATACACGTTTATCAAGACGGTCTGCATCCTCAACTTCGCCCTGCTGCTCTTCAACCTGCTGCCGATCTATCCTCTCGATGGCGGCCAAATCCTGCAATCGCTTCTTTGGTTTGTGCTAGGGCGGGCACGGGCCTTGATGGCGACGGTCGTGATAGGGTTCGTCGGCGCCGGGGGGTTGGTTTTGCTGGCGCTCTGGGAGCGCGATGTTTGGTTCGGCATCCTGTGCGTGTTCATCCTGATGAATTGCTGGCAGGGGCTGATGCAGGCGCGGATGTTGACGCGGGTCGCGAAGCTGCCGCGGCGGGGCGGGTTTGCGTGCCCCTCGTGCAAGCAGGCGCCAATCCTCGGTCTGCTCTGGCGGTGCGACCAATGCTTGAAGTCGTTCGACACGTTTGAGACGCACGCCACCTGCCCGCATTGCGGGGCGCTGTTCCCCGTGACGCGCTGCCCGGAGTGCGGCACCGCCCATTCGCTGGCGGAGTGGGCGAAGGCGGCGCCAACGGCTACCCGCTCGAGGTTTTAGGCCTGACTCCGGGCTTCTAAGTGGGCAGGGCCGCGTTGCGCCGGGCCATGATCGCCGCGACGATCTTGTTCGCCAGCTCCGGCGTTTCCGCCAGTGCCTTCTGGGCGGCGTCTTTGCCCTGACCGATCAGCGCGCCTTCAAACTGCAGCCAGGCCCCTTTCTTCTCCACCGCGCCGGATTCGATTCCGACGTCGAGGATGCTGCCCTCTTTGTTGATGCCGTGGTTGTAGAGGATGTCGAATTCGGCTTCGGCGAACGGCGGCGCTACCTTGTTCTTCACAATCTTCACCTTCACGTGGTTGCCCATCGCGTTGCCGGCGGCGTCCTTGAGCGTGTCCTTGCGGCGAATGTCGATGCGGACGCTGGCATAGAACTTCAAGGCTTTGCCGCCCGACGTGGTTTCGGGGCTGCCGAACATGACGCCGACCTTCTCGCGCATCTGGTTGGTGAAGACGCACGTGGTCTTGGCCTTGGCCAGAATGGCGGTGAGCTTGCGCAGCGCCTGGCTCATCAGCCGGGCCTGCATGCCCATCGTCGCCATCCCCATCTCGCCTTCCAGCTCCGCCTTGGGAACCAGGGCGGCGACGGAATCAATGACGATCACATCCAGCGCGTTGGAGCGGGCGAGCGTTTCGCAAATGGATAACGCCTCCTCGCCGCTGTCCGGCTGCGACACCAGCAAATCATCCAGGTTCACCCCCAGCCGCTTGGCGTACGCCGGGTCGAGGGCGTGTTCGGCATCGATGAAGGCGGCCAGCCCGCCGGCCTTCTGGGCATTGGCGATCACATGCAGCATCAACGTGGTTTTGCCGGAAGACTCCGGGCCAAAGATCTCGACCACGCGGCCGCGCGGAATCCCGCCCACGCCCAACGCCAGGTCCATCGCCAACGCACCGGTGGGGATGACCTCAATTTGCCGGAGTGCGCGCGCAGCCCCCAAGCGCATGATGCTGCCGTCGCCGTAGGCCTTGGTGATGGCGGAAATAGCGGATTCGAGATCCCGCTCGCGGGTCGCGGAAGCCTTGGCGGCTTCGGCGACTTTCGGATCGGCAGCGACGGACTTCTCGACATTCTTCTCAGCAGTCTTGGGAGGCATAGTTATATTCGTGTGATCTGGGAACCTTAATTAACAACCGCACTTCATATTGGTCAACTGTAAGTGATTAGTCAATTGCCACCTGCTCGGTGCTGCCCGTCCACGCCCCCCCGGAACGCCTCCTTCAGGCGGCGTTCCGGACCAATGAAACCGCGCAGCCAGCGCCGCTCAGTCTCGAGGCTTGCTTCCCCAACCCCGCGCCGCCCGATCATTCCTGCGGGTAAACCAGGATGCGGTCGTGGACGATGATGATCAGGTCGTTCTTGCCGTCACCGGTCACATCGTCCACGACGGCTTCGCGCGGTTCGATGAAATCGCCCCGGCGCCCGCGGAAGGTGCGCTCCTCGAAGACCGGCCAGCGGTTGGCGGGAACCAGTTTGCGGTTGGCGTCGAAGATGACCAGGTCGAGGTAGTTCCGGGCCGTCTCGAGGAAGACCAGGTCCTTGCGGCCATCCCGATCCAGGTCGCCGGTGACAACATCAGTGAGGTGGCCGTCTCTAATCGGGGTTTCGTAGCTGTCGAGTTCGGTCAGTACCCAGACGTCGCCGTCCAAGGGCAGGCAGGCAACGGAATTTAGGCCGAGCAAGGTGACGGCGTTGGTCTTGCCGGCACCAAGGGCGACGGATTGCAGGGCGCTGAAATCCGACACCGGCAGCGGCAAGTTGCGCACGACCTGCCAGACTCCGGCGCGGTCTCGCTCGCACAGGGTGAGCATTTTACGCTCGGCATCGAGGAGGAACACCGAGGAGATGGCGTTGGTCCCGTTGGGCACGGCGGTGGCACCGGCCAGCCGGGAATTGCTGCCTGCGCCGTTGATCTGTTCTTTCACTGTGAAGGCCCATGCGCCCCCATTGGTCGAGTCTTGCGCCGCCTGCTCCTGCTTCAAGACGACTGCGCGAACAAAGTTCTTCTGGGTCAGCAGCAATTCGGATTTGCCATCGCCATCAATGTCGGCGGTCCCGAGCCAGGGCTGGGACAACTCGCGAGCGCCGCCAGGAGGATCGACGTCCAGCTCCTCGAAATCCTTGCCCGGGACCTGGCGCAGGACCTTGACCTTCTCATACGGCATCAGCATCACCAGGTCGGGAAGTCCGTCCTGGTCCACATCGTGAAAGGCCAGGGTGCTGGGGTTGGACCTGAAGTTCTTGCTCAGCTTCTGGGTCCGCGCCGTGCCGTCGGCATAGCGTGTCACCAGCAAGCGGCAGCTTTCCTGATCCCCTTTGCCCTCCTGCTCAACGATCAGGGCGAGGACGGGCTTGGCTCCGGCCTCGAGCTTGCCGGTTGCCAGCGCGAGCGGCTTGCCGTCGAGCGGAATCAACGTGGGAAATGGCAGACGCTGTTGCTCATCCAGCCGGGTTACCCCCACCTGGCGTTCATCGGCACTGAGCATGAAAATCTCCGGCTTTCCATCCCCGTTCCAGTCCGCGACGGCCAGGCTGCTGATGCCGGCGAGGGAAGGAAACGTCTTCGGGGCAGCCAACGAACCGTCCGGCTGCTGATAACAAATGGAGATTTGGCCGCTCTCCGGCTCCGCGAAAAGCAAATCCGGCCGGCCGTCGCCGTTGACATCGGCCCAGAGCAGGCCCCGCCGGGCCTTCTCGCTTCGAGCCAGCGGCCAGACCTGGAACTGGCCCTGCCGGAAGGAGCCAGAGAGCGCCTCGGCCGGCTTGCGGGTAAATTCGGAAATCTGGGCCCGGCCCGAGTTTTGGGCGATGGTGATTACCTGGATCTTCTTGTTCTGTTCCAGGTTATCTGCCCAATAAGAACGAATTGGCGCGCTCGAGAAATAGACCTCGGGGCCCAGCGAACCATCCTGCTTCTGTAATCGGAACCGAAACGGGCTGCGGTCCTCCCAATTCACCAGCAACAAATCGCTGCGCCCGTCGCCGTCAATATCCACCACCTGGATTGATTTGATCGATCCCGAGATAGGGATCTTCTGCGGCTCGCCGAACGTGAGGTCTGCTTTCTGAGGCAGGAAATAGACGCAATTCTCTCCCAGCAATACCAGGTCCGTGCGGCCGTCTCCATTGAGGTCGCCCGTGCAAAGCGCGTTCTGCGAGAGCAGGCCGTCATCGATGGACCAGCGCTTGGGGGCGCTCCAGCCGTTGGTGCCCTGGTTGTAAAGCACGATCAATTCCCGGGGGTCGCCGTAGTAGGCGAGGTCCGGGCGGCCGTCGCCGTTCAAATCGGCGACCGCCAGCGAGGAGATGCGTTTCTCCGAGGCAATGGACTCAATGCGAAATCGGACATCAGGCGGCAGCTCGTTCAGCTCGCGTTTGCCCTCGGGTTTTGGCTTTTGGATCAGGTTGGTCTTGCCGGTCTGGTTGTAGAGAAGGTTGATCTTCGAGCGGGCATTATTGACCACGATGAGATCATTCAACCCGTCACCATCGAGGTCCGCCACGCGCAGTTGGCTGACCTGACTGTCGATGGGGAAAATCTCCGGGCCGGTGAAGCCAAAGCGATTGACGTTGCTGGCCGCCGGGCAGCTCATCGTGAAACCCACGCCGGCAGCCCATACCAACGCGCAGCCGACCTTTTGTCGGAACCAAGTGATAGTCTTCAAACGTGTCG
>SESF01017833.1_pt1 | contig 11238 bp, 11 predicted proteins | sample 3171521 | NCBI WGS metagenome assembly SESF01 (sample SAMN10866945, study PRJNA518727) | freshwater metagenome | biome: subpolar coniferous forest; feature: holomictic lake; material: water; isolation source: holomictic Lake 227, 6 m and 8 m depth | place: Canada: near Kenora, Ontario | collected...
GAATGTCGGAGCCTACGCGGACCTGTCCATGTTTGCCCTCAAATTCGTGCCCAAGGAACTGGCAGAAGTCTTCATGGCCCACATCCCCAACCTGCGGATGGAAGCCTACGGCGTCTACGCGAACAACATCCCCGGCTGCATGATGCGCGGCGTGGGAAACTCCCAATTCAACCTTGTTTTTGCCCATTTCATGGATGCAATGTCCGAGAAGCTGGGCATGGATCCGATGGACTTCTGCTTGAGGAATTTCGCCCACGAGTGGGAAAAGCTCCCGAGCGAAAGCCTCGTCGAGGTCCTGAAGATCGGAGCGGAGCGCCTGGGCTGGAAGGAAAAGCGGCACGAGCCGGGCAAGGGACAGGTCTATGACGGAGTCAAGAAGCGGGGCGTCGGTTTCTCCTGCCATCCTTCCTGGCATGCTGAGTGGCAGGAAAAACGCAGGGGCAAGGTCCAGGTCAACCTGACCCTCAACCCAGATTGCACCATCCTGCTCAACGCGGCCACCATCGAGGTGGGCGGCGGATCCAACACCTGCAATGTCCTGGGCTGCGCAGAAGCCCTGGGCTTCCTCGGCCTTGGTATCGACGATATCTTCTGGAGTCCCATAGTGGACACCAATGACGGAATAAAGGACTGCGTGCAGACAGACAGCGCCGTTTCCTTTCTCCAGTCAGAGGTCATGGTCGACTCGGCCAGGGAACTCAGGGAAAGGCTACAGGATGTCGCTGCGGAGATACTGGATCTCAAGCCCTCGGACATCGATTTCGAGAATGGCCGAGTCAAGGTTGCATCCCAGCCTGGGTTCACCATGACCGTGAAGGAACTCCTCCGGAAAGGCGACAACGCGCCCATCACCGTTGCCAAGAGCCGCTCTCCTGACGTCAAGCTCACCGGCGTCCCCTTCTTCGCGAACTTCGCCGAGGTGGAAGTCGATACAAGTACGGGCAAGGTCGAGGTGCTGAAGCTGGTTGTCGTCAACGACTGCGGCACAGTCATGTACGCATCGGGAGCAGAGGGCCAGCAGATCGGCGGCCAGTGCATGGGCATGGGTGAGGCGCTGACCGAAGAGCTCGTCTACGACCAGGCCACGGGCAAGCCGCTCAACTTCAACTGGGTGGATTACAACATCCCGACCATGGCGGACATGCCCGAGATCGATCCCGTCCTCCTCGAAGTCTGGCGGGGCACAGGGGAATACGGTGCCTGTGGCATCGGCGAGGGTACGGTGTCCTGCACGCCGGGAGCCATCTCCAACGCCATCTACAACGCCATCGGGGTCAGGCTCAACCACATTCCGATCAAGCCGGAAAAGGTCCTGGAAGCCCTGGGAAAGGTCCGGGGGTAAGACGATGGGAATGCGCAAATTCAGCCATGTTTCTGCAAAGTCCATCGGTGACGCCGTCGCCTTGAAAGGCCAGTTCCGCAGGAGCGCGGTGGTCGTGGCAGGAGGCACCGATATCCTGGGTATCCTGAAGGACGAGGTCCACCCGGTATATTCCAAGGTCCTCATAGACCTGAAGACCATCGCGGGCCTCGATTGCATCCGCGAGGAAGCTGGCTGCCTGAAGATCGGCGCCCTGGCAACCCTGGCCGACATCGCAGCGAACGAGGCGGTTCGGAAGAAGTATCCCCTTCTCGCCGAAGCTGCTCACGCTGTGGCCTCGCCCCAGCTCAGGAACATGGGAACAATTGGCGGCAACATCTGCCAGGAACCCCGCTGCTGGTACTACCGGAACCTCGAAAACGGCTTCCATTGCCTCAGGAAAGGCGGCGACAAGTGCCCCGCCCTCACGGGCGAGAACCGCTTCCACTCGATCTTCGGGTCAATGCGGGTCGGTCGTCCTGGCTGTTCTTCGGGTTGTCCCGACAACATCGACATACCACGCTACATGGAAAGGATGCGGGCCGGTGACATCGCCGAGTCCGCCCGCATCATCCTCGAAAACAATCCGATGCCGGCGGTGACCGGGCGCGTCTGTCCGCATTTCTGCGAGCAGGCCTGCAACCGCTCCGACGAGGACAGCGCGGTCTCGATCCGCGCCGTGGAGCGGCGCATCGGGGACCATATACTCGAGAACCCCACAACCTACGCCAGGCTTCCGGTCAAGGAAAATGGGAAGAAAGTCGCGGTTGTCGGCGGTGGGCCGGCAGGCCTGGCTTGCGCGCATTACCTCCGCCTGAAGGGCTTCGCCGTAACCATCTTCGACAAGCAGCCAAAGTTGGGCGGCATGCTCCGCTATGGCATCCCCGATTTCCGGCTTTCCCAGGGAGTACTGGACCAGGAGATTGACTTCCTCCTTTCCCAGGGGATCAGCGCGAAGACTGGAGTACAACTTGGCCGGGACTTTACCCTCGATAGCTTGAAGAATGATGGCTTTGACGCAGTATTCCTGGGCCTTGGCTCCTGGCTTGCCAAGGGCCTTGGCGTAGAAAACGACAAGCATGAGCGGATCATTCCAGGCATCGCCTTCCTCGAAGGCGTCAAGTGGAGCGGGCCACCCAGCCTGAGCGGCACAGTCGCGATCGTCGGCGGTGGCAATACCGCGATCGACGCTGCCAGGACCGCCCTCCGCTGCGGCGCCAAGAAAGTCGTCCTCCTCTATCGCCGTACCCGCGACGAGATGCCCGCCGAGGAAGAGGAGATAGAGGATGCGATCAAGGAAGGGATCGAGCTGCAGTTCCTCATCGCCCCGAAAAGGGTCAGCCTCGATGGAACGAAGCTGCTAGGCCTTGAATGCTGCGCAATGCGGCTCGGCGAGAACGATGCCTCGGGGCGCCCGCGACCGGTCGAAATAAAGGGCAGCGAGTTCCTCTTCAAGGCAGACTGGGTCATCTCGGCGATAGGCCAGGACCAGAACCTCCTCGGTCTTGACAACAAAACCTATGGGGTCATCACACTCACCAAGGGGAACGGCATCGACGCCGATCCAGAAAGCATGCAGACGAGCATCTCTGGAATCTTCGCTGGCGGCGACGTCACCACCGGACCGGCTACCGTGGTCGAGGCCCTCGCCGCTGGCAGGAAGGCCGCCTTCAGCATCGAAGCCTACCTGTCAGGCGGGAAGGCCGCGACGGATGACAGGCCCCGGACAGCAGAAAAGCTGCGCCCGATCAATTCAGGCTCACTGGGCAGATCGGAGCGTGCACGCGTCCTGGAAATCGAAGCCTGCGACCGCTGCATGGACAAGGAAGACTACTTCACGCTTGAAGACGGAAAAGCGATCACGGAAGCCCACCGCTGCCTGGATTGCAGCTGTGTGGCAGTCAACGCGTCGGACATTGCGCCTGCTCTCATGGCGCTGGGAGCATCGATCACGACCAGTCGGCGAAGCATTGCCGCAGAGGATTTCTTTACAGTTGCACTTATGGGCACTACGGTTCTCGCTGTCGATGAACTCGTTACAGAGATTTCCATTCCGGCCCCCAAGGCGGGCATGAGGTTCAGCTTCCAGAAGTTCAGGCTGCGCAATTCCATCGACTTCCCGATCGTCAGCGTCGCCTCGGCACTCCGCTTTGAAGGGGGGAAGGTCAAGGAGGCGAGGGTCGGGTTGGGAGCTGTCGCGCCCATCCCACAGCGCGCCGTGAACGTCGAAGAATTCCTCGTCGGCAAAGCAGCGAGCGAAGAGACGGCGGAAGAGGCTGGCGCTGTGGCAGCCAAGGAGGTATTCCCGCTTGAAAGGAATCGCTACAAGGTTCAGATCCTGAAGGCGCTTGTCAGGAAGGCGCTGCTGGATGGTTCCTGAGCTGCCGGGAAGGCGGCTGGCCTGCCCCTGCCTGAAACGACTTCGAGGGCCAGGGGACTGGCCTTCTGGGTCAGCCTCCATCGCTTTCAGCAAACCAGTTTTCGAGCATCAAGCTGCGGTAGCTTGAAAAGTCCGGGGTGTTTCGGGTAACTAGTATCACATTGTCCGCGAGGGCGATGGCAGCGATCTGTGCATCGACGAAGGGCGATGGGTGGCCCGAGAGTTCCCCCTCGGCGCGAAGGTCCGCGTGGATCCATGCAGCGTGTCCGTCGTAGGGGAGAACAGGCACGCCAGGTGCCATGACATCGAGAAGAAAGGCCCTGAGACGTCTTTTCTGTCGTCCATCGGGGAGCCGTGCGACGCCGAACAGCAGTTCGTGCCACACGATGGCCGGGACTGCCACAAGCCCCTCGTGCGACGCAAAGGATTCGCGAAGCTGGGGGTTCGGCTCTGGGCGAGCCATTTCCGAAATGGCATTCGTGTCGAAGAGGCAGGAAATCCGCATGCGCTATGCCTCGACAGGGCGGCCTGGGTCGCGGGATCGCAGCCCCTCGAATGGATCAGCTTTGCTCTGATCTAATTCCTCGGCAGGTGAATGTTCCCTGAAATATGCTGCTTTCCACCTGTCGAGCCTGGCAATGAGTCCGTCACCCGAGTCTTGAAGGCGCGCAAAATCGCTCATCCCGATGAGGATGGCTGCTGGCTTGCCATGCCGCGTACCCCATCACCCTCACAACTGGATGCCAAGGAAGGGTCTCGAGAACGCAAACACCGTCACCCCATCGAAGAGGATAGGCAGCATTCCAGGATTCCCGCTCCCCACCGAATAGCCATCGAAATAGAAATGCTGGTCAAAGCCCGCGAGCAAGCCAGGCCCTCCCTCAACGGGGCGGTACGAGAGGAAGACCCTCGTCTGAGGAATCAGGTCACGCCTCGGATCGTTCTTGCTCGCGCGGAAATCGAGCGCGAAGCCGACCCGGTTGTAGGCGATTCCCGCATCCATGTGAAGGGCAAGCCCAGGCAGAAGAATGGGAAAGCGGAATCCCAGTCCCGCCCCAAGGGATATCGCCGGAGGAGCCGTCGCGGCATCTTCGACGCCAGTCCGGGACTCAAAGAGGAAATACTTGTAGAACCATTCACTTCCAAAACGGATCACGGTGGTGGGCACCAGGTTTCGATCCCAGGCATCGCCGGTCCCCGAAAAAGCCAGGGCGAAATCAACGTGGTTCTGCCCGTTGAACTGGATGTCGATGATTCCGATCGGCAAACCGGTCAACTTCCGTGAAATGTTCACCAAGCCAATCTGGAGGCCGGTTCCCTCATCCGCATAATTGACAAAACCCAGCTGGACGCCACGGAAATTCCGCGCGAGGTTGAGGCCATAGGCAAGCTGCAATCCCGTGAACTCGCCCCAGGCCTGGTTGAGCAGGCCCGCCTGGAGGAAATTGCCATCCTTGGCGAGGTAGTTGGAAAGACCGATCTGCCCCAGCCTCAAGGTCCCCTCGATGAAATTAAAGGCCCCCAGCTGTACTCCGGCGAAGTCCCCATGCGTCACATTGAGCAGCCACGATGCCTGGCCGCCGATCGCGTCACCGCCTGTCCAGTTAAACCCCGCGCTCAGCTGGAGGCCGACCAGGTCTCCCTTGACAAGCGAGCCGCCCAGCGCCGATTGCAGCCCAAGGAAATCACCTCCGGTCCAATCGAGCGCGCCAGCAAATTGCGCCCCGGTGAAGTCCTGCGCAGCCGTACCGACGAACATCGCCCCCTGCGCGCCTGATGAGGACGTGTCGATCGTCCCGTACACAAGGGAAAGCATGAGGCCGGAAAGCTGTTTGCTATGTCCTCCAAAGACATCGAGAACCAGGGAATCGCGACCCTCGCTATCGGAAATGGAAATGCCGGTACCAAGCCAGCCCAGGCCTGGGGAGCTGATACCTCGATTCCGTGTGGCGCTTTTGGAGACCGCCTTCAGTGTGTCCGGCGAGACCCTGTACACCCCCGCTTCGTCCGCGATGATCATGGATTCCAGCAGCGATGCGCCTTCATCGACCGTTACCCGGTAGTACCCTTCCTCCACGCGGATCGACAGCTCACGCTCCGCTTCCTTGGCGAGTTCGACCACGAGCTTGTTTGAAATGTCCCTGATCGCCACCCTTCCCCGCAATCCCTTGGGAAATAGTATGATCGGCCCGCCCTTCCTGATGTCCGTCAGGACAAGGTTGCCTTTTCCGTTCAGCTTGATGTCGAAGGCCGGATGCTGCGTTCCGCCGCTCGCACGCTCGGTCTCGGCCAGGGTGCGATCATAGGCGTAGGCATATGCTTCGTTGAGCGTTACCGTGCCGTCGGCGTTGGAATCCGCCGCACCCCGCAGGGCCTCGATCAGCGAATGCGTGAAGAAAGACGACTCGATCCTGTCGGACTCCTGGGAGACCTCGTCAGCCGTGCTGGAGGTGATGAAGGCGTGTCCCTCGACCTCGGACGAAAGATCCTGGAGGAAGGGCGCGCCGATCTGCCCCCCCTTTTGCCGGGTGAAGGCTCCCGACGAACAGGAATCAAGTATGACGATTTCCACCTCCGCCCCGACCGCCGTTATACGTGACTTCAGGTCGGCATAGTCCATGCGCTCGCCGTCGAGAAGGAGCCCCCGCTCGTCGGAGTGCCCCGAGAAATAGAAGAGGAATTGGGCCTGCCGCGACGCTCCGGCGCCTTTCCGCAGCTTCGACTGAAGGAAGGCGAGTCCCCTCGCCAGGCTATCCTTGTCGGGATTGATCAGTAACAGGCTGTTCTCGTCCTTGATCCCTCCCATCCTTACCAGAAGGTCCTGGAAGCGTTTCGCGTCACTCGCGGCGTACTTCAGGGTACCCGTCCCCTTCCCGCCCGAGTTTGAGCCGGCCACCAGGGCAAAACGCTCGATGGCATCGTCGGCGAAGGCCGGAAAGGCCAGACAGGCGATCCCTGCGAACAATATAATAATTATGAATAAGCGCTTCATCGTACCGGCTCCTTGTCCTTCATTTTCTTGATTATGCGGAATTCCGCCGCCGAGAATCCGCGCTTGACCGCATCGCCGCCCTCCCCGCGGGAGAGCGCCTTCGCCATATCCTCGGCAGCGGAGACCGCGAAGGGCCGTTCGCTGGCGATGGCGACGAGCAGTTCGAAATCAGGCGCGTCGTCCAATCGATAGGCGTAAGGAAGAAGGGCCGGCTTCCCCGGCTCAAGCTGGCCTGAACGGTCGGAGTCGAGGGGGAAATGCCTGGTCACCGTGCCGCGCCCATCCACCGAAAGGATCACGACTTCGCGCTTCTTCGCGGTGACGCAGGCCAGCTGGATCTCCTCTCCCTGAGCCAATTCCACTCCATCGACGAGAATCTCCGACCCAGCCGGAGTGCGGTGGTAGACGAGGAGACCAAGATCGCCCCGCTTGATGCGCAGCCCATCGTCAAAAGACGGCATCGCGAGAATGACCACAACTGCCAGGGCCGCGGCGAGTGCCAGTACCGCCCCTTGCCATGGAATCCCGCTCCCTCTCCATCGACGCGCCGGAGGGCGGGACGGCAGGGTTGGATGCGCGTTGATGAAAACCCGATCTGCTGAACGCAGGGACTCAACTGCCTCGACAGCGTCGACATCCAGGTCGCTGGGCATCTCCCCGGCCGCGATTCTCTCAAGTTCGAGGACACTCCTCATGGACGTGCCTCCTTCCAGCGGCTGGCGTAGGTAGCCAGTTTCGCCAGGCGTTTGCGCGCTCCCGAGACGGAAAGCCCGGAAGCCAGCGCCACTTCATCCCAATTCATGCGATCGACCCAGCGATACCAGGCAAGCTCGCGGGTGAGCGGCTCCACGCGAGCGAAAAGACTCTCCAGGAATATCCGTCGTTGCCAGCCCTCCTCCGGAGCGCCATCGGGATCGGCGCCGTCACGATCCTCCCCCGGGGAGACGCTCCTGTGCTCGCGCTTGAGGCGGTTCAGCGAATAGTGGGTTGCCATGCCGAAGAGATAGGCCGTCATTGAAGCGACAGCGTCGAAATTGACGCGATCCTCCGCCAATTTAAGAAAGACTTCCTGAACGCCATCCCATGCCTCCTCCTCATTCCCAAGGATGGCCCTGCAGCGGCGATGCACCATGGCTCCATGGCGAACATAGAGCTCCTCGATCCGGCGCGTCATCCGAACAGTCCTCCTCGATTCATATGCGCCCTAATGACAAGGCAGAAGGCAAATTCTGTCACCGGAAAAAGAAAAAAGTGAAGGAAGGGGAAGCTACGGGGAATTCGGCGCCACGGCAGGCAGCCAGGACACGAAGTATATCTCCATCAACCCCTTGATGAAAAGCACCGGCACTTCCTGGATCCCCTCGCGCTGCTTGAGAAGTCGGCAGAGTTCGAAGCCGTCCATCTCCGGCTTGGCGATGTCGGGGATGATAAGGTCCGGAGTCTGGCACTCTGCGGCGCGGAGGGCCATATCGCCCCGGGTGAAGAGGACAACCCGGTGCCCTGCCCCTGCTGGACCTCCTGAAAGAGGCGGAGGTTGTCCGGCAAGTCGTCTGCTACCATGATCGTCTCGTTCTGGCCTTTGTTCCTATTTGTGTCCATCAGTACCTTCCATGCCCGAAAACCAGGTCTCGATGCCAGCGTAGTCATAGTTCTCAAGAAGCTGACGGAGGGTGTCCGCCGACTCAGGATCGCCCTGTTCAAGCTCATCGGCGATGGACTCAAGCTGCAGGGCATCCTCGTCGCGCGTCGCCTCCCTTGCCCAGGAGGCCATGCCCGAAGGAAGGCTGGCTTTTCGCGCTACAGTCCCTGTGCCTGCCCTCGGGGCTACGATCCCGGCAGCAGGAAGAGGTTCCAGCCCGGCCAGAGCCTCGATGAGGGTCAGGCCGGCCAGATCTTCATAGTCCCCATCATGGAAGACCGTCCCGATCTCGAACTCGAATTTTCGATCCCGCCCGGGTTCGCTGGTGATCGTGATGGATCGGCCCATTTTCTGGACCAGCAACCTGGACATGAACAAGCCGAGCCCGAGACCCCCGAATTTCCTGGTCTTGGATCCGTCGATCTGGGAAAAGGGCTCAAGGAGCCTGTCCATCCTGTCCTGCGGTATGCCGATGCCGGTATCGCTCACCGAAAAGACGAGCTTCCCTCGGGCGTCGGAGTCCTCGACAAAGCCCACCCTGAGCTCGACCTTGCCCGATTCCGTGAACTTGACGGCATTGTCCAGAAGGTTGGCGAGGACCTGCCTGAGGCGGCCGGCGCCGAGGTCCACGCTTCCAGGGAGCTCCGGCAGGGAAAGGGTGAAGCCAAGTCCCTTCTTCGCCGCCAATTGACGGCAGACCGCAGCCAGCTCCGAAATGGGCCTGCCTGATCCCGGAAGGGGCCCACCTGGCTGAAGTAGTGGGAACCTTTCTCGCTGAAATCGAAGCTCAGGGCCTGGGCGTTGGTAGCCAGGCTGGATTGGGGGCCGAGCTTCCCCCGCGCCGCAGCTGCGGCCAATCGTGTCAATTGGTTGGAACTCCCGTCCGCCCTCGTGCGCTCGTAGCCCGATCCCCCGGTTTTCGCCCTGGAGGGATTCTCACCTGTCGAAGAGGCTATGAGGAAGCCTGAACTTTCCATGATGAAGCTCTGGCCCGTCTTGCCCACCCTGAGCTGGGCGAGCATGTCCCCGAGGTGGGACAGGAACACATCGATCGCAGCGACCCCGATCAGTCTGCCAGAGGCGTCGAAGACCGGCTGGCTTGCGGCTATCGCAAGTTCCTGCCCGGTGAAAAGGACGTAGGGAGGGTTCCACACCGCCTTGCCAGCTGCGACCGCGTTGGAATACCAGGGTCGTTGCCGTGCGTTGAAGTGGGGCAGCGAACTCACCAATGCGCCCCGGTTGCCGCCCTCGTCGGTGGCGAACTTCCGGAAGACTCCCGCTGCAAAACCATCGGTGGCGATGACGTATTGAGCGCCTGTCGTCCCCTCCCTGCCCGCATTGGCGAGCCCCCCCCGAACTCGATGGCCACCTCGCCGATGGCGCGGCGGCCGATGGCAAAGGCAAGGGCGCCGATGAAAGCTGCGCTGCTCAGGGTCACGCCAAGCGAGGTGACCAGGAGGAGGGGCCCACGTGAAACCGACCAGCGCTTTCTCCTACCGGGCGCGCCAGGGACCCTAGCCATTCGAACCCTCCGCAGGAAGCCCCTCCAGACCCGACACCCAGATTTCGATGGCCCCATAGTCATAGCGATCGCTCAGGCGTCTGAGCAATTCGGCCTCCTTTGGATACGAGGGACGGAGCTCATCCTCGCACATGCGGAGGAGGGCAATATCGCCCGAATCAAGCGCGCTATGGATAGCCCGCATCAGGTGGAGGGGAAGGGTTGCAGGAGTTCCGGGCAGGACCAGAGGCATCGACGGCAAGGATCCTCCACCACAAAGCCCCGTGCAGGTTTCCCATGGAAGAAAGCGCAGCGCCATCCACCACGAAGGCAAGGGCCACGAGGCCGCAGACTGCAAAGGCGATCGTACTGAGCTTGAACATTTCTTCCTCTTCCACAGCTGCGCAGGGAATGGAGGGATTTCCCTCCATTGTTCCCGATGAATGCACGAATGGTATCAAGTTAGCCGCGACACGACCAGCCCCGATCAGGGGATCGGGCGCTCAGTATAGTCCCGCATGTCCAGGGGAATGGGCACATAGGCACGGGCCATCAGCGGGCTCGAGATCATGAAGTCCGCCGTGGAGCGGTTGCAGGCCATGGGCACGTCGTAGAGGACGGCTATGCGGAGCAGGGCCTTCACATCGACATCGTGGGGATGCGGAGACATGGGATCCCAGAAGAAGATGATCGCGTCGACCTTCCCCTCGGCGATCATGGCACCCAGTTGCTGGTCGCCGCCAAGGGGGCCCGATTTCAGCTTGCTCATCGAAAAGCCTTCGGGCAGGTCCTTGCCCGACTTGCGCGTGATCGTCTCCTCGACAAGCCGCCCCGTCGTAGCCGTGCAGACAAGGCGATGGCGAGCCAGGGTGTGCCAGTTGTACTCGACCCATTCGACGAGGGCACGCTTGCGGTTGTCGTGCGCGACGAGGGCCACGGTTTTTATTGCTTCCATGCCGGGAGTATAGCCGGAATCTGACCGTCGATCCCATAGGGTCTGGGCTGGGGTCTGACCCCGTGGCCGCCGCCACTGGCAAGCCTTGGTAGCTCACGATACTTCACGCATTTTTTCGCAAACACAAGCAGAAGGCCTGGTATCAGGCGTACAAGAAGGAGACTGCCTCAGCAATTCCAGGAGGCTATATGGCCAGAAACGATGGAATCCCTGAAAAGCATGACCCCAAGGATATCGAATACTGCGAGTCCCTGGTTTCAAAGGCCTTTTCCGCTCGCCGAAAGATAGAGTCGGGATTCATAGAACTCGCGGAAAGCATCGCCGAGATTCTCCGGACAAAGCTCTATAGGGTGAAGTGCCGGACCTTTGCGGAGTCTTGCGACGAGGAACTCGGGTTTTAGCGGCAGACCA